>ENA-UOOK01001027-UOOK01001027.1-fermentation-metagenome-genome-assembly--contig:-NODE-1027-length-37506-cov-6.742570_pt1 | contig 37506 bp, 38 predicted proteins | sample MGYA00245777_ERZ724023 | MGnify/ENA primary metagenome ERZ724023 (study PRJEB28704, sample SAMN03018312) | fermentation metagenome | biome: anthropogenic terrestrial biome; feature: soil; material...
TACCTAATATTGTTTGTTGAACACTGGACACAACACCGCGTCCTTTACAACGAGAACAGGTTGTAACATCACTTTTTGAGCGTGCACCTGTTCCTGCACAGCGCGTACACTCTTCATCTCTTTGGAGATTAATTTCTTTTTCAGTACCAAAACATGCCTCTTCAAAAGAAATTGTCATTTGAATTCTAATATCTTCGCCTTTTCGTGGGCCCGTAGAACGTCTTGAACTACTCCCGCCGAAGCCACCAAAAAACTGTTCAAATATATCACCAACATCACCAAAACCACCAAAATCCCCGAAACCTTGACCAAATCCTTGACCATCAACACCAGCATGACCAAAACGATCATAATTAGCTCTTTTATCAACATCAGATAAAACATCATATGCTTCTTGAACTTCTTTAAATTTATCTTCTGCTCCTGGTTCCTTATTAACATCAGGGTGATACTTTTTAGCTAGTTTACGATATTGTCTTTTAATTTCATCTTCTTGTGCACCTTTTGCTACTCCTAATACATCATAATAATCTCTCTTGGCCATAAATTAACCTCTTTTCAGTAAAATTATTTAACATCCTCAAATTCAGCATCAACAACATTATCGTCATCATTATTATTTGAATTATCATTGTCTTTGTTTGCTGCTTCAGATGCTTTTTGATAAGCTCTCATTGCAACGTTTTGGCTTGCTTTACTTAAATCTTCTTTCTTAGCGTTTATATCTTCTAAATTATCTGATTTTAAAGCTTCTTCAAGGCTTTTAATTTTATTCTCAATATCAGTTTTTTCAGTATCAGTAGCTTCTTCACCTAAATCAACTACTGCTTTACGCACTGAGAAAATAAGTTGTTCAGCATCATTTTTAGCATCTACTAATTCTTTTTTAACTTTATCAGCTTCAGCATTTTCTTCTGCTTCTTTAACCATTTTTTCAATTTCTGCTTCAGATAAACCAGAACCATTTTGAATAACTATATTCTTTTGCTTTCCTGTACCTAAATCTTTAGCACTTACATTTACAATACCATTAGCATCAATATCGAATGTAACTTCGATTTGTGGGACTCCACGTGGTGCTGGTGGAATATCTCCTAATTGGAATCTTCCTAATGTCTTATTATCAGCAGCCATTGGACGTTCACCTTGTAGAACATGAATCTCAACTGACGGCTGGTTATCTACTGCTGTAGAGAATATCTGGCTTTTCTTAGTCGGAATTGTTGTATTTCTCTCAATTACCTTTGTCATAATGCCGCCCATTGTTTCAACTCCGAGTGACAGAGGGGTTACGTCAAGCAGAAGCAATCCCTTAACTTCGCCACCGAGTACGCCTGCCTGCAATGCAGCACCCATTGCAACACATTCGTCAGGGTTAATTCCCTTGTAGGGATCCTTGCCTGTGAACTTGCGCACTGCCTCCACAACTGCAGGAATCCTAGTGGAGCCGCCCACAAGCAAAATCTTATCCAGCTGGGAGGGATCCAATTCTGCATCTTTCAGGGCCCGACGCAGCGGTCCCATAGTCTTTTCCACCAGATCTGCTGTGAGCTCGTCGAATTTTGCCCGGGTTAAGGCCATGTCTAGGTGCTTAGGACCATTTTGGTCCGCAGTAATAAAAGGTAAGTTAATATTTGTAGTCATCAGGCCAGAGAGCTCAATTTTAGCCTTCTCTGCAGCCTCCCGGAGCCGCTGCATAGCCTGGCGATCAGAGCTGAGGTCAACTCCTGTTTCTTTACGGAATTCCTGGACTAAATGTTGGGTGATCCGCTCATCGAAATCATCACCGCCCAGGCGATTGTTGCCGCTGGTGGCCTTTACCTCGAAGACACCATCTCCAAGCTCTAAAATCGAAACATCAAAGGTGCCACCGCCCAGGTCAAAAACAAGGATGGTCTGGTTTTGATCTTTCTCCAGGCCATAGGCTAATGAAGCAGCTGTGGGCTCGTTGATGATCCGCAGCACCTCCAGGCCTGCAATCCGGCCTGCATCCTTTGTAGCCTGTCTTTGGCTATCTGTAAAATAGGCAGGCACTGTAATTACAGCCTTATCAACCTGCTCCCCTAAATAGCTTTCTGCATCTGCTTTCAACTTCTGCAGGAGCATGGCAGAAATCTCCTGGGGTGTATAATTTTTGTCGTCAATCTTCACCTTGTGGCTTGTACCCATTTGTCTTTTAATGGAGAGCACTGTACGCTCTGGGTTGGTTACAGACTGCCGTTTGGCAACCTGACCCACTAGCCGCTCACCATCTTTGGTGAAGGCTAAAACAGAGGGCGTAGTTCTTCCTCCTTCTGCATTGGGGATTACTGTAGGCTCTCCCCCCTCAATTACTGCCACACAAGAATTTGTGGTTCCCAAATCAATCCCAATTACCTTACTCATCTTCAGCCTCATCCTTTCCCGTGGTCTTTGCTTGTGCAACTTTAACCTTGCTATAGCGTAAAACTTTCTCACCAATTAAGTATCCTCGGAGCAGCTCCTCTGTCACTGTGCCCTCAGGAAGTTCGTCTGTCTCCTCCACTGCCACTGCCTCATGCAGGTGTGGATCAAACGACTCTCCCTCCGCTAGGATGGGGCTAATCCCCTCTTGGGCTAGCACATCTAACAGTTGCCTGTGGATTAGTTCTACCCCAGCTTTAAAGCTCCCAGCCTCAGCCTCCTCACAGGCCAAAAGAGCACGCTCCAGATTGTCAATAACCGGCAGGATCGAGGAGATAACTGCCTCGATTGCCAAAGCTCTGCCTTCTGCTAGCTGTTGGCGAGAACGCCGGCGGAAGTTATCAAAATCCGCTCGCAGCCGCAGAAGCCTCTCCTGGAGTTCTGCTTTTTCCCTCTCAAGCTTTTCTAACTCTGGTGGGGATGTAGCCTCTGTCTCCTCCCCTCCAACCTCACAAATCTTCTCCTTCTCTTCCATTCCCTTACCCCTCATCTCCTGCAGTTAAACTGCGCAATGTTTTTTCCAAGTCTGCGGCGAGAAACTCAACTAGGGAGATCACCCGCATATAGTCCATGCGCGTAGGCCCGATGACCCCAATGGCACCTAAAGCACCTGGTCCTAGGTAGTAGGCGCCGGCAACGATGCTGCACTGGGCCATTACTGGCATGTGCATTTCAGGGCCGATCACAACCACCACCTCGCCGGGTCTTGAGATGTTCTGTAGCAAAGTGGAGACAACCTCGCGCCTTTGCAACAGCTCCAAAACCGGCCGGGCTCGCTCCAGATCGCTGAACTCTGGCTGCCGGAGAAAACCCATGGCTCCCTCCATCATCACCTGCTCTCCTGAGGAGGCCAGATTCAGATGAATTAATTCAGCGATGAAGTCTCTAAGCGCCCGGTTACCACCTATGGGTAGCCCCTCGAGGAGCTTGTGTTGAAAATCAGCTAACCTCACCCCACAGAGGCGCTCATTGAGCCAGGCTGCCAGGGCAAAGAGCTCCTCTTGGCTCATGCTCTCCTCTAGCTGGAAGATCTCATGATCCACAAACCCGGGCTCTGTAACTAAAATCGCCATGATATGGCCTGGGGAGAGGGGCAAAAACTGGATCTGCCGAAAAATAGCCTTCTGCCGTTTGGGGATCAAAATTACCGCTGTGTATTGGGTGAGATCAGACAGCAGCCTCGCTGCCTGCTGCAGCAGCTGCTCCAGTTTGCGCTGCTTACGCAAAGTATTTTTAAATGCTGCCCGCTCACGCACCCCCACAGGTTCCGGCTCGATTAGGACATCAACATAAAAACGATAGCCCTTATCTGAAGGAATGCGTCCCGCTGAAGTATAGGGTTGCCTCAGGTAGCCGCCGTCTTCCAAATCAGCCATCTCGTTGCGAATTGTGGCAGGACTGATGCCCAAGTTATACTTCCGAGCAATAGTCCTAGAGCCCACAGGTTCTGCTGTGGTGATGTAATCATCGGTCACAGCCCGCAAGATTAGCTTCTTCCTCTCATCTAACGTCATCAGTTCCCACCTCCCCTTTAGCACTCTAGAGAAGAGAGTGCTAATCTCTAATTAATAAAATAGCACCCCTGCTCCACAATGTCAAGGCATGACAGAGCAAAAGCGCTAAGTTTGATCAGTTCTCCAGAAAACGCAGGAATACTTGATTGGCCAAAAGGAGCCCGCGGGGAGTCAAGCGCAGGGGTTCTGTGGCGAGAAGATCCGATTGGACTAAAATTTCGATCTGCTCTTGCCACTTGGGATCCAACCCCCACTTGGCGCTGAAAGTCTCCAAATCCACACCCCCCACCAGGCGCAGGCCTAAAATTAACGCTTCGGCCCGTCTTGCAGCGAAAGGAAGCTTTTCTCCCCCTGCCAATCCACCCCAGCTGCCCCAGGCCTGGGGCAAAGCCCAGCGCCAGTTGAGGGGCCGCCTTTCTCGGGCTATCTGTGCAAGATACCGTTCCCGGGGCCAGCTGTTCCAGACCCGCGCTCCTCCCAAATATGAGTGAGCAGCTGCGCCTAGCCCCAGATATTCTCCTCCAGTCCAATACAGAAGGTTATGCTGGCTCTCTTTGCCAGGCAAAGCCCAGTTGGAGAGCTCGTAGTGCTCATAGCCCCTCTCTGAGAGCAGCTGGCAGGCTAGTTCATATTCACTTGCCACATCATCTTGAAGCGGGAATATGTCCTGGGCCAAAGCTGCCCAAGGCGTATCTTCCTCCACAGTGAGGGCATAGAGGGAAATATGCTCTGGCCTCAAGGCAAGCACATCCTCTAAAGTCTGGCGCCACAAGCAGCTATCCTGTCCTGGAAGCCCGTAGATCAAATCTAGGCTGATGTTCTCAAAACCAGCTTCTCTTGCATCTGACCAGGTTCTTAAAAAATCGCTCCAGGTATGGAGCCTACCTAAAGTGGTAAGCAAAGAATCATGGCTACTTTGCAGACCCAATGAAAGCCTTGTAACGCCGCTTTGCACAAGGGAGACTAAATCATCCCTCCCTACAGTGGCAGGGTTAGCCTCCACTGTGATCTCTGAGCCCCGCACTAGGGCAAAACGCTCCCGGAGCCACCTGACCATGGGGCCAAGATGGGATCCCAGTAGACTCGGGGTGCCACCGCCAAAGTAGAGGGTGGAGGGAGCAAAATCCAGCTGCCAAAGGTTTGCTTCCTTTTTCACAGCCTCAATGTATTCCGAGAACAGCTCCTCCCGGGCGTCCTTTGATAAACTGCCAATGGCCTGGGACTGAAAGCTGCAATAAGGGCAGCGCTGGAGGCAAAAGGGTATATGAACATACACCCCCGCCTTATTCATCGATGCTGAGGATGGCCATAAATGCCTCCTGGGGCACCTCTACGTTTCCTAACTGCTTCATCCTCCGCTTGCCCGCCTTTTGTTTCTCAAGGAGCTTGCGTTTGCGGGTAATATCGCCGCCGTAGCATTTAGCCAGCACGTCCTTGCGCATGGCCCGTACTGTCTCACGAGCTAAAATCTTACCCCCAATTGCAGCCTGGATTGGCACCTCAAACATCTGCCGAGGAATCACGCCCCGGAGCTTTTCCGCTAGTTGCCTGCCCCGAACTGTAGCCTTATCTTGATGCACAATGCAGGAGAGGGCATCTACAGCATTGCCATTGAGAAGGATATCCAGCTTCACAAGTTTAGAGGCTCTGTGGCCAATATATTCATAATCCAATGAGGCATAGCCTCGGGATCTGGATTTAAGCTTATCAAAAAAATCCAACAAGATCTCAGAGAGGGGCAGGTTATAGTGCAGAAGCACTCTGGAGCCGGGGAAATATTCCATGGTTCGGTATTCCCCCCGTCTGTCCTGACAAAGTTCCATAATCGGGCCCACATAGTCTGAGGGCACCAGGATCGTTGCGTGAACATAGGGCTCTGTGATCTCTTCAAGCTCGTGGGGCTCTGGCATCTGAGCAGGATTATGAACGGAGAACTCTTCTCCTGTAACTCTCTTCACATTATAAACCACGCTGGGTGCTGTTGTGATTAGGTTCAGGTTATATTCCCGCTCCAACCGCTCCTGGATGATCTCCATATGAAGTAGCCCTAAAAAACCACAGCGAAAGCCAAAGCCCAGGGCACCTGAGGTTTCAGGCTCAAAGACTAAAGCCGCATCATTGAGCTGTAGCTTCTCAAGTGCTTCTCGAAGATCTGTAAAGTCGTCGTTTTCCACAGGATAGAGACCACAATACACCATAGGTACTGCAGGCATGTATCCAGGTAGGGCTTCCGCGGCACCTCCTTGGGCCTGAGTGATGGTATCTCCCACCCTGCAATCCCGTACATCTTTGATCCCGGTGATCACATAGCCAACTTCTCCTGCCGCAAGGGCCTCCACAGGTTCCATGGCAGGCCGAAATACGCCCACAGACGCTATCTCTGCCTCGCTGTGGCTAGCCATAAAACGGATGGCCATGCCAGGCGCAAGTCTCCCCTCCATTACCCGCACATAGGCGATTACGCCTTGATACGGATCGTAGTGGGAGTCGAAGATAAGCGCCCTGGAGGGTGCCTCTATTTGCCGCCCCGGTTGTGGGATGCGCTCCACAATCGCCTCCAGGAGCTCCTCTGCGCCCTGGCCTGTTTTGGCGCTGGTGAGAATAGCTTCATTTGGATCTAAGCCTAATTCCTCCAGCTCCCCCCGAACCATATCTGGATCTGCATTGGGCAGATCGATCTTATTGATCACAGGAATAATCTCCAGATCGTGATCTAGCGCCAAATAGAGGTTAGCCAAAGTCTGCGCCTCGATTCCCTGGGATGCATCCACCACAAGAAGAGCTCCCTCACAAGCAGCGAGGCTCCGGGAGACTTCGTAGTTGAAGTCTACGTGGCCAGGGGTATCCAAGAGATTCAGCTCATAGACCTCACCGTCGTGCTGATAGCTCATGCGCACAGCTTTAGCTTTAATAGTGATCCCCCGCTCCCGTTCCAGATCCATCTGGTCGAGAAGCTGGCTGGTCATTTCCCTTTTTGTGACTGTGCCTGTAAGCTCCAGTAGCCGATCAGCTAAAGTGGACTTGCCATGATCGATATGTGCAATTATGCAAAAGTTTCTGATCTGTTTATTCTTCAAATTTATCACCACGTAACATTATACCATTCTCTTGCCAAGTACGCAATCAGGCCTCAAATGAACATTATTTCAAAATGCCCCTTGCAATTAGTATTCATTTGTGATAAGCTAATATTATAGTTATTTAAATAAAGGAGGTCTTGTCATTGGATGAAGCTTACAAACTGCCTTTAATTGGTGATGATGCACCCAGTTTTATCGCAGAAACCACCATGGGTACAATTAACTTCCCTCAGGACTATAAAGGAAAATGGGTGATCCTCTTCAGCCACCCTGCGGACTTCACACCTGTTTGCACAACTGAGTTCATGGCCTTCGCCACCATGCAAGATGAATTTCGGGAACTGAACACAGAGCTGATTGGTCTTTCCATAGACAGCCTTTTCGCCCACATCGCCTGGCTCCGTACTATTAAGGAGAAGATCGAATACAAGGGCATGAAAAACGTAGAGGTGCTCTTCCCTCTAATCGAGGATCTGAAGATGGAGGTTGCAACTAAATATGGGATGATCCAGCCCAATGCTTCCACTACCCAGGCTGTGCGGGCAGTGTTTATTATCGATCCCAAGGCCAAGATCCGGGCAATCCTCTACTACCCCCAAAGCACTGGCAGAAACATGGCTGAGATCAAGCGCATGATCATCGCTTTGCAAAAAGCGGATCAGGACTCTGTGGCCACTCCTGCTAACTGGCAGCCTGGTGACGATGTGATCATTCCCCCACCTGGCTCCTGCGGTGCAGCCAAAGAGCGGATGGAATCCAAAGAGGAAGGAAAGTATTGTTTGGATTGGTTCCTCTGCTTGAAAAAGGACAAATAAATAGACAAGGGCGCCATAGGCGCCCTTCCTTTTTTTAGAAATAATATCTCAACCCAACTGAGGCATCAGAGCCCAACACAGATACTGAAATGGGTCCTTCATAGGATGTGTGTCTGATGCCAGCCTCACCAACGAGGCCAAAGTGTTCTGATAAATCGTAGGCAAGGCCCAGCCCAAACTTGCTCCTACTGTATCTTTCAGTATACCACTCATTTGCTTCGTACCCAACCCCCCAGCTGCTATACAGATAAGAGTTAAAATCACGTCTCTGATAAAACTTGTATCTAGCACCTAACGAGGCGAAAATGCCAAAGTCTTCAAAGTAGCAAATCTTATCATAAAAGAAGGTCGCGCCCACAACAAGATCAATTTTAGGATTGACAGCAATCCCAAGTTCCACACTGGTATCCAAAAGCTCAGTATCCGCAAACTGACCAATCTCGCGCTTAAAAGTTATATTGTGCCTTTCCCCGCACTTATCCCCCCCATGGCCTTTATCCGGATTTTGCCATTCAACCTTCAGATCCTTCAGCAATAGATCGAGCTCACTGTTGCTTGCAAAGCTGCCGGCGCACACAGTAAGAAAACTTATAATAACCAGGATAATCCCCCCAAATTTAATTCTCATCAATAATGCCCCCTCATTTTTGTGGTCTTTATAGTCAATAATACGCACTGACGAGGGGAAATGTCCCGAGACTTATGCACAAAAATGGGGGGATTAAGTTAGATTCTCGAAAAGATAACTCCTCGCTGGGATGTGAGGGCGCAAAAAAACCAAGGGCATGCCCTTGGTATCAAGCTGGGGGGGTATGGGATAGTTTATTTAGAAATAAAACCGTAGTCCAACACTGGTAGTCGAGACCAAATATGTTCCCTGTGAGTCATAGTAAGTATCCTTAAAACTGGTTCTTTGCACGCCTGTCTCTCCAATCAGTGCAAAGTTCTCATTCAGCCTGCAGACACCACCCAAACCAAGATCGAATACTCCCATTTTGAAATTCAGAGCCTCACCATCTTCTCTGAGGATGGGAAAAGAATAACTGCCAAAAGCATATGCATCAATATTCTTATTTCGCCAGAAGGTATAGCGCGCTCCCAAACCTGGAACTATAGCCAGCTCGGTGTCCTCATAACCTTCCTCATAATGATCGTAATAAAATGCGATTTTTCCCACAAGATCCAACTGTGGCATCACGGAAACTCCCACTTCCAACCCAGGAATCAACCCTACTTCATCGAAATCATAATACCCATAATTAAACGTAGGTTTTATAGTAAAATCTACTTCCGCTGCAGCTACAAGCATTGTACAAAAAATCATAATAATACTTAAGAATACTACTCTTTTCATTTTAAAACCTCCTTCTATATATTACCCCCCTAGTTACATATATTTCTATATAGAAAAGATAATCCCTCTTTTCTCTCTTTTAAAACTTCCAATGATTCCTTCTATTGTCTCTAAAGAAAAGAGGGCTCGCTGTGCCCTCTAAATTTCCAAATCCACTACTACCAGCCTGTGATCTGTGGCAATCGTTCCCCGGGTATGGTAGCGGGACACTTTCAGGCCATCCACAAATATAAAATCAATCCTAGAGGGCACAATCTCATGGCTGAGAAAAGTATGCGTATCGCTAGCTGAACGCGCTCCCTCATCATACGCATCATGGAAACGACCTAAAACTGCCTGCACCTCGGAAGCCCGGCTCTGGGCATTCCAGTCCCCCATCAAAACGGCAGGGCCCGGCGGCAAGACAGTGAGAATCTTCTCCACATGAGCCTCTCGCTCCTTATTATTTAAACCCAGATGGGTTACTGCCACAGTCAGGGGAAAAGGTTGAGTGAGGGTTGCCACAAGCACAGAGCGCTGCTCTCTGAGGCTGGGAAGACTAATTCCTTTAAATTCTGCAATTGGCCAGCGACAAAGGAGGGCATTACCATAGAGAGAAGAACCTCGCTTAATGGATGGAAAAAATACATACTCCATCCCTAAAAATCGGGCGAGAATTTGTGCTTGATCTTGTTTTTTCGTGGCTAGCACCTCCTGTAGCCCAATCAGATCAGCCTCGCTTTGGGCCAGAAAAACAGCTAGCCTCTCCAAGTCCACCCTTCCATCTAAGCCTCGACCTTTATGGATATTTAAACATGCCACACGCAAAAAAATCCCCCCTTTCTTTATAATAAGGCAGGGGGGCTGTTTTTGTTATTGTTTTTTCCGTTTTAGTTTCTCCCGCACAAGATCCAAAACTAAAGTCAATTCCTCCATCTGCATCAAAAATGTTGCCACAAGGAAAATCACTAGTCCCACACCTATGGCACCGCCAACCTCAATTAGCTGCCCCGCAGTTGAGCTTGCATTAATTGCGGGCTGAATCCAATTTAAAAACCAGATAACACCAAGGCCCATCCCCAAAGATGCTATTGCAGTCTTGAGGAAACTCCAGGTTATATTGCCCCCATCTAAAGAGCCAAGGCGCTTGCGCAAAAGCAAAAGGAGGGCAAAGAAGTTAAAAATCCCACTGAGGGAGAACGCCAAAGCCAGGCCTCCATGGGCCAGGTTCGTCTGGGAGAGAAAAAGCAAGTTCAAAATCACGTTCATGATCACAGTAACTAGCCCTGTATAGACAGGGGTGGATGTATCATTGAGGGAATAATAAACCCGAGTGATAATCTGAATCCCACTTTGGGCAAACAGTCCCAAGGAGTAGAAGCCCAGGGCAAAAGCTGTGGCTTTCGTGTCGGCAGCTGTAAACTCTGCTCCTTGAAAAAGCAGCCTCACAATCGGCTCCCCTAAAACCCAAAGACCTACACCTGCAGGGATGGTAATAAAAAACACAGAACGCAACCCCAAAGAGAAGGTGGAGAGAAAATCCCCCATCTCCTTGCGACTAGCTTGCCTGGCTAACGTGGGAAAGATGGCAGTGCTAATCCCCATGGCAAAGATCCCCAAAGGCAACTGCATCAATCTATTTGCATAGCGCAAAGCTGTGATAGAGCCTGCAGCCAGGCCACTGGCCAAGTTTTGGTTGATGATCAAATTTATTTGCGTGATAGACAGACCAATTAAAGCTGGAATCATGAGTTTAATCATTTTGCGAATCCCAGGATGGCTAAAATCAATTACCGGCCGATAGCCCCTGTTGTGCGAGAGGACGAAGGGCAGCTGCACAAGGAAATTACCCACCGCACCTACAACCACTCCTAGGGCAAGGCCTGTTAGGCTCATTGAGGGGCCCAGCGTGTAGCAGGCAGCAATAATAGCTAGATTATAGACTATGGGACCAAAAGCAGGGGGCCCGAAAACCTGATAGGAATTGAGGATCCCCATTTGTAATCCTGCCAAAGCCGTGAAAAACACTGCTGGGAACATAAAGCGCATCTGCCGCACCAACAGCTCAAGATCCTTGCCTGAGAAATTATAGGCAACTAAAGGGGCAAGCCTTGGCGCGAAGATGATTCCCAAAAGGGTGGCACCAAGCAGCAAAAGGATAGTAATATTGATAAATGTGCTGGCCACATACCAGCCTTCCTCTTCCTTGTTGTTCGCTAAATAAGAGGTGAACACAGGGATGAAAGCAGCACTGAGGGCACCGCCGATCAAAAGATAATACATTAGATCCGGAATCGAAAAGGCTGCAAAAAATATATCAGTAAGGCGCGTCCTGCCAAAAATCTGGGCGATGGCTCGCTCTCGAACAAAGCCCAAAAGCCGGCTGAGAGTGATGGCCACCATAAGCAGGCCTGCAGCCTTGGCCACCCGACGGTTGCTATCTTCCATAGTACTCATCCCTTCCAAAATCTTACACATCTACTACTTATTCCACATTCCCGCCCCTTTTCCTGCCCCAAAGGTGCTCTAAGTAACGATTTCTTCGGACAATGAGCTGATCTAACTGCAACAGGGGCACCTTGTACTTTGGGGAAAAGCCAATTTTCCCCAAAAGCAGGCCACCATCTCCAGACAGCTCCCCTAGGATCAAGGCTCTACCCACCTGAACCCTCTTTCCCATAAACACAATTCTATAATTTGCTCCACCCCGGGCCACTGTTAGGGCCTGAGGGATAGCTTGCCTACCCAAAAGTGAATTTCCCCCCAGGGTTGTTGCAGCAAGCCCACCCCACAGCAGAAGTAGACCTAGGCCGAGGATCCAAAGATACTTTCGCATAAAACACCCCCTCTATAGGATTAGGAACTGGGGGTTTTTTCATTCCTTTTCTGTTGATAAAGAAGGAGCGCTAGGGAATCTGCAAAAAGGCCGGCTCCCCTGATGGCTTCGTCCTTGGTATTGAGCCTTGCATCCCCCACCTCAACTAATAAAAACTGATCTGCCAGATCTTGATTGTGAGGAAACATCCCCTTGGTAAAAATAGGCCTTGCCAAACCCGGATAGAGCTGCTCCATTGTCTGTTGCAATTGTTGACTGAAGGCCAATACAGCACCTCGATTCGGAAATTCCTTCCCTCCCCGCTCGCTTCCCACATAAAGCATAATCCTGGCTACTTTCTCCGCACCTACAGTGGCAGTTGTTACCTCCCGCGGCGTTTTAGGATCCCGAATCCCATCCCGATGGACGTCAATAAAAACTTGCAAAGAGGGATATTGTTCCTGAAGCTGCCGCACTGTAGCCCGGGAACGGGTGTAGGACAGGTGGTAAGGTTGCCCATCGTGCACCTTGCGCACATGGATCACCCCCAGGCCATGGGCCTGAAGCCCCCGAGCCAAGGCATCTCCTACCTCCACAATATCCCCTTCCCCCGCAGCCCGCTCTTTTCCAGAAGAGGGCAAATAGGACTCACCTGTATGGGTATGATAGATGGCGATAGTAGGAAGAGCTGACACTGACTCCCGTCTGGGGGCGGACTTTGGAAGAACCTTGGTTGGTATGTTTCTTCCCCCTTCTAAAAAACCCAGCTGCGAGGTAAGTACAGCTTTAGGGTTTTGCGGCTGCAAATCAATCAGCCAAACAATAGCTCCCAGCCACCTAGCACCGGCAGGAGCCTCCCAGGAACGTACTGCACCTTCAGAGAAGTAGCGGACAGTAAAAGTTATAAGGAAAGAAAGAAAAAAGAGCAGCCACAGGGGCCGCCATGGTAGGTTTGTTGTCTGCCAGTTTCTGCGAAGCCGACGCCATTTCCTTCTCATCGCTGTCCCTCCTCGTTTATGTCTATGCACACCCTGGGGAAAATAGAAGGGGCTGTCCCAGTTTTTTCCAGATTAGGCAAAACCTTTTCCAGAAGGAAAACAGTGGCAGCTGGCGAATACAGTATATACAACATACCGAAAGGAGCAGGTACATGAAAAAAGTTCTATTAACACTACTTGCCATGGTATTCCTCTCTGTTGGCGCTTTTGCAGCTGGCATCACTGTCAGTGGAACAGCCGAACGCATGGTGCAGCCGGATCTGGCCTACATTGAGCTGGGCGTGGAAACTCGAGGAGACACGGCCCAAAGCGCAGTGGCCCAGAACGCTGAGATCATGAGTCGAGTTATGCAGCAGCTGCAAGCCGCATGCATCGCCAAAGAGGACCTGGCAACCTCTGCCTTCTCCCTCTCGCCACAATACCGCTATCCCAAAGATGAAGCCCCTGTGCTCACAGGGTATTTGGCCTCCAATCTCCTGCGGATCACCCTTCGTGGCGAGGATCTGGGGCGAATCGGAGAGGTGATTGACATCACAACGGAAGCTGGCGTCAACAAGGTGCAGAATATCATCTTCACTGTGGAAAAGAGCCAGGAGCTTGAGCTTGAACTATTGGCAGAGGCTGTGAAAAATGGCAAAAAGAAAGCCCAGATCATGGCCCAAGCTGCTGATGTAAAGCTTGGTAAACTCCTTGATCTGAGCAATTCCTATGCTTCAGTTCTTCCCCTTAGGATGAATGTGCGGGAGGATTTCGCTGTGATGAAAGCAGCCGCTAGCACTCCCATTCAACCTGGGGAAATTAAAATCTCCGCCCAAGTTAATCTCCAATACGATCTAGGAAACTAGCCTCTGAGATTCTCTGCATACTGAGATTTAGTAATTAACTCCACGAGCTCCTGGTTGGACTTGGTGTTTGTAAGCCGTTCGATCAGGAGCTCTGTTGTCTCTTGAGGTCCCAATGAGTCTTGGAGCCTTCGCAGCACCAACATGCACTCCAGCTCTTCCTCTGTAAGCAAAAGCTCCTCTTTTCTGGTGCCCGAGCGATTGACCTCAATGGCTGGAAATATTCTGCGCTCTGCCAGCTTCCGACTCAAGTGTAGCTCCATGTTACCTGTGCCCTTGAATTCCTCGTAGATCACCTCATCCATCCTGCTGCCAGTCTCCACGAGCGCCGTGGCCAGAATCGTAAGGCTACCACCTTCTTCAATATTACGAGCAGCACCAAAGAAACGCTTGGGTCGGTAGAGAGCCGTAGGATCGATGCCGCCAGATAAGGTGCGGCCACTGGGTGGCACCACCAGGTTATAGGCTCTGCCCAGACGAGTGATGCTATCGAGTAGAATCACCACATCCTCCTGCTGCTCCACCAGCCTTTTAGCACGCTCCAGGACAAACTCAGCCACCCGCACATGGTTCTCTGAGGGTTGATCGAAGGTGGAGTTAACCACCTCGCCCTGCACAGAACGCTCCATATCAGTAACCTCTTCTGGTCGCTCGTCGATAAGGAGCACGATCAGCTTCACTTCAGGATGATTGCGGGTGATACTGTTGGCGATATTTTTGAGAAGTGTGGTTTTTCCGGCTTTAGGAGGCGCCACAACTAGGCCCCGCTGTCCTTTGCCAATTGGGGCCACCAGATCCATCAAACGCATAGAGATCTCCCCGCCTGACAGCTCCAGATGCAGCCGCTGATTGGGATAAATTGGCACAAGATCATCAAAATCTTGGCGCAGGGCTGCGAGATCCGGATCTTTGCCCCCTACAGTGAGGACGCGCAAAATAGCATAATAACGCTCGTTTTCTTTTGGTGGTCTAACCTGTCCCATAACCTCATCGCCGGTTTGCAGGTTAAAACGACGGATCTGGGAGGGTGAGATGTAGATGTCTGTCTCGCCGGGAAGATAGTTGACGCGTCTGAGGAAGCCGTAGCCTTCGGGGAGGATTTCTAAAATTCCCTGTCCTAGAAGCAAGCCCTCTTTTTGCGTGAGGGATGAGAGGATTTCCAGCACCAGCTCCCGCTTGCGAAGCCGGGAGGCCCCAGTGATGCCCAGCTCCCGGGCACGTTCCTGGAGCTGGGTGGCAGTGAGGGCTTCAAGTTCGCTAATGTTGATCTTATCGATTCTCTCCAAACCCCCTTACGCCTTCTGGGAGCTGCCAAAGAGGCGAAGTTTCTCTCGAACAACCTCTTCCATGGCGCTTCTTGCAGGACCCAATAATTTCCGCGGATCAATCTGGGAAGGATCAGCTGCCAGCTCCCCTCGTACAGCGCCGGAGAAGGCCTGCCGCAGTTCCGTGTCAATGTTAATTTTGCAGATCCCCCGCGCGATAGCCTGTTTTATATCCTCATCGCTGACGCCGCTGGCACCATGAAGCACCAAGGGAATCTCAACTAAGCTTCTGATTTTCGCTAGCCTCTCAAAATCCAGCTTGGGCTCTCCGTGGTAAACACCGTGGGCAGTGCCGATAGCTACAGCTAAGCAGTCCACGTCAGTTTCAGCCACAAAGCTCACAACCTCGTTAGGATCTGCCAGCATGGCATCTTTCTCATCCACGCTGATATCATCTTCGGTGCCGCCAATTCTCCCAAGTTCCCCTTCCACAGATACACCCACTGCGTGGGCTGCTGCCACTACTCGCTGGCAAATGGACACATTCTCGCTATAGGGGTGATGGGAGCCATCAATCATCACTGCAGAGAAGCCATGGCGAATGCAGCGCACAGCCTGCTCAAAGCTGGTGCCGTGATCCAGGTTCAGGGCCACTGGCACAGTAGCTTTTTCAGCTGCAACCTTGGCCATAGCCGCTATGTATTCCAAGCCTGCATAGGCAATGCCGCCTTGGCTGGCCTGAAGGATCACAGGAGAACGCTCTGCCTCTGCCGCACCGATGATCGCCTGGAGGATCTCCATATTATTGAGGTTAAAGGCACCTACAGCATAAGAGCGTGCTTTAGCATCTGCTAAAATTTCCGCCACACTTACTAATCCCATTTTTCATATCTCCTTATATCTAGTCTGTTTGTGGTTATTCTACTTTAATTGCCCAATTCCTTCATTAAGGGGGTAATCTGTCGCCTGTGGATTTTTCTTCCATTTAGTGTAGCCCCCATAGAGGACATTTATTCCCCTGTCTTGCTATGGGCTCGGCAAGCTCCCACAAAATCCCGAAACAGAGGATGAGGCTTGCCTGGTCTTGATTTAAACTCAGGATGGAACTGGGTTGCAACAAACCAAGGGTGCTCGGGAAGCTCTACCGCCTCCACCAAAGTCCCATCAGCAGATAAACCCACAAACTTCATTCCTGCTTTTGAGAGCAGATCCCGAAACTCATTATTGAACCCATAGCGATGGCGATGCCGCTCCTGAATTTCTTCCGCGCCATAGGCCTGACCCATTTTGGAATCTGGCTCCACGATCTGGCATGGGTGGGAGCCCAAGCGCATGGTGCCAGCCTTCCCCTCTCCATCATGTTGACACGCCAACAGGTCAACTACAGGATATGGAGTAGCAGGATCCCACTCAGTGCTGGCGGCACCTGTGAGCCCAGCCACGTTTTGGGCGAATTCTGCAACTGCGCACTGCATCCCCAGACAAATTCCAAAGTAAGGAATTCCCCTCTCCCGGGCTGCTGTGGTAGCTAGCAATTTCCCTTTGATGCCATTGCCGCCAAAACCGCCAGGGATGATGATTCCTTGGGCCTCACCTAACTGCTCAACTACATTATCCTCGGTTAAGGCCTCGGAGTCCACCCATTTGATCTCAACTTTTGTACCATGATGGATCCCACCGTGGTTTAAGGCCTCCACTACGCTGAGATAGGCGTCAGGCAGGGCCACGTATTTGCCCACCAGAGCAATCTTAACAGTGCCTGTAGCCTGCTCCATGCTGGCAACCATCTCCCGCCACTGGGCCAGATCCCGCTGTCCTGGGGGCAAATCCAATTTCTCTAAGACTTGGGTATCTAGGTTCTCCTCTTCAAATAGCAGTGGCACCTGATAGATAGAAGGTAGATCAGGATTGGGGATCACAGCCTCTTTGTCAATATCGCAAAAGAGGGCGATCTTATCCTTCAGACCGCGAGAGAGGTCTCGATCCGATCTGCAGATAATGATGTCTGGCTGGATGCCAATTGAACGCAATTCCTTGACGCTATGTTGGGTGGGCTTGGTTTTCAGTTCGCCTGCAGCTTGAATGTAGGGGACTAAAGTGACGTGAATATAGAGGGTATCATGTCTTTGGAGATCCCGCTTTAGCTGGCGGATTGCCTCCAGAAAAGGCAAGCTCTCAATATCACCTACAGTGCCGCCAATCTCCACCATCACCACATCGGCACCTGATTGCTCCGCCGCCTTGATAATGCGGCTTTTGATCTCGTTTGTGATGTGAGGTATCACCTGTACAGTACCACCACGATAGGCACCCTGCCGTTCCTTTTCAATCACCGACCAGTAGATCTTACCTGCTGTTACATTGTTCTCCCGGGAGAGTGCAGTATCTATGAAGCGCTCATAATGGCCCAGATCAAGATCTGTCTCTGCACCATCATCGGTCACGAAGACCTCTCCATGCTGATAGGGACTCATGGCCCCCGGATCCACATTGATGTAAGGGTCAAATTTTAGAATCGTTACTTTTAATCCTCTGCTTTTGAGTAGACAACCTAAAGAGGCAGCTGTGATCCCCTTTCCTAGAGATGAAACCACGCCACCTGTAACAAAAATATATTTGGCCACTTGGCCCGACCTGCCTTTCCGCAAACTCAGCTATATTTTAAAACAACTATCCTTCCCTGGGCAAGCTTTTTCCCAAACTTGAGGCTCTTTTTTTCTTCAACTGTCCACAAGTGGGGTTTTTCTTGCAGAAACTCCTGGAGGCTCGCCAAAGGAAATGTTAAATGTTCTGTCTGATAATGCATGGGGATCACAACAGAAGGCCCCAGCGCCTCAACTACCTGCCAGGCCTCACAGGGACCGATTGTGTAGGTACCGCCCACAGGCAAAAGCAGGATATCCACCTTTCCGATTTTTTTAACATGTTCCTCTTGTAGAACATGACCTAGATCACCTAGGTGGACTATGCGCAGATCCTGTGTTTCGCCGATGTAGATGAAGTTCGTGCCTCGCTCGGCACCACCGGTTTGGTCGTGGAAGCTAGCCACAGGGAAAAGCTTCAAATCTTCTCCTTCCCAGGACGCTCCATCCCGCACCCGAGGCACAGCAGGATCTAACCACGATTCGTCTGCATGATCATAATGGTCGTGGCTCATGGAAACAACTGTAGGAGCTACCTTAGGAATGGGGTAGCCCACCGATGGCGCAAAGGGATCTGTGAGCCAGGCTTCCCGGGAAGTCTCAATCAGAAAAGAGCTATGCCCCAGCCACCTGAGCATCGTCATCCTCCCCATCGTCATATTTAGACATGATTATTTGATAGGCACCAATCTGCAAAAAACCTATCATTACTGGAAAGAAAAGCACCAAAAGGGGCGGTACAAGTAAAGAAAGAAGCAGAATTGCCACTGTCTCAAGAAGCACCACGAGGGTATTGCCCAAGTTGTCTAAAACTAAAAGGGCAGCCTTCTTGAATGTCTTGGGGACACTATTGCCATCCAGCAACAAGGGAACCAAATAGACCTGCATTAGCAGCAAAAAGGCCCCAAACCAAACCCAAATTCCCCCCATAAATTGAAAGAAGCGATTGCCAGTCCGAAAGGCGAAATAGAGATCTGCAGCAAGGACCAAAAAGAGAAGGCCATTGGCTAGTCCCAAAAGAAAGGCCTTTTTAAAGAACAAGCCAAAGAAGCGGAAAAAGGAACCCATCCCTGCATCCTGGCGACTCATCATTCTCCGGCAAGCTTCCCAAGTAGCGCAGGTTGCAGGGGCAAAGAGCAAAGAGGCAACTAGCACCAATAATACCCCTCCGAAGAGCCAGGACTCAAGGAGCAGTGGGTAGGCAAAAAAAAGCGGGGCTACCCCGATAAAAAGCCACAGCAGACTAAAACCCATGGCAATGCCTAAATGATCATAGAGTTTAATTGCTGCCTGCTTTAGGGCAGGCCAGGCTACGTTCACTTTTCGCGCCACAAAAACACCCCCAAAAAGAGAGAGACACTCCCCAGGGAGTGTCTCTCTATCCCTTTTATTTAGAAAATAGCCTTTTCTGTTTGCGGATCGAAAAGTTTCATTTTGGTCATTTTGAAGTAGACCTGATGCTGTGAGCCATCTTTCGCTGTGGTATAGGGCTCTACTCTCGCCACAAAGTTGTGCTGGCCAGAGGATAGATACAGATATACCTCAGATCCCATAGGCTCGCTTACATCAACGTTCGCGGTGATCACCATGTCCTCAGGTGCCTCAGGTGCGAACTCTCTAGCTTCGATGTTCTCAGGCCTCAGACCAAAGATCACCTCTTTGCCCACATAGGCATCAATCCCTTTGGCTTCTTTAACAATCTCCTCTGGCACACGTACCTTAAAGGTCTCGCCGTCGATGAAGAGGTTGTCCCCATCCCGAACTAACTTCACATTGAAGAAGTTCATGGCAGGGCTGCCAATAAAGCCAGCTACAAATACATTATTGGGATGATCATAGATCTGCAGAGGTGCACCCACCTGCTGAATGAGTCCATCCTTCATTACCACGATCCGATCGCCCATGGTCATGGCCTCGGTCTGGTCGTGAGTAACGTAGATAATGGTAGTTTGCAATCTGTTATGGAGCTTGCTCAGCTCAGAGCGCATCTGCACCCTGAGTTTTGCATCCAAGTTGGAAAGGGGCTCGTCCATAAGGAAGACCTTGGGCTCCCGCACAATGGCCCTTCCCAAAGCAACCCTCTGCCTCTGTCCACCGGACAGAGCCTTAGGCTTACGATCCAAGAGGTTCTCAATGCCAAGGATCCTAGCTGCTTCCTTCACCCTACGGTCGATCTCGGCCTTGGCGAATTTGCGCAGCTTCAGACCAAATGCCATGTTGTTATACACATCCATATGAGGATAAAGGGCGTAGTTTTGGAACACCATGGCGATGTCCCGATCTTTTGGTGGTACATCGTTGACAACTTTGTCGCCAATGCTGATAGTACCGTCGGTAATTTCCTCAAGTCCTGCTACCATGCGAAGTGTTGTTGATTTACCGCAGCCACTAGGTCCAACTAGAACGACGAACTCTTTGTCCTTTATGTCCAAGTTGGCGTCGTTAACTGCAATCACGTTACCAAATTTTTTGTATACGTGGTTCAGTGTTACTCCAGCCATTTCTGTTAAACAACCAACCTTTCGTCTCAAATTTTGTTCTTAACTAGGTAAAAGCGCCAATTTTTCTGTATATGCCACCTCCCTGAATTTTTTCTATCTATCCCCGTAACGAGGCTGAATATGGCATTTTACCTCTTTTTAATATTTCAACAGCAGAATCGGAAGTCCTGCTATTAAAAAAAATTTTTTTTACATCCGCTCAGGTGCAGAGATCCCAAGGAGGGTTAAGGTCCTTGCTAAAACAAGGCGCGTAGCTGAAATTAACAGCAGTCTACCTGCCTGAAGCTCCTCCTCGCTCCCCAATACCCGACAGCGCGTATAGAACAGGTGAAACTGAGCTGCCAGCTCTTGTGCGTAATGGGCCAGCCTGTGAGGTTCCATCTTTTGGGCTGCCTCCCCCACACACAGGGGTAGCTGGGCCAGCTTCTCCATCAGCTGTTCTTCCTCATGGGAATTCAAAATGGATAAATGCTTACCATCAGCTTTGGGAATTTCAATTCCCTGTTCTTCGGCCTGGCGAAGGATGCTACAGATCCTAGCGTGGGCATACTGGACATAAAAAACAGGATTGCGATCTGATTGCTCCTTGGCCAGATCTAGATCAAAATCCAGTTGGCTTTCGCTAGAGCGCATTAAAAAGAAGAATCTCGCGGCATCTGGGCCCACTTCCTCCACAATCTCCGACAAGGTCACAAGCTCCCCTGTGCGTTTGGACATAGTTACTGCTAATCCCCCGCGATAGAGGTTCACCATCTGTACAATTATAATGGCAAGCTTTTCTGGATCATGACCCAAGGCCTCAGCTGCAGCTTTGATTCTGACAATATAGCCATGGTGATCAGCGCCCCAAATATTAATCAGTTTGTCATAACCACGCCGATACTTGTCATCATGATAGGCAATGTCTGCAGCAAGGTATGTGGGAACTCCACTGTCCCGGATCACCACCCTGTCCTTATCATCGCCAAAGTCTGTGGAGCGCAGCCACAATGCTTGCTCCTCTTCATAGAGCTGACCTGTGGCTTTGAGCTTTGCCATTGCTGAGTCGATGGCACCGGGGTGCAATGTGGACTCCCTAAACCAGTTCTGAAAATGCACACCAAAGGCTGCAAGGTCCTTCTCGATGGCTTTAACCTTGATGGGCAGGGCATAATCCACCAGGGCCTGTTGTAGCTCGGCTTGAGGCAAAGAAAGAAGGCTCTCCCCTCGTCTTTGGGCTAACTCTTCCATAAGCTCCACAAGGTCCTTGCCGTGGTAGCCATCCTCTGGTAACTTGCTCTCCTCCCCTAGGGCCTGACGATAGCGAACCTCCAGGGACTGGGCAAACTTATTGATTTGGTTCCCAGCATCATTGAGGTAGAATTCGCATGTCACCTGGTAGCCTGCAGCCTCTAGAATTGAGGCCAAGGCGCTCCCCACAGCGGCTCCTCTGCCGTGGCCTATGTGAAGGGGTCCTGTGGGATTGGCACTAACGAATTCCAACAGGATGCTCTTGCCCACTCCCACCTGGCAGCTCCCATAATCGCTGCCAGCTGTTAAAATTTCTACTACAGCAAGCTGGCGCCAAGCAGGGTCCAGGTGAAAATTGAGAAAGCCCGGCCCGGCGATCTCGATCTCCCGAACCAGGCCACTTGGATCCTGGAAATGATCCACAATCAACTGGGCCACCTCCCGCGGTGGCCGCTTTGCCGGTTTTGCTAACATCAAAGCCAGGTTGCTGGCCCACTGCCCGTGGGCCTCTTCTTTTGGTTGCTCTAAAATAACTTGGGGCATGCTCTCAAGATTGAGGTCCGATCCAAGCTCCCCGAGAGCTTGGACCAGACCCATTTCTATTGCCCCACGAACTCGTTCGATCACACTTTTCAAACCACTACAACTCCTTAGAAAGAGCTATGAAAGCCCAAGCCAATCATGGCCCCACTGAGGTCCATCAGGCAAAGATCCAAATTAACATCCCGGGTCAGCAGCATCCTCAGACCAAGATTCAACTCGCCACCATAGAACTCACCCATGGCGATCATCTTCGGGAATGCTTGCTTGCTAGGCAGGGTTTTGCTAGCACTGACAAAGAAAGTGCCGTTCCCCACTGTTTCCATACCAAGATGGCCTCGCACACCAATCTCCGGCAAATATTTGCTTCCCACCACAAAGAAAGAAGTGTCATTTGAGCGAGCTTTAGCTCCAACCGCAATGCCAATTTGCCCGCTGCGCTCAGGCACAATTGTATATTTTAGAAAACCCCGTGTTGAATTGGAATTATTGCTATTTCTAGCAGAGATTCCAGCTTCAAAACCCTTGGCCAGACCTAAGTTGAAAGTGAGGATATTGGTCTTGTTATAATTGTGGAGAGCAAGATCAAACTCACCTGCAGCTAAAGAGTCTGCGCTAGGAGACTTAATTAACCCTGTGGGACCATAAAAGGTAGGAGCTGCAAAAGAAGCTGTAGATAAGATCACCAGCAACAAACCTAAAATCAACATTTTTTTCATTTTCTCATTCTCCTTTCGGTATTAGAAGTCGCCAAGGCTAGCTCTCGGAGCAGGGTGGCAGCTAAGATACACGTGCGCTCCGAGGGATCGTAGGGGGGAGACACCTCCACTAAATCGAAACCACAGATCTTAAGTTTGGACACCACCTGGGAAATAATCTCCAACAGCTCTCTGGAACTCAAACCCCCAGCTTCCGGCGTCCCTGTGCCGGGAGCGAAAGCTGGATCCAGCACATCAATATCCAAAGATATGTATACTGGTTTATTCTTTAGTTGTTCAACAAGTAATGCTAGTTCTCCTGCTTGCGTGGAAATTAAATGCCCCACTTCTCTAGCATAGGCAAACTCTGAGGCTGTACCTGAGCGCACACCTAGCTGCCAGAGCCTGCCGGGCCCTAGCATCTCCACTACCCTCCGCATCACAGTGGCGTGGGAGAAAGACTCCCCCTCCCAGTTCTCCCTAAGATCAGTATGGGCATCTAGATGCAAAACACAAAGATCAGGGTAGGTTTTAAGAGCAGCTTCAATTAAGGGGAGGCTCACCAGGTGCTCTCCCCCCAGAACCCCGGGGATCTGTCCGGTCAGGTGAATCTGCTCTGCTGCCTGGCCGATGACACCTAGGGCCGCTTCAATGTCCGTCAAGGGCAGCACTAAATCCCCTAGGTCTGCCACTGCCATCTGTTCTAGATCCAGATCTTGGTAGGGGCTGTATGTTTCGATGGCCACAGACAGCTCCCTGATCCGAGGTGGGGCCAAACGAGCCCCTGGGCGAAAGGTAACAGTGGCATCCATAGGAGCGCCGAAAATCACCACCTCGGCCTGGGCAGGATCGCTATCTGCTCCTAAAAAACGAGACTGGGGAAAATAAAACTCCGCCATTGTTATTACCTGTAGATATCCTGCACAAATTTAGGCAACGTCAAAGCTTGAGTGTGCATTTGGGCGCTATAATAGCGCAGGGGCCAGGTGGCAATTGACTGCGCTACACAATCCATATCCACCTTGTGAGGATCTGGACCCTTCGAGCCAATAGTAAAACTCCACAAGCCACTGGGATATGTTGGAATTGCCCCTAGATATACATAAGTTTGCGGGAAGACCTTAGCTAATTTTTCCCTACTATCCGCCATAATATCCCGATTCACAAAGGGAGATTCCGTCTGGGCAACTACCAGCCCCCCAGGACTCAGAGCCTGGTGTACTAAACTATAAAACTCCTGAGAGAAAAGAACTGCCCCAGGTCCCACAGGATCTGTGGAGTCCACAATCACCAGATCAAAATACTCTTTGAATTGAGCGATCCGTGCAATGCCGTCACCAAACTCCAAGCGCACTCTTGGGTCTGTAAGCCCTGAGGACACTTTGGGAAAATATTCTTGGCATACGCGCACTACCCGCTCATCTAGCTCAAAGAGGTATACCTCCTCCAGGGAGGAGTGACGCAACAGCTCCCGGATGGAGCCGCCGTCTCCACCGCCGATCACCGCTGCCCGCCTCACATTGCCATGTGTGAACATGGGCAGGTGGGCAATCAGTTCATGGTAGACGAACTCATCAGCGTCCGTGAGCATTACTGCACCATCGATAACAAGTAGGCGGCCATACTCTTCAGTATCCAGAACTGCAATGTCCTGGTAGGGGGATTGCTCTCGATGCAGGTTCTGCCGCACCTGCATCGAGATTGCAAGATTATTTGTCTGTTTTTCAGTAAACCAAAGCTGCATTTTTACCTCCTTAAAAACTCAATACCACAGGGCCACTGCAGCAAAAGCGCAACCATTCTCCTGGACCACATGGTCAGTTGCCTGAGTCTCAACCTTCACCAAAGGCACTCCCCGCTCCACAAAAGCAGCCCTAACCATCTGTTCCACGGTCTTTTCTGCTTCCTCTTTGGAGCAAGACCCTGAATACTCCATGATCACCCCGTAGGAATTGGCACTGAAGCCAATGCCAACGGCGGCTGCAATTCGCTCACCCTTTTGTGTGCTCAGGGCAGACCCATAAGCTGTGGGGGTCAAAGAGCCAGGGGGAATGTCCAATTTTTCCACCTTCTGGCAGCCTGGAGGCAAGATGCTGCTGACTTTTAGCAAATTAAGGTTACCAATTCCTGCGGCCAGAAGTGCATTGTCGAAAGCATTCAGGCGAGAGGGCCCCTCGGCACTGCCAGCCACTAAAGTAAATTTTGTCGGTGTTGGTAGCAAGTCTTCCACCCCATTCTAATTAGAATATTAGAGGCTTCTAGGCTAACCACCAGGCCGGCAGGCCATGATGCTAGCTGAATCCTGTATTAGTATAGCAAAAAGGATCAAAAAAGGAAAGAGCAAAATCAAGGTTGTCCGAACAAATTTAAAGTGGTAAAATAGTAAGTAGGATTATTCCAAAAAAAGGGAGGATTTTTTTCGATGAATTCCCAAGTTATCGGTCTTTTTTCCCAGCACCAGGAAGCAATCAGCGACCAGCTTCAAACCACAGCAGCTTCTGAGCTTCCTGCTAAAACTTTAGGTGGACAAACTATCTCATCTATCTCCCAAGAACTTGTGGCAGGACTCGCTCTGCAGTTCCAAGGAAAGCCTGGTGCCCTCACTGAACTTGTGGCTAGACTCTCAGGCCAGGTTGTTTTAGCTGGAGACTCTGTGGACAACCTACGCTTGCTTCTGGATCGGATGCTAGAGGCAACTATTGCTGTACTCCAGCCACTTGCCACGGTAACACCTGAGCAATTTCTGCAGGAGATCCGCGAGCTCTATGAACCAGTTGACCTGGCAAAAAGTGAGCTGATTCGTGTTGCCCTGAAAACCCAACAGGAAATCATCCGCAAACAAAGCCGGGCTTTGCTTGAGCTTTCCACCCCTGTAATCCCGCTGTTTGATAATATCCTTGTGGTGCCCCTCATCGGCAGCATCGATAGTCTGCGGGCAAAACAGGTGATGGACAACCTGCTTGCGGGAATTGTGGAGCACAAAGCAGAAATAGTGCTCATCGATATCAGCGGCGTGCCTGTAGTTGATACCCAAATCGCGCACCACATCATGAAAACTGTGCAAGCGGCAAGGCTTCTGGGCGCACGCTGTATCCTGGTAGGAATCAGACCTGAATTCGCCCAAACAATCGTGAAACTTGGCATCGACTTCAACGATATTGTTACAAAATCCTCCCTGCAGGCAGGATTTGAATTGGCCCTAACCTGGGACAATTATAAACTACTAAAAATAGATGAGGAGTAATAGCGCATGGAAGTGCCGATTTTACTTATTGACGGTTTTTGGGTTACTAGCATTCAAGAAGCCCTCCACGATCGAAGCGTCCTTGATTTCAAACAAAGGTTACTCACCAAATTAAATCAGCCTCAGACCCGAGGGTTAGTCATCGATCTTACTGCTTTGGATATAGTGGACAGCTTTGTGACCAAAGCCTTGATCGAACTATGCAAACTGGCCGATCTTATGGGAGCAGGTGTGGTGGTAACAGGGATGAATCCTGCAGTTGCCATCACCCTTGTGGAAATGGGGTTGGATCTTCGTGGTATAGAAACAGCTTTAGACCTCCAGCGAGGATTAGACAAACTACGAAAGCTAAGCGAGGAGAGATAGCGTATGGGCGAGCTAAAAATCCCCATCAAGAATGAATACGACATTGTTAGCGCCCGTCAGGCTGTGCGAGAGCTCTCCCGAGAGCTAGGCTTTGGCACAGTAGATCAGGTGCGCATTGCCACTGCTGTCTCAGAACTTGTACGTAATGTGGTCCTGTATGCAGGCCACGGCTTGATGATCGTTCAGACCCTAAAGAGCAATGGCAATACTGGCATTGAGATCGTCATTGAGGACCAGGGCCCAGGGATCGGAGATCCAGATCTTGCCCTGTGCGATGGCTTTAGCACCAGTGGCGGCTTGGGTGCGGGCCTACCTGGCGCCAGAAGGCTAATGGACTTTTTTGATGTTAATACCACCTGTGGCAGGGGAACTAAAATTCTCACGCGAAAATGGTTGAAATAGACATCGGCCATGTGCTCAGACCCAAAGAAGGCGAAAATTCCTGTGGCGATTCGATCCTGGTTCATTGCTTTCCCCAAATAATTCGCCTAGCTGTAATTGATGGTCTGGGACACGGCCCTGAAGCTGCCCAGGCCGCAGCAGAGGCCAAAAAAACACTGACCAGCACAGAGACTCTTGGGGGCCAGGAGCTAATTTCCCAATGCCACAACAAGCTTATGGGAACCAGGGGAGCTGTTGTGGGTGTAGTAGATCTGGACAAAAGCCAAAACATGTGGAGAGGAATTAGCTTAGGCAATATCAGCATTGCCTTCTACGGACAAGAGCACTATCTGCCAGCAACAAACGGCGGTATTGTAGGCTACAACCTACCCACGCGCCTGGTGAGCTGGTCCAGACCATACTCTCCCGGCCAAATCCTCATTATGCACTCAGATGGCATCCATAACCTGGCAGGTCTAGGGGAGCTTTTAGCCCCTACTGGAGGATTGGGCAAAGCACAAGCGCAACATCTGGCAGAGAGTATAGCGGTGGGGTATGGTAAAATAGAAGATGATCTAGCAATTTTGGTTGCCAAATAAGGGGGCTATCCCATGGAACTTTATGAAGAATATTTCTCTATCCTCCAAAAATACATAGCCCAGCAAAATGAGACTATCCTCTACCGTGCCTCAATACTGGGTAAAGAATTCATGCAGCAGGGAATCGGGCCTGAGGAAATCGTGGAAGTGCACAGTAGAGCTATGCAAAAAACTTTAGCACTAGCCTCTCCTTGCCAGATCCCGGGCATTACTTTAAATTCATTTAATCTCCTTTTGGAGATCATGATGGCCTACGGCCTTGCCTACCAGGAATATATGGAACATAAATCCCAAGAACTGGGTAAACTCCAACTCTATACTAAAAAGCTTGAGAAGACCAACAAACTCCTAGAGCAAAAGGTAAAAGAGCAAACTTTAATTTACCAATTCGCCTGTGCTTTCGGCGAGGTACTGCAAACTAAAGCAACAGCAAATCTGATTGTGGAGAAAACAGCTCTCGTTGTTCCCTACGACAGCTGCATCCTCTATCTTTGGGATAAAAATAAAAACACACTACAGGAAATTGCAGCCAGTGGCAAAGCCCTCCCTCCCCCAACCTACAGGCAGAATACACCTCATTGGGAGCGGGGTGTGCTGACAATTCCCTTGAATATTGACGGCAAAACCTTAGGCTATTTAGTGCTTTCCCTGGAAAATAAGGAGCTGGCAGAAGATCTTTTGCACCTCCTCACCATCATCGCTAACCAAGCAGCTTTTGCTCTAGCACGCGCCATGATGCAAGAGGAGACCTGGAGACAATCTATCACCGATTACAAAACTGGCCTTTATAATTTCAACTATTTCCAGGACCTTTGCCAGCAAGCCTTGGCCGATAATAAGCAGCTAGCCCTTTTGATGATGGATTTGGATGATTTTAAATCCTTCAATGATAATTACGGCCATCTCAAAGGGGATGAGGCCCTGATCGCTGTAAGTGAGGAAATCCGCAAAATAATTCGCAAAGAGGACCTTGCTGCCCGCTATGGTGGCGAGGAGTTTGTCATAGCCTTATTGGATACAGATCAAACCCATGCACATCAAGTAGCTGAGCGCATCCGCCGCAGAATTAGTCAGCTTGACTTCAAGATTCAAGGGAACATCACCACCAGCATCGGCATTGCCATCTCTCCTAGGAATGGTACCTCCTTTATAGAGCTATTTAGCCAGGCAGATAAGGCTCTCTACAAAGCAAAAGCCCAAGGAAAAAATAGGGTCTCTGTTGCCCCACAGCATTAGAACAGCTCATGGAATAGTAAAGAAGAAATCCATTATTTTCTTTATCATCGCAAGCTTGATCTTTCTAGCCTTCTATGGTGACATCACTAAAAAAGATACCAGCTCCAAGCCATTGAATTGTCAAAAAAAGTGAAAATGCTATCGGGTCATGCACACGGCGGTCAAGTTCGAATACCCATTAGAATTAAATGGGCTTTATCACTCAAGGCCAAAAGCTTTTCCAAAAATATTTAGAAGACTTTATTCTCATGAAAACACTGACCCCAAGTCAGGAGAGGTGCCTCCTCCACCCCCCTTCTACCTCGCCTTTATAACCCACCTTAAATTGTTTTAATAGCAATAGTTCCCAAACACGTCCAACTCTATAGAAAGCCCGACAGCAGAAAAGCCTCGCATGCGCGAGGCTTTTCTGCTGTCATGAATTATCATATATCGTCGTTGTCACGTATCTTTTTAATAGTTTTATATTTCCTAATTGCTTTAACCAAAACATTTTTAACCTCTGCCTTTTTTGCAGCTTTTTTAAGATACTTCCAATTAATATTTTTTTCATGAAGATCAAGTAGATTTATTGCCCATTCAAAATCACTTTCACTCTTCCAAAACTTAGCAGCAGCGAGACGATCCAAAATTAAATCTTCGACCCCAATGATATATGCCTCCATACCATTTACATGTACAGTTACAATTTGCTCCATAGACCCTGCTAAGAAATAATCGGGTATTTCAACTGCTAGGTCTAAGTCTTCATGATACCAGTGCCTATCTCCGAGATGACGCAAGAAACCCATATCTTCAATTATTTCTTGGGCTCTTTCCCGTCCATCAATCACAAGATCGATATCCTTCGTGGCATAACCCCCTAAAGTATAAAACTCTAAAGCTCGCCCTCCCACTAAAATAGGCTTGATCTCATAAGGTTCTAGTCTTTTGGTTAAAATAGCTAAAAAAGTCAACGTTTTTTTTAGCTGATCTTGCTCGTCTTGCAAGGCAACTAGTATTTCATTTAACCTATCCATTCCACCGGTACCTTCGTGGTCCAATTTTTTCAAGACGTCCACTTGCAAGGGCCCTTTCCCAACGTTTGCGATCCAACAAACGCAGCACTTCCGCTTCTTTTGGATCTCGGGGCTTGGTGCGAAGCCTCCGTCCACCCAAGGCCGCCAGATCTAAGTAGGAGTGTAGGGATTTTGTTCGTAGCTCTTTGAGATAGGAGTCGTAATCAATTCTACGAGTCACTTGCCTCGCCCCTCTAAGTTTGTTAAATTAATTATAGCAAAAAAGTAAGGAAAAGGCAAAAAACTGGCAACTGCCGAAAATTTATCTTATAAACGGTAAACTTGCCTCCAGGAGCCCACCCACAACCGCTTGCATTTGCCCCACTTGGGCTGCAACCTCATCGTGGGAAAGAGGATCCTCGCCCAAGCCTGCACCCATGTTCGTTACCATGGCCACAGCCCCATACTCTATCCCCAGCTCCCGTGCTAGCACAACCTCAGGTAGCCCTGTCATCCCCACTACATGGCCTCCGAGGCTTGCAAACATCCGCACCTCAGCTGGTGACTCATAGCGCGGCCCATCTGTACACACATAGCAACCACCATCAACAAGCTCAAGCTCAATAGCTTCCCCTGCTGCAAGGAGTGCCTTCCTCAGCCGTGGGCTATAGGGCCGGGTCATGTCAGTGTGCACAACCTCATCCTCAAAGAAAGTCTTAGGTCTCTGGGTGGTGAAATCTAAAAAATCATCAAGGATCACAATGCTGCCCGCGCCCAAGCTTTCCGTGAGGCTTCCCACGGCGAAAGTGGCGAGAATCGCCTCAACTCCCACCTCTTGCAAAGCCCAGATGTTAGCCCGATAATTTATTTTGTGGGGCGGTAGCCTATGTCCCTTTCCGTGGCGCCCCAGAAAAAACAGCTCCTGAGAAGCTCTTTTTAACAAAACAGGGCCAAAGGGAGTGGGCACCTCCATTTGGGTGCCCTCCCTGGCCCAGTTTCCCATACCAGTTCCGCCAATTATGGCAACGCGCAATGTTAACCCTCCAGTTTCCCTACAAACTCACCGATTCTCGAAAGCCCCTTTTTAATCTGCTCCCGGCCAATAGCATAAGAGAGGCGCAGATGATTGGGCATCCCAAAACCGCCACCTGGCACCACTGCCACTGATGCCTCATCAAGTAGTAGACCTGCGAAGGTATCTCCGTTCTCTATTACCTTGCCCTGATAATTTTTTCCAACTAGAGCCGACAGATCCACAAACAGATAAAACGCACCCTGAGGCCTCCTGTAAGAAAGACCTGGGATGGTATCTGCAAGCTCACAGATCAGGTCTCGCCTCGCCCCAAACTCCTCTCGCATCACCTCAACTGGCTCTTGCGGCCCCTGGAGGGCTGCTAGAGCGCCGCTTTGGGCGAAGCTTGTAGGATTTGAGGTGCTATGGCTCTGGAGGCTCCCCATGGCCTTTGCAACGTGTTGTGGTGCCACAGCCCAGCCAATGCGCCAGCCTGTCATCGCATACTTCTTGCTCACGCCATCGATAACCACTGTGCGCTCTGCCAATTCCGGGAACAAATTAATCAGACTCTTCGCCTGGAGCCCATCGTAGGTAAGAGCTTGATAGATCTCATCGCTAATGATAAATAAATCATGCCTCTCGGCAAACTCGCCGATGGCAGCTAGCTGCTGCGTGCTATAGACTGCACCTGAAGGGTTCGAAGGGCTGTTTAGGACCAAACCCCGGGTTTTAGGAGTGAGTGCTGCCTCGAGTCTTTGGAAATCCACAAGCAGATCTTCCTGGCAGCTCACAAACACACTCTTGCCTCCGGCTAAAGCCACCTGCTGGGGATAGCTCACCCAGTAGGGGATGGGGATCAGAACCTCATCTCCAGGATTGAGTAACACCTCAAAGGCATTGTAGAGAGAGTGCTTAGCACCGCAGCTTACAACTACTCCACTGGGGTCTGCACCCAAGGGGGCAGCTATCGCCTCCCGTAGTTTGGCAATTCCACTTACAGCTGTATAGCGGGTCTCGCCTCGGTTTAGGGCAGCGCACGCTGCCTGCACAATATGCTCTGGTGTAGCAAAGTCTGGCTCCCCTGCACCGAAGCTCACCAAATCCCTGCCTTGGGCCACAAGTTCTTTGGCCCTACTTGTGATCGCGAGTGTTGATGAGGGCTGAATGCCCAGCGCTTTTTGGCTCAATTGCATTTCCAATTCCTCCTGGAAACATTTTACCCCCATTTATTCTTCACACCCAAGGCAAGATCCTGCATTGCATTTGTATGTATATTGTATTCAATCCATTATTGCCCGCCAGCCAATATCAGTTCGCCAGTAAGCACCCTCAAACTTAATTCCCTCGGCGAGGGTATAAGCAGCGCTTTGGGCTGAGGCCAGGTCATCTCCCCGGCCCACCACTGTCAGCACTCTACCGCCTGAGGAAACTACCTGGCCGTCTTTGAGAGCTGTGCCACTGTGAAAGACCAGACCATCTCTTTCTAGTCCCTCAATTGCAAACCCGATCTCAGGCTCCCCAGGATAGCCTCTTGATGCCAGGACAACACCCAGTGCAGCCTGGCTCTCCCAAACTAGCTCCACCTGATCTAGCGTGCCTCCAATTGTAGCTTGACAGATCTCAACTAAATCTGTACTCAAGCGTGGCAACACAACCTGGGCTTCAGGATCCCCAAAGCGGCAGTTAAATTCCACAACCCGGGGCTTGTTATCCTCGATCATCAGCCCAGCATAGATCACGCCTCGATAGTCGATGCCCTCCTCCACGAGCCCTGCAACCAAGGGCAGCAGGATCTCCCGATAGGTGCGATTGTAAACCTCGCAATTGACAACCGGCACTGGCGAATAGGCTCCCATCCCACCGGTATTGGGACCAGTATCACCCTGGCCGATCCTTTTATGATCTTGAGCCGGCACCATGGGGAGCACTGTTTTGCCATCGGTAAAAGCCATGATCGTGGCCTCCTCCCCTGGCAAAAACTCCTCCAGTACCACCTGCTCACCTGCTTTGCCAAAGCGGCCCTCCTGGAAAATCTCAGCCAGTGCTGCCTTTGCCTCTTCATAAGTTTGGGGCACATAGACACCTTTGCCTGCAGCAAGACCATTTGCCTTCACCACTGGAGGCCGGGAGAACTTTTCTAAAGCCCCAAGCGCATCTTGGTAGTTATCCACAGCTTGATAATCCGCTGTAGGTATCCCATACTTTTGGCAAAGTTTCTTCGCAAAGATCTTACTTGACTCAAGCTGCGCAGCGATTCGATTGGGACCGAACAAAGCCAGGCCCTCTTTGGCAAACAAATCAGCGATTCCCTGGGCTAAATAGGCCTCAGGGCCCACCACAGTGAGATCTATGCCTTCTTTTTTCGCAAAGGCCAGAATCTCCTGCGTACCCCTCAGCGGCACACATCTCGCCACCTTGGCTATGCCTGGATTTCCAGGGGCGGCATATAGTTCCGTAACTTTATCGCTTTGGGAGAGCTTCCAGGCCAGGGCATGTTCTCTGCCCCCTCCCCCAACCACTAATACCTTCATCTCACAGACACCCCTTAGTGCTTGAAGTGACGAACGCCTGTAAAGACCATGGCGATTCCTTTTTCATCTGCAAGCTTGATAGATTCCTCATCGCGAATGGAGCCACCAGGCTGAATAATCGCCCCAACCCCGGCCCTGCTTGCCTCAGCCACCACATCAGAGAAGGGGAAAAAGGCATCAGAGGCCATAACTGAGCCACCTGCTTGCTCCCCGGCAGAGGCGATGGCAATTTTTGCAGCATCGATCCTGTTCATCTGTCCGGCTCCCACGCCCACTGTGGCCAAATCCCTGGCCAAGACGATGGCATTGGACTTCACGTGCTTTACAACCTTCCAGGAGAAATAGAGCTGCTCCCATTCACTATCTGTAGGAGTACGCCTGGTTACTACCTGGAGCTGATCTGGAAGCAGATCGATCTCATCTCGCTCCTGAAGGAGGAGTCCTCCTGCCACTTTCTTCAGATCTGCGCTGTAGATGCTGGATCGAGCCTGCTGCGCCGTGCCAAGTGCAGGTAGTGCCAACAGGCGCAAGTTCTTCTTCCGGGTAAGGATAGCCATGGCCTCAGGGGAAAACTCAGGCGCGATGATGATCTCTAAGAATATTTTCGCAAGCTCTCCGGCTGTGGCAGCATCCACAGGCCGATTGAGGGCCACAATGCCACCGAAGATGGAGACTGGATCCGCCTCATATGCTGCTAGATACGCCTCATAGCAATTCCTGCGCGTGGCAACGCCACAGGGGTTTGTATGTTTCACAGCTACAGCTGTAGGCTCTGTATACTCTGCCAAAAGCGCCAGGGCCCCATTGGCATCGTTGATATTATTAAAAGAGAGCTCCTTGCCATGGAGTTGCTGAGCTAGGCCCAATGAGAGGGGCTCGGGTTCAGCTTCCCTATAGAAGGCAGCACTCTGGTGGGGGTTCTCCCCATAGCGCAGATCGCTCACCTTCTCGTACTGGAGAAATAATCTTTGAGGATAATTATCCTCGGGATTCACCTGGCCATCTAGATAGGTGGCAATAAGGGAATCATAGCCTGCTGTATGGGCAAAGGCCTCCTGGGCCAGAGCCAAACGCAGCTCATCAGATAGTTCTCCCTCTGCCTGGAGCTGGCCGAGAAGCTCGCTGTAGCGAGCAGGATCCACAACAATGCCCACATGCCGCCAGTTCTTCGCTGCAGCTCGCACCATAGTGGGGCCGCCAATGTCGATCTGCTCGATGGCCTCATCTAAAGTTACTCCTGCTTTGGCAATTGTTTGGGCAAAGGGATAAAGGTTCACAACCACCAGATCCAATGGCACGATCCCGTGCTGGGAAAGCTCCTCCATATGCTGAGGAATGTCTCGCCGGGCCAATATCCCCCCAGCAACTTTAGGGTGAAGAGTTTTCACTCTCCCATCTAAAATCTCAGGAAAACCTGTAAGCTCTGCTACTTGCAGCACAGGTATCCCTGCATCTGCCAGTGTCTTGTGGGTACCGCCTGTGGAATAGAGCTCAATTCCTAAATTTGCAAGTCCCCGGGCAAACTCCACAAGGCCTGTTTTATCAGAAACACTAAGTAGTGCACGACTTACCTTCATTTTGCTCCCTCCTCAGAGATAATAACGCGTCTGCCCAAAATCGAGAGCCTGCCTTGGGCATACAGGGAGATGGCCTCAGGATAGAGGCGATGTTCTTCAATTAAAATTCGCTCTGCCAAAACAGAGGGGGTATCTTCAGGCAACACAGGCACTGCTGCCTGGAGGATAATGGGGCCTGTATCCATGCCCCCATCTACAAAGTGGACAGTGCAGCCGCTGAAGCGTACCCCATACTCCACAGCCTGCTTCTGGGCATCTAGCCCTGGAAAGCTGGGGAGAAGCGCTGGATGGATATTCATGATCTTACCTGGGAACTGCTCTACGAACTGAGGCGAGAGGAGGCGCATAAAGCCTGCCAGCACCACCAAATCCACCCCTGCTAAAGCTTGGGCGAGGGCAGATTCAAACTCTGCTTTTGTCGAATAATCAGATCGTGGGATGGCCCGGGCCCCAATCCCAGCTTCTCGCGCCCGGACTAGGGCCTGGGCCCGGGGCTGGTCCGAGAGCACAATTTTAATCTCTCCGTTAATCTTTCCAGTTTCTATCGCCGCGATAATAGAGGCCAGATTGCTGCCCCGGCCTGAGGCCAGGACACCGATGGCCAGTTTAGACAAGGTCAACGCCTCGCTCTCCAGCTACTACCTCGCCAATTAGATATGCTCTTTGCCCTAACCCCTCTAAAATCTTCACTGCAGCTTCAGCCTGAGCTTCAGGCACGATCGCTGCCATGGCAATTCCCATGTTGAAGGTGTTGTCCATCTCATCCTGCGAAATATTGCCTACATCCTGCAACACTTCGAAAATGGGAAGTGGAGTCCAACTGCTACGTGTGATCCGGGCCCGAGTTCCCTCTGCCATGGCCCGGGGCAGGTTTTCAGGCAAGCCTCCCCCTGAGATATTGGCCACGCCATGGAGGTCAAGTTCGTCTCTTAATGCTGCAATCTCCCGAGCGTAAATTCCAGTAGGCCTGAGGAGCTCCTCTCCCAAAGTGCAGCCAAGTCTTGGATCTACACGATCTAGCTCCCAGCCTGCTCGCTGGAAGAATACGTTCCGCACTAGGGAATAACCACTGGACTGTATGCCAGTAGAGCCGATACCAACGATCCGATCCCCCACTTGAACTTTGCTGCCATCGATAATCTGGGAGCGCTCCACGATCCCCACTGCAAAGCCTGCCAGATCATATTCATCTTCAGGGTAGAAGCCAGGCATCTCTGCAGTCTCGCCACCGATCAGGGCGCAGCCAGCCTCTTTGCAGCCCCGGGCTATGCCCTCCACAATCTGTGCTGCCCGACTGGGGTCTAATTTCCCCACTGCCAGGTAGTCTAAGAAAAAGAGGGGCTTGGCCCCTTGACAAATAATATCATTGACGCAATAAGCAACAAGATCTAGTCCCACTGTATCATGCTTGTCTGCCATAAAAGCAAGCTTCAATTTTGTGCCCACACCATCTGTGCCCGAGACCAAAACTGGATCTTTGTAGTTCTGACCCAAAGCATAGAGGGCACCGAAGCTGCCCAGATCTCCCAAAACCTCGGGGCCATAGGTGCTTTTAGCGGCACCTTTAATTCTCTTTACCAGCTCATAACCTGCGTGGATATCCACGCCAGCATCTTTATAGGTAGCTCCTTTAGTTTCCATCATGGGCTCCCTCCTTATTACACTTCTTGCCAGAGGCCCCCACAGCCAGGGGATAATTACCATTAAAACAAGCCAAACACAACCGCTCCTGTGGCAACCCCACAGCCCGCACCAGCCCCTCAACGCTCAGATAGCGGAGGGTATCGGCGCCGATGAGACGACGAATCTCCTCGGTGCTATACTTTGAGGCAACCAGATCTGTGCTCTCTGAAGTATCAATACCATAGTAGCAAGGGTACAGATACGGTGGTGATGCCACATACATGTGCACCTCTCGGGCTCCTGTCTCCCGCAACAGGCGCACGATCTTTGCGCTAGTTGTACCCCGAACTATGGAGTCGTCGATGATGGCAATACGTTTGTCCCGAATTACTTCCTCGATAGGATTAATCTTGATCCGCACGCCCAGCTCCCGCAGCTGCTGGCTGGGCTCGATGAAGGTACGACCAATATAGCGATTCTTCAGGAGCCCAATTTCAAAAGGCAAGTTTGCAGCTTCAGCAAAACCCATGGCAGCGGGGGTGCCTGAGTCAGGTGCTGCAATTACAATATCAGCCTCCACTGGTGCCTCCTCCCAAAGAGCTCTTCCGATGCGCTTGCGCACCTGGTGCACATTGAGCCCTAAGAGGTTACTGTCGGGACGGGCAAAATAAACATACTCAAAGACACAAAAAGATTCTTGTCTGGAAGGTGCAAAGCGGCGAAAACGCACGCCTTCCTTGTCGATGATCACCATTTCCCCCGGTTCAATCTCCCGCAGGACCTCGGCGCCAAGGCTGCGCAAATCATGGTAGACAACCAAGTAAGCGCCTTGTTGACACCTCGGTGCGGAGAAAATGCGTCTAAGGTACTCCAATCTGCTGGCATCAAGATATTCAAAACAACATCCGCTTCGGTAAAGGAGAATATTGATGCCTCTAAAGATGGGACACTTCCTCTATTAGAAGACATCCATGCTGGATTTCACGGGCATGGAGGAGATTAATGTGCGGATTGCTGTTCTCAGTGGTAAAGGTGGTACAGGGAAAACGCTGGTATCAGTAAATTTGGCTGCAGCAGCACAGGATGCAGTCTATATTGATTGTGATGTGGAGGAGCCAAATGGGCACCTGTTTTTTAAACCTCAGCATGTCCAAGAAGAAGAAATAACAAGCAAAGTTCCAGTTGTGGATGACACCTATTGTAATGGATGCCGAAAATGTG
>ENA-UOOK01001029-UOOK01001029.1-fermentation-metagenome-genome-assembly--contig:-NODE-1029-length-37482-cov-19.822428_pt1 | contig 37482 bp, 55 predicted proteins | sample MGYA00245777_ERZ724023 | MGnify/ENA primary metagenome ERZ724023 (study PRJEB28704, sample SAMN03018312) | fermentation metagenome | biome: anthropogenic terrestrial biome; feature: soil...
TTATCCGTAAGGTAAATGACGGCACTTGGACAAATTGGACATCTATATAATTATTATGCGTGCCAGTTAGATATGGCTCCGCCCATTATTTTGCAATACCGCACAGTATCTACACCTATGCCCTCAAATGTGATGGCTGCTCGTGCTGGGTCTGGTGGGCATTTTACCGTGACAATATTTGGTACTCCGGCCGCTGGCAAGCTCTGGTTGTATGCATCACTCAAGGCGCCTGAGTATAGATATATGATTACCGGCTCGTTTGGAGCGTAAGCTGCCCGCAATGCGACGATATTATCATACAAGGATTTATTTGCGTAGGCTGGGCCGGATGCGCCAACCTCATAATACAATGTTTTTATACCTATTTTGCGATTTAGTATGTCATTTTATCTTACAAGTTCATCTACGGTAATTCCAAACAAGTCAGCAATATCTGTGAGCGTGTCAAACATGCATTCATTTGTTCCACATTCATACTTGGAGATAGCCTGCTTTGACATGTATAATTTATCTGCTAGTTCTTTCTGGGATAAGCCTTTTTCTTTGCGAAATGTTTTAAGATTTTCAGAAAAATTACTCATGATGTGCCCTTTCAAATAAGAAAGCCCGGAACCAATTAAGGAACCGGGCAACATTATGGATACAGGAGTGAGCTTTCCTGTAATCCGATTGTAACATATGTGATTACAGTGTGACAAGTATTATTTCAGGCAAATTACCAATTGTGTAAATGGTGTTCCGAATATTCCAGCAGTTTTATTGCCGTCTCCATTGGAAAAGTCCGTATCCGTTATTGCAGACAGGTAACTGCCCCGGTCAAACGGCTTAACCTTGTATACGGCAGAATAATATTTTCCAGCTTTGTTGATGTCTGTATAATAGTATATCTGGATTGCATCAATGGAATGAACATCATCCCCGGCATATCCGTTGGTATAGTCCTTCCAATTTGCACCGGACACCTTTTTTAGCCACCTGCCATCGCAATGCACTCTGTATTCCACCCTGCCCTGCGTCACACCTATTTTAATTGCCACAATAGCGTCATTGGCGTATCCAGCAAAACCATTTTCCCCGTCAACATCATGTAAAATTCCGTGATGTAGTGTCTTAACCCCATAGATAATTTTTGGAGCTGTAACTTTTTGTACCGCGGCAGCTGAAGCCGGCTTGGATGCTGAAGCTTTTCCACCGCTAATTTCTTTTGGAAAATCCCTATAGAAATGGTTCATGTCAACATTTCCAGCAATCCCAACAATTCGTCCCGAACTTGTGTACTGCCATGCATCCTTGTTGGAGCCGGTATAGTCACAAGTGTTGTTGTACTGCGCAATCCACTTGGTAAATCTTTCAAGACCACTCAAGTAATTGTTCCACCAGTTCAAATTAGCATATACTCCGCACATGTATCCCGCGCCCTCGATTATGTCTCCAAACCTATTAGCTCTCTGCACGGCTCCTGACTGCGTTCCTGGCTCTTCTAGGTCAAGATACACTGGATAGGATAATTTATACCCCTTGATGCATCTAAGGGCGTGCTGGGCCTCTGAATCAGCTTGTGCCATGCTTGTAGCATAGCTGTAGATATATACGCCAAACGGGATGCCTAGACGCGTACATTCATCCGCATTGCGTTTCCATGTCCAATCGTCTTGACTGGAAATATTATCGCCGTATCCCACACGCAGGATAGCACCGTCAATCTGACTTTTAGCTCTATTCCAATCAATAATGCCCTGATGTTCAGACACGTCAATTATTTTTTTAGCCACACCAACCACCTGCTTTCAGTTCAGCTTTCTTTGCTTCAATTTCGGATGCGTGGTCTGTCTCAAATTTCTTCAATTCATCCGCGTTGAATCTGCCAATATCTGCAAGGGATGCAGGCGTTGCTCCATAGGCAAAAGATTTCACCAGTTCCTTTATTGTCTGTTCTGTCATAACAATTCCTTTCTGACGGTTATCTTCCAGAAATATCCGTCTACTGTCCACAGCATATAAAAATCCCCACAGGCCTTTATGTGGTCTATCTGTGGGGAAGAGTTACAAATAGAAATATAGTCTGCCGCAGACACCGTATAATTGCGGCTCTTAAGCAGACTATCAATTTCATGACTATACAATTATTTTTCCTCGGTTCCAGTATCGGTATCAATAACTTTCTTCTGCTGTTTAAATACCTGATTTGCTCCTGTAGAAGCAAGGCCTGACACAATCCCGACTGCAATAGCATTGATATAATCTGTTGCTGGAAAGTCAGTTATAACCCCCATGCCAAGCGCGCCTAAAGCACCGCCAGCAACTCCAACGATAATCGGTATCCATTTGTTATCCAAACCAGACGCTTTAACACCCTGCCCCAGCAGATAACATATAACTGTAATCGCTACTACACTTCCAATTCCTGTAAAATCCATTCTTATCTCTCCTTTTCTTCTAAATCCTGAATCCTGTGATTAGCTACTTTAATCTGTTCCCCCTGCACTGCCGCGAGCTCCTCCAACCGATATGTACGCTCAATGGTATTGTTGTGTTTATCAACTCGCTTTGTCAGCTCTTCCAATTTGTAATTTATCATGTTGATTGTTTCCTGATTGGCCTCGCGCGTCTGCTGTTGCTGAAATTCATTTGCCCTCTTCGTACTCTTTTGTTGGAAATAATTGTTAATCATGCACACTGCAATTGCGACTACTCCCGTAATAAGTGCTTCTGTCACATTCCTTTACCACCTTCCCTTATTTTTGCAAAATAAAAAGACCATTACGGCCTGCTTCTGATTCTCATATTTAAATTCCTTTCTTCAACTAAATCGCAATTACCAGGATATGGCAACTAGACTTCCAGGTTTTACAACAAAAAGATTATCTATTACCACCGGACAGAAGGGAATATACTTACGCCTTGAAAAATCTAACTGGAACAAATGCTTTGCATTTATTATTGGATGCAACAATATTGGAGATGCTGTACAGGAAACTGTATACGGTTTTTACAATTCCGATGAGCAAAAAATTGTTGCAAAGACCAAAGGTAGTATAACCTGGACTGTAGACCAATCCGGTAGTAGTGTAGGGACTACACTGTCTGTGGGGTCTGAACTTTTAGTGTTTTACTATGGATTTACCGTAGTAGGTGCGTATTAAAAAACTATAGCTTAACCAGCAAAATCCGAAAGTTAGCACCTGCTAAGCCACTATCCACGGTCTTTACACGCACACCGGCGGATAATAAGCTTACTTCTGCGGTTGTGGTATAGTTACTGTTAATCGTTATCCAGCCCAATGTGGAATGTTGAAAACTTACACCTGCTATAATGCAATTGTTGTTTGCAAAGCTGTCTGGATACGATAAGGTTGTTGCATTTCCAACAGCAGGAAAAGTGCCCACAAGAGATGCCTTAAGTATGGACATATTGCGATTTAGCGTATCCACTCCCAGTGCCTTCCGTAAATTTGCAAATGTGATTTTTTTCAATGTGCCAGGAGCACCAATCGGAACCAAATCTGTATCGGTGGCTGCGGTTTGCGCAGTTAAATCACTTAAGAACTTTCCAACTCCTGAAAATGCCATGATTATTCCTCCTGTAGTTTGTTCTGTGTGATGAAATCATTAATTGCATCAATGTGAGCTCTTAATTCATCATCCACCACAATAAAATTTCTCTTGTTATTCTGGCTGGCGATATTTCCCGCTTCATCAATCTCGGAATAGGTGAAGGCGACTCTATCGCCCTCGCCCGTAATTAAATGTGTAAAACTAGTTAATTTCTTCATTGAACATATCCTCCAATTCTTTGTAATACTGTCTAACCATTGTTATTGCTTCTCTTTCATAATCTATCTCTGCAGAATCATCAGATTCTTCTGCCTTTTCGAATTGCTCTAAGCGTTCATTCTCGTAACCTTGCTGCCTTGCTTTTAATTCCCATGAGAATTTTAAATCTGGCGTTCCTTTGACAATAAAATACGCGGGTGTTTTTTCAGAAACCCATAAATCGCCCTCCCCCTCTTTTTGCAGGAACACATAATACTTGCAATCGCTATTCACAGTTTCTTGGAAAATATCATCGATAAATATATAGCATTCACCTGTTTCATCTGTCACTGACTCACCGATATCTCCGAACATAGGAGAAGCCATTTCGTAGCAGTATTGTAGACGGTCAGCATAGTTTTTTGTGGCAATAATTCGGTTTTTTGTTCCAGTAACATAAATATTGCCATAAACATGAAATGTTCCTGCCCCACAATCAAACCCGCTTGATTGACTCTCGCCCAAATCAGCGAAAACAAAACTATCTCCGCGAAAATGAATTCTTCCGCACCCATTGTTCATATCTATGGAACAGTACCGACTGTCAAGGTCAGTGGACTGAAATCTATCCGCAATATACATCTTTCCTGGATTTAATACCACGCAACTATGATTATAGTACTCACCACCTATTAAACTAATCTCCTGAGTATTAAAATAAGCATTGCCTTCTAAAAATATGTGTTCGGGATATGTTACTCCCATATGGATTCCAGTTAAAGGATCTGGATTCATATCTATAACGCTTTCCATTCCGCCATATGCAGCTGACAAGCTTATTACACTTGACCCTTCAGACGAATCGGTTCTGATGTTGATATGGCCACCCCTAATATCTGCACTTGTCGTGTAAAGCGTACCGTTGTCCCATAAACCCACTTGTTTTCCGTCCTTGTCAAGCATGATGATTTTGCCATTTGTATTGTTTTCACCTCCTAATGTCAGGGTTCCGCCATTAATATAATTGGCAGAAAGAGTTCCGGTCTTTATCAAATCAGCCGACAATATACCTGTCTTAATATACGTGGCATTTACATAAAGCTGTTCACCCTCTTTGTAAATACCTTTTAGCAGTCCGTTGTTTGTGAGTAAATTAAACGCGTCCTCTGATGAAAGACTATCAGCATCCTTAACAACAGCCGTTACCTGCCGGTCTAACAGTTGAGTTGTTCCGCCGGACGCATAAAATGTACAACGAACCAATGCGACATCTCTCAGGAGCGCAAGCCCGTTTCCACTTGCGTCGGTAATTACATCTCCGTTTTCGTCTGTCAGAAACGTATATGCCGAATACCGAACTGAAGATTCATCTACTGTTGATGTATATATGGTAGACCACGTTATTCCATTTGTTGATTCTTCAATTTTAAATCTTCCGGCATAAGGCGTTCTGGCTCCATATCCAATACGTGTATATGCAGTATAATCAAGATATGACGGAATCAAGGCATCATTTTTCGATTGTTTTATAACGCTTGCAGATGTCTCTACCGTATATGCCGCTCCAGGCTGTCCTTCTGCACCATTTTTTACTTTAGAAATACTAAATCTCTTCGTAACAGTGAATGTGCTTAGATATGTAACTATAATATCAACCCAGCCTTCGTCAGATGACAATCCAGTGACAGTATACCTTCTTATCGTAGGTGCCCATGCACCCGTTACTCCGTCACTTGCAATATAGCTATAAGAACATTCTTCACTCACATTGGTATGCCCGTAATAAACCGAAACAATCGTACTTATGTTTAAAGCTCCAGTGTAATTACCGTCTGCATCCGTAGAAACAGCCTGATAATCATTTGAGAGGGATACTTGCAATGTACGTGCTTGTGATGCTTCATCCGATACATCATTTATTGCCTGCTCGACGGACTTATCGCCTATCCTGACAGAATCGCCGGAGATAATCACCTGTCCGGTGTCCATATTCACAGAAAATATGATATTCCCGTTAGTGTCCCGTATCATGATTGCGCCAGTATTTATATAATCAGCATCTATCCCCTCTGCATACAAAAGACGGGTAATCATTTCGCCCGTAACAGCAAAACCATAAGGGTAAGTCACTCCACCATCTGTGGATATCCCGAACGCTTCTGCTGTCAATTTCCAGACAATATTGGAATCAGTCAATTTCGGCTTATTGTGCATGTAGTAAATAGAGCTACCGTCCGGTTGAGGCTCCACTGTGATAAACATTCCAGACGAATCCGAGAGCTGATTTGCAAGATTTTCAATCGCCTGCTCGCGTGCTGTCTGTTCTTTCTTTATAAGTTGCCTCAATCTCACATACGCAACTGTTTCAGCAGAGTACCTTGACGCGCTGTTTCTTTCCGGGCTTTGCGCACCGCAGGCAATTTTTTCGTATTCTCCAATTCCAAAGTGATTTGATGTAATCAGGGATTTGTATACTCGCCCCTTTTCATCAACAATCCGCACGAGGTCTCCTGCTTCAATTCGGATGTCCCCAAGACATGTTAGCGAATACGGTCTAAACCTAAGACCTATCAGCCTTTCTCCAATAAGTGATGCAACCGTGTTTCCTTTTCCGTTCTGGATTAACAGGTTTTTTTCAATGGATAAGATATATCCTTCATTTCCAGAAAGATATGTTTCCGTATTATCTGCATCTGTGGTGTTGAGCTGTTCAATGACCTGTATGCCAGTGATGACAACATCGTCTGTATAAATCTGCTTACTGGCGATAGAATCAATTGTATGCACCGCGTCAAGGTTCACAGGTTCACCATTGTAAGTACTCCAAGTATACAGGCTCGGGTCTGTAGGCGCCACCGGGCTGTCCGTATTGGCAATACCGATGTAGGGCTGTACGTAGTCTTCTGGATAGTCTTCGGGGGCAGGTGTCCAGGGAGTTGCGGTGGTGCCTTTTTCGAGTTTTAGACCGCAGACAAATAATGTACCACCCTCGATAGAATTTTCAAATCTTGGTCGGATTTCCCCCCCAACGGTAACTTTGAATGTAACAGATAGTTTTGTCCATTCTTCCGTATGTGTTATTTTTATTCCACCATTGTTTATGTTTCCTGCGTTTACGTCAGACGTAGAATTTCCGAATAATGCGACATTTCCAATAACACTGTTTTTTACATAACCAGAAAATGTATACTCTTCCCCCAATGACACAGCAATGTGCTGACCTAATCCTTCCCATGTCCCCATTCTCTTCTTAACCGTAAACCCATTGTAAGTTCCATCAGTAGTCCACATGCCCGAATTTGCCCATGATGTCCCTGAAAAATCCTTAGTCCCTAAATACAGATTCCTCCCACTCGCATCCCACAAACTAGGCTTATCCGTCATCCCTGTGCCCTGTGCATCCATTGCGTAGCGGATGTGGGTGTAGGCACCCGAACCTGTTTCAGGAAGTTTTTCATAAGTATTCATGTCATACCATTCAAGAACCAACTGACCAGAATTATTCACTCTCACCCATTTGCACAGAATTTGAGCAACCCACGCCATGAGTTTGCGATATGTCAATCCATTCTCTACAGGCTTCTCATCAACAATATAGTTTGAATTTTCAAAAGAAGTCGTTCCTAAAGTGATTCCACAGTTCGTACAAGTGTCTTGAACAATCTGCATCAGCGTAGCAGGATATTCCAATGTACTGTCAGATGCATCAGAGTCAAGCATATAGAGATTATCGTAACACTCCAGTGAAATTGTAGCACCATTGTATTTAGGTGTCTCATAGACCGTATAATAGCCTATGCGTAGCTTTTCAGTCGTTCCGTCAGCAAGTTCCATTCCAGCATAAGCAGTAACCTTTGCGCCGTTGAAATCGTATTCAGAATAACTATCGTCAATATTGTTTATGGTAAATTTCAGAACACCAATAATCACACTGCCAATATCAAATGTATTGTCACTGGAAACTGCATCTTCAAAAGAGAAACTTCCACTCCAAAGATTTGTATTATCAAAGTTCAAAGTCGTTCCGTCCTGCAAAGTCATGTCCGCATAGCACAGATAACTTCTATTGTCATTATTCAATTCATCTGCAAACCCACTGGAAACATTTCTCATGTACAATTACCTCTCTATGATATCGAATGATACGGAGTCAAACCGTTTACCGCCCGCGAACCATTGCTTAAAAGGTGAACTTCTATCACCAACATAAAACGTCCTTGTCTCCATTGCATTGTCCATAGGGTCGTGATATGTAACGCTCACATACTCTGGATTAAAAGCCTGCAATATTGCCGCCGCATCCGCAGGGATAGGAGCGTTCCAGGCAAGTTTAAGTGTACGCTTTTGAGCTATTCTGTTTTTATGCATCATTGCATCCTGCGTCCTTCCCGAATCTGACGCAGAAATGTCTTGAAGACCCCACTCACATTTCGAGGGAGTCTTCACTGCGACACCATTCACAGCTAAAAAAGCCATAATCTTTGTCCTTTCTTTTATGTGCTAAACCTGTAATCCAGTTTATCCTGTCCACGTTGAACCGCTCTTGCCAGAACTTCATCGTTTTCGGTCTTGACCGTGACATAAAAAACAGGTTCTTTCCCGTTATCATTTCCCGAGAACAAACCTGCTACTTCCATCATGCCCTGTACAACAGCATTCTTAATACCTGTGGCAATTTGATTATTATTTGCGACAACATTCTTATTGCCCATGCGGCCAACCATTTCAGGGCCTTTTTCATTTGCTACAAACATCTCGCCCATTTGAGGAAAACCACCTTTAGCATACCAGTTCACATCAAAGTTAGGTGTCGCAAAGAAACTGTGCCCTACATTATGATACGAATAAGAACTAACACCGATATGCGGTGTCGGAATATACACACTCTTAAATCCGTCAGCAAAAGATTGAGCAGCATCACGCCCTACACCACGCATTCCATTTACGGCTGTTCTAACCTTGTTTGGGAGATTTCTAAATGCATTTTCTATGCTGTCCATACCGGATGATGTGGCACTTCTCATCTGACTCATGTTGTTTTTATGCGTGGAAAGGACACTTTGCATTCCTGAACTCATAGTTCTTTTAATACTGTCCATTTTAGAGCGGACGGAAGTATCCATTCCTGAAAGCGTAGAATCCAAGCTCTGTTTTGTGCCTTTCCAAGAAGAATCTGTATCAGTCTTTGTGCCGCTCCATGCATTTTTAACCTTATCTTTTATACTGTTAAAAACCGTTCCGGCAGTTGATTTCAGTCCGTCCCAAATCGTACCTAAGCCAGATTTTATACTATTCCACTTTTCTGTCGTATTGGTCTTGATATTGTCCCATTTCTGTGACACCGTAGCCTTTATATTTTCAAATTTAGTGGATGCCCAACTTTTTAGGTCATCCCATTTCCCACCCAAGTAAGTAGTAATCTTTCCCCATACTTCGGATGTCTTATCTTTCAAAGCCGTCCATTTTTCAGCCACCCAATCCTTCACCTTTGTTGCAGCTTCTTTGATTTCGTCCCAGTGAGTGACGATTAATGCAACACCAGCAATGATACCCATTATAAGCAATCCTTGCGGGCTGAATATTACGGAACCTATGCTTCCAAGAACCGGGCCTATCTTTGATACAACGCTTGACGCACCTGTTGCCAGTTTAGAAAAGATGCCACCCTCTCCGGCAATTTTGGCTACTCCCTCTGTAACTCCTGGGATTGTACCGGTCTTAATAAGCCCTCCCAGATTAGAAAGGTTTGTCGCGGCATCAGTGACCCACTTGGCTGCGCTGCTCGCAAAGTCAACCATTTTAAATATGGCTGGGATACCTTTTATTGCTGCAAGAATCACTAAAAACGCTGTTCCAGAACCGCTGTCAAGCAATCCAGAAACAACGCCTTTTACAGCTTCAAGAATGCCGCCGGCAACCGTTGTGAATATCCCCCACCAGTCAATACTTCCAAGGAAATCACCTATTGCCTGGCCAAAAGCAACCCAGTCTGTATTGTCAATTACTTGTCTGATTGTTCCAAGCAATGACATTACCAAATCGCTCAATGACTGTCCGAGTCCTGCCCAGTCCGTATTATGGATAAAAGTATTAATTCCGTTATATAGGTTCGAAGCAATCTCATCCCATTTCACCGTATTGACAAAGTTCTGGATAATTTGAGCAAGACCGTTTAACGCACTGGAAAGAACACTTCCTATGGTAGTAAAGTTCACCCTGGTGAAAATGCCATTAACTCCGTCGCCAAACTTCTTCCCCATTAAAGCATAATTCAGACCGCCGTCCTTGCCATTCCCATTCACAAAACCGTCCAAAATATTCCAGATAATCATGAACTTATTTCCCAGGAATCTTCCCAGATTTTCAAAGTTCACTTCTGTAAATATACCATTCACTCCAGTTGCGAATTTAGCGCCTAATTGCTTCCAGTCAATGCCTTCAATGAGTAAGTTCAGAGTGTTTACAATGGTGTTAATTCCTGCGCCTATTGTACGTCCCATTAAATCCCAGTCTATGTATTTCACAAGACTGTTGAATGTCCTGGTAAATGCATTTACAAACCAAGTGATTTTCGGGCCAACAGTATCCCAGTTTATAGCGTCATAGACCTTCTGCATCCCTTTATTAATGCCGTCGGCCATGATTTTTCCAAGAGCTTCCCAATCCTCTCTCAAGGCTGCATCACGCATTTTCTTTGCAAGGTCGGCAAGTGCGCCATCCACAGGAACGGTTTCGAACATATCCATTGGAGACACGCCACCGCCGCCTCCTCCGCCACCGCCGCCGGAGCCACCAGAACTACCGCCAGAGCCGCTGTTAGGGTCGTTCAAAATATTTAATTCATCAAACCCCATAACTGTCTTTTGGAGTTCCTTAGCGGCTTTATTCGCATCATCCAGCCCGTCAGATGCGCCTTTTCCTGTATCGGCTAGTGAAGCACCGTAGTCCTGCATCACCTTCACCGCCTTAACGGTAAACCCCTTGCCTGTCAGTGCTGCAAAGAATTTTCCAACAGCGTTAAGTGCCGTTGCCACCATATCCACAAACTTCTGCAAATATGGGCCAACCGCATTAACTATTGGAGCAAATGCCGCTGCCCATGCATTTTTCAAATAAGACAAAGATGACATTATCCCGGAAATACTTTGATTGTATGCATTACTATATTGTACAAGGTTGTCAGAACCTTCTTTCAGTGCATTTTTTATGCCAGAAATCATTCCAAAGATAGTAGAATACAGCACAGACATTCCAATCATCTGTGGAACCCCGAATCTACGTCCAGATTGTTTCTGTACACCCAGAAGAGAATCTTTTAATCTTCCTAATGCTGAAATAGGGCTTGCTAACGTTTTTGTCAAACTTCTTGCTCCAGCTGCAAATGACACAAGACCTTTCCCTGCTTTTTTCGCACCAGACCATATTCCAGTAAAGAATTTGTTTACACCGTTTAAAGTGCTTTTTAATCCAGCGAATACTTCCGCAGTACTCCTTGTTGAATTGGCAGCTTTATACTCTGCGCTTGCGGTATCTCTTAATTCTTTGTTATACATTCTCTGTGCATTTGTAACCTCTGCAAGTTCCCGGGCAACAGCATCATACTCTGGGTCAAACTGTGTATATCCGCTTGAAGCCAAACCTCTCAACTCAGATTTAAGTCTCTGAATTTGCGCTTCAAATGTGTTCGTTTTTCTTATTGTGTCATCACTAATAAACTTGCCAATATCAGGCTCCGCCAATGCAGAACCTATGCCTGTTCTATTTCTGGTAAATGCAGACTCTCTTACGCGCGGAATATTCGCCATGCTTGCCACGCTTGGTCTTGAAACCGCAGGAGTATCATTTCCTTTATTAATCGTAAAGTTGTTTAATTTAGCCTGTTCAGCATTTATCTCGGAAATACGGCTCTTGTACACATCAAGCATATTAGTAGCTTTCTGGATGTCATAAACAAGGTCATACCATGTCTTTCCAAGCTTATCAGTGCCTTCAACTGTAGTCTTTTTGTTCATTCTGTCTTGTGCCCTTCCGAGGGCTGACTCTGCGGCTTCAGCTTTCTGCTTTAATTCAGGTAATCCCATATCAGAAATATCAGTATTTTTACCAACATCTTTGAACTTCTCTTTCAGTTCGTCCACAGACTTTGCAGCATATTTCAAATCTGCACGATTCACTCTGGGCGACATATTGGTTCTGCCTAATTTTTTCGCAGATGCCATTACTTCATCTATCTGGGATTGAGCCTTTTCAAAAGTACTCAAATCAAAGTTTCCAATGCTATCAATGGAACTGGAAAGTGACACAACTTTTTCGATAGAATCAGCTATTTTATTCAGTCTTTTTTCCATGCCGGATAATGCACGGTTGGCTTTACTAGCTTCAGCTTCAACCGCTATTTCAAGTCTATCTATCTCATTTGCCACTTTCGCCACTTCCTTTCATATTCTGATTGAATGCATTCGCCCATTCCCCAAACTTAATAGCGGAAACATCAGGGACGCTCACAGCCTTTGCAGAATCATTTTCCAATGCATGGTCAGGATATTTAACTTTCTTATCAAGACACGCCCCGATTGCATTCATAACGTACATTCCATTAAGCCATGCGGAATAGTTTAGGCTGTCAAAGTCAGCCTGTTGCTTATCCTCAAATGCTTTTTGATACAAATTTATGACCTTTGGAGTCAACTCCCAAAAATCCTTATACGGAATGCCATACCGGATTGCACGGGGCAACCAATATTCATTTATTGCTTGCGTATAGCTTTTTACTCGGATTCTTGTTCCGGTTTGCTTATCGGAGTTACCTTCGCTGTCTTCTTCACCGGTTTCTTCTCTTCCTCCTGAATCCCCAGCATCTTTTGGAAAAAATCTGATTCACCAATTGCCTCACCAAATGCACTTACAATGTCAGTGATGTTTCCGCCGCCAAGAACGTGCTGCTCAAGCAACTCTTCTGCCTCTGCTCTGTCAAATCCGGTCACTGCGCATGTAAATCCCATTGCAATAAGAAGTAACTGCTTTTTCTGGAATGCATCTATAATTGAAAAACCCTGCTCTTCCATTTTCGTATAATGCCTGAACGTCAATTCCGGCACATCATAACTTTTACTATTGATTTTGACTTTCATTTGTCTCGTTCTCCTTGTCTGCTATATAAAAAATAATGGCGCACCCTATTTGTTTAAGATGCGCCTTTGCCGATCGTTGCCAGCCCAATAACCCCCGTACCTACCACGGCTCTTTCAGCCGGGGGTATTATTCCCCCGATGCTGAGGTTGGAGAGATAACGGTTGAGGGTGTAACAGTGATTGTCATTTCACGCGCGCCGTTAACCTCGCCCTCATTTACAAATACAGAATGCTGCCCTTTCCAAGAGAAGATTCCGTCTGCGCCAGCCGCTCCGAACTCCAATTGATAAAACTGTTCAGTTCCGGCACTTTCACTGATTGCAGTATATTTCTCCTTATCAAAATTTGCCGTAAACTGCATGGACTCAACCTGCTGAACGCCTGGAACGAACGTCTGCATAACGTCTTCCAAGTCAGTAGTTTCAATCTGTTCGGGTTCTCCGCCAAGTTGCGGGTATGTCTTGATTTTGCACAACTGCGTCAATGCAGATGCAGTTGTGCCTGCTTTCAAGATAGTATTAATTGTGCTTAATCCTGCGGACATAATTACCTTCCTTTCTACCGCCAACTATTGGCGGTCAGCGACTACCTCTTGCGATAGCCGGTCATAAAAATAGAGAGCCTATATAAAGCTCTCAGTTAAACTTTTCTATTTCATCTACCGAACTTACAATTCTTCTGAACCGTGCTACCATTCGATAGATATTTGTATCGGCGGCATTTGAAATCTTCATAGGACCGTAATTTCTTACATACCCCATAATCCTCATGCCGTCACATGCTTTGCTAATAATGTTCTTTGCCTCTGTAATGCTCTTATTGGAAAAGACCTGTATCTCCACCACGGATTGAACCGCATTCTCTGTGTTCTCCAAATCCATAGCATAATCGGGACTGTCGATTTGAACCACTCCCATATAAGGGAACTTAGCCGGAGTCTTGGAACTGTCGTCCCCTATTTCCGAACAAATGTCAGACACATGTTTCTTCAAATTTGAGAGCACGCGATTACTCACGTCAAGCAATTCGACCACACCCTTTCATACTTCTCAAATCTCCGGGATAAAATAAAACCTCTGGGTCTCTTATTCCTAGTTGATATCGTTTGTATGTACGCTTGTCATTTATCCCAAGTATTTCGCACCACTCCGCAACACATTTGTCTTCACCATGATAAATGATTCTAATATTACTTGTTTTATTTCTTGCCTGTTCTTTCATGGTTATAAACGTACAGTTTTCAGGACAATACCCCACATCAAGGCTTTTTCTTTCAATGCTTAAATCTGGGTTCCACCCGTTTTCTACAGCCCATTTTGCAAAAGCTCTAAAACTGCTTCTCCACTCCTTACAAACAGTAATTCCTCTTGCCCCATAAGTGTAAAATCTGTCTGAATTAGTTTTATAGCACCTGTCTCTCATATTTCTCCAAACGTTATAAAGCCTTTCATAGTCGCGCGGATTCAATCCGACACTGTTCTTCATGGATTCATAAAGACAACCGCATGATTTGATATCACCCGCAACAACGGAATCAATCCTTATATCCTTTTCTTTTCCACATTCACACCGGAATCTTCCGTAGCGCCGTTTTCCACGCATGGTATCAATTCCTAGATATGTAAGCATATTAAATTTATCGCCTGCTTTTATTTTCATAGAAATCCTCCAACACAAAAAGCGTAGCATTTCGCCACGCCGAATTAATATTGATTGGAGAGTGTTCGGAACATACCCGAACATGCCTCGCTCTCTATGAGCCAAAAACGGTTTTCGCTATATTCGCAATCAAACTTGAATCTCTCAATGCCTGCGCCGTTTCAAACATGAATGGCCTAGAGGGTATCCCCTGTGTCCAATGCCAAGTGCCGTCCTTATAGTAGTACCAACCTTCGGCACCATAATCATGTATGTCATATTTCCAGCCAGCAATTGAAGGGTCTGGGTGAGGGTTCTCCTTGCCTTTTAAGCCGGTACCAAACTCATTGAATAATGCCCAACCGCAATTTGTGTAAATTAGATAAGTAGCTCCGTTTGTTACAACATCACCCTGTTCCAGATTCATACTATTAAGAAGGTCCCCTGTAAATACAGCATCAAAATCCAGTATCTTCAATTGAGCGATTGCGACACCCTCTTCTGCCATACGATAAGCGAACTCTTCGCATTTATCCGTCAGCTCCATGCGGTATGTGTGAATCTGTCTTGCGATATCACGGAATCCTTTAGCAGATAATCCGGTTGAATACTTACCCATTCTTCTTCCTCGCTTTCAGCGCGATAACCAACACGTTCAATCCGTCAGCTGGATGTGCAGCAATTTCATAGTCAGCTGAATCCGGGTCTGCGGAACCGTCTGGCAAAAGAACCGGTACTGTTTCATACCATACCAGGGATGTCTCTTTAATCGGCAAGCTCAATTCTGTTGTAGATATGGTTCGTGTAAAATCAATATCAGTTCCAAACACTTCCCTTTGAGCTGTGCCTTTGCCTGCTGACAGGCTGGCATAAAACTCTACAGGCGGACTATAGCCGACTGTGAAATCTCCGGTTTCGTCACCGTTTTCGTCAACTATTGGAACTTTATCACGGTACGTTGCGTACCATAGTTTCCGCTGATTGATTTTTAAGTTTCTCATTTTTATACGCTTCCCTCCACCAATTAAACTGCGTATCCCTGCGACTCTCGTCACGCACAATCTACTTCTCACTTAACCCAGTGAGCGGAAGATACCGGATCACCTAAGCCTTTCTTTTTAGAATCCCGCCCATGCAAAAACCCCTTTCAGGCAATCGTCTCTACTTTTCCATGTTCTTGATTCGCCATTTTCGCTGTGGCCTGTTTGTCCCTCTACACCACTTTGATTGTAATCATAGAGAGCCAAATCATGGATGTTAGAATAAAGCAATCCAAGGTCTTTCTGGATTTTTTCTTCCGTAAAGTGAGACGGATAGCTTCTTCGGTTTTTCACTTCTGACACTGCGTTTTTAACTTTCAGTGCCAAGACCTGCACATCATCAATAGCCGTGATTCCTAATTCAGTTTTTAAATCCTCAACCACCGTATTCTGAACATCCATAATCAAATCTCCTATTTTGTTGCCTTTCCCTTGCTGGAACGGGTGTTTTTTGGAGCGTCTTCAACTTCTTCGGAATCAGCAATATCAGCGGGGACATCTGCCCCCGCTGGATAAAGAACCCCGTTATGCTTCACCGTGTATCCATACTGCATATTAATCCTCCTTACGCTACCTTCATGATAAGCACGCTATCCATGTTCTCATATGACGGCAGGACGATTTCAGAAACAACACAATGGGTGTTAACTGGATGCTCTGTGGTGTAAGTGTAAATAGAAACACCTGTGTTCACAACCGACAGCGTTCCATTCGCAAGGCTACCGCTTCTCTCTTCCGGTGTAGTCCCATACCAAACATCACCGAGAATATTGACATTTCCTGCAAGGGCAGAAATCACTCCATCAGGAATAAACGTATGGCTCTGACCGTCACTTCCGATGTACAGCTTGTTATATACACGGATAGTGATTCCATAATTGTCAAGCAGGAATGACTTCACATCCTTATCCTTAATGGAAATGCCGCCGGTATAAGCTGTAATGCCAAGAACCTGCTTCTTTGTGTCTTCTGCGTTTACAAACTGTTTCCACGTTTTCTGATTCATGACGAACTCGGCAAGTTCTTCACCGTGGTTCTCACGATGCTGTGTCTGCGCATCCACTAAGTCCTGAATCGGTGTGGCGGTCGCAGGTGCACTCCAAAGGCTCTGTCCAGATAAGGCAATGTAATTCTTTGCTTTGTACTCTGCTGCGGAATCATCCGTATAGTCAATGACATAAGCTCCGCCGCCGTCAACAGATATATCAATCTTCGGTACGCCGTCAGCCGGTGCCATTAACTGCCAAATCATGCGCTCGGGAACAACGTCTGCTCCAAGAACCAAATCCATAGGATTTTTCATAATCTCACGCAGAACCTGATTTGCCAGTCCTGAATTGTCGGAATCAAGATAAGTCATATAATCCTGCTCATCTTCCTCTGAAACCATGTAGGATTCACGGAAGAACGGCATTTTGTTCTGAATCTCCTTGAATCCGATCGGGTCTCTAAGCGGTGCTTTCGCATCGAAATTAGATCCTTTCAATGCAATCGGCAGACCTTTTCTGCCTTTAATAAATTTCAAATTAAGTCCTTGTTTCTTCTGTGTTCCAAAGTAAGAACGTCCAAGATAAGGTGCAATACCAAGTGACTGCTGATAGCTGTTCCAAGCCACTCCCAATGCCCTTGCTGTAAAAGCCTCTCCTAATGGTAATACTGGCATGTTCTATTCCTCCCTTTCATTAATCAAAAAAAGTAACTCTTGGTGTCGCAGCTTTTGCTTCTGCTGAAATAGTTACTCCGCTTGCCGTCAGTTTCGTGTTGTCAATAGACCCCTCATAAATATAGGTTCCCGGCGCATCCCCCTGCGTAACATTTACATCCGCAAGCAAATACCCTTTGCATGTTGCATCGTCAGCCGGAAACGGCGTTCCTGCCTTTACGATTTTCATGCCGTTAGCGTCTGCTGCAACTCCCGTGGCAGGAACAACACATGCTGCACCTTTATAGTCAAAAAACTTTAAAATTGTCTTTCCTTGTGTAAACTCATTTACAATCGGTTTTCCCATTACATATACCTCCTATTTGTAATAATCCTTCGCTGATTGAGCATCCTTATCAACAGTTCCAAATGTGATTGATTTAGCATTCTTCACGTCGTCAGGCTCTTCCTCTTTACCGCCTGCTCCGCCGCTGCCTCCGCCGGGTGTTTTTGTAGTGTCCATTAATTCTTCTTTGGTTTTCTGGATTGCAGATTCTTTTTGCTTGGAAATAAGTCCTGCAAAATTAGTTGCCATGGTCTTTGTTGTTTCAGCATCCTCTGACACGATTCCAGAAAGTAAATCCTTATAATCTTCCTCTGTCAATCCGGCAGCAACAAGAATCTTCTCTGCTTCTAATTGGTTTGATTTCTTGGAAAAATCAGCTTTTGCCGTTTCAGCATCAGCCAAAGCCTTCTTAACCTTTTCCGCATCAGTCAGGTTCTCTTCCTCCAGTTTGTCAAACTCTCCTGCCTTGCGGAGCAGTTCATCATAATCTGCCTTTTTAGGCACCTTGTTCTTCCATGACTCAACATCTGTGCCATTGATATTTAAAATCGCTGTAATCTGCTCTTCTGTGGCTTCTGGAAACTGTTTAAGTACATCCTCACGTTTCATTTAAATTCTCCTTCTTTCAGAACCTACGCTTTTTCAACACGGTATGCTCCGCTTAGTTCCTGCCGTCTCACGCTCGGGCCTGCAAAATATAAAAAGACAGTTAACCTCCGAACACTACTCCGCTCGATGTCTTCCTGTCTTTTAAATAACTCGGTTTTCTTGGCTTCCCTGACTTTTCCGGTTCAGGGTCGTCCCTGCTCTTCTGTGTCTTTTTCGGAATAGTAGATCTATCCATTATCATCACCACCATTCAAAGCAGATGCACTTAGTGCTGCATTTTGAGCCGCCCGTGCCTTTTCTTCCTGCGCCTGCATTTCTTCCGCAGTCTTGTACAAAGCATCCAGATAGGGACCTGATTCCAGATAAACTTTTTCCGGATCGCCCCATAAGTCGCATGTACGAATCGCAATTTTCGGATGAATACCTTTTTCCAACATATAAATCAATGCCTGTGCCTTAACAAGCATATTGTCTGTCTTATTTCTTGTAATTTTCACATCAATATCGGCAATCGTGATTTTATCTGAAATCTGCTGCTTAGTCTTCAAGATGTTAAGTGCTATTCTCAAAAACTCTTTTTCAGACTTTATCGTGACTGGTTCATCAATTTTTGCCCTCTGCTCCGCAAAATCCCAACCGTTACGCAAGTAAACTGCCTGTCCAGTATCCCCTCCAGTATTTTGTTCCCTGGATGGCATTCCCTCAATGATAAGCATGTTTTTATAAATATCATCCTTTGATACTTGTGTTTGCTGCTGATCTAATTGAGAAGAAACCATTCCGACATCAGCCGGCATTGATGCATTCACAGTTTTTACTTTCAATGCGCCTATTTTACACATTTTCAGAAAGGTTTCTTCATCAATTTCACAATTCACGAACTTAATGAACGACTGAACAAATTGCTCAATACCGTCAACTCTGTTTGACTGAACCTTATTCATAGCATCCAACATTGTACTGACAATTTCTACATCGGAAAGCCGTCTCACATTGTTTGGGTATTCCACAATAAGGATTTTCCCGTGTCCATTTGCAGACTCCTTTACTTCGTTGTCGTAGACCTCAAACACACTCCGTGTAGTTGTGCATAGCCAATATTCCTGATTGTTTTCATCAAAGCATCTTGAACACGACATCATAGCTGGGTGTCCGTGAGAAGAGGAATACACAATAAAGTTGTAACGAGGGTCAGGAGTATCAATCCCCATTGCCGGCTCTCCGTCTTCAATGGAATCCATACTTTTGCTCCATGTTTCTCTATATGCTGTGCCGCCTGTACTCTGCCAATCCCCGATTTGAGTATCATAATAAGGTTTGTCAATAACAGCCATGTATTTGTTTATTTTATCAATATCATTGGAAATTTCTTCATTATCTCCGGCACTAACATACTGAATAGGCTCTCCGTATGATTGAGCGGTCGCAAATCGGACAATTTCTAATGCATGGTTTTCAACGATGTCATTTTTTATTTCCGGTCTAACATCCTTTTTCCGGTACAGGATAGGTTGATCCCCAGCGACATAATGATACAGATAATCAATTTCTCTACGATTTTGATTATGTATAGGCAATGCCTTTGAGAGTTCATCTCTCACATTTTCCTTTTTGATTTCTTTCGCATTGCTGTATATGACTTTCCGCCCATATTTTCCGTGACAGACTTGGAAAAATTGTTTTCTGTTTTCGTGAAATAAAATGCCGTCCACTGGTTCACCACCTTTCGTACACTATAAAAAGAACCCCACGCATAGAAGTTGCGCAAGGTTCTCTTGTATTATTTTCTACGATACCACTATAACACCGAACCACGTCCTGTGAGTGCTCATGTTCGCTTGTTTTGGTCCAGCAGATAAAAGAAGTATCTCCGGGTGTCATAGAACGCCGCCCGGCTGCATGGCATATCTTCCACACACAACAGATACCGTAAAGGGAGTTCATAACAGACGGATTGGATTATGTATTTTGCAAGATCTTCATTTGCCTGTCTTGCCGTATTTTCAATCAAATCACACTTTTTGCCCAATTCCAAGCGTTTTATAGCGAGATTTCCCGTGGAGTCCGATGTATTACCACTAAATGCGCCTATTCCGTCAATTACGGGACTTTTTACAGCATCCGTCATATGGTTCAGTTGTTTTTTCCATTCCGGGTACTGTTCACAAAAACCACTCAATTCTTTGAAACGCTTACCGCTGATTCCGTACTTATCAAGTTTTAGCTTTCTCTTATCCATGTTATTCCCCTCCTAATACGGCCTTTCCATAGCTTCACACTGCGCATACATCTCACCTTCAAGGGCCATTGCCAATTGTGTCAATCCGTCCGGCGAGTCATCATGCTCATTATCGCCAATCTGAACAAACATGCCCAGCTCCTCCATTCCGTCACTGTATTCATCATCCTGCAAATCTGTCTCCAAAAATATGAAATGCTGTTGTATATATCCTGAATATGCTATAATTTTGGACATTTTCTCCATATTACCCGGAGCCTTTTTGTCAGTGCAGCTGCACTTATACCCCATTTCCTGCAACTTTTCATCAACATACTTTCGGTACATATCACCGCCATTATTTGCCTCAAATTGAATTTGCCGTATTTTCTCCCCCATAATCTTTCCAATAACAAGCGGCAGAGTAACTTCCTTTTTCCCTTTATTGAATATCCACGAAGGGATATAAACATCACCATTGCTATATTCGTAGCCGATAGGCATTGATAAACTATCTCCTCCGCCCCAAGCCACGTCACATGCGGACACGACCCGGTGATCCCCCTCTGGGAGAACCCCGTTGTAATATCGCAACTCATCCAACGGAAACAATAATCCCTCACGGACAAATGGATTCTGCATAAATTTGGCTTCCCATTCATTCTTATCAAGTTTTTTTTTCATATCCTGATAATATTTTGTTGAAAAGCCTTTTACCGGATAGTCAAAATTGGATTCTCCATGTTCATTTAGTGCTGGAATTTTTCTAAACCTATAACGGGGATCACTCTTAAATTCTTTTTCAATTCTCCCCAAAGGATCTATCACATTCCACCTAGTCCCCACCATTAGTTCCTTGGAACCGTCATTCTTACGGTCAACCAGAATATTCAAATAATCCTGATACCGCCCTTCCAATCTCCTTGGACTCAATGATTCTTTGCGATCACGCACCAAGTCATCTACATACAAATATCCGTCACTACTGATATCTACAGCACCCGTCCATGTTCCGTCAATTCCACGGCAAGTAACCGTTGCAAAGCTCTCTACGCTATCGTAAAACAGCTCATTCTTTTCTGAAGACTTGTTTACCAGTTTTGCATCCGGGAATATTTCATTGAACGTGTATTCTTCATTTTGAGTTAATTTAATAATGTCGTTGTAAAACCTATCCGCCAAGATTCCACTGTGTCCGCTCATAGCGTTATGGCTGTCCGGACGTTTCCCGACTACCCAAGCAAAAAAGAATATACAAATAGTAGACTTTCCGACTCGTGGCGGCATTGACAATCCATAAAACTCAATTATTCCGTCCTCTAAGTCCTGTAAATCATCAACAACAACTTTCAGTGTCTTTGCTCTTGGCTCATAAAACTTTTTTTTGAATGGCCTATTCTTCTCCATGTACAAAAGGAAACTCTCAAACAGAAACGGAGCCTCCCACAAAAGCACGTTCCAGTAAAGTTCATTAAGATTTTCAGCCAGGGGAAGATAAGAAACCATTTCCTTTGCGTACTTTGTGATTTTCAGACAATAAGGAAGTTCCGAATTATCCTCTTCATACACGGCTCTCGCCATGCCAAAAAGGTCATTCATCGTTTCATAACTGACTGGCAGTTTTTTTATAGCATTAATAATTCTTCGGTTTCTTCCTGAAATCACTGTTTTTTCATCCTCTCAAAAATCATCCTGCACATACAAGCATTTTTACAAGTGATTACTTGCAGATACTTTGGAAATTTATCTCTACATGACGTGACTTCCACGGACTCAACATCTGCTGAAAAATTACCACAGTATGCGCAATACGGCTCCAGATTTAGTGTGAATCCATTATCTTCATTCATAACATCCCCTCCTAAAATAAAAATGAGCCGGCAAATGCTATTTCTAACATTCATCGGCTCTGGTTCTTGACCCTGGCACTTTTTATTTTATAATTTTCTTCCACACATAGGACAATACTGCGGGTTTATGTTGTCATATACTGAATCATCTTCATAACGATATTTATTAAATCCATAGAAAACAAATTTCCCTTTTAACTTTGCCAGTATTAATTTCTCTCTTCCCGGAAAATCTTCTATTTATGCTGTTAATGGCTGACAGGAACATTCATCTTCGTCTTTTATAATTCTTATTTTTTCACAGTAACTGCACATATTTTTCCACTCCTTATCACCGGATAATAGGCTTTCTTGCAATGCTTACACCATATCGGCGTATTCTCTATGTTTGACTTATGTTCAATCCTCTGCGCCGTTTTATGACCGCAGGGGCAATAATACCAACCGTTCTTAATCATGTCCTCACTCACTCGCTTTAAAATTGTATACAGGCTTAATGATGTCTAATATATCTATTGTGTCAACGGTACTGTTAATAATATCAGCCATTGGCTTATATGCCATAGGACTTTCATCAATAGTTGACTGGCAAACAGAAGTTGTGTGAATACCTTCCATTGACTTTTGGAATTCTTCCAGAGAAATGTTTTCTCTTGCCTTTGTCCTGCTCATAATTCTGCCGGCACCATGCGGAGCTGATTGGTTCCAATCGTCATTTGACTTGCCTACTCCAATAATGCAACCGTCACGCATGTTTATAGGAATAAGCAGTTCTTCACCTTCTCTGGCCGCAATAGCACCCTTGCGGACGATATTGGATTCATGGTCGATATAGTTATGAATGGTTTGAAATGACGAGCCTTGCAAATATCCCCACCCCATGTTTTCATAAATAACTCCAGCAATCTCTGTCCGGTTAGTCATTGCGAAAAGCTGACATATTTGCATATCGTGCAAATACATTTTTCTATGTTCGCCAGTCAAATAACACAATTCCTTTGGTACATTCGGATTCTCTGAATGGATTTTCCTTCTCAAGTCTGAAAGACCTTTTTCTATCTCATTCTGTCTTCCAGTGGACTTGTAAAGTTCAATCAGTTTTTTACTCTCAATGTTTAGTTTTCCTGCACCTTGCATATCATCAATAGCCATTTGCTGATATATATCTGCGACTTGTTTGCCCAGATTGCGACTGCCAGTATGGATAACCAAGTATTTCTCGCCTTTCGAGCCTTCATCAATTTCAATAAAATGATTACCGCCTCCAAGCGAACCGATACTGCGCTTTATCCGGTCAACATTCCTTAACTTCTCTTTGCAGTACAATTCATCAATCAACGGAAATGGTATTTCTTTATCATTGACGGCTCTTCCGGCCGGTATGTGATTTCTGATAACAGAATCAAGTTTATCATAGTCAATGTCTATATCTCCGAGTTCGCAAGCAAGCATCCCGCATCCAACATCAACTCCAACGATGTTAGGAATTACTTTGTCGCCTAAATCAGCGGTAAATCCTATTACACAGCCCTTTCCAGCATGAACATCAGGCATAATGCGGATTTTACTATCAGAAAACGCAGGATTGTCAGCCAGCTCATGTATCTGTCTTAATGCTTCTGGTTCTACGTTTTTTGCAAATATTTTTAAATCACTCATTTTCATCACCTCTCATAAACAAAGATACTGGCGGCTGCCCGCTGATTACAGAAAGATAGACGCAAGGCCGCTTTCCAGATTCAATTACTTTGAGCAGTTGCGTGACATCTTCATCGGAAAACTCCCAACATGACGTGCTTTCCATTGATGCAAACTCATAATTGTATTTCCGAAAAGTCGGCAAGTCCATACAACCATCTCGCCTGCATATGCAATTTTGTTCTGGAAAATTTACTGGAATCATGCTTATACCTCACTTTCTGCAATAAAAAACCAACCACCGAATATTGGTGATTGGTTTTTCAAGTACATATTTACTTTATTTTTTTGTTCAGCAAATCAAGAATGTCATCCGCAATATTTTTCACATTGTAAGTATAGTCCGTATTGCTGCTTATAGTTTCTGCATCAGAAGAAATGTTTTTCAACTCATCACGTATTTGCTTAAGCAATACTATAATTTCATCCGCCTGATCTTCATTCATAATCATTATCCTCCTTGCCAAATTTGATAGGAAGATTATACCATTCCAACCACCAATATTCAATTGCCAAGGTTCAATTTTTCTATACTGCCCGTAAAAGGGCGTTGCATTTATATACTGCCCGTTCAGGGCTTTGTTTTTGAGATACAGAGCCGCCATGAGGTAACGGCCCTGCACTGTTGCGATTCTTAAACATTCAGGATATACTGGAAACAAACCACCATACGATAGTGAAATCATTGTTTTTAGTTACCCGGCGGACAACCGCAACAAAAACGCCGGAGCTGGATAAGTAGGAGTCGAACCTACAACCTTTCGGTTAACAGCCGAATGCTCTGCCAATTGAGCTATTATCCATTAGCGGGTTCCCCCGCTGTCGGATGTATTTATCGTGTCTCCGTATCGCACTATGAGGTTTTGCCAGCTTTCGCCGTAAGAATTACGCCATTACCTCCAACTCTCCGCGTGCATATAGCATCTCGGCTATCCCGTGGCATATGCAAGACCGGGCATCCATTTAGTCGCTTGGGCAAGCGGACGGTTTCAAGCGTGTCCTGCCGACAACTAGATTTTGCTCTGGCATTCGCCTGCATGTAGTATCTCCCACCTGCTTTGAAGCAATTGAGCGGACAGAGATTTGCACTCTGCATGGGGCCTTGGCTAGCACCCGTGTAACCGCTTAAGGTCCCTCTAAGGTGATTCCCCTGTTATACCAAGGCTTTAACTGCGTTTACCTATTCCGCCACCGCTCAAATTTATCCACACCCTCGCAGAAGGTGAACCGGTATGTCATTTAGTGATGTGGATAAAACTTGCTACTCACAGCTGATTTTCGCAAGCCTTTTCTTTCCCGGCTTATTTATCGACAACTCCGGCAATTCCACGCTGAATCTGCGAACAGATGCATTGCAGAATTATGGAGACCTATGTTTTTATTTGCAAAGAGCCTGAACAATCAGGTTCGTCACCATAAAGATTATTCCAGCCACAGCGGATGCCAGTAGACACTTTATAATCGTCCAGCCGACAATAGTTCCCGTAAGCGTTCCGGCGTCAAATGCAGCACATGCGGCTAAAATTGGTTTGATAAACATTATCCACCCACCAAAATAGATTGCTGCACCGATTCCAACAATCAAAATCAGAATCGCTATAATCACTTTAATCATTGCTTTCTTCTGGTCTTTATTCATGTCCAACAACCTCCCTTGTCTCTTTTACTCTTTTAAAATATAATTTATCAAGCTCAATCACGTATGAACGTTCTATCTTTGTGACCTCAATAAAACATAAATCATCTATGCACTTTTCAGTTTTTTCAAAATCTGTGTCATTCACAAAAAACATATTTTCGTTTTCCAGCTGAGTAAAAACAGGGGCGTGCAGTCCAAGTCCATAGAACTTATACTCTTTTCCGTTCTTGTATATATACGTACCTCCAAACCATGAATCAGGAATCATATCTCCGTCAAAACCAAGCCAAACAATATCGCCATTATCATATGCCTTAATCATGCGAGATAAAGAACGTACATTCTCCGTGATTTTATCAATACTTTCTTTCATGTCTTTAATCTCATCGCCCATGATAATTCCTCCTTTTCAGTGGCAGACCGTGAAGCCTGCGCCAATTGTTTTGCTTAATCCCGTCAGGGTCATAGCCAAACCCTATGATTAAGACTAAATCCGATACCGTCAATCCCTGTGTGGGCACAATATTTTTTGTTATGTCAATCACAAACTCACAACCCATAGAGTCAAGATGCAACATATCGGCCTTAATTTCATCAATAGTGATTTCCAATGTCGGTATATCTTCCAGCGATTCATAATGTTCACCGTTTATGTAAAATCCAGCGTTGCTTAAACCTATATCACTATCTACTGGCATATCACGCCTCACTTCCTGCGGTCATAATCTTCTTTCAAAATCTCATACAGCTTTTCATCGTAATACTTACCGTCAAAAAGTCTTGTGTTCTGCCTATATGTTCCAACAATCCTACCGCCGTACTTTTCACACATCTTGTCATAGGACTTCTCAATCGGATTTCCAACCACAACATAAAAGTTCAGTTTCCGCAGATTGAATTTATCGAAAATATTTTCAAGTGCCTGACCTAAATCCATTGCAAAGGTGACTGAAGGTTTTTCCTCGAAATTGATGGCGCTCAATCCGTATGCCATATCACCAGCGCCCCTATCAATCTCATAAGCAATATACCCAATGACTTCTCCGTTTCTCACAGAAACGAATTGATGATTAACCCATGTACTTTCCGCCGGTTGCCATTCTCCAAAATAATTTAACCCGGCCCAGAACTTATACCGTTCATCAAACCAGACTGAATGAAATTTCTCCTTGAGTTGTTCGGCATATTTAATCGCTACTTGCAACATTACTGATCACGCTCCTTGCTTTCATGTCCAGGAGCCAGTCCCTTAATGGCTGCTTTGCATGCATGTCGTAGACACATGTATCCGGAATAATACATTGCTGCCGAAATCACAAGACATTGAAACTTTCCAGTCATAAATGTCAACCGCAGGTAATCACAGCCATACTGAACCAGAAATGAAGATACGAGCAACAGCACTATGCATTCCAGCAACCGGATTATTTGTTTGAATTTCATATGGACTCCTTTCTGGCAAAGGCCTTTTTGTTTTAAATTTGCTTGGGGGACTCAGTTGGTGGGGCCGGGGGTGTTTCCACCAGACCCCCTCCGGAGTGCTCCTACTGCCTGTAAAACGCAGCTTGTATTAATAAACTTATTTTATCGAACGTTCGTTCAGAACATATGTATCTATACGACAAATTACCGTTTCTTCTATAGAACTTTTAAAATACTATATCTTGTGAATATAATTATCAAAACACAACATATTGTTATGCATCTTCTCTGTATGGAATCCATCTATACGATAAACCCAAGTATTCAGACAACTAACATCATTGCGTCAAAACTCCGGTTCTGGTGGCTGCTGTTTTTCGCCCTGATCGGGCCGCTGCTCCAGATACTTCCGCTCCATGCCTGGAATGTCCGGGTTTTTTTGTCTTTGGTTCTGCCCTCTCGGCTGCCCCATGTTCCAGCCGTAATAACGATTGAGCACGCCCAAAACTCCAACCGGATTGATTTTCCCGGACACTAACTTGTCGCTTAAAGAGGCCTCTCTTTCGGTAGCCAGTTTTTTGACTATGCCAGACGTGCCGCGCTGAGTTTCAGGCCCGTTATTCCATGCATATATAGTCTCTGTAGTAATGCCAGTCATCTTACTAAAGCCTAATACAGATATCTCTTTTTCATACTCTGAACATAGTCTTATATACATATCACATACGGTATCTATTAACCCTTGATTAGAGTAGTCAATATTGCTATTTTCGTTGTATCTCTTAACATCACTTTTAAGAGGCTTAAAGACATGGTCATAAATATAAAACAATACGCTATTCCAACGGTTTTGAGTCATTGAGTGTAGATCAGAATCTTTTAGTTTATGCTCTTCTGCATACTCTTGTACGTATAAATCTATATCGTTCTTATACACTTCTACTTTCTGCTCCGTTGTTATAATTTCCTGTCCTTGTACTTTCTCCATGTCTTCTTACACCTCCAATCCTGTTACAGTCGTCTAAAATAAAAATAAGCGCCCAACACTTTTATGTGCTGAACGCTTTTCGTTTCGTCTCAAGCCGGTTAAGGGAGCCTTGCTCCAGCGGCTTTGCCTTATACTTTCCAATCCTCCAAACGGTCCCAGCTCTGCGGCTCTCTCGTCCACCGGGGAAGATTACAAGGCCTTTATGTACAAATCCTTTTCCGTCACATAACCACAAGATATAGATTTCGTGGTCGTTTATCTACAATCTACGTTAGCACAAAATATAGTGTCCTGTCAATATCAACTTTAAAAATATTTCCAGACGGTTAAAAGCTCCGGAGTTTTCCCGGCTGCCGGAAGCTCCTGAAGACGCTCCAAGCGATAGCGGTAAGATGCGGGGTCTTAAAAATCGTGCATTGACCCCGGAAATGCACAAGAGAGATATGTTTTTTATATCTCGACTTACTCTTTATCTATATCTAAATCTAAACCTAAAACTAAATCTATGGCAACAAAATGTTATCAAAATGTTGCCAAAATGTTATACAAAGGTGTTTTGTATAACGAAATGTTAACGAAACGATACACAACATGTAGTACAAAATGTTATCTGATTGTATAACAAAATGGAAACAAAATGTACAACATATTGATATACAAATGTAAAACATAATGTTTCCAAAGTGTATTACAAAATGTTTCCAATCTGTGTAACAAAACGACTGCATTATATATAGAAGAAACTACTCTCTTTTATCGTCTGGAAATCGCCGTAAGGCGCACAGCTTCGCTGGTTGTGTGTCGGCTGCTATTTGCTTTTATCGTCTGTAGATGCTTTTTTACTCTCTGGTATATACTCCATAATCTGCCCCGGCTGACAGCCCAGCAACTCACAGATTTTTTGTATAGTCCTTGTGTCTATATGTCCAGAACCGTCTTTTAACTTTGCCACAATCCCAGGGCTTATCTTTGCATCACGGAGATACTGCCACCGCTTGCCCTTGCTTTCAAGTACCTTCTCTAATTTTTTAAAACTTATTTTCACATCTTCGGTCATGTCTTTTTCCCGTCCTTTCTTTTTTTATATCATATCATTTTTACCGTACTATATCAAGTAATGGATTTTCGTACTATATTTAGTACATTTTGCACAAATAAATCGTACTATGTTTAGTAATATTGTCCATTGAATTTTCGTACTATCTATAGTAATATATAACCATAGCAACAAGGAAATCGAAAAATTCAAAAATGGAGGAAAAAAATCATGATGACATTAAAAAATCTAAAAGCAGCAGTTAAAGACGGGACAATTGAGCTTTCTCACTACTCACTTACACGCGAGCATAACGGCTATGTTAGCACAAAGGTTATGGAGACTGAGCCAGAAGAATACGCTGGGGAATACGGAATCGGGTTTGTAACCTATGAGAACAACCGGAAAAGTACCCGTTACTGCTGGAAAAATTATTATATTTTTAAAAATTCCAATGAACTGAAAACCTTGGAAAAGTTGCAAAAACTTGACAAGCGGCTTGTAACCGCTGCAAAGCTGGCAGAGCTGGAAGGGATGCCGGAGGTCGAAAAAATCGAGTGTCTCGGGGCAAGTAGCCAAGTTCCCGGCGCAAACTGGTATGATGTACAGTTGGCCGACGGTTCCAGCATTGATATTTACACAAGATAAACAACCACCGCCCCACTCGGGGCGCTGTAATGCAGCCACAGCCGGTTCCAAGCCCGGAAAAATGCAGAGGACAGAAAAAAATGAATGGAGGAAATATCATGAAATATTTCAAAAATGTGAAGAGTTTTGAAAATCTGAAAGCACAGTATAAAACACTACTAAAAAAGAACCACCCGGACAACGGTGGAGACGTGGAGGAAATGAAAAACATTAACGTCGAATTTGATGCACTCTTTCCAATATGGAAAGACCGTAAAGAAGTTGAAACAGGCGAAAAAGTAAAAGAGACGTCAGCCGAAATGCGCCGCCACTTTTACACAGAATTCGGCTGGGAAGGTAGCCGCTATGATTCTAACATGAGCACGACTGAAATTGCAAAAGCGATTAGGTTGTACTGCAAGGAAAAATATCCAACTTGGAAATTTTCTGTTACAACAGAGTATTTTTCTGGTGGTTCCTCAATTAATTTTTCTGTGATGGAAGCTCCTGTTGACATCTACAACCGCAGCTACTTTTCGCTCCCATTTTATCCAGAACGCCATTTTGGACGGATTGAAGGGTATCGTAATGACGGTTGGACGATGTTTGATAAGATGACAGAGGAAAATGACTACTATATGCAAATTCACAGCATATCAAAAAGTCGTTCCGATTATAGATTTTTAAATGATATCGGATACGAAACTTTGCTTGATGTTTATCTGTTTATGCAATCTTACAATTATGATGATTCAGATAGCCAAATTGATTATTTTTCCACTAATTTTTATAGTAGTTTTAACATTGGAAAATGGAATAAAGGCTTTAAAATTGTTCCGAAAACGGCCCGAATTAAAAACAAAGAAACTGCGCTAACAAAGAAATCTAAAAAGACAGAGACACAGCAAAAGCAGGAAGAGCCAAAACAGCTTAAAGGCGAATACACATATAAAATTACACGCGGAGAGGACACCCGGGACGGTTCCGAGCTCTGGATTGTCCGCATCGCGGAAAGTCTCGACCGTGCCGCATATCTGGCAGAATTGGCAGCAATGAAAGAGCGTGGCGGATATTATAGCCGTTTCCGAAACGGCTTTATATTCCGTGTGGATCCGGCGGAACTTTTAAAAACAGCATAGCAGGCAGACAAGAGCGAAACTGGGGAGCATTTCCCCGGCTGCCTTTTACATCCTAGCCCCCAGGGAGAAGGGGAGAAAGTTAAAAAATGAAAAACAAAGTATTGTTCCAGATATTGAAAGCTGCAAATTGGGTGGCCGCCCGATGTGTTTTGGCAATCGATAGCGGCTTGAGCTTGCAAGCTCGCCGCAGAAAAGAATTAGTAATAAAAGCCTTTAGGAAGGCTTCGCTGTCAATTGAATATAGCGGGGCTCCAGAGGCGTTAATTTGGGACGAACTCGCCGGATTAACGAATGAAGAACTCGAAAAAATTGTGCGGAATAAATGAGCCGAAACTCTCCATATATCCGGAGAGTCCGCCGAGGAATAGCCGCCCGGCGCTGATGAGGCAGGCTAAAAAGAAATAAAATAATGGCGAAATCCTGCCACACGTGTTATGATATGGGCAGGATAAAGCGACGAAAAAAGAGGAGGAAAAAAGATGTTAGACGAAACAATGAAGGCTATGCAGGCTCTCGAGAGCCACGGGTATAATTTTGACAATCTAAAGAGTGTTTCCGGTATCCATGTTAATGATTCTGGAAATCTCGAGTACAACTTCATGGCTGGAGACATAACCGGATACACTATGGAGCTGGACCCGGAAACCGGAGAGAGCCGGCACCGGGGAAATGGTCCGGGCTGTTTTTGGACGGACTGGGGATAATTTTCAAGCTGGCGGCGATATGCTGCCGGCTCTTTTTAGTGCATAAATTTATGTTTTAATTCAACACCTGGATGTTTTAGGGGGATTTCGTGCCCTGCATGCAGGCCTATATTGTACGCTTGTATTTTCCCCTTGCGATATCCGCCAGGCCGTGCTATGCTTTTTGTAGCCGGACATTTAACAAGGCTGTAATTTGCGATTTAAGTCATTTTAAGTGTTTGGGTTAACTACTTAGCACTTGGGCATACAAGCCATTAAACAGAGCCACACGCAAGCGCACAGCACGTGTAAATTGAGTGGATATATCCTGATTTGCCAGAAAAAGGACGTCAGAATGAATAATTGTTTCTGCGTCCAGATTCTAGCCCTCTAAAATTTAGGTACCGAAAATTTTTTTTGGCGAAAGTTTCAGGGAAGTTCTGAAAAAAGGCCCTAAAAACGCGCGACTTTTCAGGATTTTTTTGAAAAACTTTTTATTTTTTCTTCATATTTTCCCATTGCTCTGGATATTCTTTGGAGAACCATTCAAGGAAATTTCCAAAAAGAGCCTCTTCTGCTGATTCCCTTGCTTTGATAGCGTCTGATTTGTCTTCATATCTACCAAGACTATATGTTTTTCCCTTAAATTTTATTTGAGATTTCCATTTGTCTCTATTCCAGCTCACGCCCGTGTGACCGGACGTGTTGTCTTTCCGGGTCCGCATTGTGAGGTTTCTGACATTTGTTCCTTCTACTGAATATTCCTTTGTTATGGATGCTAGATTATTGCCTAGTTTTGTTTGAAGCTCATCTCTGATACAACCGCAACTTTTCACTCGTCCACCAACTAAGTCGCTTGCGGAAATATCTTTATGTCCGCCGCATTCACATTCACAATTCCAAATAACGCTCCCATTCTCTGATCTTCTTTCTGTGGATTTTATGGCTGTTAATCTTCCAAATTTCTTTCCAGATAAATTGTCTTGTTGGAATTGTGTTTTTTCTCTAAGGCAACCGCAACTCTGGTTTCTTCCGTTTATTATTCCGTCAGATCGCATCCACTTGCGACTTCTACAGAGTTCACATTCCACAAAGAAATAACTGCGATTATTTTCCCTTTTCCAGTCCAGGATATTAAGATATCCTATTGTGGTTCCAACCCGATCAGATACTTTTACTTTCTTAGCCATTTTAATAAAATTCCTCAATGTATTTCCAAACCAAATCTGTAATTTCATCCAGGTCAGAATATCTCTGGCCCATTTCATCATCATTCCAAAACATTTCCAACCCAGAGTATCCCATGTGGTTCTTCCTAAACATACAAAACCAATTGTCATTTTCTTTATTGTATCTTGCCAGTATATCAGGCTTGTCATGGTATTTATCTTGGAGATAAACATACTTAACTCCGTGCTTGGAATGTTCAACTTGATAAAGGTAATACTGTAACCGTCTTTTCACTGCCTCTTTCGTTGTGGCTTTCAAATTAATTTTACCTTGCGCCATCTACTTTTCACCCTCCTTTAATCCCCACACTTCTTTGACTTCGTTTATACTAGCCAGCCAAGCACGCCCGCTTTTTGTTGCTGTTAAAAGCCTGTTTTGCTGGCACGCTTGTTTGAGCGCATCTGTTGTTATTCCAGTTTCTTCGGACAATTCTTTTAGGAGCTTAAGGTCGTACAGCAAATACATGTTTGTAACAAAAACGTCTATCAGGGACGCATCCAACTGTAAGTCTGATTGTTTTTTAGGAATATTCCAATGCGATACCATTTGTACATTGTTTACACTGCTGACCATAATTTCGGAAACCATTTCCCGGACTTCCTTCAAAAGTCTTTCATTGTTGCACAGCTTTTCTGTTGTCTCCAGAAGGTTCTTGGCGCCACCCCCGTATGTTACTGTACGGTTGCCCCTAACCATTAAATTCTCGTACTCTCCGGCTGACTTTATTATGCCATTCTCCCCCTTGTCGTTCCTATTCAGGTACATTCCCAAAAGCCTTGTACATTTAAACATTTTTTCCAATGCCTGTGCATCTTTTTCAGAAACTTCTCTAAACTGCGGTTGTATTTTCTTGTAAAGTTCTGCTTTCATATTGCTCCTCCTTTTGTTTTTCGTTTGACATTCTTTTTATATTCGTATTATATCCTTTATCGAATACTTTGTCAATGCTAGACAACAAAAAAGAAGGCTTACGCATTCCTTTTTGTATACTACAAATACGTTGTATGCAGAATTTACAACCGCCTAATTACCCTTAATTTTATTGCATTTTCAACCCTTTTATCTGCCATAGCATTGCAGATGTAGGGGTTTGCATTTTTGCGATTGCTAAAAGTGCAAACTTCAAAGCCGGTGTTTGCACCTGGACTGAAAAACATTTTCATGCTGCAATCAGTCTCTCCAATATAAAATCCTTCTGGAATTTCGACTTCATATGGCTCACTTGTCATCCCGTTCCAATCATCTTCAATATCTTCAATGCTCCAGCGATATCCATAGGGGCTACTAACCTTCCATAATGTTACTGTATTCTTCATTTCTGTTTTCACTTTTAATTCCTCCTTGTTTGTTCTAACTTTTCCACTGTTCAGGATGTGCTTCTTTATACCATTCTAGGAAAGGGCCATAGATGTGTCTTTCAGCTTCTTCCCTCGCGATTACGGCATTGATTTTTTCATCAAATCTTCCAAGGAAATACTTCCTTTTCTGAAACATGATTTCGGCTGCCCATTTCCCGCGATTTTCATCATACCATACACCAGTTACTCCAGACGTATTTGTACTTCTGGGTTTTTGTGACTTTAATTTGCTTGGAGCTGTACCATTTATATATAATTCCTTTACTTTATCCTTTTGAAGACATCCGCATGATTGCGTATTTCCTGAGAGTAGATCATGGCTCCTCACAAAAGTTTCTTTTCCACAATCACACTTGCACCGCCATATTGTAAGTCTCGTTTTATCAGACTTTGTAGGCTCAATAGCTATCAATCTTCCAAATCTCATTCCGGTCAAGTCTTTTTTAGGCCGCCTATATACACAGCCACAATTTTTAATTTCCCCACGCAAAAGATTCGCCCTGGTGGCATATTTTATATTTCCGCAATCACATCGACACTTATATAATCTCCTGCCATAGGAATTGCGTTTATCTGATAACTCCAAAACGGTAAGCATATTATATTTTTGTCCAATCATACTTAAATCTGGCTTTTTAGGCATTTTCACCATTCCTTATCTTTTCGAGATAGTCACGCAACTTTTTTTCTTCTTCTTCTGTAACATATATTCTTGCAATTTTTCTACCGGTTGCTTTCCTGCCGGCACCTTCACGATAACCGCCCCAGTCAGTACGAATATTGACTCTTCCTGGGGAACCATTAAAAGCTTCAATGCCCTTATTTCTTAAATATCCTTCCAAAGGTATCGCTTCGCCAGGGCCCACCTTTATCTGGATACTTTTAAAATATTTTGTATACTTTTCCCCATATATGGAACCAATGCGGTCTCCAAACTCTCCGGAAACCGTATCATCCGCAAGGTTATATTTCTTGCAGAGTTCATCAAATTCTTCTGAGGTGATTGGCCTGCCAGGCTCAATCGAAAAACCTTCCCTTGGAATCATATTGTTGGTTATATAGGAATACTCTGGCTGCTTTTCCTTTTTAGGTTCTAGTTTCTTTTTATATGGCCTCAACGCCTCTTTTTTGATAGGTCTTTGTCGAGTTTCCGTGTCAGCAATCATATACCAAGAATCTCCAATATTTACAACCCATCCATTGGAATACGCCGGGTCATAATAGAATCCGTCTACGATTAACAGTCCGTCCTCATTGTACTCTAAGCTCATAAATATTTCCTCCTCTTTTCTTGAAATAGGTGCACTTGTTTCAACTTGATATAAGTGTAACCTCAATCAAGGCATTTGTCAATCATTTTTTAATAGAATTTTTTTATAGAATTATTTTATAGCATGCTATCTAAATTATGCCGCCGCTCCGTACTGTAAAAATGCATTTTTGACCTGATGCGGACTCCTGTATGCATAGTGTTTGTTCGTCACATTTCCGTTCTTATGTCCAAGATACAGAGATATAAGTTCTCCCGGGCATCCCCTACGCGCCATATTTGTGGCTGTAGTCTTTCGGAAAAGGTGCGGGTATATATTTCTACCTACGATAGACCGCTTCGCTATTTGCTTTAATGCAGAGCGCAGACCGCACCTTGTCATTCTTTTGTGTGGAGATTTCAGAGACACAAATAAAGCTGGGTCGGAATCCTTCCTACTATCCACATACTTTTTGAGGTGAAATCTTGCAGCATCATCCAAACAGACAGTTCTGTATGCCCTGCCCTTTTGACCGTATACAAGTATATCTCCGGTTTCCCAATTGATATCTTCTATGTTGACGGAAACACATTCTCCAATGCGAACTGCTGTGGAACGCAGAAACTCTATTAATGCCCTGTCTCGCAGACTTTCCCTATACTCTTCTATTTGCGTGACCTTATTCACGATTTTGACCTTACAGGCATCACGCAAGGCTTCTACTTCCCAGTCTTCCAAGTGATCAATAGGCTTTTCAGTCTCTACATACTTTTCTATGCTTTCAGCAGGATTTTCCGTGACAAGATGATTTCTCCTCATCCAAGTGAAAAAAGCTGATATCACACGCCGTTCATTATTTACTGTGACTGCCTTATTTCCTTTCTTGGAATATTGGTTCAGATAATATTCGATATCCATGTCAGTTACATCTATCAGAGATTTTCCGACAAATGCAATAAAATTATTCATGGTTCGTCTGTAGTATTCCGCTGTATATTTACTTAGTTTAGGAGCCTTTTTAGCTTCAAACAGCTCCATAATACATTCGTTGGTATTTTCGTTGGTGGCAGGCAGAGTTTCTCCCATTTCCACGATATTGATGTTAAAGAGAGCCTGCACAATAGTTTGGTTCAGAATATCCATTGTGACAGAATCAAGATATGGTTTCATAGATGTCAAAATATTGTCTCTAAAAATTTCTTTCTGTGTACGCATAATTATCCTCCTTAATATTGCTCAAGGACGAAAAAGTATGCTATAATGTCCTTGAGTGAATGGGTAACGGAGAACTCGCCAAAGTTTTAGTCCGTTACCTGTTTTTTATTGTTCAAAAACTCACTCACCCAATTTTCGATAAATCCCGGCTCCCTACTTCCGGTATTTTCCACTGTATGTATTGCTCTACTGTCATTCTCGGCAGTCATTTAACTGATTTTCCAATAAAAGTATTTTTCGGCTTGTTCTGATATGGTTTCCGCTTAAAATTTTCATAAGCGTTGCTATCAGGAGCGTTTTCAGCCATTTCAGCATATTCAATCTTTTTGCTTCTCATTGCTCCTATTGCAGCAACTTTATTTTTATCTACCTCTGACACGTGTCAGTCCTCCCTATTCTCCTCTACTCTTTTGCTTGCCAGTTCTTTGCACCTGTCACAATCCAAATAGCAACAATACCTGACTGGAATATGCTGGCAATAATTCTTGCCATAACAATCCACATAATCACAAATGATATTTGTTGCTCTGTGTCGAAATGCTTGTTTTGGCATTCTTAGCACCTCCAATTTGTATAATTTACCTGTTTACTTTTAGAACATATGTTCGTACAATATAGCTATTAATTTATGGAAGGATGATTAAATATGCCTGCTGCTGTATCCCGTGGAACAATTGATTCAGCAACGATGCTTCGGGTTCCTGTGATTGCCTCATATGATTGTTTTGGAAATACTCTGCCTTTGTATATTGGACATAATGGAGAGTCCTACAAAGTACTGTCTGCAACCCTTAAACCTGGTTTTGATTTAAAGGTTTTCCAATGCAAAGTTGAAATTTATGGCCGGGTGCGTGATGTAACACTCTCCTATCATCCTTATGAAAACGTATGGACGGTTCCGAAACATCCGAGAAATTATTAAATTACACTCTTATGTATCTGTTCCCCCTGCACCCTAATCGCCCTCTGT
>ENA-UOOK01001030-UOOK01001030.1-fermentation-metagenome-genome-assembly--contig:-NODE-1030-length-37451-cov-11.678575_pt1 | contig 37451 bp, 34 predicted proteins | sample MGYA00245777_ERZ724023 | MGnify/ENA primary metagenome ERZ724023 (study PRJEB28704, sample SAMN03018312) | fermentation metagenome | biome: anthropogenic terrestrial biome; feature: soil...
CTGTTTCATAATCTACTGTAGCAAAAAAATCCAATGCTGATTGTACATCTGTTATTAAAATCTCATCACTATTTACAATAGCAATTTCAATATTGTTTTCTTTAATAACTCTTATTTCCATATCCTTAACTCCTTGTTTTCTCAATTTTATCTTGTCATCTGTCAAACGCCCTGTTTTTAAGGGTCAAAAAACGGTGTTTTTTCACCCTTTTTTTAACCAAATTCCGCCCTTAAACCACTACATATTGTGGCCTAACCCTATTCCTTCTCCTCCAAACCACAATACGTCATCAGAATTATACTCTCAACGTTACTCGTATGCGGGAACATATCCACAGGCTGAACTTCCTTTATCTCATATCCATTATCCAAAAGATACTTCACATCTCTAGCCATAGTTGTTGGATTACAGGATACATATACTACTCGCTCAGGGTTTAATTTTACTATGGCTTCTAGTACTTCCTTTTCACAACCCTTTCTTGGAGGATCTACTACTACTTTATTGCCTCTAACTCCTTCATTCGTAAGTTTAGGAAATACTTCTTCAGCCTTTCCCACTATAAATTCAACATTGTCTATATTGTTTAGCATTGCATTTTCTTTTGCATCATCAATAGCTGATTTTACAGACTCTATTCCATAGACTTTCTTTGCCTTGTTAGCTATATATAGTGATATTGTCCCTATTCCGCAATAAATATCGAAAACTTCATCCTCACTATGTAAATCCAAAAACTCAATAGCTTTATCATATAAAATTTCTGCTTGAGTTCTATTTACCTGAAAAAAGGAATTGGGGGAAATTTTGAATTTAAACTTGCCCAAATAATCTATTAATCTATCCTCTCCATATAGTTTTATATACTTTCTTCCATAGGTAGGTGCAGATTTCATATTGTTAATATTATGATAAATGCTTATTACTTCCTTAACCTCACTTTTTAACATCTTAATCAATTCATCACTTTTAGGTAAATAGTCCGTAGCAGTAACCATGATAACCATTGCTTGATTATCTATATTTGTTCTGATACCGATATGTTTAAGTTCACCTTTATTTGATTTACTATCATAGGGTTTTATATTGCATTTATTAATCCATTCTCTAATAACATTAAGAATTTCATCTGCAATTTCAGGTTGTAGTATACTATCCCGCATATCTACGACATCATGGCTCCCTTTGGCGTAAAATCCTATTACTGTTTTCCCGTTTTTGTTCCCAACCGGAATCTGTGTGTGATTTCTATATCTATATGGATTATCCATCGCAATGGTATCATTAATATTAATATTTGAAAGACCTGCAAATTTCATTAAATCCATTTCAACCTTATGCTTCTTCCATTCCAATTGTTTCTTATAGTCATAATTGATTAATGGAATCTCACCGCTTTCAATGTCCATATCAATTACTCTATCTTTTGAAGGCTCAATCAAATTAACAATTGAGCCAATTCCAAAATTCTTTTTAAGTTCTGTTATCTTAAATTCTACCTTGTCTCCAATAACACCATTTGGGATGAAAAAGGTAAAATTATTCACCTTCAATACCCCATTACCTTCGTGAGTAAAATCTAGTATCTCTCCCTGTAATATATCTCCTATATTAAATCCCATCTTTGCCTCCCAGACTACTCCATGCATCTTCTTTAAATCCTACTAAAACTGTATTCTCTCCAACCAATATAGGTCTTTTTACCAACATTCCGTCAGTTGAAAGCAATTCAATTTGTTCATCTTCATTCATATTTGGAAGTTTATCCTTTACATTGAGTTCTCTATATAGTGTTCCACTTGTATTGAAAAATTTTTTAATAGGCTTCCCGCTCTTAGAAATCCATTCTTTTAGTTCGCTCTTGCTTGGATTATTTTCTTTTATATTTCGTTCATCATATTCTATATTATTTTTATCCAGCCAATCCTTTGCCTTTTTACAAGTTGTGCATCTCGGATAACAAATAAATATATATTTCATAATCTTCCTCCGTATTTTATGTTTATTTGTATATTATACCATTATTAATTCCTTCAACTATTTAGTATACAAAAATAATGGATGCACTGCACCCATTATTCTCTTTAATAAAGCACTTTCATGCCAAATTCTATTATTTCACTACTACTGCAGTACCTGAAGCTGTTACCATCAACATATCGTTACCGGAACCCAATACTTCATAATCTATATCTACACCTACCACAGCATTGGCTCCTAATTGCAAAGCTCTTGACTCCATTTCTTTTATTGCATCCTCTCTTGCTTTTATCAATTCACCTTCATAAGTATTTGATCTACCTCCAAAGAAATTTGAAAGCCCTGCTGCAATGTCTTTTATAAAATCAACCCCGGATATAACTTCACCGAATACTATATTTTTGTATTCTATAATTTCTTTACCTTGAATTGTTGGTGTTGTAGTTATTATCATTGGAAACTCCTCCCTTAATAATTATTGTGCTATAAATAGGATATTGCAATTATTTATATTACCCTTAATCCCTAAATTTAATGCCCTTGTTAGTAATTTCAATTATTTCTTCTTTGTATAGTTTTCCAATTGCTCGTTTGAATCCGGATTTACTCATGTTTAGTACCTTTTTAATTTGTTCCGGAGAACTGTGGTCATTTAAATTTAATGTTCCTTTGTTTTCGCTTAATTTATCTAGTATAATCTTTGCATCCTCATCCATCTGCAAATGTGCCCTATCTCTTAAACTAAGGTCCAATTTACCGTCCTCTAAAACCTTGTTTACTCTTACTTCGATGGTTTCGCCTACTTCATGTGCTCCATACAATTCCCTGTTAGGTATTAGCCCATCATATTTATCTTCTACTGCGACAAATGCACCGATATCTCTATTGATGCTATAGACAGTACCTTCCACCCATTCATTTTCCTTATAGGGAGAATCTTTTATGAGCAAGTCTTTTACCTTCATCGTCCCGCATATTCTATTTGATTTGTCCACATACGCACCAACCAAGTAGCTTTTACCAACGACTACAGAACCTACTGTCTCACTAAATGGTAGGAACAAATCTTTCTCCAACCCCCAGTCGAGAAATGAACCTATTTTTGACTTGCTAACTACTGTTAAATGAGCAAGCTCTCCAATGGCTATTTTGGGCTTTTTGACTGTAGCTATTGTTCTATCTTTGGAATCCTTATAGATAAATACTTCAATTGCATCACCTATTTTTGCATCTTTTGGAATTTGTGCTTTTGGAAGCAGCACATCTTCCTCTTTTGAATCTTCTTCTGAATCTTCTACGTTTAGAAATGCACCTACTGATGTAAATCTTTTTATAATTAATTCTTGATATTCACCTAAGTTTATCATTATAATACACCCATCCTCCTATTAATAGCTTTATTTTACCACAAGTATACCCAATTCACAATTAGCAATACTATTTACGGTTTACACATATCCTTAAACTTATACTTGGGTAAGTTTTCGATATTTCACTATATTTTAACATTCACCCGTACAAATATGATATATTAAAAATTGCACATTAATCGCGCAAATAAATGACCTGTCATTTATAAATAAAATAAGTTATCATCTATTTAAGGGGTGAAAATAAATGTATATTACAAAAAGAATTTTACAAATACTTTCACTTATTTCGAAAAGTGATGGCTATATTCCCCTTGATATAATAGAAAATCACGTTTCCATATCTAGAAGAACTCTGTACAATGACCTTGCAATAATCAATGAATGTTTATCCCAAAATAATCTGGATGAACTTTCTACTGTAAGAAATAAAGGAATTAGTATTAGTGAAAGGGATAGAGAAAATATTGATGAGCTATTAAATATTTTAAAACATAATATGGATAACTATATTCTTTCACCTGAAGAGCGCAAATGGTTTTACGTGTTCCTAATTATAACAGATAAAAGATGTCTGACGCTTGAATTAATAGCTGACATTTTAAATGTAAGCAAAACTACTATCTTAAATGATTTTGTTACACTTCGTTTATTATGTAAAACATATGAAATATCTTTAAACAACGACAATAATAAGGGATATTATTTCACAGGTGATGAGAAAATTATTAGAATAGTTTTCTTGCACAGTATTATGGAGCTAAGAAAAATAATAAAAATCCCTTCTTTCAAAGATCTGTTTATTTCAGAAAAATCAAAGTTCTATGAAGATTTATTATGGGAAATGAATAAAAGATTCCAGCCTAATTCATTTAACGAAATAATTGATGTGCTATCAATATTTTTCTATAGAATCGAAGAAAGAGAATATGTTATCTTTTCCAAAGAGTTGCTAGATTTTATAATGGAACAACCTGAATTTAGATTCATATATGAAAGACTTAATAATAAGAATAATAATTTCGTCGGCTATATAGCTTTTCACCTAATAAATGATAATAAACTTAGCAAGTTGTCTAATGAAAATGATGATTCTAATACAAAACAGGAAGTTCGGAGTATCGTTTCATCAATGGTATCAGATTTAGAATTGATAAGCATGACTAATTTTAAAAACCGAGCTAAACTTATCAAAGGATTAACTGCGCATATAATGTCTTCTAAATTTAGATATGAGAATGGTTTAATAATAACAAATCCTTTTTTAAATGAAGTTAAGAATAAATACAACTATATATATAATTTAGTAAAAGTTGTAAGCCACCATCTGGAGAATTACTTCCACAGATGCCTTATAGCAGATGAAATAGCTTTTATTACTTTACACTTTGCATTACATTTTACTGAAATCGATTCGAAAAAGGATGACCCAATAAAAATCCTTGTTATGTGTCCCAATGGTGTCACAACTTCTAGTCTATTGAAAAAAGAAGTTGAATTATTAATTGATACCGCTAGTATAATCCAATGTAGCACTGTCGATGAATTTAATGAATATGGTCATATTGATCTAATATTAACGACAATACCAATTGAAGCTCAACTATCATGTCCAGTATTGCATGTTCACCCAATTCTTTCTGAATACGATAAAATTAGAATTTTCCAACATATTAATTCCTTTAATAAAGTCGTTAGTAATAACACAATAGATGAAATCGTTAGCATTATAAATAGTTCAAATATTGATGAAAAAGTTAAAAAAGATCTTACTAAAGAAATAATTAATGTAAGTTCAAATGCACTATCATATAATATTTATAGTTCCCAAAAAATAGATATAAAACTCGGCGGACTCGTTGATATTTCAAATATTCAAGTTTGTGACTGTGCAAATAATTGGAAAGAAGCTATACGCCTCTCTGCAAACCCTCTATTAGATAAAAGGCTAATATCAAAAAGCTATATAGAAGCTATGCTAAATAATATTGAAAGATATGGTCCATATATAATAATTCACCCAGGTGTAGCTTTAGCACATGCTAGGGAAGAGGATGGGGTATTGGATTTTGGTATAAGTATTCTAAAGTTAAACAAGGAAGTAAATTTTCAAAACGATAAAACAGCTTTTTTAATTTTTACCATAGCTTCCTCTAAAGATAATTACATGAATATACTAACAAAGTTAATCAAGTTATTTGAAAATAAAAAATCAATGATCAATTTAAGAAAAGCTGATACCCCTAAAAAGATATACAATATTATTTCAAAATTTTAATAAGTGCCAAAACAGCAGTAAATACTTATATACGTATAATCAATAAAATTAATTCTTTATCAAATAAGGGTGGTGTTAATATGATAAATGGAATTAAAGTAGAAATAATGTGTGGCTCGCTGGAAGATGTTATAACTGCATCTGAAGCTGAAGGAGTCGATCAAATAGAGTTAAATCAAGCCATGGAGTTGATTGGTCTTACACCTACTATAAGTACTCTTAGGAAGGCTAAACAACTGTGTTCCCTACCAATAGTAACTATTATCAGAACAAGGGGAGCCGGTTTCTCTTATAATGAATATGATTTACAAATAATGTTAGAAGACGCTAAATTGCTCTTAAAAAATGGTGCCGATGGTATAGTATTCGGATCCTTACAATCCAATAGAGAATTAAATAAAGAGTATATCAAAAGAATGGTTGACGTTATTGGAACAAAAGAAGTAGTTTTTCATAAAGCGTTTGATTTTTCAAGAGATCTAGAGGAAAGTATAATCCAATTAATAGATCTAGGGGTTGATCGAGTCTTAACTGAAGGTGGAAATCACAGTGGTGATATATTAAAAGGAATGGAAATGATCACTTATCTTCAAGAAAAATATGGAGATAAGATTACTATATCACCGGCAGGCGGAGTAAATGCAGGAAATGTTTCAAGACTACTTAATACAACTAAATGCAAATTCATTCACTTTTCAGCAAAAGAATATGCAGTTGATCCTTCTACAAACGAAAAATATCTAAAAGTATCTAAACATATCTTAAATAATATTTTAAGTTCGATTAGAAATAATTAAAATCAATACCCAAGAATTTAATAAAATCTTAGGTATTTATTTCCTATTTCTATAGCTCATAGTGAATTACATCTTTATATTCGTCTATTATCTTTTTATTTTTTTCATCTCCACCATCTAAATTCGCACTATAGAAAACAGGTGGAACATCTATACCCATGTCTATAAGTATTTTTGTAACCTCCGTTACTATAGTATTTAATATAGTTGCTCCAATTACAGTAGAAGTAGCCCCTACCTTTTGCCGATGGCCTTTTATTTCTATAGCAGCATCTCCAATATCTCCATGATTGTCTATCACCAAATCCGTTACTTCATATAAATTTTTATTGGATTTATGCCTTGATAATACAGATTTTGAATATGTTAAATTTGTAATAGCAATAATCTTAGCACCCTTTCTTTTAGATTCAATTGCTAACTCTATGCTAACAGGGTTCCTTCCTGAAACTGAATGAATAAATACCACATCCCCCGATTTTATAGGTGTCTTTTCAGCCAGTAATGTTCCATAGCCTTCTAATCTTTCCATCTGACTCGTAAGAGAAATAGGACTTGTATCTAGAGAGAGTCCCTTAGCAAATATTGGATTAAATAGTACCAGCCCACCTGCTCTATAATACACTTCTTCTGCCAATATGCCAGCATGCGACGCTCCAAATATAAATATGGATTTCTTATTCAATATTGCATCCACAAGGATTTCACAAGACTTTATAATATTTTCACTCTCAAGTTCTTCAACATCTTTAAGTATTTGTTTGATTTTGTCAATATACTCAAATCTCAAAGCTAACCCCCCTTATAGTTTGGATTTTTCCAATAGAATAATATCAGATGCTTTTTTCAGTATATGCCTAAATACATTTTCTCCTTTTTCCTTCGTAGCCAATCTTGCATCTCCTATAATATAATTATCGCTAAACTCCGTCCATTTAACCGGAGTATAATCCACATCCTTTGGAACCTTCATAGTACCTTTTTTAGCTTTATCCATATTGACATGTTCACTAGCTGCATATAACATCATTGATGTTTCTACCTCACAAGCATGTAAAAAGAAATGATGATCATTTAGGTTTATAAACTCATCCTTAACTTCATCTATACCTGGATAGATGAAATATATTACCTTTATTGGATACTTCTCATATGCTATTCTGGCAGCAGTTTTCATTACATTGGAGTTACCAAAATGTGATGATATTAAAGTAACCATTTTAACTCCATTTTTGTTAAGGCTTTCTATAATATCAACTAAAACTCCCACAAGGTTTTCTTCTTTAATATTTATGCTCCCCGGTGCCTCGGAAAGGCTCCATACTTGTCCAAAAGGCATAACAGGAAGAACCAGAGAATTTGTCATCTCTGCTAGACGTAAAGTATATTTTTCAACCAGCAGAATATCTGTTGATAAGGGTAAATGATCTGAATGTGCCTCTATGGCTCCAAGGGGTAAGATTACATTTTTCTTTTCCTCAAACGCATCCATTATATTTCCTGAATTGTAATCACTTACTTTATACATACTACACCTCTTTAAATGTTAAATATCTTTTAGGATTTTCAATTAATAATTTGTTTACTACTTCTTCACTATCTAGCCCTTCTCTCTCGCATTCAATCCTGAATCGTGGAATCCATCTTTTTAATAACCATTCCAAACCCAAACCATATCCATAACTCTTGTAATAAGACTTTCTGGCTGTATCTCCACCTAGTAAAATTTGATTTATATATCCCATTTTGATTAAATTAATTATTGCATTTATCCTATTACTTTCAGGACCATATTTGTTCTTTCCCAATCCATCGAAAGATAGATAGGCACCAGTAGATGCTATTTGTTCATAATAATATAAATCAATATTTCTATCCATATGACCAAAAGATACGTTTTTTAAATCCATTCCTTCTTTTTCAAGTATCTCTATTTGTTCTATTGCCATGGTTCCTGCTTCAGTATGGGAGTGTACTGGAGCACCCGTTAATTTATGAACCATGACTGCTGCTTTTATGGTTTTAATTTCAAGAGGATTTATGGAATTGTATCCAGTGCCAAATTTAACTTGCCCCGCTTTGTAATTTGTTCCTTCTAATCCAACTTCAATTTCCATTCTTACCATTTCTACCAAATTTTCTATAGATTTTTTTTCAATCATATCCTCAAAAGTTTCATATTCACCTGTATATTCCTTTAAGTGTTCTGGAATTTTAGCTTTCCATAAAAAACTCTTATTAAATCCGGCAGTACCTATAATGTGTATTCCAGATAATCTAGAAATATTTGCTACTTCTTCTACATTTCTCCCGTAGTCTATAGCAGTAGCATCTACAATTGCATTTCCTCCATACATTTTAAAGTCTAAAACATCGGCAAGAGATTTCTCAGTATTATCTAGTATAAGATCATCCTCACCTTTTTCAACCCAGTAAGGCGGACTACATATTATGTGCTCATGACCATTTACTATTCCTAAGTTTTTAGGATGTATATCTCCTAAAAGAGTTCGAATGAATGTCATATTTATACCCCCCTCAAAGCAGAGTAGTGAGAAACCCACCACTCTGCTTTGAAATTTATTATCTAAATATCTTTGTTATAAAGTAAAGTACTGGTCCAATTATAAACATATCTGTATCAGCTGCCCAAGCTGCTGTATCTGGAATAGTGGAAGGAAGTAAGTACATAACTGTATAGAATTGTCCAATAGCTACTATAGTAGCTATAATGAATCCTCCTAACAATGCCCCCTTATATCCACCAGTCAAATTCCCAAATACTCCTGCAGCAGCACCATGGAAAAATAATACTATCATTGTTGGAACAAAAACATACCCTACGGTATTTCCTAATATAACCATCCATATTAGCCCACCAATAAATGCACCTAAAAACCCAAATATTACTGCATTTGGAGCATATGGATATACTATTGGAGCATCTATTGCCGGAACAGCACCGGGCACAATTTTGGTAGATATACCTTTAAATGCTGGTATTAATTCTCCAATAAATAATCTAACGCCAAATAATACTACTGCAATACCTGCAGCAAATTTTATGGATTCAATTATACTGTAAATAATAAAATTTTGCGTTCCCGCAGCTGCTATTAACTCCTTTGATACATCCGTACCCTTTAACATCAAAACTATTGCTCCTATAATAAACAGTGAACCCATCGTTAAAGCTGTAATTACATTTGAGTCTCTTAGAAATGATAATTTCTCGGAAATCTTAATATCTTCTGAAGATTTTGGATTCTTCCCTCCAACAAATTTCCCCAAAACTGCAGATAACCATGCACCTATTCCAACGGTATGTCCAAGAGCAACTGAATCCGTACCTGTAATTTTAACCATATATTTCTGAGTCAAAGCTGGTTGAAGCGTCCAATAGGTACCCATAATAATAGATAAAATTGGAACAACTAAAGTCATTGATACATCGGGTTTTACATGTGTAATAATACCTAAAAATACAGCGGTAGTCCAAAACATCATATGTCCTGTCAAATAAATAAACTTAAATTTAGTGAATCTTGCCAATAAAATATTTACTAAAAATCCCAATGTCATTATTAAAGCGATATATCCGCCAAATGTCGCATTAAATTTATCAAACCCCATAAATCCTGTTGGCATAGTATTACTTGATAGCCCAAAAACTTCTGCCCACATAGGCTGGAAAACATTTAATGCCCCTACTATAATGTCAGAACCTATATTAATTATTAGAAATCCGATGATCGCTTTTAATGTTCCAGATATTATTTTGGAAATATCAGATTTTTGTAATACTAGACCTAATAAAACTATTATGCCGATTAAAAATGCTGGAACTCCAAAGATATTATTAGCAATCCATAAGAAAACGTTTGACATCTTAATTCCCCCTTCTACTGAATTTCTTAAATCACCTACAACAATTCTTTAGATAAGGCAGATCTTATTTCATCCTTATCAAAATAATTCTCAACAAAAATCTTTTTAGCATCACTCCTGATTTCTCCAGCAAATACTTTATTGCTTATGATATAGTCTGCCTTCATGCTTGATGCACTGCTTACATCTGCATTATCTACATTTGCTTTGATACCCATCTCTTTCAATACTTCTTCCACATTCATTCTAAGCAATAAACTTGAACCCTGTCCTAAGCCACATACACATAAGATGTTTTTCATTCATTCAACTCCTTTCCTCATTAATCAAAGCATTAATCACAATTCATAGCATCCGGAATCACAGAATTTTATGAAGTGTTTTTGATATCATTTTAGATTACTTATTAAATAATTCTACGGGCATATATCCAGATATTTAATCTTTATGATTCCAAATATTATATATTTCTGCTACGGACTCAGTATTGATCAATTTATTATAATTAGTTTTATCTGACAATACATTTGATATTTTTTTCAATGTTTCTATATGTTTTTCATCATTTGCACTAGCTAAAACAATAATAGTATTTACCTGCCTCTCTTCACCGAATTTAACCTTATCTCTTAGTTTTAGTATAGATATTGCTGATTTATAGGCTCCATCTTCTGGTCTTGCATGAGGTATAGCTATATTTTCTGCAATAACTATATAAGGACCCATTTTAATTACATTATTTATCATCTGTTCAATATAATTATCGCTAATTATATTATCTTCTAGTAAAGGTTTTGCTCCTATCCTAATCGCTTCTTTCCAATCCTTAATAGCATCTTTTACCTGAATATACTTATATTCAATCACTTTTAACCTCCATATAATGATATTGATATATCAATTCAATTAGTTTGATTATTTATAACACTTTCCTCATTAATATATATATAATATTAGTAACACTTATAACTTAATAATGTCATTTACACTTTATTTGTACTAGAGCAATACCACTACAAATTTGAAAAATTGTATGATTTATTTTCCCAGAAAAAGGATCATAAGGTTATTCATTAACCCTGAATAAAGGATAACTTATTTTATAGATAAATAACAGAGCATATATTTGCACAACTAATGTGCAATTTTTAAATTACTGGATTTATGATAGAATCTACTTCAAAGATTGCACAAATCAATTGTCTGAGAAGTTTATTGAACAATAAAATAAATGCATCAAGATTTCACATCTCAATGCATTTATAATATCATCTGCAAAAGTATTCTTTACATATCTAAGAGTTCTTTTTCTAATCTAATTATTGCATCCAACGCTTCTTTCGGAAGTTTGTCTATGCCTCCTTTGAAGCTTTCCATATCTAATAAAAACTTCTTTCTATAATCCAAACTGTTCTTCCACATACCCTTATAGTCTTTATCTCTCATATCCGGTTTATAGCCTTCAACTTCCATATATTCTATTTCTGTAAATCCTCCAAGCTGTTTAAATTTTGCTTTTTTGAGGGCTAATTCCTCCAATAATTTCAATGTTACTTCTTTAGGAATTTTTTTATCAATGAAGTGACTGGTATTTATTATATAGCACTCTACATTTCTATTTTCAAAAAGCTCTTTAAATTTCTCATAATCATTTGCCAAAGGATAGGTTCTAAACGGATTAGCATATGGTTCAATGACCAATGCATTCATATCCACTCCTTTTGCAAGTTTTTCAGCTGTTGTTCTTTTGGTTGCAAGGGTTGCTCCCATAACTGATGCCAATATAGGATTTTTTATTTTTAGTATTGGCGGCATCGTTGCATCCTTCATTAACCACGCTATGGCATCTACAGGTTCATCTATTTTATTTACTCTGTTTTCGGTCCAAAGTATAGATTTTACTGCTCGCCCATTTCCATTTCTTATATCTTCAGCAACTATTACCTTTTTCCCATTCTCATCTAATGTCACACCACAATTTTGTACTGTTAGCAGGTATTTATTTGCGGGATGGGTAGTCGGATAATCCTGTGTCTTGTCAAAATAAGCAGGTTCCAATGCAATTGATGAGCCATCTTCTGTAGATATTATATAGGCATCATCATGGAGTACATTTATATCATATTTTCCGTCATGTTTTTCATGTGTTAATGTGGATTTTCCTGAACCTGATAATCCGAATACTCCTATGGTAAATTTGCTGTCATTTTCCAAATTATATCTTTTCATTCCCCCATGACAGGAAGCAAAACCATTTCGATTTGCCAAGCTCCACCCCAAAGTAAGGGTACCTTTTTTATGTTCTCCAAAATATCTCATCCCTAAAAGCATCGCACAATTATGTATTGGATCAAACAGAGCTAACCCATTTGGATGGGATGGCGGAAGATAATCCGGATTTGAAAATACATATAAATCCCCTTCAGGATATTGTTTTGAATCTTTGTACATCTGCATATATTTTTGACTTAAAAACTGAAAATTTAACAGCCAAGAATACATTATATTCTCAAAATTTTCCGGAATTAATAAATGTGCCTTGATCATAAAATCCGGATGTAAGCCTATTATAGCTTCAGAATGATATAATTTTTTATATCTGCTTTCGTATATGGCTTCTCTTGATATTAACTCATACTCTTTAATATCAACATTTGGCTCACCTATTATAACTCTTGCACCTGCAAATCTGCCTACAGTTGCTCCGTCATTAAATAGTAAAACCTTTGCATCAGAGTCCAATCCTATCTCTTCAGGACTATAAACCGGCATATCGGTTACTATAGTTCCCGGCGAATCTTTTGCCAATTTATACGCTTCTTTAATAGAATTAACCTTGACTACATTGTTTCCATAAAAGCTGGTTTCAATGGTAGAACGAATAGAGCTGAATATTTTATTATCCTTAACAATTTCTTCTCTTCTGAAATTACTAATAGTTGACATATAAATACCCCTCCCTTGAATATGTTACTTTAAGTATATCATTTTAAAATAAATAAACAACGGGAAAGCGTCTACCTTGCATTAATTTTCTCCCCAATAAAAAGATTAAAACCCTAATTTTTGCATATTCCAACAATATCTAAATCCAAACCTATATAGGATTCTTCACTATCGTTAAGAATGACTCAAGCAATAAATTAGGGTATTGAAAACCCTCCACTGACGTGAGAATAATACCAGCTTTAACTATTTACATTATTCTGACTTCACCTTTATAAATTTGCCCTGTAGAACTATCTACTGTAATTATATCCCCATCCTTAAGCAGTTTTGTAGCATTATGTGCTCCTACTACGGTTGGCTTTTCCAGATTTATACCAAGAATAGCTCCATGTGAAGTCAATCCGCCCTCTTCTATGATAAATGCTGAAGCTCTTTCCATAAATTTTAACATCTCTTTATCGGTATATGAGCAAACTATAATATCCTTATCTTCAAATTTAGCCAGTAGTTCTTCTTCCGTATTTGCTATACATACTCTTCCTGTTCCGACTTTATTGCCAATTCCCGTACCTATTAGCAACACTTTACCTATTGTATGAACTTTAATAAGATTTGTAGAACCTGAAAGTCCTGCCGGAACACCTGCAGTAATTACAACCAGATCTCCTTCTTTAACATAATTATGAGCCATTGCTGAAGCAATGGAGAAATCTATGATTTCATCAGTAGTGCTGCTGACAGCCGCTAACACAGGATATACTCCCCATATTAAGCTCAATTTTCTCTCTACTGCTTCTGAAGGAGTAGCTGCTATTATTGGAGCCTTGGGTTTGAATTTTGATATTGCCTTTGATGTATATCCTGAAGAAGTAGATGTTATAATTGCTGCTGCTTCCAAATCCTGTGCAGTTGTACAGGTAGCTTTTCCTATAGCATTTGTTGTTGTTAATTCATGCTGCATTGATTTTGATCTTAATATCTCAGGATAATTCAGCGAATTTTCCGTAGTTATTGCAATATTGTACATGGTTTTTACTGATTCCACAGGATATTTACCTGCTGCAGTTTCTCCGGAAAGCATAATGGCACTTGTACCGTCAAATATTGCATTGGCTACATCTGTAACTTCAGCTCTTGTCGGTCTGGGATTTCTTATCATGGAATCCAGCATTTGAGTTGCGGTAATTACAGGTTTTCCAACGATATTACATTTTTTAATCAATTCTTTTTGTACCAGCGGAATTTCTTCCGTTTGAATTTCAACTCCTAAATCCCCTCTGGCAACCATAATCCCATCTGAAACGGCAATAATTTCGTCAATATTATCTACGCCTTCTTGACTTTCTATCTTAGAGATTATTTCAATTCCTTGCCCGCCATTTTCTTCTAATATTCTCCTTATTTCAGTTACGTCATCTGCTTTTCTTATAAATGAAGCAGCAATAAAATCTATTCCGTTTTCTATACCAAATAAAATATCATCTCGGTCTTTCTTAGTTATTGCCGGTAATTTGATTTTTACATTTGGAACATTTACTCCTTTATGATTTTTAAGTACTCCACCATTCAATGCCACACATTTTATATCTGTTCCATCTATTATTTCTAATACATTTAGCTCAACTAAGCCATCATCTATTAAAATTCTATCGTTTGGCACCACATCATTTGGAAGGCCTTCATAAGATACGTTTATGATAGTTTTATCTCCTATGATATCCCTTGATGTAAGAGTGAATATATCTCCTTCTTCCAATTCAATAGCTTCATCTTTAAAATTTCCCAGTCTTATCTCCGGACCTTTTGTATCCAGCATAATACCTATTGGTAAATTCATTTCTTCTCGAACCTTTTTAATAGTATCTATTCTTCCTTTATGTTCCTCATGGCTTCCATGTGAAAAGTTCAATCTACATACATTAAGTCCATTTTCAAACAACTGTTTCAGAACACTTTCAGATTCAGAAGCAGGACCTATTGTACACACTATTTTTGTTTTTTTCATATATTTTATCCTCCTATATAGATAGTATTTTAGCGGTGTTATATCTATTTACGTCAAATTGTTTTTCTACTTCAAGCGCTTCACTTATATCCATATCAAAAATATCATTGCATTTTACACCTAGCGCTCGACCGGATTTATCTTCCATCAATAACTCAACCGCCATTTTTCCCATTTCGCTTGCAAGAATTCTATCAAATGGTACAGGGCTGCCTCCCCTTTGTATATGACCAAGTACTGTTACTCTTGTTTCTATACCTGTCTTATCAAGTATTTGTTTTGCAACATCATAAGCGTTGCTTACCCCTTCAGCCAATACTATTATGTTATGAAGCTTACCTCTGTTCTTGCCTTGTATAACCTTTTTACAAATAGAATCAATATCAAAGGGCACCTCTGGTAAAAGAATACTTTCAACTCCACCGGCTAATCCTGAATATAATGCAATATCACCGCAATGTCTGCCCATTACCTCAACAATATTGGATCTTCCGTGAGAATATGATGTATCTCTTATTTTGCTAATTGCATCTACAACAGTCTCTACTGCTGTGTAAAATCCTATACTATAATCAGTATAACCTAAATCATTATCTATAGTACAAGGAACCCCAATAGTCGGTATGCCCTTATCAGAAAGTGCTTTTGCACCTCTTAATGACCCGTCTCCGCCCAATATAATCAACCCGTCAATATTGAAAACTTCTAATACGTTTATGGCTTTTTTCTGTCCTTCTTCAGTTTTAAATTCATCACAACGTGCCGTCCTTAAAATTGTTCCTCCTCTTTGTATGATATCGGATACCGATGAGATGTCCATGTCATCAATATCTCCGGTGATTAACCCATTGAATCCATGTTTGACTCCCATCATTCTCATATTATTGTAGATGCCAGTCCTTATAACACCTCTAATGGCAGCATTCATGCCTGGGGCATCTCCCCCGCTTGTTAGTACGCCTATAGTTTTCATAATTTCCCCCTCTTATATTTATGCCTTTGTTATATAATCCCCAACTCATATAATAATACTTGGACATCGGATGCCTCAAGTTCCGGGACTAAGATCTCATAAATCTCTTCCTCATCTCCTAGTTCAACAAGTTCTTTTTTTACAAGGAAGCCTTCAGCTATCAATTTGTTTTCAACTTCAATTGCCCACTCCTTACCTGAAGCTACATAAACTGTAGTCCACATTGTATATCCCCCTTGTAAATTACTATCAGTATAAAACATAAGTGAAATCGCTAATTGAATTGCTCACACCGTTTCAATAAATACATCAATATAGACTGTAAATTTTATACCTTAATAGCATTTATTATAACATATGATATAAATAATTTTAAGCTATTTCAACAAATTTTGACATTTGAATTGCCAAGCAATGCTTTCAATTCATTAATCACTATATTATCCATTTTAATCCAAAGAGATCTATCGGCTACTACAGTTTTATTTTGTTTTTCTATAAACAGGTATACAGGAGTATCTCCTCTGTATTTTATCAAGATTTTTTTTATATCATTAAGTATGTCATTTCTACTTTCTTTTGAAATCTTTACATAAATTTTATCCAATTTATATCTATTTAAAGGCGATAATTTCTCACATATAATCTTTGGTTCATCCACCTCTGAAACTGATAATTTCCCCTCTACAACCACTACTTCATCCTCTTTGATTAAATTGTTGTATCTATCGTAGGTTGTCGGAAACACAATGCATTCAATAGTGCCATACAAATCTTCCAAAGTAATAAATGCCATCATATTGTTATTTTTAGTAATCTTATTTTTCTTTTCAACTATTATTCCGCCAATAGTGACTCTTTGATCATCTCTTATTAGATTGTTATCCAAAGAAATCTCATCCAAATCATGAGTCAAATCCGACGTGGTAATTGTGGATACCATTTTTAGTTCCTTTTCATATGGTTCTAATGGATGCCCGGACACATAAATACCCAGCATTTCTTTTTCCATATCAAGCAGGTTTTTTTGTGGAAATTCCTTTAAATCAGGTAAATTGTCCTTATGAAAACTTTCTTCATCCGAGTCGAATAACGAAAATTGACCCTCTATATTCCTCTTCATGTCAGTAGTAATTCCATCAATTGCTCTTTCAAAAATCGACAACAATTGAGCTCTGTTTCCGCCCAACGAATCCATTGCCCCGCATCTAATCAAGCTTTCTATAGCCCTTTTATTTATTACTGAAGAATCGATTTTAACTATCCTCTCTACAAAATCGGTAAAGCTTTTAAATCGGCCGTCTTCTCTTGCATTTACAAGAACTTTAATTAGCCCTTCTCCAACATTTTTTACTGCACTAAGACCAAATTGAATCTTATTATCTATTACGGTAAATTTACCATAGGATTCATTTATATTTGGGGGCAGTACCTCTATGCCTAATCTTTTACATTCCTGAATATATAAAGATACTGATGTGGTACTATTCATAACTGAAGATATTAAAGCAGCCATAAACTCCACAGGATAATAACATTTAAGCCAACCGGTTCTATATGCAACTACTGCATAAGCAGCTGAATGGGATTTGTTGAAGGCATATTTGGCAAAGTCAATCATCAAATCAAATATCTTTGATGCTGATTTTTCATCTACTCCATTAGAAAGCGCACCGTTTATAAAGTTCTGTCTTTCCTTCTCCATTACATCCATTTTCTTTTTACCCATAGCTCTGCGGACTAAATCAGCCCTACCCATTGAATATCCACCAATATCCCTTACAATCTGCATAACCTGCTCTTGGTAGACTATACAGCCATAGGTTACATTGAGTATAGGCTCCAATTTGGGATGTAAATATTTTATTTTGTTTGGGTCCTCTTTACACTCCACAAAAGTGGGTATCTGATTCATGGGTCCGGGTCTATATAGTGAGTTTGCAGCTATAAGATTTTCAAATACATTGGGTTTCAATTCTTTTAAGAAAGCACGCATCCCCGGACTTTCAAATTGAAATATGCCTAGGGTTTCCGCCTTAGCAAACATTTCAAAAACCACGGGATCATCATAGGTCATATTACCAAAGTCAATTTTTATTTCATGGTCTTTTTCTATCAAATTGACCGCATCTCGAATTACCGTCAAAGTTCTTAAACCTAAAAAGTCCATTTTTAGAAGCCCTAATTCTTCTAATTCTGTCATATTGTATTGGGTAGCTATAACATCATTATTCTTCAATAATGGCGCATAATTGGTCAAAGGTTCCTTTGATATGACAACACCGGCAGCGTGAGTTGAAGTATGCCTGGGCAACCCTTCGACTGCTATTGCCATATCAATTAAATGCCTGACTTCCTCATTGTTATCATATTCTTCTTTTAAAATCTTGCTTATTTCCAAAGCTCTTGTTATATTAATCCCCAACTCATTGGGGATTTGTTTTGCAATATAGTCAACCTGACCATACGGCATATTAAGAGCTCTGCCTACATCCCTTATAGCGCCCCTTGCAGCCATAGTTCCGAACGTCACTATTTGAGCAACCCTATCCGCTCCGTATTTTTCTACGACATATTGAATTACTTCTTCTCTGCGTTCATAACAAAAATCTATATCTATATCCGGCATAGTTACCCTTTCCGGATTTAGAAATCTTTCAAATAATAAACCATATTCCAAAGGATCAATATCAATTATACCTAACCCATATGAGATTATACTGCCTGCAGCTGAACCTCTGCCGGGCCCGACCATAATATCGTTGTCTTTAGCAAATCTTATAAAATCCCATACGATCAAAAAATAATCTGTATATCCCATATTTACAATCGTATTAAATTCAAATTCAAATCTATCCATAATTTCCTTGGAAATTTCCCCATATCTTAGCTTTATACCATTCAGGCTCAATTCCCTAAGGTACTCAACATTTGTATATCCATCAGGTACCTTGAATTCAGGCAAATGGAGAGTGTCAAAATCCAGCTCTACATTGCACCTATTCCCAATCCAAATAGTATTTTCTAAAGCTTCTTTTTGACCTTTAAATAGGCTTTCCATTTCTTCCGGAGATTTTAAATAAAATTCATCATTTGGAAACTTCATTCTGTCTTTTTCATCTACCGTCTTGCCTGTTTGAATACATAAAAGCACATCATGTACTAAGGAATCTTCCCTTTTTAAGTAATGCACATCATTGGTAGCTACCAAAGGTATGTCCAATTTGTTGCTTATATTTATCAAAGCGTTGTTCACTTGAATCTGTTCTTGCAATCCATGATTTTGCAATTCTAAAAAGAAATTATCTTTCCCAAAGATATCCCTATATATGGATGCCACTTCTATAGCTCTATCCATATTATTGTTCAATATATGCTGCTGGACTTCTCCTCCTAAACATGCAGATAAGCAAATGATACCTTCACTATATTTTCTCAATATGTCATGGTCCACCCTTGGTTTATAATAAAATCCATTGACATACCCTTCTGAAACAATTTTCATTAAGTTTTGATATCCTATGTTGTTTTCGGCCAACAAGACTAAATGATATTGATTTTTATCTTTTTGCTCTTTTTCCGTATATTTATTTATTGCAACATAAACTTCCGAACCAATAATCGGTTTGATACCATTTTTTTTAGCCTCTTTATACAACTGAATAACTCCAAACATGGAGCCATGATCCGTTATGGCGACAGCCTCCATGCCCAATTCCTTTGTCCTTTGAATTAAATCCTTGATCCTAGCGGAGCCGTCTAAGAGACTGTATTCCGTATGAACATGCAGATGAACAAATTTGTCTATAGTCATTTCAATTTTCCCTTCAATATAACTTATTTCCTATATCAATTCTACCATATAATTGATATAATTCACAGTTTCAATTCACAACCTAATTCAATTCACAACCTAATTCAATTCACAACCTAATTCAATTCACAGTTCACAGTTCACAACCTAATTCAATTCACAATTCACAGTTCACAATTCACAATTTAAAAGATAGCGAAGAACTAAGAGTTAAGAGTGAAGAGTTGCTAGGGGTAAGCTTTAGGGTCTGAAAAGAGGAGATCCTTCGATAGTAAAGTTTATACTGCCAACCTCAGGATGACGCAAGCATTTATTATACTGCATTTATAGACCCCAATTCACTGCTGGTGTCATCCTTGAGTGAAACGAAGGATCTATACATTTAAAAGATAGTGAAGAACTAAGAGTGAAGAGTTGCTAGGGTCGAGATTTAAGAGAATAAAAAAAGGAGATTCCGAGCAATGCAAAGGAATCTCCAATTCTTTACTAATAACTTTATTAATTTATTTAACGTTCTAATTTATCGATTACATTTTCCATAAGTGATAAATCAATAATCATGAAATCATTTAAGACCCTATCTGTCCAATTAGGTGTAGCTTTATTTTCCAGAAATTTTCTTGCAGTTAATATACTTTCTTCAATGATTATTAAGCCTTTTTCATCTAAATTTTGTTTATTCTTAGAAATTATTATACTCTTATACGGAGTTTCATTTGGTTTTATACTCCCAGACAAGGGATGAGTCAACAATTTATGACCTTGATGTATTCTATCTCTTACATAACAAAGGATATTTAAGTAATTCATATCCTCCAGATAGTCTACTTCCATACTTTCCTTATATTTATCAAATACGAGTTTATTGTTAGTGACTATTATACTATTATCCATTTTTAAATCGTATTAAAGCCACCTTCCAATAACTTTTTTAATTCTTCAAGCATTTCTTTTTGATCATGCCCTTTTGCAGTCATGGTAATATCTTCACCTTGAAAAGCGCCTAAAGACATAATTCCAATTATGCTTTTACCATTTACTATTTTCCCATTAGCTTCCAATTCCAAATCACTTGAGTATTTATTTGCGGCTTGAACAAATAAAGCTGCCGGTCTGGCATGTAATCCTTCTGGATTTGTAAGCTTTACTGTTATTTTCTCCATTATTAATTCTCCCCTTTCAATTTATCAGCTATTTCTTCCAATTTTTTAAATCGATGATTTACCCCGGACTTTCCAACCGGAGGGTCTAGCATCATACCTATCTCTTTAAGGCTTGCGTCAGTATTTTCTATCCTTATCTCTGCAATTTCTCTTAAATTTTTGGGCAATTTATTTAATCCCATCTTATCCCTTATTATTTCAATGCTTTCGATCTGTCTCAATGATGCATCTATTGTCTTACCAAGGTTAGCAGTTTCACAGTTGACTATGCGATTGATATTGTTTCTTACATCCTTTAATACCCTAATATCTTCTAATTTAAGTAAGGCTTGATGCGCCCCTATAATATTCAATAAATCAACTATTTGCTCGCCTTCTTTTAAATATACTACAAAATTCTCTTTTCGAGTAACTATTTTTGAATTTAACCCAAAATAATTAATTATATTTAATAGGTCAACTGCATGTTCCTCATTATTGGTGACAAACTCCAGATGATATGTCTTCTCAGGATTACTAATAGAGCCTCCTCCTAAAAAAGCGCCTCTTATATAGGAACGTTTGCAGCATCTTTTCTCAATTATTTTTTCGGGAACCTTAAAATAAGGTTTAAAAATGCTTAAATTATATTCATCAATAAATCCAATATCCTGTAATATTTTACTGGATATATTCTTATCATTTACTACAATCAAATAATTATTATTCTTTTTTAATTGTCTATTTCTCCTCACCATCACTTCAACTTCCGTATTGTAAAGAAACTTTAATAAAGAAAAAATTCTTCTTGCTATTGCTGCGTTTTCAGTGGTAAATTTCAAATTTATTGTGGCTTTGCCCGATATTTGTATTGTACCATTCATCCTCACCATAGCTGCTAATTCAGCTAGTGAACAACAGCTGTCTGTAATCGCAATTCTTGACAATTCATTCTTTGTATTTGAAGAAAAGGACATAATATCACCTCATTTTATCAACTCAATTCCCTTGAGAATTATTTTTCTTTCGTCAGCATATCTTACTAGGTCCTTTGCTTTCTCCTTGTGTACAAACATGGCATCTATGAACCCTTCCTTTTTTTGAGGAATACAATCCATAGTATTGCTCTTCATCAAATACCAATGCACTGTTTTTGACACCATTTCATCTTCTTTTAAGTTCTTGTAATTATAATGCACTGATCCTATATAATCAATGATTTCACCTTTAACTCCTGATTCTTCCAACACTTCACGCAGTGCCGCCTTTTTAATGTTTTCACCTTTTTCTAAACGTCCTTTTGGCAATACCCAATCTCCATTATATTTCTTTAACAATAAAATAGTATTTCCAAATACAACTACACCTCCAGAGCTTATCTCTTCCATACATACCAACTCCTGATAAATCGTAATTAGAATATTATTACAATTATACTACATTTGTTTACACTTTTGAAGAACTTTTATTCTATTTTAAAAAATATACTTAAATACCATATGCTTCCCAAATAGGGTATAATTACAATAGAGAATATAAGGAGAGTGAAATTATGAATATATCAATGGATTATGTTTTAGAAAAACTAGAAGTCTTATTAAAAACTCCAAGTCCTACTGGAAATACAGAAAAAGCCATTCAATTCGTGGAAAATGAATTTAAGTCCTTGGGAATTGTTACTAGTAGAAATAAGAAGGGTGCCCTTATTGCCACAATTGAAGGTAAAAATAAGGATAAAGAAATTACCCTATCAGGTCATGTTGATACATTAGGTGGTATGGTAAAAGAAATTAAAGGCAATGGAAAATTAAAAATTACCCAATTGGGCGGATATGTTTGGAATACTATCGAAGGAGAACATGTAGAAATAGAAACATTGGAAGGTAATACTTATACAGGTACTATAATGACTACAAAAGCATCTTCACATGTTCATGGAGAAGAAACAAAAACCATCGAAAAAAATATGGCTAATATGGAAATAAGAATCGATGAGGTAGTAAATAATGCTGAGGATGTAGAAAATCTTGGAATCAATGTGGGGGATTTTGTTTCATTTGACCCCAGAACTATCTTTACAAAATCAGGATTTATTAAGTCTCGCCACCTAGATGATAAAGCTGGTGTTGTAGCTTTACTAGGTATTGCAAAATATTTAGTGGATAATAATATAAAACCTGAATATACTACAAACTTTTTCATTAGCAATTATGAAGAGGTTGGTCATGGTGCAGCGGCATCTATCCCAGAGAAAACCTTTGAATTTATCGCTGTTGACATGGCTGCACCTGGTGAAGGACAAACTTCCGATGAATTTTCAGTTACCATTTGTGCAAAGGATAGCTCTGGACCTTATGACTATGAATTAAGAAAAAGATTGATTGATTTAGCCAAAGAAAATAATCTAAATTATAAAATTGATATTTATCCATTCTATGGCTCAGATGGTTCTGCAGCTTTAAGAGCTGGACATGATTTCAAGGTTGGATTAATAGGACCAGGAGTAGATGCATCTCATTCCTTTGAAAGAACTCATAGAGATGCTATTGAGAATACTATAAAACTTGGAATTGCTTATTTATTAAGTAAATAAAATTAGTTTGCCCTCTTATCACCTAAGAAAAAAAGTGCAACTGTACCAGGGCCTGTATGTGAACCTATTACAGTACCTACACTATTAATCACTACCTTCCCATTTAGATTAGGGAAATTTTCTTCAATTAAATCAGCAACAGTACGTGAATCATCATAACATGCAGAATTGGATATGAAACATTTACCTGAATACTCTATCCCATTTTCTGCATGTATCTTCATTTTTTTCACCATTTCTAAAATTACACGTTTCTTCCCACGAATTTTTTCACGAGGAACCAACTTCCCATCACAGTTCATATTTAGTAGAGGGCATATATTTAATAAACTCCCTACAACTGCAGATGTAGCAGATATACGGCCACCACGTTTATAATGTGTTAAATCAGTAGAGAAAAACCAATGATGTACATTTAATTTGTTTTCCTCTAGCCATGTGTAAACATCTTCAATGCTTGCGCCTCCGTCTCTCATATCAGCGGATAAATCAGCAAGTAATCCATAACCTGAAGAGGCACCTAGAGAATCAACAATCATAATTTTCCGTTCTGGATACCTAGATAATAATTCTTCCTTCGCTATACATGCTGAATTATAAGCACCTGATAAACCTGTAGAAAGAGAAATATGCAAAATATCTTTTGAACTCTTAAGAAAAGGTTCGAAAAAATCTATAAACTCCCCGATATTTACCTGAGAAGTAGTTGGCATTGCTCCCCCCTTAATTCTATTATAGAATTCTTCAAAAGGCATAGTCTGGCCAAGATCATCTATATATTCTTCCTCATCTATGTTGAAATGAAAAGAAGCAAAAGGTATATTCCTTTTAAGAAAATATTCATAAGGCATATCTGCTGTAGAACAACATGTTAAAACAAATTTAGACACATTTAACACCCCTTACATAAATTATATTTAATACCCCATAGTAAACATATACTGCTCTCCAATAGTCTTATAGATTAGTTCATACCCATCATTATTTGGATGAATACCGTCAAAACATAAGAATTCATTATAATTATTATATTTTAAAAATGCAGAACGTATATCGATTATTGGGACACCCATTTTAGTAGCCAAAAGCATAACCTCTACATTATACATTTCCTGCCATCGATAAATCATATTAACATCGCCAAGCCACTGCAATATGCCTCTCTTATTTAAACCCTTAGAAATCCAATTGAAATATCTCTTAGGATCAATAGGAGGGAGATTAATCATTATTGGACTACCACCGTTACTACGTATTTCTTCTATTAAGTTCTCATATACTCTTCTAAATTCAATAATTGGTGTTTTAGGAAGGTGTTCTTTTCCCGGATTCTCTGCTATCTCCTTCCAATTAAAGTCACAATCATTTCCTCCTAATTCTAAAAAAATATTCTTATATTTCGTAAGTTCAGTTGCATGCCTCTCAACATTTGATAAACCTTTCGAAACAGTACATCCAAACATAGAATAGTTTTTAATATTTACTTCTTTAAATCCAAATATTTTCTCGAAATTCACTCTAATTATTTTATATTGGCTGGTTTCAGGCTGTAATACTATTCCTTTGCCAATAGAATCTCCAAAAACACAAATATCTATAAGGCTCATAATTAATACCTCTCTTTTTTAATTCCTTCTTTTATTTCTACAAATATAGAATATAAGCGATATCAGTGATAAATAAAGCACATATAAAATCCAAGCAATTCCCCAAACGTTAAACTTCATTGATATAAATAAATATAAAAATGTTGTTAATAAAAGCCCTGAAGCAAAAATCAGAATATCCTTCTCTACAATTGACATATACTTTTTATTTACTATATAATCTGTTATTATGTAAAAAAATACTATAATTATAACTACAAGCCAGCTACGATTCCATATATTTTTTGAATGTACCACAGATAAATATAATGATGGAAAAACATAGATTAATGGTATTAAGCTAATATAAATAAATGCTATCCCCCATCTGCTAAGTGTTTTGAAATTAAATAACTTGGCGTATTTATATAAACTTATTGAAAAATATATTAAATATATAAAGGATCCACCTACAGCTATTAACCATGTTTTCTTGAAGGATTTTAGAATGACCACACTTACAAATAAATATATAAATGTTAGAGTAATGAAGTAAAATGTAGTAAATGAGCCCATATTTACAATGACCTTTTTTAAGGCTCCAAGAGTACCACTTTTTTCCACTTCTCTAATAGCATCCTTATAATCAACCATCATTTCAATTGCGCTTTTATAAGCCTCCTCCTTTGTAATCCCCATATTCAAACAATCATTATACTTATCTATCATTATGGAATATAGCTCATCGCGGATTTCTACAATCTCTTTTGTTTTGGGATATAGTCGAAACTTTCTATTTACATATTCTTTTAATTTTTCCTCCATTATAATCCACTCCCAATCAAATTGTTCATTATAGTAATTATTTCTTTCCATTCATTAACTTTCTGAATATATGTATCCCTACCTTCGGGGGTAATTCTATAGTATTTCCTTCTTGCGCCACTTTCTTCATTTCCCCAATAACTTTCAATCCATTTATCCTTTTCCATACGTTTAAAGGCAGTATAGATAGTAGCATCTTTTATATCTATTAACCCTTTTCCGCGTTCTATGATAGTTTTCATAATTTCATAACCATAAGAATCTTTTTCAATGAGAATGGCTAAAATAATGGTTTCTGTATTACCTCTTAAAATTTCGCTTGAATAACTCAATTCATCTCCTCCGATACCTAATCAGGTTAGATATATTGTAACATTATTGTTAATATCCGTCAATAATTAAAATTTTAAAAATTGCTCTTAAGAAAAAATTATATAATTTTAAGAAGGCCAAGAAAAGTTAATAGAGAATCTTAGACATAAGCATCACAAATAAGCCTAAATAGATTAGGCTATAGTATAAGTATTATAGAAGAATCCCATAAAAGAAAAGTACAGGTAGACGTGATAACCTACCTGCACTGTATGCATGTATCTAACTACATGGCTGTAGCTTTTGACCTTACAATATTTATTAATAACTTGCTCAATTCTATATTATCATGCCTGATATAATCCTTCTTTATATCTATAAGATTATCGGATATTAATTCTATATTTTTAGAATTTAATATCTCCTCATCTCCTTCTTTTGCTATTACAGGAGCGGAACCATCAGTAGTATATTTATTTAAGGTTTCCTCCGGAATTTCTTCTGTATTTACAATTACATAATCCAATAAATCTTCTCGGCTGTGGTCTAAAATTGCCTGAACATGATCTATCAATCCATATCCGTCTGTTTCACCGGGCTGTGTCATTACATTACATATATATACCTTTGGTGCTTTAGCATTATATATTTTATCTATCATATTATTCACCAAAAAATTAGGCATTACCGAGGTATATAAGCTTCCCGGCCCTAAGACTATCAAGTCGGCAATATCTATTGCGTTAATTGCATCCTCTAACGGATACGAACCTTTGGAATCAATAAATACCTTTTTTATTCTGCTTCCTGTTCTTTTAACTTCTTCAGGTATATTGGACTCCCCTTTAATTATCATTCCATTTTCCAATTCTGCATATAGATTTATATTGTCAATTGTCATCGGCAAGACCTTACCCGTTATTGACAATACATTACTGGTTTCTTTCACCGCCATCTCAAAGCTTCCGTATATCTCATTCATTGCTGCAATAAAAAGATTCCCAAAACTTTGACCTTTTAGCATACCATTTTCAAACCTAAAATTCAGCAATTTTTCCATCGTCGGTTCAGTATTTGCCAATGCAAGTATACAAGCTCTGATATCTCCAGGAGGGAGCATTCCCAAATCCTCCCTTAAGATGCCGGAACCTCCGCCATCATCTGCTACGGTTACAATTGCTGTAATATTGGTAGTAAATTCTTTCAATCCCCTTAACAATATGGATAACCCTGTTCCTCCTCCTATTACAACAACATTTGGTCCTTCATTTTTTCTTAAACCCATTTATATCTTCCCTCCTATGTCCCTATCCCTATGACTAATTATAGTTCTATGTCCATTTCCTATAAGTATTTCTCCTATTCTATTGGCTATAGCCACGGAACGGTGGAATCCTCCTGTACAACCTATACCAACCACCAGTTGAGTCTTTCCTTCCTCTACATAATACGGAATAAGAAACTCTAATAATTCTATTACCTTTGATATAAAAATATTCGTTTGCTTCCATTTAAATACATATTCTTTAACGCTTTCGGTTTCTCCTGAATATTTCTTTAACTCAGGAATATAATATGGGTTTGGTAAAAATCTTACATCAAATATCAAATCGCCATCCAATAGGATTCCATATTTATACCCAAAAGATGTTATAGAAATTGAGATCCTGCGGTTTTCTCCTCCTTCTAAAAATATCTTGGATATTTCTTCCCTAAACATTGCCAGAGATAGCTTTGAAGTGTCGATGATATAATCAGCCCTTATTTTTACTTCATGCAGCAATTCTCGTTCCCTAGTTATTCCATTGATTAAACTTCCATCAGGCGTTAAGGGATGTGGCCTTCTAAGTTCCTTATATCTCTTTATCAACACATTGTCAGTAGCATCTAAAAATAAAATTTCGTAACTTACTCCATTGGTACACAGTTCCTTTAGGCTCTCAAAGAGATGTTGAAAAAACTCGCCACCTCTTATATCCACTACCACAGCAACCTTATCTATAGGTTTTTTTGATTCCCTGCATAGTTCTGCAAATTTTGAAAGTAAAGCAGGCGGTAGATTGTCCATACAATAATATCCTAAATCCTCCATCACTTTCATTGCCTGTGACTTACCTGCCCCGGACATTCCCGTTATAACAAGAAACTTCATCTACTCACCCTCTGCTATTATATTTCTAATCCTATCAAATGGTACCTTAGCTTCTCTTGCCTTTAATATTCCTTTTTCAATATTCCCGACATCCTCCGGCTTATGAGCATCACTATTTATATAATAATCCACATCTATACCTTTAAGTAGATTTAAACTTTTAACAGATAGCTCACTATGTTTTGCGCTGATTTCAAGCGCTGTACCGACCTTTTTTGCTTTTTTTGCTACCTCGGCAATATTAATCTTTGCCTTTGATCCCGGATGAGTAATTATATCAATTTTATAATTATCCATAGCTTTTAAATAGGCTTTAGTATTCATTTCTACGACCTTTTCCTGATTTATCTTAAAGGCCTTTGATATTGGATTGTATAGATAAAGACCCAAACCGTCTTTTGCAGATTTGGGCATAGCTCCATAATGATAACCCATTAGCAAAACATCTAAATATTTGATAAACTCATCATCCACATCAAGTTCTCCATCCAATCCGACTAAATTGGCCTCTACACCCAATAGGATAGTAAGTCCTCTGGGTACATAGTATTCATTCAATCTTTTGATTTCTTCTTTCATCAAAGGTATATTTTCTTTTCTTACACCATATAGATAATGGCCGGGTCCATGCTCACTTATTGCCAATGTTGTTAATCCTTTTTTTAATGCAGCATTGGCATTGTCCTCTATGGTTCCCGTTGCATGTGTACCTTTTTTTCTAAAACCACTGCTAAATATTGTATGGGTATGATAATCTCCCAATATTTTGATCATCTAATCCTCTCCAATTAATTTTATCTCCATTTCCAATTCTACACCAAATTTGTCCCTGACTGTCTTTTGTACAACGGAAATCAAATGGATGACTTCTTCGCATGTTGCATTGTCAACATTGACAACAAAACCACAGTGTTTTTCAGATATCTGCGCTCCCCTATATCTTAGTCCTCTCAATCCTGCATCATCAATCAACTTCCCTGCAAAATAGCCCTCAGGCCTTTTGAATGTACTGCCTGCACTTGGTAATTCCAAAGGCTGTTTTGAAGTTCTCTTAAGTGTTAAGTCCTTCATTATGGCATCTATTTCGTCATAATTGCCCGGCTTTAGTTCCATTTCCATTGACAATACTATCAATCCTTCATCTACTACTCTACTACCCCTATATCTGAAGTTCATTTCAGAATTTGTATATTCTACAATATTATTATCCTTATCTATGGCTCTTACTCTTATAATTACATCTTTTACTTCTCCACCATAAGCACCTGCATTCATAGTCACAGCACCACCTATAGTGCCGGGGATGCCATTTGCAAATTCAAATCCTGTAAGAGAATGAATTAATGCCACTCTGCTTACTCCGGTAATCAATGCACCTGCTTGACAATATACTTTATTTCCATCAACATCCACCTTATTCAAGCCTTCATTAATTTTGATAACAGCGCCTCTCATTCCCCCGTCTTTTACAAGCAAATTAGTGCCATTGCCCATAATATAGTACTCCACATCATTCTCTCTGCATAATTTGACTGCACTTACAAGTTCATCTTCACTAGATGGAATAATCATCACATCAGCAGTACCTCCTATTTTAAATGATGTATGATTTTTCATAGGCTCATCAAACATTATTTTTCCCATATCTTTATTATCAAAAAGTTTAATTAACTCTTTCTTTTCCAAAAATTCACCCCCATAATCATTACTATTTATTTTATCATATACATTGGATTTATACCATATTCATATTATGTAAGATAACTTAAAAAAGGGTTATCGGCTTTAAACCGATAACCCCTTTATATTATTAATCTCTTGCCATTCTCTTATATACTTCGTATCTTGCCTTTGCATTAGCTTCCGCTTCTTTAAATAACTCTTCAGCTTCTTCCGGGAAAGCTAGTTTCAATGAAGTATATCTAACTTCTGTGTTAATGAAATCCATGAATGATTCTTTAGGTTCCTTTGAATCCAATGTAAATGGATTCTTTCCTTCATCAGCTAGTCTTGGGTCATATCTATATAGATGCCAATATCCTGAGTCAACTGCTTTCTTTTCTTGCCTGATGGTAGTACCCATACCCGTTCTTATTCCATGATTGATACATGGAGCATAGGCAATAATTAGTGATGGTCCGTCATAGCTCTCAGCTTCTTTAAATACTTTTAGAGCATGGTTCATATTTGCACCTATTGCTATTTGAGCTACATATACATAGCCATATGTTGCAGCTATCATACCTAAATCTTTCTTTCTAACCTTTTTACCGGAAGCAGCAAATTTAGCAACAGCAGCAGTTGGTGTTGATTTTGAAGATTGTCCGCCAGTATTTGAATAAACTTCTGTATCAAGTACCAATACGTTAATATTTTCTCCTGAAGCTAATACATGATCTAAGCCGCCAAATCCAATATCATATGCCCAACCGTCTCCACCAACAACCCAAACGGATCTCTTGATTAGGTAGTCTTTTAATTCAGAAATGAATTTTAATATTTCATTTCCTCTTTTATTTCCTGTATCCTTAGTTAATCTAGGAATAATCATTCCGGCAGCCGCTTTTGTAGCTTTAGGATCATCCATTCCTTCCATCCACTCGTTAAAGTATTGATTTATGTCAGAATCCAATCCCAATTCAATAAATTCTTTCATAGCAAGTTCAATTTTTTCTCTAATTTGTCTGTTAGCTACTGCCATACCATATCCATATTCAGCATTGTCTTCAAATAAGGAGTTAGACCATGCAGGTCCTTGACCTTTTTGATTCTTGCAGTATGGAGTTGATGGTGCAGATGCTCCCCAAATTGATGAACATCCTGTAGCATTTGCAATAAGCATTCTATCTCCAAACAATTGAGTCATTAATTTAACATATGGAGTTTCTCCGCATCCTGCACACGCTCCTGAGAATTCCAACAACGGTTGATGGAATTGACTATTCTTTAAGCTCGTTGGCTCAAACAAATCCGATTTTGATTTAACAGTCATTGCAAAGTCCCAATTTTCTGATTGTACTTCATATTCATCTTCAAAATGATGCATAACCAAAGCTTTTTCTTTAGCAGGACATACATCGGCACAGTTTCCGCACCCTGTACAATCAAGTGGTGATACTTGCATACGATATGTTAATCCGTCAAATCCCTTCCCAATTGGTTTTATTGTTTCAAAAGTTTCAGGGGAATTTGATTTTTCTTCTTCATCTACCAATATAGGCCTGATTACAGCATGCGGGCACACAAATGAACATTGATTACATTGGATACAATTTTCTTTAATCCAATGTGGTACATCAACAGCTATAGCACGTTTTTCATAAGCTGCAGTCCCTTGCGGGAATGTTCCATCTTCTCTATCTACAAATGTACTTACCGGTAGATCGTCTCCCTCTTGTCTATTCATAGGTTCTACTACATTCTTGATGAATTCCGGTGATTTATGATCCTCTGGTTCTTCATCTCTAGCATTTTTCCAAGCATCCGGAACATTGATCTTGACTAATGAATCTATACCTCTATCAACTGCCTCATAGTTCATATTAACAATTTTTTCACCTTTTCTGCCGTATGCACTTACTATAGATTTCTTTAAATGTTCTACAGCTTCGTCCAAAGGCAGCACTTCTGCCAATTTGAAAAATGCGGATTGCATAATCATATTTGTTCTTCCGCCCAAACCAATTTCACTTGCAATTCTAGTTGCATTGATTGTATAGAAGTCAATATCATTTTCAGCAATAAATCTCTTCATTTTAGCCGGTAAATTCTTTTCTAATTCTTCTTCATCCCAAATGCAATTAAGAAGGAATGTCCCACCCTTTTTAAGCCCTCTCAATAAATCATATTGATATACGTATGATTGCTTTGAACAGGACATAAAATCTGCATCTGTAATTAAATATGTTGACTTAATAGGTTCATGGCCAAATCTTAAGTGAGAAATTGTAACTCCGCCTGATTTTTTACTGTCATATGCAAAGTATCCTTGTGCATACATATCAGTGTCATCGCCGATTATCTTAATAGCTTGTTTATTCGCTCCAACTGTACCGTCTGATCCAAAACCCCAGAATTTACACTTGATTGTTCCTGCAGGTTCTGTTTTAATTACTTCTTTGATTTCCAAGGAAGTATTGGTAACATCATCTACAATTCCTATAGTGAATCTATTCTTTGGTTTATCGGTCTTTAAATTTTCATATACGGACAAAATTTGTGATGGAGTCGTATCCTTAGATCCTAATCCATATCTTCCGCCTACGATGACAGGTCTAAAGTCTGATTCATAAAATATATTTCTAACATCTAGGTATAGAGGTTCTCCATCTGCACCTTTTTCTTTTGTTCTATCTAAAACAGCAATTTTCTTTACTGTCTTTGGTAATACGTCAAAGAAATATTTAGCTGAAAACGGTCTGTATAAATGAACTTTGATTAAGCCAACCTTTTCACCCTTAGCCACTAAATAATCAACGGTTTCTTCAGCTGTTTCAGTCACAGAACCCATAGCAACTATTATTCTTTCAGCTTCTTCATGTCCGTAATAATTGAAAGGTTTATATTCTCTTCCGGTCAATTTGCTGATTTCTCTCATATAATCATAAGTAACATCTACGATTTTTTCATAATATGGGTTAGAAGCTTCCATAGCTTGGAAATAAATATCAGGGTTTTGAGCAGTACCTCTTGCTACCGGGTTTTCCGGATTTAATGCTCTTTGTCTAAATGCATTTAAAGCATCATAATCTAATAGTTTTTCTAAATCATCATAATCTAAAACTTCAATCTTTTGAATCTCATGACTTGTCCTAAATCCATCGAAGAAATGTACAAACGGCACTCTTCCTTTTATAGCAGCTAAATGAGCTACGCCCCCTAAATCCATAATTTCTTGTACAGAGCCTGATGCCAATAGTGCAAATCCGGTTTGTCTGGTAGCCATAACGTCTTGATGGTCACCAAATATACTCAAAGCATGTGTCGCTAATGCTCTGGCTGATACATGAAATACTCCCGGCAATAATTCTCCGGCTATTTTATACATATTAGGAATCATTAATAATAACCCTTGAGAAGCAGTATATGTAGTAGTCAAGGCACCGGCTTGTAATGATCCGTGAACAGCTCCGGCTGCTCCTGCTTCAGATTGCATTTCTTTAACTAAAACTTCTTGTCCAAATATATTTTTCTTCCCGTGAGCAGCCCATTCGTCTGCTGATTCGGCCATGTTTGATGATGGTGTAATCGGATAGATAGCAGCAACGTCTGTAAAAGCATAGGACACATATGCAGCGGCTGTATTACCATCCATAGTCTTCATAACTTTCGCCATGTAAAGACCTCCCTTTATTATATTTTTAAATAGCAAGGATTCAATTACCTTACTACCATTTGTTAATCTTTTGCTAACATGCAATATTAGTATATAAAACAATAAATGCAATGTCAACTTTTAAAAATCCATTTTTTACAATTCACAACTTAAATACAATTCACGATTCACAGTTCACAGTTCATAATCGACCCTTGGGTCGTCCTGCCGTGTACCCTTTGTAGTCTAAGGGTGAGCCAGGCAGAATTAACTAACTATCGAAGGATCTCCGGTTTTAAGATAGTGAATAACTAAGAAATTCTTCTAGGGGTTTCTTTCATTGTCCTTTTTTCTAACTTCTATTTCCTTCAAGATTTTATCATTTAGTACCTGTGCTGCATTATATCCTAATCTCTTCTGTCTATTATTCCTTGCTGCAAGTTCCACAATCATAGCCAAATTTCTTCCGGGCTTAACCGGCACTACTACTCTCGGTACTTTAACACCGAGAATTTCAGTTGTTTCTTCATCAAGTCCAAGTCTATCATAAACCTTTTTATCATCCCAAAATTCTAATTGAACTACTAAATCTATATATTCAGATTCTTTAACTGCACCAACTCCATAAAGTCTCTCCACATCAATTATGCCTATCCCTCTTATTTCCATAAAATATCTTATAAGCTCCGGGCATTGGCCAAAGAGCCTATCTTCATCTTTTCTAATTTCGACTGAATCATCAGCTACGAGTCTATGGCCTCTTATTATCAAGTCCAATGCAGTCTCTGATTTTCCTATACCCGATTTCCCGGTAATCAGAACCCCAATACCATATACCTCTATTAATACACCATGCATTGTTATGGTAGGCGCTAAATTTATACTTAAAAAGCTAACCAGTTCATTTATTACTATAGACGTATTCTTCTTTGCCCTCAATAATGTCCTGTTATGCTTCTTTGCTAATTCAAGTAGTTCGGGAAATATGGGCAAATCTCTTGCAACAATTAATGCAGGGATTGGGTATGCCAAAAATTTATCTATGCTGTCATACCTCAACGTGTATGGCAACTCATTATAATATAGCCATTCAGCATTTCCAATAATCTGAATTCTTTCAGGTACAAATTGTTCAAAATATCCTACTATGGGTAATCCCGGTCTGTTAACCTCGGTCGTATATATTTTAATATCAGATGCATCTGTGGCTCTATGGACTTCCTCCAACTTTAATTTTTTAATAATATTGTCTAAAGTTACATAATTCAAATGCTCCACCTACACTCTTTCCGGTATTATTAATGCTGCTACAAAATAAGCTAAGGTACCGCCAACTAATGCAGTGGGCACCAACAATATTGCCCATACCAATCTTATAATAGTTGGATCAATATTAAAATACTCTCCTATGCCACCGCACACTCCTGCAATCTTTCTATCCGTAGTTGATCTGTATAACTTCTTATTCTCCATTTACTTAACCTCCTCCTTATGAAAATGATGGTATAAATCCTTTGCTGCTTTAATATTCATTCCTTCAACATTTGCAAGTTCTTCAACGGTTGAATTTTTAATCTTCTCTATGCTTCCAAAATTTTTCATCAAGGAAAGCTTTCTTTTTTCACCTATGCCTTTTATATCATCCAATTCCGATTTAAACATATTTTTGCTTCTTAAACTTCTATGATAGCTAATAGCAAATCTATGAGCTTCTTCTTGAATTTTGTATATAAGCTTAAACCCTAAGGAATCCTTATCTAGCCTATATTCATTATTATTATATATTACCCCTCTTGTCTTATGAAAATCATCTTTTACAAGCCCGCAGACGGGAATATCCACACCTAAATCCTGCAATACATCCAAAACGATATTTACCTGTCCCTTACCGCCATCTATCATTATCAAATCCGGGAAATTTGAAAATCCCTTTTTCTCAATATCGGAATTCTTTAACAATTCTTTTTCTTCAATTCCTCTAATAAATCTCCTTCTTAAAACTTCTTCCATGCTCCCATAGTCGTTAGGGGTATTTATACTTCTAATCTTAAATCTTCTGTAATCGGATTTTTTTGCTTCCCCTTTTTCAAATACCACCATGGAGCCTACAGACTCAACACCGTTTATGTTTGAAATATCGTAAGCTTCAATCCTATTTGGTAAATCTTCTAATTGCAATGCATATTGTATATCTTCCAAGGCCTTTATATTTTCCCGATATTTTTTTAATAACTTATCACCATATTGATTTAGCATATCCTTAGCATTGTCTCCGACCATTTCTATGAGCTTTAGTTTTTCTCCTCTTTTCGGAGAAACTATGCTTACCTTGGAACCTTTTCTATCTTCCAGCCACTTTGATATAATTTCTACATCCTCGATTTCATCCTCCAATAATATTTCCTTTGGTATATATGCGGAGCCAATATAAAATTGTTTTACAAAAGAGCTTAATATTTCTTTTCTATCCTCGTTGTAGATATCTTCCATTAGAAAATGTTCTCTACCAACTATTTTCCCGCCTCTTACAAAGAAGATTTGTATACATACTTCTTCTATTCCTCTTGCCATAGCTATGATATCTTGGTCTTTAAAATTCGTATTGACGATTTTTTGCTTCTCCTGTAAAGTCCTTAATGAATTGACCTGATCCCTATATCTGGCTGCACTTTCAAAATCCAGATCTTCAGCGGCTTGTTTCATCTTATTTTCCATAATATCTATAAGTTTATCATTCTTATTATTTAGAAAAAGTAAAATCTCATCTATCATCTTCATATACTCTTTTTCATCTACATTTCCCAAGCAAGGAGCATTGCATTTTCCTATAAAATAATTTAGGCAAGGTTTAAATCTGCTTAAATCCTTATCCAAATTTAACTTGCAAGTCCTGATCGGATAAAGCCTTCTAATAATATCTATAGCATCATTGACAGCTGTCGCACTTGGATAAGGTCCAAAGTATTTTGCTCCGTCCTTTAGTATTAGTCTAGTCTTTAAGACCCTAGGATATTTCTCATTTAGCGTTACCTTTATATAAGGATATTGTTTATCATCTCTTAAAAGAATATTATATTTAGGCCTATTTTTCTTAATAAGGTTTTGCTCTAGTACCAATGCTTCTACTTCATTGTCCACTATTATATATTCAAATTCATATATATGAGATATCATGGCATTTACCTTTGGAGGGTTGTTTTTCTTAGATCCGAAATATTGTCTGACCCTCTTTTTCAAGGATATGGCTTTACCAACATATATAATCTCATCATTTTTATTCCTCATTATATAAACACCCGGACGATCGGGTAATTTTTTTAACTCTTCTTCTATATTAAACATGATTTCACCAACTTTCTAGTTATCAATATTATAACATAAATCAACAATTCACAATGCATAATTCACAATTCACAGTTCACAATCGACCCTTGGGTCGTCCTGCCGTGTACCCTTTGTAGTCTAAGGGTGA
>ENA-UOOK01001031-UOOK01001031.1-fermentation-metagenome-genome-assembly--contig:-NODE-1031-length-37411-cov-34.867786_pt1 | contig 37411 bp, 25 predicted proteins | sample MGYA00245777_ERZ724023 | MGnify/ENA primary metagenome ERZ724023 (study PRJEB28704, sample SAMN03018312) | fermentation metagenome | biome: anthropogenic terrestrial biome; feature: soil...
CCCTGACCCCCTCGTTGCGAACGAGGTGCTCTCCCAGCTGAGCCACGCCCCCACGAAACTGCCTCCAATTATAACATAATTCACCCGGCGGTTAAAGTAAAAAAGACCCTGACCAGTGGTCAGAGCCTTTTATTTTAGTATTCTTCCATGTAAATATCCAGTACCCTGGTTTGGCCGCGCCAGGCAGTGTCTACTATCTCAAAGTCTTCCGTATCAATACGGATGCGGGCGCCGATAAGGTCATAGCTTTTTCCGTCATAAGTGAAATGGGCGGGATCAGAAATCATAATCTCACCCAGGGTGAGCCATTTTTTGTTAACGTAAATACTGGCGTCGTCGGTCCCTTCCTGGTATTTTTTATTATCCTTGAAAAAGACATATTTACTGGGTTGATTGGCCCAATAACCGTCGGTATTTTTATCTCCCCGCACGGTAATGCAGTCCAGTGAGGTATCATAATCAATCCTGTCGATGTCATACACATCATCGCCATAAAGGCACTTAAACGAGGAATCGACCTTATATTGCTTACCCTTGATGCGGACCAGATTACGCTCAATCACCAGTACCTGGTCTATATCGTAAGCCACATTATCTTTAAGAATTTTCACTTTGTCGGCATCAACGAAAAGGTCGTTTAGGCTGACCCAATAATTGGTATCGCCTTCAGTACAATAGAAAATAAACTTATCTTTATAAGCCCTTAAAAGATCAATCTCATAACTATACTGGTCAGCCACCATAATGACATCCTTAGGGGAGAAGGTTTTCTGCCTGACGGTAAAATTACCGGAGGCGTCGATCACCACATTGGAAAGGCTGTAGCGCTCACCGTCTATAACAAACTCAATTTTGCTGATTTTGTCCAGATTAAGGGTGGTATTGTCCACAAATATGGCTGAAATATCGCTTAAGGTCAAGCCCCGCATGATTACCGGATCAGTCAGGGCCGTGGAGATGGAAGTTTCGGTTGAGCCAAGATTTATTTTGGTAATATCATAAAAGCTATTGCCCAGTTCAATCGTAACCTTATCATAACCCAGATCGTAAGTGGTTCCGTCAACCTTTACCTTCAGAGCGTCCACGATTTCCATATCGCTGAGGTATTTTTCCGTATAGGACGAGTTGAGATAAAGCTTTACGAAATCAGAATAGTATTTGGAGGAACCGTGGTTAAAGCTGTCGATTTTTCGGCAGGAGGTATAAGCGACCAGTTTATCGCCGCTGGCCAGAAGTTTACTTATGCCATAGCGATTGTTGTTTATAACGATGTCGGGATTATTGATATCGGAATTCAGGAAAAAACGATAACGGCTGTTTATAGTTATGTAATCGTCGGTTGCCGTTATGGAAGAAACCCGGACATTGGAAAAGTCTATATTAAAAAATACCGGTACCGAAGTGTAATCGTAGAGCTCATCCCCTATAGCTATAGATGTCAGGCGGCCGCTTACGGTACTGCCTGTACCCGGCTGATTTACCGAAGATCCGCCGTTTACCTCCATAAAATTAAGGATCAGCTTGCACATCTGGGCCCGGGTTACGTATTCAAAAGGTTTGAATTCCCCTCCGGGATATCCGGTCAATAGATTCAGATCATAGGCGGTTTTTATGTATCCCCGGTACATGCTTTTTTCCACGTCATCTTTATCGGTAAACGAGGTGGCGCTGTCATCCGGTTGCCGGTCCAGGGCCCGAACCATCATAGCCGCCGCCTGGCTGCGTTTGAGGCCGCTGTCAGGCTGCAGCACATTGGAATATTCGGAAGGAACGAGTATCCCTTGGCTTACTGCTTCATTAATAGACCCGCGCGCCCAGTGATTTTTGGTATCGTTAAAATAAGCGCTTTGGGTATCGCTGGGGGTGATGCCCATACAGGATATGAGGACAGTGATGAATTCAGCCTGGCTTACGGTTTTATCAGGCTTGAATGTACCATCCGGGTAGCCGCTGATATAACCGGCTGCCGACAGGGTGGAAATGAATTCGCTGGCCCAGTGGTCATTAATATCAGAAAAATCACCTGCAGCCAACCCCTGCCCTGGAAAAGAAAAAGCCAGGAAAGACATCAATGCCAGGATACTCAAAAATTTCTTGTTCACGAGTGTTGAACCTCCTTTTTCACTCCGCTTATAATAACTACGCTTTTAAATAGTAGAACTTTCCTTTATCGGGTTTCCTTTACTTAAAGATTAGCCAAAAACAAAATTTCTCCTGCCTGTCTAAGAACTTTTATATGATATATACCGGAAGCTGGCTAATGGAAAAGACTACCCGGGCCAGTTCCTGCATCCGGGCGGGAGAGGGCGGCTTTATATACTGGAGTTCATAATTCAGGCCCAACAGCTTCCATTTGTGGCTGCCCATAGAATGATAAGGAAGGAGATCTATCCTCTCCACCATGGGCAAGTCGCGGATGAAGAGCGCCATATTGCGCAGATCTTCATATTTATCGGTCCAGCCGGGCAGAATCACGTATCTTATCCAGATTCGTACACCGTTGTCATTCAATAACTGCAGATTATCAAGGTTGAACTGATTGCCGGCTCCGGTCAATTCATGGCTTTTTGGGCTGTTTATATGTTTTATATCGGCCAGGACCAAATCGGTAAGCGGAGCAAGATCCGAGACTATTGAGGGAATGATGTACAGCGAGGAGTCATAAGCCGTAGAAACCTTCTCCTGCCGGCAGCGATGGAATATTTCTTTAATAAACTGGTGCTGCATCAGGGGCTCGCCCCCCGAAAAAGTCACACCCCCGCCGGAAGCCCTGTAATAAGGGCGGTTTTTCAGAATAAGTTCCATTAGTTCTTCCGCCTCATATTCCCGGGCATTGGGACTGTTTAGAGCCCAGGTATCCGGGTTATGGCAATATTTACAACGCAGGGGACAGCCCTGCATAAAAATAACTGTTCTTATCCCTGGCCCATCCAGGGTGCTGAAAGTATCTATGGAATGAACTTTACCCTTCATGCTGACCTCTGCTTTGAAAAAATCTGGTAACTGCCGGAACAACCATATGTTGCTATCAATTCTACGCTAAACCTTTAAAAAGGTCTAGATATTATCGGCGTTATCGGCGGGTTACATATGCCGGTAAAAGGTGCGGGCGATTATCTCCTCCTGCTGTTCCCGGTTCAGCTTTATAAAATGTACGGCATAGCCCGATACCCGGATGGTAAGATCGGGATATTTTTCCGGGTGTTCCATGGCTTCCTGGAGTACTTCCGGACGGATAACATTGACATTCATATGATGACCGCCCTGCACAAAATAACCGACTAAAAGCCCTCTGAGGTTATTTACCTGTTCCTCATTACTTTTCCCCAATGATTCCGGTACTATGGAGAAAGTGAAGGATATCCCGTCACGGGCATATTTATAGGGAATTTTGGCTACGGAATTGCACGCTGCCAGGGCGCCCTTTTCTTCGCGGCCATGGAGGGGATTGGCCCCCGGAGCCAGAGCTTCGCCGTGTTTGCGTCCATCGGGTGTTGTCCCGGTATGTTTGCCGTACATGACATTGGAGGTAATAGTCAGGACGGAGAGAGTATGCTGGGCATTCCGGTAAGCAGGATACTTTTTAAGGTATTGGCTAAACATCCGCACCAGTTCGACGGCCAGTTCATCGACCCGGTCGTCGTCATTGCCGTAGCGGGGATACTCACCTTCAATTATAAAATCATTGACAATTCCCCGCTGGTCGCGCAGTGCTTTTACCCGGGCATATTTGATGGCACTCAGGGAGTCTGCCGCCACCGACAGGCCGGCGATGCCAAAAGCCATATAATAATGGACCTGGCTGTCATGCAAAGCCATCTGCAGATTTTCCGGGGCATAACGGTCATGCATATAATGAATCACATTCATAGTGTTTACGTACAGCTCGGCCAGCCAGTCCATCTGTATTCTGAGCCGTTCCAGGATCTGGCCGAAATCAAGGTACTCGCCCTGGTAAACGGCCATTGACCGTCCTACCTGGTCGCCGGTTATTTCGTCTATACCGCCGTTAATGGCATAAAGAAGCAGCTTGGCCAGATTGCAGCGGGCGCCGAACAGTTGCGATTCCTGCCCCAGCCGCATAGCTGACACACAACAGGCTATGGCATAATCGTCGCCATACAGAGGACGCATCAGATCATCGTTTTCATACTGGATGGAACTGGTGTTGATGGACAATTGGCAGCAATAATCGATAAACGGTGAAGGCAGATGCATAGACCAGAGCACGGTCATATTCGGTTCCGGAGCTGCCCCGAGATTATACAGGGTTTGCAGTATGCGGTAGCTGCTCTTGGTTACCAGGTGGCGTCCGTCCACACCTGCACCTCCTATGGATTCTGTTACCCAGTTAGGATCGCCGGCAAACAACTGGCCGTATTCCGGGGTACGCAGATGGCGTACCAGGCGCAGTTTGATTACCAACTGGTCGATTAATTCCTGGGCCTGTTCTTCATTAATAATTCCCCGGGCCAGATCCCGCTCCAGATAAATATCCAGAAAGTTGGCCACCCGTCCCAGACTCATGGCGGCTCCGTTTTGCTCCTTAACTGCCCCCAGGTAGGCAAAATAGAGCCATTGCACAGCTTCCCGGGCGTCGGCTGCCGGCTGGGAAATATCAAAACCATAGGAGAAAGCCATCTCCTTCAAGGCCTGCAGAGCTCTGACCTGGTCTGCCATGCGCTCCCGCAGCTGGATGGAATCGTTGCTCATGGTTTTATTAAGGCTGTTAAGGTCATCCTGTTTACTGCCGATCAGAAAATCAACCCCATAAAGGGGAACCCGGCGGTAGTCGGCAATAATACGGCCCCGGCCGTAGGAATCAGGCAGGCCGGTTATTATACCTACCCTGCGGGCCAGCCGCATTTCCGGGGTATAAACCGTAAACACGCCGTCATTGTGGGTACGCCGGTGTTTCTCGAAAAAATCCAGCATTTCCCGGGGCGGCTCGCAGCCGTAAGCCCGGCAAGCCTTGACACTGGTACGTAATCCCCCATAAATATTGATTGCCCGTTTCAAGGGACGATCAGTCTGCAGGCCCGCCACCAATTCCAGTTCCCGGTCAATATAGCCCGGGGGATGGCTGTTGATAGTAATCGGGTTATCGGCATCCACCTCAAGCACTCCGCCGCGGAGATGCTCCTGACGCAGTAATTCCTGGCATTTACCCCACAGTTTCCCGGTCCTCTCCGTAGGGGGGCAAAGGAATGAAGCGTCATCGTCATAGGGAGAATAATTTCTCTGGACAAAATCGCGTACGTCAATTTCATTCGTCCATCTTCCAGGATTGAAATCCCGCCACTGCTCAAACACATTTATCCCACCTGTCTGTTGGTTATAGCTTATTGTCTGCAAAGGCGGAAAAAATACTCGCCGGTGGTTAAGAAGTTGGAATGAGTGTAAACCGATATCTTGCCTGTTCCCGGATGAGATGGGATGACGGCGGCCGGCACGGTTCTTCCTTGGCGAAATAGCGCATCTTTACTATAATTACTTTATGTGTCCGGAAGTAAAAATGGTGGGTGGATTTATGATTATTTTTCAGGCTAGCAATATAAATAAATCTTTTGGCGAGCATCAGGTGCTAAAATCAGCCGTACTGGTGCTGCAGGAAAAAGAAAGAGTAGGTCTGGTCGGTATCAACGGCTCGGGGAAAACGACCCTTTTAAAATGCCTGACCGGTGAAATAGAGGCTGACAGCGGGGAAATCAGCAAATCCAATTCTTTTACCCTGGCTTATCTGGAGCAATTGCCTCAGGTAGAAGATAATGCCACTGCCTGGGAAGCGATGATGGACAGTTTTGCCGATATTCTGCAGATGCGCCGGCATCTTCGCGGACTGGAGCGGCAGATGGGTCAGGAAGAGACCCGGATGGATAAAATCATGGGAGATTATGCCCGTATCCTGGAACAGTATGAAAGGGCAGGAGGATATGTTTGTGAAGCATCTGCCCGCAGAATTATGCTGGGACTGGGATTTAAGGAAGAGGAGCTGTCGAAACCCTTCAGAACCCTCAGCGGCGGGGAGAAAACCCGTCTCAACCTGGGACGTTTACTGGCAGTTCAGGCGGATATAATAATGCTGGACGAGCCTACCAATCATCTTGACATGCCTTCGGTGGAATGGCTGGAAGCATGGCTTAACAATTATCCCGGCACAGTACTGCTGGTTTCTCATGACCGGATGTTTTTAGATCGGGTGGTATCCCGGGTGGTGGAGTTAAAAGACGGCGTCCTTATCTCTTATTCCGGCAATTATTCGCATTATCAGCAGCTCAAGGCCGGAAACGAGGAAGCCCAACGGCGGGCATATGAGAAGCAGCAGGAATTTATCCGGGAAAACGAGGAGTATATAAGAAAATATAAAGCCGGGATTAAATCCAGGCAGGCTCGGGGAAGACAATCTCAACTGCAGCGCCTGGAGAGGCTGGAAAAGCCCGGCGCAGACGAAAACATCGGTGTCTGGAGCCTGCAACCGGAGATGGAAAGCGGGCAGGAGGTACTGGTGCTGCAGGGTATAAGCAAATCTTTCGGACCGCATACTGTCTTGGCAGGGATAGAGCTGACCCTGCACAAGGGGGAAAGGGTAGCGGTTATAGGCCCTAATGGGTGTGGAAAGAGCACCTTGTTAAAAATCATACTGGGAATTATTGAACCTGATCAGGGTGAGGTCAAGCTGGGAAGCAGGGTAAAGACTGCCTACTTCTCCCAGGAGTTTGAAGATTTGGATCCGGACCATACCGCTCTGGATGAAATCATGGACAACTCCAGCCTGGATTTGGCTTCAGCCCGCAGCCTGCTGGGGCGTATGCTGTTTAAGGGAGATGATGTCTTTAAGCCGGTAGCCAGCTTAAGCGGGGGGGAAAAAAGCCGTTTATGCCTGTTAAAAGTGATTATTAGCCGGGCCAATTTCCTGGTTCTGGACGAACCCACCAACCATCTGGATATCGCAAGCCGACAGGCGGTGGAAGAATTGCTCTGTGACTATACCGGCACCATACTGCTGGTTTCCCACGACCGCTATTTTATTGACCGATTGGCTACCCGGATCGCGGCCCTGGATGATAAAAAACTGGCTTTCTACCCTGGAAACTACAGCTATTATTATGAAAAAATCAAGCAGTTGCAGGCCAGTCAGTCAGTTCCGGCTAAGAATGAGCGCAAAGAGAACAGCCGACAGCAGCATTTTCGTACGGAACAGAAAAACTGGCAGCGAGAAGCCCGACGGCTGCAAAATGCCTTGAAGTCGGTAGAAGAGGAAATCGGCCGGCTGGAAGATAGAAAAGCGGAGCTGGAGAAAATTTTGGCCGATCCCGGCATTTATACCGAGAACGAAAAGGCCCGCAGCTATAGTTCGGAATACCAGCGCCTGCAAGAAGAATTAGACTTGGCCTACGTCCGCTGGGAGCGGGTAACGGGGGAGATCGAAAGCTGCGCCGACCAGGAGCAAGCGCCGGGCAAGAGTTGACCGGCGCTGGCAAAACGGAATTAAACCAACTGCTGTCAGAAGAAAGAGTCTTGCTCGTAATAATAAACATAGATTTTGGGGAAATGTTGGCCGGGGCTGCCGGATACCATAAAACACTGAAAGTCCTGGGAAAACAACCTGAAAATTGCTAAAATAAATTGGATTTCGGATATTAGTTGAAGGAAAGAGGAGAAAATGTGGTTCGGGTTAAAGCAAATTACGGATTAATCATTCTGTGTCTGTCAGTTTTTTTGGTTACTTTTGGGGTAGGGGCATTTATCGGCAACCATATGCAGGTGGGGCCGTTTGACCGTTCCATCACCGCTAAAGCAGAACGGGGAAAGCAGATTAATATATTATTTATGGGAATTGACGCCCGCAAAAACGAGACTAATTCCCGCAGCGATACCATGATTCTGGCCAGTGTAGATACGAAAGCCAATAAAATAGCCATGGTATGGATTCCTCGCGATACCAGGGTCGAAGTCAAACGAAACCATTATGACAAAATAAACAGTGTTAACTATTTGCAGGGCCCCGAGGCTGCCTGCAAGGTGGTGGGCGATCTGCTTGATATCCGGGTAGATCACTATGTGATAACCAATTTTGATGGTTTTGCCCGGATTGTAGATATTCTGGGCGGTGTTACCCTGGAGGTGCCGCCGAATATGAGTCATAATGATCCCGATCCCAAGCTGCGGATTAATCTGGCTCCGGGGGTAAAAAGACTGAATGGACAGGAGGCTTTGGGTTACGTACGATTCCGGGGTACTCCGACAGCGGATATCGGCCGTACCGGAAGGCAGCAGAAGTTTATCAAGGCTCTGGCGGAAGAGATGCTGCAGAGCAAAACCATATTAAAGTTACCGGAATTACTGCCGGAAATAGCCAAGAATGTACATACCAACATACCGGTCAAAGATATGCCGGCTATGGTAAAAGTGGCCAAAAATTTCAGCTCCCAGGAAATCTATACCCAGACCTTGCCGGGATATTCCTATACCGACCGGCAGACTGGAGCCAGTTACTGGCAGGCTGACCCGGAAATAGCCGAAGGGATTATTGATGATCTGTTTGCGGGCAAGAAGTACGATGTTGCCCAGGATCCGCCGCAATCGGTAAAGCAACAGCCGCAGATACAAGTGCAGCCGGTGGCGGAGGAACCTGATGACGACATAGATGATACAGATAAAAACGGCCAGGAACAACCCGGTGATCAGGATGACTCCGGTACGATAGAGGCGCCGCCCGGATCAACGGATGATAAACTTCCCGGCGAACCGGGCCAGGAGCCGGGAGTCCAACCGGGAACAGACCCAGGTAATAATGCCCCCCCGGACAGCAGTGGAGAAAACCCCTTGCCTGAACCGGAGGAACAGCGAACTCCGGTTCCTGAGCCGGACCCCGAAGATAATACCGGCATGTATGGCTACTAGCTCATACTGATAACTAACAGAACAGTAAAAAAAACAGATTTTCACCCAGAACCCGGCCTTGAGTTAAGGCCGGGTTTGTTGATGATAATGCCTTTCTCTTTTCAAGCCAAGAAGCCCTGCACAATGCCTAGAATCCGCCATGTTCTGTTACTGGTATGGAAAACATAGAATTAGTAACAATAAACGGAGAAGAGAGAGGACAGCGCTTGAAGAGAATAAAAGGGCCCCGGTTTATGTTGCTGCTGCTACTGAGTCTTACCCTGCTGGGGGCTCAAATCAATCAGGTCTGGCCGCATTCTATAAAAAGCAGATTGAGCCAGGGTGAAGTGGTCAACATTCTTTTAATGGGCATTGACGCTCGGCCGGGAGAGAAAAACAGCCGCAGTGACACCATGATTGTAGCCAGTATAAATTATGAACAGGGTAAAATTGTGCTGCTCTCCATACCCCGGGATACCCGGGTAGAAGGATGGGACAGGAACGGAAAAATAAATATGATCAACCAGTTAAAAGGCCCCCGTGAAAGCTGCAAAGAAGTATCGCGCTTATTGGGCAAAGAGGTGGACTATTACATTTTGACCAATTTTCAGGGCTTTGAGAAGATGATTGACATTCTGGGAGGGGTGGATATGGATGTAGATATAAACCTTGAAAGCTATTCCCAGGATGTTTATCTGCAAAAAGGCCATCGCCACCTCGATGGCAAAGAGGCCTTGACTTATGTCCGCTTTAGGGAAAACCAGGAGGGAGATATCGGAAGAACGGCCAGGCAGCAAAAGTTGTTGAAGGCCTTAGCCGAAAAAATGGGGCGCAAAGAGACGGTTGCGCGTTTACCCCAGTTGATAGCTCAATTACGGGAAAATGTCCAAAGCAATATCTCATTGAGCGATATAGTCTACCTGGCCAACCTTATACCCGGACTGAAAGAAGACGATATCATCAGCCAGACCTTACCGGGCTATCATTTTGTCGATCCCTACAGCGGCGCCAGTTACTGGGAAGTAGATGGGGAGATAGCGCGAAGCATTATTGATTCCCTGTTTAAAGGCGAACATTTTGAAGTGCAGCTGCAGAGCCCCCCCTGGGCAAAGGATTACTGATATTGCAGGGCAAATGATGCCATCTGCGTCTGTTTTCTTATTAATCGTCCATGGCCTGAGGCTGCAACCCGATATGAAAATAGTAGGATAGCTATAGCGTGTAGTTTGGATGCATAAATATTTCGTCGCCAAGACTCCGCCTGGGCAACACCAACTGCTCGTCTCGCGTCTGCAGGGGGACGTTCCAATTCGCGTCCGTGCTCAGTGTCACTCGAGCCCCATCCGTGGAGCTCGCCCCCTTCCGCTGCTTCGCCTTCGCAGGGTGATGCTCCAGGCTCCGTCTGACGGCTCCTGCATATTTATGCATCCAAACAGAGTTGTTATACTTTTAATCTGCGTCTGTTTTCTTATTAATACCTTCCATTCCTGCTAATACTAATGACTAAGACCATGCTATAATATTGCTGGCGCCAGGTTGGATAATTTTGCTATGGCGCCGGGAAAAGGAGGAAGCAAATGACTGAGGGAATCAAGAAACGGAATGAAATAGCGAGGGAATATAAATGGAAACTGGAAGACGCCTATAGGGACCAGGAGAGTTGGGAGCAAGATTTTAAGCGGGTACAGGACAAGTTGCCGGAAATAGTAGAATTTAAAGGCAGATTATCGGAATCGGCCGGTGTTTTGTATAATGCTCTTAAAATGTTGGAAGAATTACAGCGCCGGTCGGAAAAGCTCTATGTATATGCTAAGATGCGTCGGGATGAGGATAATGCCCATACCGGCTATCAGACCCTCTATGAACGGATTGAACGCTTAAATGTGCAGGTAAGCGGCGCCACCGCTTTTGTCATTCCGGAAATTACCGCTATAGACCAGGAAGAAATGGAACAATTTATGCAACAAGAAGAGAATCTGAAAAATTATCGGCATTTTATAGAGGAATTATGGCGGCAGAAATCGCACATCCTGTCTCCGGAGGAGGAACGCGTACTGGCCATGAGCGCTGATTTGGCGACGGCGGCTCAAAATATTTTCACCATGTTTAACAATGCTGATATCAAGTTCCCCCAGATAAAAGATGAAAACGGCCAGGAAGTGGAATTGACCAAAGGCAGGTACGGCCGTTATATGGAAAGCAGTGATCGACGGGTACGGCAGGAGGCCTTTACCGCTCTTTACCACAGCTATGGCAAATTTAAAAACACCCTGGCCAGTACCTTGGCCTCCGCTGTTAAAAGAGATATTTTTTATGCCCGGGTGCGCCAATATCCCTCTGCTCTGGAAGCAGCCCTGGATCAGGATAATATAGCAGTTGATGTTTATAACCAACTGATTGCGACGGTACATGATAAGATGGATTATATGTATCGGTATATGAAGCTGCGGAAAAAAATTCTGGGTGTAGACCAGCTGCATATGTATGATATCTATACTCCGCTGGTAAGCGAGTATAGAGTCGAGATACCTTATGAAGAAGCCCGGGAGAAGGTCCTGGCCGGTCTTAAACCCCTGGGAGAGGAATATCTCGCCCTGCTCAAAAATGGAATAGAATCGGGCTGGATTGATGTCTACGAAAATGAAGGCAAGACCAGCGGAGCCTATTCCTGGGGCACGTTTGACACCCATCCCTATGTACTGATGAACTACGACAACAAACTGGACGACGTATTCACCCTGGCTCACGAGCTCGGACATTCCCTGCATTCGCATTATTCCAATCATAACCAACCCTATATATACAGCCAGTATACTATTTTCCTGGCGGAGGTAGCATCAACGGTCAATGAATCTTTGCTGATCGACTTTCTTCTAAAGCAGTCCGGCAACCGGCAGGAAAAGATGTACCTTATCAACCACTATCTGGAGCAGTTCCGGGGCACCGTTTATCGCCAGACCATGTTTGCTGAATTTGAAAAAATTATTCATGAAATGGTGGAACAGGGCCGGGGACTGACCCCGGAGGAATTATGCCGTATCTACCGGGAACTGAATAGCCTTTATTTTGGCCCCGATGTGGTGATCGACCCGGAAATCGAAGTGGAATGGTCGCGGATACCCCATTTCTATTCAGCCTTTTATGTGTACAAATACGCCACCGGCTTTTCCGCCGCCACTGCAATCAAGGAAAAAATATTGACAGAAGGCGAACCTGCCGTAACCCGTTATCTGGATTTCCTGAAGTCGGGAAGCTCTGATTATCCCTTGAACCTTCTGCATAAGGCCGGGGTGGATCTGACTAGCCCCCAACCGGTGGAGAAGGCGCTGGACTACTTCGGCTATCTGCTGGATGAAATGGAGAAACTGCTATAAGCATGTAAGGCCCCCTTTCTTTCGAATGGGCCCAACCTGAAAACAACCCGCTTTCAGCGTTAAACGACTGGAAGCGGGTTTGTCCTTAAGTTGAGCCGGCATGTCTGGACTGACAGTAACAGAAGCCTATATTCTCCAGAGCAAACCGCCGGTTGGAAGGGTGGTGCTGGTGGAGTTAATTTGATGTATAAGTACCTCCGGTTTGGCAGATTATAATTTCGGAGGTATTTTATCAATATGGATACTTTTAAAAACTATCTGAAAAGATACCCGTATTACTGGTTGGCGGGAGCAGCAATCGTCTTAGTGCTTATTATAAGCCTAAATACTCCTTCTCAAAAGCCGCTGCCTGTTAAAAAGCCCTTCCAGGTAATGGCATTCTATGAAAAAGGCTGGAATCAATTTACCTACGGTATCCCCTCGCTTAAAAAACATTATCGCGATATCGACATACTGATGCCCTATTGGTATACATTGGAACCAAACGGAAATTTAATGATCTCGGCCGTAGGCTACGAATCCGAGGTGGTTAAAATATTGAGTAAACATCCGCAAGTAAAACTGATGCCCCTGATCAATAAAAATACGGTCAATCAGAATGTCCTTACCGACGCCCAGGCGCGGGAAACCGCCATCAACGCCATCGTTAAAACCGTAAAGGATAAGAAGTATGCCGGCGTCAATATTGATTTCGAACTGCTGCCCAAGGAAAATCGGGACGACTTGACCGTTTTTGTCCGCGATCTGGCCCAACGCCTGCACGGGCAGAAAAAGCTGGTGTCAGTTTCAGTCATGCCTAAACTGGACGGTTTGGAGGAGATCGGCGCCGCTTATGATTATGGGGCTCTGGGGCAATTGGCTGATTTTATTACCATCATGACTTATGACAAACATTCGGCCAGCAGCGGTCCCGGTTCCGTGGCCCCTTACGATTGGGTGGAAAAAAACATTAAGGAAGCCCTGAAAGAAATTCCCGGCCATAAATTGACCGTCTGCATAGGTGCTTACGGCTATGACTGGCCGGTGGAATCCGGCGGTGAAGTTCGCTACATCAGTATGCGCGAAGCACTGCAATATGCCCGTGATCATAAGGCCACCGTCCAATGGGATGATGCTTCCCAATCAGCTTTTTTTGACTATTGGTCCGGCAGTGCCCAACATCAGGTCTGGTTTGAGAATGGGTTCAGCGTTACCCGTAAGGTCGCCTTAGCCAAAAAATACGGATTGCGAGGGGTAGCTATTTGGCGCATGGGGTTTGAGGATGAACAATACTGGGAAAAATTGCGGGAAGCCGTTAATAAATAGAGCAGACTGCCTATCGCGGATAAACCCTGCCTAAAAGTGTCTCAGAAAGCTCATGAATCCGATGATGTTGTATTTATATTTAGGAAGCTTAATCCTTTACGGTAACTTCAAAAAAACTTTGCTTATGCACTTTCTTCTCTTGCAAATCCCATCTTTTTTACCTCCATAAATGGCGATTTTTAAATAATCGTTAAAAAATAATATTAACACTATAGCTCCACTGCTTTATAATATTTCGCAGTGGAATCAAACTATGCCACAGCATAAAAAGTTAGGGCAAACAAGAGGGAGGATTCTCTCTTGTTTGACAAAGTAAGTTTTGGTAAGGTTAAAAGAAAAGGAGCAATAGAATAACATGCCCTGACATGCCAAAAGAAAAAAGCAGTACAGGAATTTATCATAATCGCCAGGATATATTCCATAGCAAAGAAGATCACCAGAAATACGTCCCCTGGTCCATCATTTAAATGGCGGATCAGGACCTGTTTCTAATTTAGCAATACCATACGGGACAACATTCGCTGCGCCTGTCCCTCGTAACCGACCCAAGGAAGCCTGCTAGACAAACTGCGGCGGCTTTACGCTTCGGCAGCATCCGGTAATGATGCTGGTCAACCTATTTGACTTATGTAGGAGAGATATCAATATGATAAATTCACAACTTGATTCTTCAAGTGTTCCTAATGTAGTAGGAATTGAACCAAGGAAACTTTTAGACAAAGGCTATAAAATCATAAGCAATACCAATTGGCCGCTTTACCTTACAGGCCCATCCGGTTCCGGCAAGTCGATCATCGCCATGAATATGGCAAAGAGATATGCTGATGAAAACAATGTTCCGGCATACTATGTTCAACTTAGCCCCGAGCAGACCAAAACGAGTTTGATTTTGGGTTTACGCCTGGTTGACGGTTCATTAAAGGCTGTGAATGGAGTAGTTGCCGAATGTATGGAAAAAGGCGGCATAGTTATTATTGATGAGGCGGCTCATGCAACCCAGGAAATGCTTTTGATGTTTAACTCAATTCTGGATAGAACTTCAATTACTTCCATTGGTGATAAAACCGTGATAAGCAAAGATACCTTCCGGATTTTGTTTTGTGCCAATGATTCCACATATTCGGGCAATGTCAAGCTGCCCCAAAGTTTTGCCCAAAGGCTGGTAGGCTTTTATTGTGATTATCCTTCCTGGCAGGATGAGGTTGAAATTGTTAAACAGGTCACTGGCGATGAGTGTGCAGTTGCAATTAAGGTACCTGATGAAGTAATTCAATATATAGTATCTTTAATGAGGGAAATTCGTAAAGAAAAATTCCCCTTATCGGTTCGTAACGCTTCAATTGCAACTGTACTTTTGGAGCTGGCCCTGAAGAAAGAGGAAAACGAAGTAACTGAAGATGACAAGTATTTCACCCAGGGTTCCAACGTGGAAAGCGTAAGACGCAATATTGCCAATCGGATATTTAATCAGGCTGTGAACTCGGCTGAGCAGCTTAACGGCCCTGAAATAAAGAGGTTTACAAGATATGTAACCAGGGTTGGTATTGAAGAGTTCAAGAACATCATACTGCAGAGCTTTATGTATTATCTTGATTTGGATTGCGGGTTTTATGATTTAGACCAAACTAAAGACCAGCTTAAGCAGAAAATACTGTAAGAGGATTTTGGCCATGATAAGCCTAAATGTAAACGCGCTGTGCCCCAACAAGAATATCAAAATCATTGAGATTGATGCCGAGATGTATTCGGACATAGCCAATGACCGAAAGAAGTTTACGGCTTCTTCAAAAAAAGTAGCTGAAATATTTGAAACTCCTGAGATGAAGCTGGTACGGCAATACTTTCCTGAGAACAAATATGGCAGGGAGTTTGCCGTGACCAAAAAGACACCTAATGGCCTGTACTTAATAGCATTGAATATACCGAATATTTATAGGCTTTACAAAAAGTCCTGGCTGGCGGATTATGTGGACGCTGAAATCTTTAATATCGCTTTTACTCTGCATGGGCTTGCCCATGTCAGGTATTCGGATTATGAACATAAAATTGATGCATTTAATGAAGGGTCAAATGAAAGGGCGATATTTAATCTGGCCCATAACTTACTTGAAGACTCAAGGGTTGAGTATGCAATGTCCATGGATTTTCCCGAATGTTCAGTATTCTTTAATATTTTGTTATCAGCCCTGCGGAATGTTTATGATATAAATCAAAAAAGTTCAGTATGGGAACATGAGGATAAGGAAAAGTTTCGTCTCAGAATGAATGAGATAAACGATTTTACCAGATATAATCTCATAGGCAAAAAGGCCGACAGAAAATTTGTAAGCCAGATCATACCGCCGGTGCTTTTGGCAAGACGCGGAACAGCAAATGACTGTTATGTTGCAGCCGAGATTGTGGTTAACCTCTTGAGACAGGATATATTTGGATTTGATAAAAAGCAGAATATATTGAAGCTGCCAAACGGAATGTCGGTTGGCTCAGTAACTGAATCTATAACTGATGATGACAGAATTTTCATACAAAAGCAATTCGAGGATACAGGTGATATGGAACAGCTGGCCAATAAGTTCTTTGAGAAGGATGAAGTTGAAGCCCAGATTGAAAATCAGATAGGCGGTCTGCAAGCGGGAACTGCGGTAGCAATTGAGAAAAAGCAAAGGTCAAGCTTCTTCCTGGATACCGCAAGGAAACGTAGGAGGGAAATTGAGGGGCTGCGCGGTGTATTCCAAAAAGCTTTTACGGAGTACAAAGACATAATGGTAAAGGATGGAGATCTGAACTTTCAAAGGCAACAACAGGCATACCTTGATAGCATAACCGGCGAGGAAGGATTTAACTTCCAATATAAGAAACTTGAGCGGGGTTTGGTGGATGTCGTAATCTTAAGGGATGTATCAGGCTCAACATCGTCAGCCAAGATAGGTTATGCTGAAGCAATAGTTGTTTTCTTGTCCGCCCTTGAGAATTTGGAAGGCATTCGTACCGCGCAGATTGATTTCAATGGCCAGCACTTTACCAATAAGACTTTTGATACCGGCATTGAAACGGCGACCATCAATCCCTTTGCTGAAGGCGGGACATCAATAAGCGGTGCCTATAAGGAAGTGCTGGGTTATGACTTCAAAGGCAGGCGGAACATTGTAATAGTACTTTCGGATGGTGACATATTTGAGCCCAAAAGCGTAATTGATGAGCTTGAAAACAGGATAAAGCTGCAATCAAAACTTATCAAATTTGGAATTGAGGGTTATAGCGGGAACGGATATAAGCCGGTAACCATTGAGGATATTCCCAGGGAAATGCTGAACGTAATTATAAAGGAAGGCTTGCAGTGAAAGATACGCAACTTGAATGCCCCTGTGGTCGCACGGTTGTTTTTAAACTTGAGAACGGTATCATAACCTACAGGCATGAAGATGATGATACAAGTTGTGAGATACTCAATAGGTTCTATAAAGATAAATGTGCCGATTATGCCTGGCAAAGAGCATGGCTGGCAATCAAAACCAGAGACGCAAAATCATTTAATGTTTACATGTGTATAGAGAGTGAATCCGTAATGGAAAAGCTTTGGGCCAAGCTGTCACTAATGGATGCTGATGAAAGAAGCTCCTTCTTTTCCTTCTTAATGGAGGATGATGGTATCAGGCATGACATTGGACAAAGGTTGAAGGATGAAATAATCAAAGAATTTGGTGCGGATATGCTGCCTGCCCAGGTCAAGGCACCAAATTCGGATTTCTGATGATGTATTTGGTTCACCTCTATCGGTGCAGTTTCTGCACTTTTTCTTTTGCAGATCCCATCTTTTTTACCACCCCCATAACGGCTATTTAAAGATAATCGTTGAAAAAAGATTTTAACCCCATAGTTCCCACTGGTTCATAATATTTCGCAGTGGAATTAAACTATGCAAAAGCATAAAAAGCTATAGAAGGAAAACCAGCCCATAACCTAAATTGCCTTACGCTATTTAGAAATGAGCCTAAAGCAATACCATGATGAGCTTTTTGACCGCGGCGATAAAATATAAAAGCCGCAAAATGTGCATAATTATTAGAGATTTAAAAATATTTTCAAGGGGGTTCAATAATTGACCCAAGTAAACCGGGAAAGTCTTTTCGACCAAACCATAAAGGAAATAGCTCCCCAGCTTGAGCGCTTTACCGACTACGATCTGGTCATAGGCATACCCTTTTTGGATGAGCAAGAGCGCTTAGTGGCGTTGCTGAATTCAGTAGACCAGGTCTTGCAGTCCTGGATTGGCCGCCGGCAATTGATAGTTTGCGCCGGTGACATATCTGCCGGCCAGTCCCTGCACACCATTGAAAATCTCAACCTCAAACACCCCCATATAGAATTCCTGATGCCGGCTGAGCTTAGCGGCAGAGGCATGAGCGTAAGGGCCATACTTGAGATATGCAAAAAGCTGGATGCTGATTTATTGTTATTCAGCGCCAATATGGCCGGTACGCAAAAAGAAATTGAAAAGTGTTGGCTGGACAGCCTTTTAACTCCGATACAGGGCCCTTACGACATGGTGCTGGCCAGCCTCAGGAGGCATTCCGGCATAGACAGTATTGCCCATATGCTGGCCGCCCCGGTTCTGGAATCATTTTACGGTTGTCGCGTAAGCGACCCCTTGGGCGGTATTTATGCCATTGCTCATGATTTTATTGCCGAGCTGGCCCATGAAGCCCGTTTCTGGGGGGAAAGCATCAGCGGTTACGGCATAGATTTCTGGATATTGACCCGGGCCTTAAGCTGGAACAAGAACATCTGTGAATTGAATTTGGGCGGCGAAGTTGCTGAGCCCAACTTGCCTAAGAGAAACCGAATCTTTTATGAAGTGGCTCTGACTATATTCGAAGCTATCAAAAGGGACAGCGCCATCTGGCTGCAAGACCGGCTAGTCATTAAGGTTGCAGATATTCTGGCTCGCAGCGAGGTGCGTAATTCTGATCCGGTCAATTATCCCATTCCCGAACTGCTGACTAATTTTATCAATGGCTGTACTGCGGATTCCGCCCTGTTGCGGGCCTGCCTGCCGGAGGAGACGGTGAAGGAAATAGTTGCCGACCTGGCCGATAATTTTCGCATATCCGACCAGGTTTGGGTAAAAACCGTTACTAATCTTTTACTGCATTATGCTTTTGAGGATGCAGCGCCCGAAAAAATCCTGCGCTTGTTAACTGCTATCTATAACGGGCGTATAGCCAGCCATATCCTGGAGATGGAAAATTTTAAAAAGCAGATTGTCTGTGCGGAGAAAGATGAACTCATGGTGCAGAAGATGGATTCCATCCGCTATCATCTGAGTAACGAGTTCTGGCAGGCCAAACCTGAGTTTAACCAGAGGTGGCTGAGCCGGCAGGAACAACTAAAACCACCTATCATACCGCTGGGATATATGGAATATGTGCCGGGAAAACCGGTAGTGGTTCCTAAAAGAATAGCCGGCAAAGACCGCCGCATGGTATCTACCGATAATATTTTCAGGGAGCTGAGAAAACGTTATGAAAAACGTTTCCTGGATTTTATGACTGCCAGTCTGGGAATAAGCTGCGATTCCCCGGCCCGGGTATTGGTAACAGCGGTGCAGAATTTTATGGCCCAGGCGGAAAGCACCTTGGACCGTTTATTGCCCGGGGATCTGCGTCGGGAAGAAGAATTGCAGAGTTTTGTCCAGGCCCTGTTCAAATTATTTCCTGAACAACGCATGTTTACCATTAATTCCGATCTTTTGCGGGAAATGGTGGTGCGCTTTCCCCCGGTCAATTTAATGATACCAATGGGGTTCTATAAGCCCCGGGATCTGTTGGCCCACATGGATGCACGTGATATAATCACCCTGGCCAATCTGGTAGACAGCTGGAACTACACCGACCGTGACTTGATCTGGCTGCTGGACAATTTAAAACCGGAAAGTTTTGAATGGGTTGATTTAAAACCTCTGGTTATCACGGAGGAACTGCGAACCGGCATACTGTCCCAGGGCAAAATTTCCAATCTCAATCGGGTCACAGCACGTATAGTGGTCAAAGGAATGGAGGCTGACAAAGGCGGAAAGTATCCGAAATTGAGATACTTTACCGGTCTGGTGCGGCGAATGGCGGTAGCGGAGGATTATTCTCAATTGTTTACCCTCAATGCTGCGGAGAGAAAGAACATCAGTAATAAGATGGGCAACTCCCTGCTAGGTTTGCAAAGAGGGGATGAGTTCTCGGCCCATAGTATATTTGAGAATAATCATCATCGGGGATTAGTTAGCCGGATAAGGCAACTGGCCCGGGATTGCGAGTCCCGGGGAGATAAAGAGGCCGCCCGCATATTCGGCTTGATAGCTGAGTCCTATGGCCTGAGCCAGGTATTGGAGGATAATACCTTCCTTACCTGTACGGCATGGAGCTGGTCCAGTTACAGTTTCAAAGGGGGATTGAATATACCTACGCCCCTTACCACCAGTGTGGAGAGCCGTTGGTTCAACCATGAGTTTCTGGAGTTCCTTTATGCGGAACTGGGATATGACCCGGATGAGATCATGCAGATAGTATTTCGCCATATTCAGAACGGCAAGAGCAACCAGAACTTGCTTGACACCCTGCTTCCCACCCGGCCTAAAGATGTTGCCGTGGTAGTGCAGGAAACGACTAACGAACCCAGCAAACATCTGCAGCGCTACGAGGGCAATCCTCTGCTGGAACCGCTGGACAACAGCCCCTGGGAGAACAAATATGTCCTCAATCCCGGAGCTATCCGCCTGAGGGATAAAGTATATCTCTTTTACCGGGCGGTGGGAGAGGATAACATATCCCACATCGGCCTGGCCATAAGCGACGGCTACCGGATATTGGAACGCTTGCCCGAACCTATTCTTTCACCGGAAATACCGGAAGAAAAGATGGGCTGTGAAGACGCGCGCGTAATCCGGATCAATGACCGCCTATACATGCTGTATACCGCTTATGATGGTAATGTTGCCCAGATTGCCGCCGCTTCTATTGCGGTTGATGACTTTCTTCAAGGCAATTACAAGAATTGGTGCCGGGAAGGCCTGGCCTTTAAAAATATTTGGGATAAGGATGCCATTATCTTCCCGGAGAAAATTAACGGCAAATACGTGGTCTACCACCGTATAGAACCCAGCATATGGGTAACTTATTGCAATGAGATCAAATTTCCGCTCAAGGATAAACACGCTATCATAGTTGGCCCCAGACCAGGAAGAATGTGGGATTCCTTAAAGATAGGCGCCGGCGCCCAGCCCCTGAAAACCAAATACGGCTGGCTGCTCATATATCATGGAGTTGACCACAACTATGTGTACCGTCTGGGGGTCTTGCTGGTGGATCTTAACAATCCCCAGAAAGTGATTTACCGTTCTCCCAATCCCATCCTGGAGCCGGAAGAAGATTACGAAATAGGGCTTAGCGGGTCCTGGGTGCCCAACGTAGTCTTTACCTGCGGAGCAGTGCCGGGTGTTGATCAAGAGATTCTTGAGGATGACGATGAAATTCTGGTTTATTACGGCGCTGCTGATACCAGTATAGGTCTGGCTAAAGCTACTCTGGCCGATCTTATTCCGGAAGCTTTCCGCTCCAGCTAGAAGAGGCCAGGTAAAAAAATTGTCCCCTACTCCAACATGAGTCATGGTTATGACTACAGGAATAGGAGCAGATTGAAGCGCGACGATAGCAGACGGGGATACATTCCGCATACAAGAAAAAATGCCGCTGACGGCACTTAACAAGCAAGCCGGAGGACAACTGTCCTTCGGCTTGCTTGAGATTGGTTGCAAGCGACAAAAATTTGGCATTAGGATTTTTACCCCGTAGGCAGCCTGGCATACGCTGCTTTTATTCGACCGGAATGCGGGTGCCGTTGACGATGACGGCGGTCACTGTGGTAACGTTAAGAGGGGTTTCCGTGTTCCAGCTTGAATTGAAGGTATGTTCATCAGCGTTCTGGCTTCCGCCGCCGCCTTCGAGGGGGATCAGGCCGTCGCCAGTCTCCAGCGCCAGGGACATTTCGCTCGCCCATTTATCCCCTTCGTAGCTGCCCCGGACTTCAAGCCCCAGCGGACTGAGGGTCAAATACTCGAAGCGATAGCCGTCGACTTCAATATCGCTGGTCCAGATGCGCATTTGCCTGCTGGTGTCGCTCAGATTGGCCGCCACCTTCCAATGGCCCTCCACGCCGGAATGAACTAAGCCGCTATAGCAGAGGGTGTATCCCTTCAGTTCATCAGTGTTTACAGAAAAAACAGATTCCTCGTACTTGTATACCGCGTCATCAAAACCGTCTTCTCCAAGCAGGCGCTGATCCCCGTCGCCAAGGAGCATCAATTCATAGTCGGGTGCGATCAATTCGCCGTCCGAAGCCATCAGAGAGAGCGTTGCGTCGCTGCTACCAAACTCTTTGCCGAAAACCTTGCCGGTCTGCACATGCAGTTTCCCGTCCACGATGCCGATATTGGACAGCCACTGATCGTCCTCCCCGGACGGTAGGGCGGCGTAACGACCCGGCACCAGCGCCTCGGTGAGTCCGCTGCGGTCGTCCGGCACATTCGTACCGCCCCAGATCTGGTCTTCGCGGAGGGGCGTGACCTCCGTCTCGGCAAGGTCAGATAGGGATACGGCAACCGGTTCGTTCTCATAGGCCCGTTCATCGAAATAAATCAGGAAGCTGCCTAATTCCAGCGGATCGGCCAGCGGAGTGTCCGATGCAATATTGAATTCGTAATAGAGGGTATTGGTTTCCTTGTCAAAGTAGAGCAGGTTTTGTCCCAATGAGTAGCCGCCCGCGCCCACCTCGCCCGTTTTCCCGGTTGTCTCCGGCGGGTTCACGGTCACGCTGAAGCCGTCCCGGAATTCGGTCTGCTCCGTCAGCCGGTTTTGGCCGCTTATATCCTGGAGGGACAGGTAGACGATGGCCCGGTTATCATATTTCTGCGCGCCGATGACCTCCATGCGGATTCCCTGGTCTTCGCAGGAGACCTCCACCGGCTCGACAATTTCACCAAAGGGAGGATTGATTTTAGCTATAAGCCAATCAAAGCTCCCTGCTGCCACGGCCGCCGCACTGACAACCAACACTGCCGCTATCGCCGCCGCCACCCATGGCCTGCGCACCCGCCGCGGCGCCGAGCGGGGAATCTCCTCATTCAGCCGGTTCCTGACCTGTCCGGCCAGTCCGCTGGCGTCAACGGTTATTCGGAAAAGCGCATCGTGTATTTTCTGCTCGTCCCGGTCAAATGCACTCATCTTTTTGTTCCTCCTTTCCATCATACTGGTCGGCCAAATAGCTCGCCAGCTTCTTTTTCGCTCGTTCGTATCGTTTGCGCAGGGCGGCGGGAGAACGCCCCAGAAGGCGGGATAGTTGCTCATAACTCTGCTCTTCCATAATCCGTCCATAAAGAAGAGCCCGATCTTCCGGCTTGAGCCGCCGCAGCGCATAAATCGTCTCTTCACTCATATCCGTATCCTCAGGGGGCGGGGCCGCCTCCTGGCGGACTTCGCTGAAATAGAGCATCCGGGGTCTTTTCCGCTGGGTCAGGCTGCGGTTGTAAGTGATTTTGTACAGCCAGGCGGACAGGTTGATTCCGTCAAAGGTTGCCCGGTTTTGATAAGCCGTAATGAATACCTCCTGCACCACATTCTCCGCCTCCTGATGGTCGCATAATAAGGCGGTTGCATAGCGGAGCAGTTTTGCCCCATAGAGATTGATCATCTCTTCCAGCTCATCCTCTCCGCCGGAGGCAAACCGCCGCCCCAGCTCCGTGTCGCTCATGTGCTTCCTCCTTTGTATGTTCATCAGCCGGCTCTGCCCTTATAACAATCAATATAACGATTTTGTGACAATGAATCTCAAATTGCCTTATGCTTTTCATAAATTGCACCGTATACAAAGCGTTTTATATTTTTAAACAATCCCTGCTTTAAGAACAAAAAGCACCAGGCTTCCGGTTATAAACCAAAGCCTGGTGCTTTTGTTAGGCATTCCTGTTTCATAAGCCCCTTTATATCCATGTCTATAGTAGCCCCGAGTGAAATAATTTCTTCCTGGCCCATGGGTCCCATATGTCCTTGGAACCAAATCAATGCCCGGACTGCTAATATTTATATCCCAGCAGATTCCAATAATTCAGCCATAATATCATGCCGGCAAAAGTTATCATAACCATGGAATAAGATATTTTTTGCCCTAGAGTCATTTTATTTGCCGACCAGCTTTTAATCAGCAGAATGAAAAAAATCATGCTCAAAATTGATGCCAGCAGCAACAGGGTTAACATAATTTCAGCCGGTAATGAGACGCCGAAAGCAAATGCGGGGAAACCGGCCACACGCTTAAAAAACAGAGTATACAATGTTCCGATGGTTCCCGTCAGGAACAGTAATGACAGGAATCCGCCGATTTGTAATACGTTTCTACGCCGCTTAATCAATTGGAGGAAATGGATGGTGATTACAGTTAAAAACACAGCCATATAAAAAATCAGCAAATATAATTGGATTCTGCTTGATTCATACCAGGGGATTTTGACAAACGAGCCGTGATAGCCTGAGCCGGAAGTAAGACTGATTATTTCGCCCGCTTCATTTTCCTGAAAAGCCATATATCTTTCCTGGTCGGCCCGGCGGAATAATAAGGGCTTGATTTCTTCCCATTTGCTGACTTTAGGAAACCCACCGTATATTTCGCTTTCTCCCAGAACCGTTACCGTTAAATCTCCCTTTTTATCAGCTTTTATTTGCAAATCTCCCATAGCCAGCGCTTCCATTTTTACCAGGGTATGTTTCGCGGTCTGCGCAGGCCGGTATATTCCTTCGTATTTTCCCAGCTCCTTGGAATCGAAATCAATCGGCTTATCCGGTTTTTCTTCTTTACCGGGGAAAAATTGATCCATAAAAGCCTCATTGAATTCCTCGGCCATTTCATCTCCTCTGATATTCTGCACATAAAAATAGCCTAAATTATGCTCCGGCAATAAATATATTTGACTTCTGATGCCAACGCCGCTGCCATCACGTATCAGGCCTCTTTGCCCGTTGCAGAGTGATTCCATAAAGCCGTAAGTAACTCCGGGTAAAGAGGGATTAGAAGTGTACTGCCGGGTTAATATCTTTTCCGCAGTTCTTTTCTGCAGGATTCTGTTCTCACCGTATCGGCCCCCGTTGAGCAGAGCAAGCAAAAATTTCCCCATGTCCTCAGGGGTGGTGCTCAACGCGCCGGTTGGAGCAGTGTTTACATACAAGAATGGAGCCGGGGTAAACTGGCCCGTAGATTCTTCATAATTATAAACAACAGCCAGGTTTTCTTTTAAATTTTCCGGGAGGACCTGGTCAAAAGTGCTATTTTCCATATTCAAAGGCCGGAATATAGAATCGTTCAGATATTCTTCAAAGGGCCTATCCGTTACCTGGCTGATCAGATAACCTGCCAAGGCAGTGCCGTAGCCTCCATAGGTGATCTTGCTGCCCGGGGCTTGAACCGGACTGTTTAAATCATTCTTCAGTATATTCTCTAAAGGGAGCAAATCAGCCGGCTCCTGAGCAAAGGTGCCTAAATCCCGGGTCTCAAATCCGTCCGTATGGGTTAATAAATATTTGATTCTGATTGGCTCCGCATAATTATTTTCCACCTTAAAATTTCTTAAATAGTTATTTACGTCCTGGTTTATATCAATCAAACCCTGTTCTTCTAACTGCATAACGCCGGCAATGGTAAAGATTTTAGAAACAGAAGCCACTCGAAATATTGTATTTTGGGGATTAACCGGTATCTTCTTTTCAATATTCGCATATCCGTAACCCTTAGAAAAAATTATTTCACCATCTTTTACAATTACCAGCGCAGCTCCGGGCACATGATGCCGCGACATTTTTTGCAGGAAAAAATCGTCCGCAAATGCGTCCAATGCTTTGGAATCTTGTAGTGTTTCAGCCTTTGCCATAACCGGAGGGGCCCATACCATCATTGCAAAAATAAAAAACCAAAAATGAATAACCGCTTTCATCATTGCCTGTCTGGACATTTTAGCCTCCTTGCCGCCGCTGTCCCCGTGCATCAACAGTATATTCCATAATACTTGCTTATGCTCGTTATCTCACCCTGTACTGCTTGTTTGTTTTTAATAAGCGCCCTGCTGATAGGAATACAATATCAATTACAATTTTGGAGTACCAGGTCAAAAATATAGGCCCAGTATAGCATCTTCCTTGGAGAATCGCCATTGCTAAAAGGCGGTCTGTCTGGGGTTATCTGTCGAGAGTTGGGTAACGCTCTTTTAGAGAAATTCTTATGTCGAAAAATAATTAATGCGATAAAGTTGAATAAGGAAGGAAGAAGAAGAAATCATGGAGAAAATTACCATAATTAACAACAAACTTTGGAGGTAGCGAAGTGCAACCCAATAATAATATTAACTTTATTGCAGTACCTAATTTACTCTCAGAGGAAAAGTATCGCCTAATAGCTGAAAACACCCAGGATATGATTGCCATTGTAGATCCCCAGACCCTTCTTTTTAAATACGTCAGTCCGGCCAATATAAAAATTATCGGTTACAGTGAAGAAGAATTCCTGAACCGGCGTTGTCTGGATGGTATTCATCCTGAAGACCGGGATTATATAAGCACGCGCTTATTGACCGGTATCAGGTACCAGGTGGGGGGGAACGCGGAATATCGTTATTTTAAAAAAGACGGGTCCTATATCTGGCTGGAGACCAGTGGCAGACTATATCAATCAGAAGATGGCAAAGCAGAGATATTGCTTGTATCCCGGGATATAACGGCAAGGAAGCGTACGGATGAAGCACTGCGGGAGAGCGAGCGGCGCTTACGGCGCATAACCGATAATATGCTGGATAGCATTGTATGTATCAACCGGCAGGGCATAATGGAATATGTAAGTCCCTCTCATCGGAGCATAATAGGTTATATGCCGGAAGAGATGGTAGGGAAAACCAATGCGGAGCTTTTACACCCGGAAGATTGCCAGAGATATGTAGACTTTATTTCACATTTGTTCCACGAGGGAGGAAACGGGGCTATTGAATACCGGGCTCGCCATAGGGAAGGGCATTATGTATGGCTGGAATCAGTGGGTAAAGTGGTCCGGGACCGTAATGCCGGAACCTTGGAGGTGATATTGGGCACCAGGGATATCAGTGCCAGAAAATTAGCCGAACAGGAATTGCAGAAGCAACTGGATTACCAGAATTCTCTCATAAACGATATGAATGAATGGTTCTGTACCTATGACTGCAATTATCGCTTGACTTATATAAACAAGATTGCCGCTGAAAATATAGGTTACAGCCTGGAAGAATTACAGAACATGACCATTTTTGACCTGGTGGCTCCAGAACAGCGGGAATATGTAAAACAAAAAGCCCGGGAGTATAAACAGGGGGGAGTTTCGGGTAATCACGAAGTACTGGTTAAGTGCAAAAACGGTAAGGAAACCTTATTACGGGTTAAGGCATCCCCTATCACTAACCATTCCGGGATCAACGTGGGATTAATTCTGGCCGATGATATCAGCGAACAGCGCAGAATGGAAAAAGAAATGACCCGGATGGCGCAATTATATACGGTAGGAGAGATGGCGGCGGGTATAGGGCACGAAATCCGAAATCCACTTACCGCGGTGCGCGGTTTTCTTCAATTATTGCAAAAGAGTGGTGATTTTGGCCAATATGACTGTTACTTCGAAATCATGTTGGAGGAAGTTGACCGCGCCAATACTATAATAAGCGAATTCTTGATGCTGGCCAAAAACCGATTTATAGATCTCAGGCTTCACAACCTGAACCAGATAATTGAGACCCTCTACTCCCTTTTACAGGCTGATGCGATCATGGCTGACAAATTTGTCATACTGGCCCTGCAAAAGGTGCCGGACATATTTCTGGACGAAAAGGAAATCAGGCATCTGGTGTTTAACCTGGTGCGCAACGGTTTAGAAGCGACCCCGGCTGGTGGGCAAGTGAAGATCGCCACTTGGCGGAATAAGGAGGAAATAATTTTAGAGGTGGCTGACCAGGGGGAAGGAATTGCTCCCGATATATTTGAAAAATTAGGCACCCCCTTCTATACTACCAAGGAAGAAGGCACCGGATTGGGGTTGGCGATATGCTATGGAGTAGCGGCACGTCATCAAGCCCAGATAGAGATAATCAGCAGCAGCAGCGGAAGCCGGTTTCTGGTGAGATTCAAAATGCCGGATACGGAATCTGCTGAAGATCATAATAATTGGTGAAAACCTCAGTACTGATGGAATTGGAATTGGGGAGGAGAGTTGGTGTTAAAGGATATATTGCAAGGAGATTACAGCTTGATTGCTGAGTATTCAACTGAAATAGTAGATATTTTTGACCGGGAAAATTTGAAGTGTATTTATGCCAGTCCCGCCAACCAGAGGATACTGGGCTACAAACCGGAAGAATTACTGGGCAGGATGTGCATGGAGCTGGTGCATCCTGATGATATGGAGCATGTCTGCCGCGAATTGCAGGAGGGAATCGCCCGGGGAAACGGAAAAGCGGAACTGCGGGAAAGGAAAAAAGACGGTTCCTATATCTGGGTTGAAGTACAAGGATATTTAATAACCGGCTATAATGATTACCAGGAAATTTTACTGATAAGCCGAGATATTAATGACCGCAAGACAGCCGAAAATACCCTGCGGGAAATAACTGATAACATGCTGGATGGTATCGTACTATTCAATAAGGCGGGTGTGGTGGAATATATAAGCCCTTCCTGTGAAGATCTGCTCGGATATACGTCGCAGGAATTAAAACAGCGGATCAAGCTGGAACTGGTTCACCCCGAGGACCGTTCCCAGCTTGTTCAAGTAGTTAAAGAAGAGATAAAAAATCAATCCTTCATGCGGGTTGAATTCCGCTGCTGCCATGCTTCGGGACATTACATCTGGGTAGAGGCCATAGGCAATACTCTGGTGGACAGTAATAAGAGGGTAAAAGGAATAATATTAGCTTTTCGTGATATTGATGCACGTAAACAAGCGGAGCAAAGGATTCAGGAAAATGAAAGTAAACTTAAAGACCAATATAATTATCTCAATACCTTAATTAACAACATGAATGAGTTTTGTTATACCTATGACAAAGACTTTAACTTAACTTTTGTCAACCAGAAGGCTATTATTGGAACCGGTTACAGCAAGGAAGAAATGCTGGGCCGGCCTATCTTCGATTTTATTCACCCCGATGACCGGGAGAATGTTCACCATATAGCTAAGGAACGATTCCAGAATATAGATCCCGGTAGGTATGAGCATCGTCTAATCTGCAAAAATGGACATGAACTGCTGGTTCGGGTTAAAGGCGCACCTATTTACAACCATGGCGAGATAACCGGGATGGTCGTTCTATCTGATGATATAACCGAATATACCAAGATGCAGGTTGAAATGGCCAGATTGGATCAAATGCATATGGTAGGGGAAATAGCTGCAGGTATAGCGCATGAAATAAGAAACCCCATGACTACGGTTAAAGGCTTTTTACAGTTATTGCTGAGGGATGATGACTTTTCCGGCAAGCGGGAATATTTGGAGATAATGATTGAAGAACTGAACCGTGCTAATGCCATCATTGGCGAGTTCCTGAGCATGGCCCGGAATAAAAAAGTTGACCTTAAAAGCTGCCAGCTGAATCAAGTGATACGTGCTATGGCGCCCTTATTGCAGGCAGATGCCTTATTGGCTGATCGTACCATTATCCTCAAATTAGACGACATACCGGAGTTGCTTCTGGATGTTAAAGAGATCAGGCAGCTTATTATGAACCTGGTGCGCAACGCCCTTGAGGCTACTCCGCGGGGAGGTATGGTGGAGATTAAAACCTGGCAGGAAAATGATATGGTCAATCTGGCTGTAAAAGATAAGGGGGAAGGCATTCCTGACGAAGTTTTGGAAAAATTGGGAACACCATTTGTATCCGGCAAGGAAAACGGAACCGGATTAGGTTTGGCTGTGTGTTTTGGGATCATTGAAAGACATAAAGCAACTACCGATATTAAAACCAGCTCGTCCGGTACTGTTTTCACGGTGAAATTTAATTGCTCCTCCATGAAAGACGAGCCGGAAATACTATTCCCGGCCTGAAAGTTATGTTACTTGCTATGAACCGGATCCGCTTTCCGCCTGCAACTCCATACTGCCTTCGGCGTGGAGATCGCACAGAAGCAAAGACAGAGTGGATTCAGCTCCCTGGTTTAGATTTAAGCCTTCCGCCGTGATGGCATCAAAACAACCGCCGGTTTTGGGATTATACAGTGACAATTTATGAATATTTTGTCCCCGAAACCAGGCATGAGCCGCCCTGGCCAATTCCCGATACTCCTGAGAGCCCATAGTCTGGTAAGCTTCCATGCAGGCAAAATAGGTGGAAGCGGCATCTACCGGCTGCTGGTCAAACAACGCTATTGGTTCTCCTTTTCTATACCATCCCTGGTTTCCAATAATATTGAGAAAACCATCCCGAAATAAGATACTATTGAGGAAATTAAGGGAATCATGGCCGGTTTTGAGGGCTTTTTTATCCCCGTTGACCGTGTAAGCGGCCAACAAGGCCTGAGGTAAAATACCGTTGCAATAGGTGAAATAGTCCTCAAACCATAGCCAATCGTGATGATGCTTGGCTTTATAAAGACCAATCAGCCGGTTACTTAATGAACTGATAATTGATAAAAGCCTTTCAGGGGCAATCGGCACTTCTCCTTTGCACAGGCCCAGCAGAGTATAGGCAATAGCCCGGGGGGAGGTAAAATCAAAAGCCCGGAGCAGATTGCGGTTTAACATATCAAGGCAGAGTTTTCTTAGCTCAGGCCAGCTGCCGGCGGTCCCTATACAACAGGCCAATAAAGCCCGGCCCACACTGTCTTCGGAATCAAACCCGGAACTAAAACGGCTGCCGAGCTGAAAATTCGACCAGGATCCGTCCGGGCGCTGGGAACGATAAAGACTGGAAGCATAGCATTGTGCCCATTCCTGCCCATCGGCGCTGAAAATAGAGACCAGTAAAGCCCGGGCGTTATCGTCAAGGGTGTAGCCGCTATTGGGGTCAGGCCAATCCCGTTGGGAAAACTGCAAAATGCCGTTATTATCAGTCAGGGCAATCAAGTGTTTAAAATCCGCCATAGCCCAGATTGTTCTCCTCTAAATAGTTTTTATTGAGCACTTGCTTGAACAAACCTTTGTACTGCTGACCAACATTAAACCAGGTCCAGGATCGGCCCAGTTCCTGAGCCCGATTCTGCAACCTTGATTTCAAGGCCTGATCCACCAGTATGCTTCGAATCAAGCCGGCCAGTTCCTCAGCTTCCGGCTGCTGAGCCAACAAACCCCGTTGATCAGCCAGAACCTCAGTGGCATAGGCGTAAGCGGTAGAAACAATGGCCCGCCCGCAACCTACGGCGAAGGCTGTAGTCCCGCTGACCGCCTGATCTTTATTAGGATAAGGACTTAAATATATGTCGGACATATACAAATATTCTCCAATTTCTTCGTCACTCAGATACTTATTCACAAATTGCACATTGTTCGTCAGCCCCAGGTTGTCGACCAACTGTTCCAGCATATTACGATACTTTTCCCCTTCATACTGTTTAAGCATAGGATGGGTTTGCCCCAGAACCAAGTAGCATAATGACGGCCATTCCGATACCAGGCCGGCAATGGCTTCAATTCCCAATTCCAATCCTTTCCCGGGGCCAATTAAGCCAAAAGTACTTATTATCTCACGTCCCTCAAAACCGTACTTTTTTTTCAAATAGTTAATATTTTGCTTTTTAAATTCAGGCACTCCGTGAGGGATGACGTGAATCAACTCTGCCGGAGCCTCGTAAAGATCAGCCAGCAATCCTGCCGATTTACGAGTCATGCCGACGACAGCAGCAGCATAATGGCACAACTGATTGAGTACTTGTTTCTGATGTTTGGAAGGCTGAGGCAGGACGGTATGGGTGATTACTACATATGGCTTATGCAAGCGGCGAACCAGTTCCAGAAGGTAATCCCCGTCCTCTCCCCCGTAAATACCGTACTCATGCTGAATAATTACCAATTGGACAGCCGCCGTAGAATTAATAAAATTGGCTGCCTTAACATAATCCGATTTATTATGCTGCTTTAGGTTAAAAAGTACTTCGCTGGGATAAGCGTATTGATAATTTCCGTCCGAAACCGCCATAATTTTGATATCGCAATTATTTTTGACCAAACTACGCCTTAAATCGGCGGAAAATGTAGCTATGCCGCACTGTTTGGGCGGATAGGTACCAAGATTCAGTATACTCATTATTTTTCACTCCTTAATAGCACTCTGAAATTCTTAAAAATTATTTTCCCAGATAATTTTCCTACTTATACCCCGGGTTATTGGTGATAAGTTGAGGGGGTGCATTTAAAATCTTCATTTAACAGCAATTGCCAGTCCATTTTGATTTAACCAGGAAAATAATTCATCTTTTATTTTTATAAGCGCCTGGGGTGAATCGGCTTCGCACCTTACAATTAGTTCCGGACCGGTATTGGAAGCCCGAACTAATCCCCAGCCTTCAGGAAAAAGAATCCGGGCCCCATCGACATCTATTATCTGATAGCGATGACTGAAATATTCCAGTATTTTGGTTACTATTTCAAATTTCTCGGTATCACTGCTGGGTACACGGATTTCAGGAGTAGAATAGTAGCGGGGAATATCCTCCAACATTTTTTGCAGGGTCTTATCACTGCGGGACAGCAGAGCTAAAAGCCGGGCGCCTGCATAGACTGCGTCATCAAATCCATAATAGTCATCGGCAAAAAACATATGGCCGGACATCTCACCGGTAAATACTGCTCCAATCTCTTTCATCTTAGCTTTGATTAAAGAGTGACCAGTTTTATATAAAATTGGCTCTCCTCCCAGGCATTTTATTTCATCAATCAAAGCTTGCGAACATTTTACTTCCACAATGGCCTTGGCGCCGGGATAACGGGGCATGATATCACGCCAAAAAAGGATCATCAGCATATCTCCCCAGATAAGATTGCCTTGATGATCTACAACCCCTAAACGGTCGCCGTCACCGTCAATACCTATCCCCAAATCAGCTTTATTCTTTTTAACCTGTTCTATCAGATCTTTCATATTTTCAGGATTAATCGGGTCAGGATGATGATTGGGAAAATGAGGGTCGGATTCGCAGTACAACTCAATTACTTCACACCCCAGGTTCTTAAAAATTTGAGGAGCGAAAATCGAAGCGGTTCCGTTACCGCAATCAATTACCAGTTTCAGCCGGCGTGTTCCCAGAGAAATCTTTTCGCTTATCATCCGCTCATAGGCGTCACGTATATTCAATGTCTTCAACGAACCCCGGGGTCCGCTGAAAAAATCCCGGCGCTCAATAATGTGTTTAATATCCTGAATCTGGTCTCCATAGATAGTGGAATCACCCAGCAGAAGTTTGCAGCCATTATACTCGGGAGGATTATGACTGGCGGTTATCATTATTCCCGCCATAATATTCAGATAACGGGAGGCAAAATAAAAGACCGGAGTTATGACCATGCCTAAATCAACCACGTTACAACCCGAACTTAACAATGCTTCTATCATAATCTTACTGATAGCAGGAGATGATGCTCGATTATCCCTGCCTATCAAAACCGTATCCTGCCCTTTCCTTAACGCATAGGATGCGAATGCCCGGGCTATGTCATAAGCCATCTGGTCATTCAATTCTTCATCCACAATACCTCTGATATCATACTGGCGAAAAATATTATTCATTAATTCACTCTCCATGATTGATTTTTAAAGGCCGATTTATAAAACCTCGAATTTACAGATATTAAAGCAGGTCGTCACGATTTTGAGCCTGCAGAGCGTCCACGATCTGGCGAACGTCTTGGGAACGATCACGTCGGGAAACAAAAATAACATCATCTGTTTCCACTACCAGAAGATTATCGACTCCGAAAAGAACAATTGATTTTTCCGTTTGCTTTATCAGGCAATTACTGCTATCCATTACAATGACATCCTGGCCGCAGCATATATTCATATTTTCATCGGCCTGATGCAATTCGGCCAGAGCGTTCCAGCTCCCCAGATCAGACCAGCCGAAATCGGCCGGCACTACTGCCATGCGATCAGATTTTTCCGCTATCCCGTAATCCAGACTGATATTAGGAAGCTCTTCATAGGAACTGACATATTTATCAAAGCCAAGCATCATTTTTTCATAAATAGAAGGCAGATACTTGCGGAACTCATCTATAAGAATGGAAGCTTTACCTACATAGATTCCAGCATTCCACATATGCCGGCCACTATCCAGATAACTGTTGGCTGTGGTTAAATCAGGTTTTTCACAGAAAGAATCGACTTCATAAACATCAGGCAGGCCAGCAACCTCCCATTTGGTTTTCTCAATATAACCGTAACCGGTCTCGGCGCGGCTGGGAGAAATACCAATGGTAGCCAAGTGGTTATTGCGGGCAGCCTGCATAGCTTTTTTTAAACTGAAGGCAAAGGCTTTACGATCAAGTACATGGTGATCAGCCGGGAAGATTCCCAATACCTCATCCGGGTTTTCCCCCAGATAACGAGCCAGCGCCAGCCCTACGGCCGGCGCCGTATTTTTACCTTGAGGTTCACTCAAAACCTCAATAAGATCATTATCTGCTCGCTGCTCTAACAATTCTTTAATCGGCAGTACCAGTTCCTCGTTGGTGATAATGACAATCCGATGGGATCCCGCCTCCAGCAAACGATCAATTGTTTCGTCCAGCATAGATTTAGTTCCAATAAATTTGCATAGTTGTTTGGGCCGTTTTTGTCTGCTCTCCGGCCAAAGGCGCAGCCCTTTACCGCCAGCCAAAATTACCGCTATCATTTATATATACCCTCCGTTTTGGTTGCCAGTTATATTGTATGATAGTTGCTCATTTTTATATTCCCCTTAAAGTTTATCCCTAAAAATAGGGATTAATACCTTTAAGAACGGCAGCCGAGAGTGCCGGGCCATATTTTAGCCTGATACTTTCATTATTATCTGCGGCATTGGGGAAATATAATGATAAACACTTAAGGAGTGCATCAGGGCGTGAAAAGCTTTCACATAGAAAAAAAGTACCGGGAAATATTCTCGGCAAAAGATATAGGCGGAATATTGCTGGGATCATTTATTCTGGCGGCAGCTATTCAATGGGTGCTGGTACCATCCAACCTGCTTACCGGAGGTGTGGGCGGGATAGCTATAATACTGAGATTCCTAACCGGCATAGAGATATGGATTTGGTACCTGTTACTAAATATACCTATATTCATAGCCGGGTATAAATATGTCAGTCATCGTTTCGTAATCTACAGTCTCATCGGCACCGCGGCCCTGACCTTGTTTCTGGGGATACTTAAACCGATGGGCTGGACTTTAGACGACAACCTGCTTTCGGCTTTATTAGGAGGAGTGATAGCCGGACTGGGGTCCGGCATAATACTGCACAGTAAAGGCTCAACCGGCGGTTTGGACATTATAGCAGTTATGATAAGAAGATTTCGCGGTTATAACATCGGTCAAGTTACTTTTGCCAGCAACCTGCTGGTTCTGACCTTGTCATTGATAACATTCAATATCAATCTAGCCCTGTTTTCAGCTATAGCCATTTTTATCTCTTCCCAGGTGATTGATTTCGTTATATATGGTCCCGAGCTTAACCGAACCGCTATGATCATCTCGCATAATTGCGAAGATATTACTTATGCCATCATCAATAATCTCCATCGCGGCTGTACCACTTTGCCGGCCCGGGGCGCCTATACCGGCGAAGATATAAATATCATTATGGTGACGGTAGCCCGCACCCAACTTCCACGCTTAAAAGAGGTGGTATTCCAGCTTGATCCCCAGGCCTTTATCACCGTAAGTGAAACCATAGAAGTTTACGGTAAAGGCTTTAGAACCGAGTTGAGTGATTTCTAAAAGGGTCCCAACCTGCTGCCAGGGCGGACGGAGATAATATAAAAAGGCAATTTGCTGAAGAATATTTTAAAAGAAAGTGCTAAATGGCTGTTGACTTTTGTCGAGCCTGGTGATAATATAATTCTTGCCGCGCGAGAGAGGGCGGCAGGCTCTAGATAAAACAGAACAGCAAGGAAAGAAGTGCGGGAGAAGAGGATTGCAGAATTGGGAACCGTTAAGGGAGCCAAAAATGCAAGCCAGGACTCCGAAAAGACAACGAAAAAAGCCAGCCTTAAGAAAAAAGAGGCTAAGGATAAAAACTTTCATTGGAGAGTTTGATCCTGGCTCAGGACGAACGCTGGCGGCGTGCTTAACACATGCAAGTCGAACGGGGTAGTAGCAATACTATCAAGTGGCGAACGGGTGAGTAACGCGTAGACAACCTGCCCTTGAGATGGGGACAACGTTCCGAAAGGAGCGCTAATACCGAATGTTGTGGAGAGACCGCATGGTTTCTTTACTAAAGGTGGCCTCTTTATATGCTACCACTCAAGGAGGGGTCTGCGTCTGTTTAGCCTCGGCCCTGGTTTGATAGGTCTGATGATGCACCAGTTCGGTTTTCAAGGTATGGAAGAAGCTTTCCGAAACCGCATTATCCCAACAGTTGCCTTTGCGGCTCATGCTTTGCCTTATGCCATACTGGGCTAATAGTGCCCGATGGCTTTCCGAGGCGTATTGACTACCCCGATCGGTATGCCATAACAAGCCTTTGTCGGGCTTGCGCTGCCAAATAGCCATCAAGAGCGCATCATTCACCAGCTTGGTCCGCATGTGCTCGGCCATCGACCAGCCGACCACTTGCCGGGAAAACAGATCGATCACCACTGCCAGATACAGCCAGCCTTCCTGAGTATGGATGTAGGTGACGTCGCCGACATAAGTCTGGTTGGGCTGCTTGGCGGTAAATTGACGGTCCAGATGGTTTGGGGCAATGGGCAGATCATGCCGGGAATTCGTAGTCGCCTTGAATTTGCGTTTGGATTTCCAGGCCAAATTGGCTTCCCGCATCAAACGGCCTATGCGCCGCCGGCTCACCGTCCGCTGATGATTGAGCAATACCTGCTTGAGCCGCCGGGTACCATAGGTCGCCCGGCTTTTGTTAAATTCGGTGCGAATGAGGTTCGTCAAGTCGGCATCCTCTTGCCCGGCGTCGGTTTGTTTATGCTGTAACCAGGCATAATAAGCACTCCGGGACACCTTCAGGAATCGGCACATCGCATCCACTGAAAAGTCATTCGTATGTTGCTTGATCCAGGCGTACTTCACCGGGCTTCCTTGGCAAAGTACGCCGCCGCTTTTTTTAATAAATCGCGCTCCTCGGTGAGTCGGGCGACTTCTTTCTTCAGTCGCTTTAATTCATCGTAGAGATGCTCGTCAGTGCGTACCGCTTTATCAGTGGTTTTGGCCCGGCTGTATTTGCTGATCCAGGTATGCAGTGTATTGACATTGATGCCGAGATCCTTGGCTGTCTGAACAATCGACTGATCCGATTCGTTCGCCAGTTTAACGGCTGACGCTCTGAATTCCATACTATAGACTTTTTGTTTTTCTTGATTCATTTTAGGCACACGTTCTCTGTTTACGTTATTTTAGATTGTGTGTCCGGTTTAGTGTAGCCATATCAATATTGCGATGCCCCAGGTAATACGTAAGCGTCCAGTCCGACCATCTGTGCTAACGCAGCCCAAACAGTCATCCTTATTATTTTTTGATGAGGATGAACAATGGCATTATCAAAACAGTGGCTCGATCATATCGAAGCCTGGCAAGGCAGTGGCTTAAAGCAGTCGGCGTATT
>ENA-UOOK01001032-UOOK01001032.1-fermentation-metagenome-genome-assembly--contig:-NODE-1032-length-37394-cov-7.991001_pt1 | contig 37394 bp, 33 predicted proteins | sample MGYA00245777_ERZ724023 | MGnify/ENA primary metagenome ERZ724023 (study PRJEB28704, sample SAMN03018312) | fermentation metagenome | biome: anthropogenic terrestrial biome; feature: soil; material...
TCTTGTGTCGGTTTCACATAAAACCCGGAATTGTCCTCGATATTTCAACATTGGTTATCACCACCCCCGGTTAATACACTGCAAACCATCATTTCCGTTGAGAAATTGCCTTTTGTTTCGTAAATGTCCTTAATCTCTTGCGCCGTTCCGTGAAGCGACATCAAAACAACCTCACCGGGCATTATCTGGTAGCTGATGCCGTAATCTAACACGTCATTAATTTTTGGGGTTAGCTTGCGTATATCGGCGACGATGCAGGCAATAAGGTACATTGCTTCATGAATGCCGCAATTAACTTTAAACAGGCTGTCGACGATCTTCCGGCCAGCTTTGTAATCCTTAAGATGTTTTGTGTATTTGCATACCGCCCTTTTAACTTTCCTTTTATGTATGGGATTGCTTACAAATAATGTGTTCTTATCAAGCTTTCTTACCTCATGCAAAAAGTCAAAGATTTCTATATCTGTATTGAATTTATCATCCATGAAACGGTTAATAGCGCATACTGCTTTTGACGATGCGGAATTTTTGTAGATTAGCTTACACGTTTTTGAATCGTAATGCTTCTTGCTTATTTCAATTGTTTTTAAAATTATTAGCTGCCATATTTTAAAAATACCCTCAGAATCAAGTACATTGAGATTCTTTATATACTGATTAAACTGATTTGCGCTGTAAAGATTTCCCCCAGCACTTGCCGTCCAGCCAAAACTTGTTATAAGGTTTTTTCTCGCATCGTCTTGATATTCGCCAAATTTGCTTTTTTGGGTTTCAGTTGTTGTTGCCCGGCAATCAGTTGCAACGACTGTATATCCATTTCCATTTATCACTAATGCTATAGACATATAGTCCTCCTTTTTAGAAACAAAGGGGTGAGATTGCTCACCCCCCTTTTTTGTTTACCTATTAAAATTTAATCGCTTCATTGCCCGTAATTGCGCATTGGTGGGCTTTTCCCGCAACTCATTAATGTACTGGTACGGGTCAATTTGTTGTGCAGGTGTCGGTTGGGCTATCGTTTGGGTTACTGGTTGGGCTATGGGCTGTTGTGCTGGCTGTTTCACCCGCTTAATTCTTTCTTCTTCTGGATTCGTGTGTTTGTACGGTATAATACTTGGCATAGTATCACTTCCTTTTTTTGTTTTTTACCGGTTTCATTCGGGTGACCGGAAACGTCGGGCATACTCTTTTAAACCCCATACCCAGGGTTTACATGCTTAACGAGAGCGCCGCCCTAATTCTTTAGGCCATATTTTTTTAGATTTCTCAATTCTTTTTAAGTTTTCTTGAACCCATTTGATGTCGCCCTTCATTTTTTCAAACTCTACGCTGCTTATGTAGGGTAGGAATTCCTCAACAGGTTCATCCGGCGTGTCAAGAATTGCTGCAAACATACGTGCAAGCTTTTTAATGGCGGGGTCTTTTTCGTTATAGGAATAAACCTGCTCGTAATAGTCACGTGCACTAATGCCCGGTTTCCGCTCCTTTGTTTCAAGATAATCCTCGTAGTCTATGTCTGGCAGCAGCCCTACAAAAAGCATTTCGGTGAGCTCTTCCAAGTCGAGCTTTCCACCGCGAGCAATCCGGTAACAGCTTTTCATTGGAATATTTGCGCCTGTGCTCTGAAAATATTGCCCCACTGCTTCACGTTCACGGTCAGTCAGCCCATTCAGGAAAACAATCTCACGCAATTCTTTCATTGCCGGGTGGCTTTCCTGAACATCCGGGGAAATTAAGTCCTCGTCATTAATGATCCTGCTTACTATGCTTCTCCAGTCAAGCCTTTTCTTTGTTTTTGCCATTTTTATCATTCCTTTCAATTTTAGTATTTTGGTAGTTGCCCGTTGGCAATGCGAATTTTGTTGAATAATTTTTCAAAATCAACATGCCCCCGGCGGGGTCTGTAACTCCATAAAACCCCACCATCGGGAATCTTTTGCCCCAGAACTTTTTTAACATCTTCAATTTCACTACAGACTACAGACATTTTTTGAACGTGATTGCGTCGTGCTTTTATTGCTTCAAGCAAGGTATCACGGGCAGCCTTTACGTTTTCAAATAGTTTGTTGTCCTCGATAAGCATTTGCTCCACAGTTGTTTCTTGTTGCGAAATAAATTCTTCCGCAAGGCTTTTCAGCTTTTTGTCATTACTCAGGTTTTCCCGGGTTTCTTTCTCGATGTCCAAGTGTTCCAACATGTCAATGTTCTTCTCAACCCGATGTACTTCGTCCGTGATTTTTTGAATCTTGCCATCCGGTGCATCATCAATAAGTGCTGTCGTGTACTCCCTTGTTAGGTCGAAAAGTCTTTTTTCAAGCCGTGGAAGCTTGTCCTTTACGGACATAAAGCGTTTTTTTGTTTTGTCAACCAGTTCCATCACCTTTTGAAATTCAATCATTTTTAAATCAATCCTTTCGTTTTTGTATTATGTAAACGTGCTATTTTTAAGACGTTACATTTTGGTTGTTTCAAGCAGAAGTCAGGGGAAAGAACCCCCTCCCCCCGGTTCTGCCTGTCCGTATTTTTCAAACTAAAGATAATTGGTAAAAGCAAAAACCATAATTGGTTTCAGTACGAACGCAAATTTGCGTTGGTTAATATGGTAAATGTTTACAGTGGGTGTCAGGAAATGTTGGCGGGGTATGTGTGGGATGTATATATATAAGGGTACCGGGGTAAAAAATAGGCATACCGGGTTGACCCTCCCTATGCCTTGAAGTTTAGCGGACTGCAACATTAAGGATTACCTTCACAGTCTCAGGGTCTAATGGTGGCTTTCCGGCTTCCTGTAATGCTCTGTTGATACTGTTAATCCGGCATTCGTCACAATCTGCATCAATATAGTTTTGAATGCTTTGCCGCATTAAACTGAGTATGTCCGTAACTTCAACATTGTGGCGAACCGAATAGGTCAAGCTGCAAACTGCTTCCGGGTCCGGTTTTCCTCCATGGCTGATAATTTCATAAGTTCCATTTCTGCAAAAGCCATCAATTACAATTCGTCCATTCATTTAATTTTCTCCTTTCAATTTTGGTCTTTTATTGCTAATTATTCCTTGTTACGCATTATGAAACCGTTGGTCTATCCCTTGTATCCCTTTATTTTCAAGGGCTTCATAACTCACAAGCAATAAATGGGAACAGTATTGGGAACATTGAATAATCATAAAGCCTCTTTCAATAGCTCTGGATGGTGTTCTTTTATTGCTTCAAGAACCTTTTTTGCAAAGTCCTCGTCAAGCTTTGTTTGCACCAGGGCCAATAACTTCTGTGTTTGTTCCAGCCGCTCTTGTAAGTCCGGTATCTTCATTTTTTTATAGCCTTTTTCCCGGTCAAGAGCTGCCTGAGCTTCTTCAGGGGTTAGTCCTTTTACGTTCAATTCTCCACGTTGTGCCATGTTTATCACCTCTCTATTCATCTTCAAATACTGCAATCATAAAGTTACCTGAATATTCCTTGTCAACAATGCCGCACCGCTGCAAAAGCATTTTCCGGTCTGAGTGGCACTTTGGATCTTTCAGGGAAAACTTAAGTGTAGCCTGTAAAATATCGCTTACATGGCTCTTTATCAGGTCAACACTTGCTTCATTCAGTATGTCAACAAATCCTGGTTCTTTCATTAATTTGTAATATGTGTCCCGGCTTATCCCTGCAGCCTGACACTTTGCAGTAACCGATTGTCCGTAATAGTCTGGATTTATAAGGACTTCGAGTAGTTTCTTGCCGCAATCCGTTAAAACGTATTTGTCTGTCTTTATCGGGAGAATACCACCATTTACCATCAATTCATCACCCATTACTTTCACCCCCTTTTTCTTCAATCACATCAGAAAGTCTATGAATTGCCCTTGCTATAGCGTACAGTCCATCAACAACATTAGCAGGTTCATAATTACTGTCTGCTTCGTTTGGGCTGATAAACACATTTTTCAAAGCTTCAGTTAGTCTGTTCATCTGTTCTCACCTTCTTTCTGCCAAAAATATCACTATCACACGGATACGGCTTCTGCAGGTACGCTTTCTTCCGTGCCTGTTTCCGCTTCTCGTTTTGCTGCCACGTTTTCACGTTGTTTTCAATAAAGCTCAAAATGTCTTTTTCCATAAAATCACTCCTTCTGGTTATCGCTCAAGATTACTAAATTTTGTATATTGCGGCATCCATAGAAGTTCTATCGTCCCAATCCCGGTATCCCGGCCTTTTGCAACTATAACCTCTGTGATATTTTTTTTCTTTGATTCCGGGTTGTAATAGTCATCACGGTAAAGAAACATTACGATGTCTGCCACTTCCTCTGATGCTCCTGTTTCCTTTAAATCGCTGAGCATAGGCCTTTTGTCCCTCCGGGCTTCACAAGCTCTATTGAGCTGTTGCAGAAGAATAACCGGGATATTCAAATCCTTTGCTAATCGTTTACAGTCCCGTACATTCATTTCATGTTCGATTCTGTCGTCTTTTTTTCGCTCTCGCCATAGCTCTGTTAAATGATCAACAACAATCAGCTCTACTTTTTCTTTTCTGGCTTTACTTCGTATCCCTGAAACCTTTGGAGCGGTCTTGTCGTCAATTACAAGACATGAATTTGCTATCACTGCCGCTTCTTTGGTTACGGTTTCCCAATCAATATCTGATAACTGACCCAGTTTAATCTTGTTGTTATCTATCCGGCATCTTGCAGATATAAGCCGGGTTACTATCTGTTCCTGTGTCTGTTCTGCGCTTGCAAAAAAGGTTTTGTGCTGATGGTCGATGGCTGCATAAGAAGCTATGTTGAGGGCAAAAGCCGTTTTTCCCATGGATGGCCTCGCCGCAATAATAGTTAATGAACCCGGTTGAAGTCCTTTAAGTAAGTAATCCAGATCCCAATATCCCGTTTTGATTCCTCCTGGACCCTTCCGCTGATGACACCTTTCTATATAGTCAAGCGTTTTGTCAACGATTTCAGGCATTGGAGTTATTGAATTGTCGTGAAGGTTAATCCCTAATGATTCCCTCTCTGCGTAATCAACAATATCAACAACATCTGTCTCAATATCGAAAGCTTTTGATTGAAGCTGCAACCCCAATTCATGAAGCTTACGCCTTTGCGAAAACTCACGGACTATTTTTATATAATGCGGCGCATTTTGCGTTGTTGGTACTGATGTCGCAAGCTCTGTCGTAAACTCTATAGGGTTTCCCTGTAATCGTTCAGATACGGTTACAGCATCCACCGTTTCATTTTTTTCGTATAATCTCCGAATAGCCCTGAATACGTCTTTATTCGCTGTTGAGAAGTCATCGATAGTAAGCTTGCCCATTACTTCATCAAGCGCAATCCGGTCAATCATACATGAACCTAAAACGCCTCGTTCTGCATCTATCGCAAACATATTAATTCCCCCATCCTGCCGGAGCTTTTACTATCGTACTGTAAGGCCGTAATATTTCATTGTTCCCATCATGTTGGGAATCCGTTGTCAAATAATCTTCGAATGGCCGTTCCCGTCCTAAAAAGTTAGCTGACGATTTCAGGTACTGTTTTTCTGTTCCTGACTTTACGGCCTTATAATTCCTGCAGGCCGTCATAAGTTGTTCAACCGAATAATGTTTTAATTGAGTTTTCCAGTTATTAAATGACCGCCGCTTGTCCTCGGGTCGTGGATACTCAGAGTAAAAAATCTCAAATTCAGGAGTATATATTTTAATACTTTTTTTAATACTTTCTTTAGACTGACCGCTAACTTGCTCCGTGTCTGCGTTTGCACTCTCCAAAAGTTCCGGCATTTCGGGAACTTTGTTCCGGCATTTCGGGAACTTTGTTTCCGTTTCGTCAATTATGTTCCCGTTTTGGGAACTTAGATTGATATGAAGCAAATTATCATACCGTTTTCTATCATATCCCGGCACTAATGAAACCGCCCATTGGTCAAAATCTTTTTGAAAGCTATATGTATTCGTCTCTCGATTCCATTCAATCACTTTTGCATTAACAAGCCATTCAAGTTCATTGTGTATTTTTGACCTTGCAATACCTACGGTCTGGAAATCCATCTGTTTTGGAATTATGGCTGTTTTTTGCCACAACCCCAGGAGAGGCGGAGAATCAAATCGAGTATTGAGCGCTGCCGCTTCGTAAAGTCACGGGTCATAATTGCTTCTGTTATGCTATGTGCTAATCTGATGTGTGCATCTGATGGTTGTGGGTTTGCCATTCGATCACCTACTCCCTGCCTGTTGGTATGCTTTATAGGCCGCTAAGAATGAATTTTTAACTGTTGTTAACGTGCCGTTCCTATCTAATATTTTTTTTAGTTTTTTGTACCTTCTTCGTTTGCCAATCATCAGTAATCACCTTCAATCATTGACGGTTTCAGGTTAGTGTTTGAAATTTGTCTTTCGAAAGTATCCACATCAATAAGAACCTTGCCAGCTATTCGGATGTATCCTGGAATTTCACCCTGTTTCCCCTTTGTGTAAAGGAACCACTCACTAAAGAGTTTTTTCCCATCTACCGTATATCTTTGTACCATTTCAGGAATTGTCATTAGTGTTGCCATATTAAACACCTGCCTTTTTCTCATCCACAAGCTCAAAAATATCATCAAAACCAACACCAAGAGCAGTACAAATTTTTGAAGCTGTAGATGGGTTTGGTGCTGATAATCCGTTTTCAATATTTAGAATCGTTAACGGATTCAGTTTTGCTTTTACGGCCAGTTTCTTCGTGCTTAATCCATTTTTTATCCTAACTGTCTGCAACTTTTGTGTTTTAGGCTTAATAGTTAACATTTCCTTAACCTCCTTAATTCTCAGAGTTAACTTTACCTTAATTCTATTATATCAAACTTCGCTTAATTTTCAATATATTTTGTGTAAAGTTATACTTGACTTATTATTATTTTCAGTGTATTATTAATATAGAAAGTTAAAACGGGGAGTTGATTAAATGAAAGTATTTGGCAAAAAGTTAAAGGAATTAAGAAAAGCTCACAATATGACACAAGAAGATCTGTGTAATGCAATGGTATTTTTGGACAACAACGGTCGTGCCGTTACAAAGCAAACAATTTCATATTATGAAGCTGGAAAATATGAACCGAGTTTTGATGGGCTTGTTGGTGTTGCGGAGTATTTTAATGTTTCAACTGAGTATTTATTGGGGCTTAGTGACTATGCTAATCCTCAGCACGAAGAACTATCACAAAAGAAAATATTTAGCGATGATGCAATTAAAGATTTGCTTACTTTTCCTGATTACACGATAGAAACATTAGAATTACTTTTTCATACGCCGTGGTTCGTTTGGCTGATAAATGCTTTTAAATCATATTTTGACGGCATTCCAGAATCAGAAATATTAAATTTCTCAGGAAGCATGGCTAAGGGGACAAGAGTTCCGTGGGATTCTGATGAAAAAGTCGTTGAAAAACAAATGTCTCATGCCGCTATTAATTACGCAAGTGAGATGATTTTTAATTACCTTGATGGAATAAAAAAAGAAAGGGAAGGTGAATAACATGGCAGGTCATATTGAAAGGCGTGGCGAAAACAGTTTTAGACTTATCGTCAGCAATGGAACCGCAGCCGATGGAAACCGCATAGTACACAAAAAAACAATAAAGGTATCTCCGATAATAACAGAAGCTAAAAAAATCAAGGAAGCTGAAAAAGCAATGGCGGCATTTGTAACGGAAATCGAAAAAGGTGAATACAAAAAGCCAACAACACTCAGCTTTGATAATCTTTTTGAAAAGTGGATTGCTTCACACCAGGGGGACAAAAGGCTTGCTCCAAAAACAGAATCTCGGTACCGGGAAATGTATAACTTAAGAATTAAAGATTATTTCAACAAGTATAAGCTTGAAAAAATTGATGCCGATGCCTTAGATAATTTCTTTCTTGAGCTTCGGAAGTCAAAGCGTAAAGATGGGAAAAAAGGTTTCCTTTCAGAACAAAGCATAAAACACCATTACAGGCTTTTATCTGCTGTATTTTCATACGCATACCGGAAACAGCTTATAAAATCTAATCCGATGGTATTTACTGAACCTGTCGATGCTAAACAAAAACAGACAGAATGTTTTGATGAAACACAAGTCTCTATATTAGTTGATGCAGTTGAACAGGCTGAACTAAAATTCAAGGTAATTACACACCTTGCCATTGCTTCTGGAAGCCGTTTAGGTGAACTGGTCGGTTTGACATGGGATGATATTGACATCGAAAAAAGAACAATAAATATAACCCGGACAGCACAATATATTTCTGATTTTAGTAAAGCCGAATTTCTTGAAAAATATCCTTCTTACTTTGAGGATTTATTGAATCAAAACATAGTCCGTGTAATTGAAAGCAAGGAAAATACTATCAATCTTCTTGATAACCTGTTAGATAGAAAAGTTGTTATAAAAAGCCCGAAAACAGAAAAATCATCCAGAACCCTTATGTTACCTGATACTGTAATTCAACTTCTATCACAGTACAAACGTGAACAGAAGATAAAGCAGCTCAAGGCCGCAAATAAATGGAATAGGGGTTTCGGTTGGGTATTTACGGATGATTTTGGGGATGTAATGCACCCCTATACACCATCAAAATGGTTTCATAAATTTATCAAGAATTACAATAAGGGAATTATGGAAAATGAAGAAATTAAGAAAGAACAGAAAGAGGAAATGCTCTTAAAGCAAATATCCTTTCACGGGTTGCGACATACTTCGGCATCCTTGCTTATCTCAAAAGGACAGGACGTTGTTACGGTATCTAAACGGCTCGGACATAGCAACTCAGGAACAACATTAAAGATATACGCCCATGCTTTTGAAAAACTGGATCAGGAAGCCGCCGATAGTTTGAACAGTCTATTCACGAAAAAGGAATCCGGAACCACCAACATTAAAGCGAATTAAAGTTTATTAACTCATATAAGGGATCGCATATTGCGGTTCCTTATTTTGTTGGGAACATTGGGAACAGAAATGGGAACAGGATTTTCAAAAATGTTCCCATTATCTCATAAAATTTCATAAAACGAAACGTACAAAACACAGCATTTACAATGGTTTCAGTATTATTCCCAAAAGGACAAAAACGATTTCCCAGAACTCCAAAACCGTGGGTCGCGAGTTCGAATCTTGTCTCCCCTGCCAGTAAAAAAGCCTGTAACTGTAATGGTTACAGGCTTAAGTTTTATCATTTGACAATAAATATCCGTTTTTACGGTGCTATAACGTTATTAAACCACAAGCTTAACACAGTAATTTATACAGTTAGCTGATACACTATTTTACTAATAAAATATTTGATGAATAAATCAGCATAAAAGAACGGTACATTCTCCATATGAGTTATGATATAATTATCCTAATGGACAAGGAGGCTATTTATTGTGGAAGATAAAACCTTTGAATTAATGACCAGAATATATAATGAGTTTACAAGCTTCAAAAGCGATATGAATGAGTTCCGGAAGGAAACAAAGGAAGATTTACGAGGCTTAAAAAATGATGTAATAAGACTTGAAAATGAACACGGCAAAAAGCTGGATGCTCTATTTGATGGCTACAAACAACTTACAGAAGGACAAAAAGAAATCAAATCAAAGCTAAAAGTATTATCATCCAAGGTAGAAAAGCAAGATATGCAGATTACCTTTCTTAAAGGCAACAAAAAAGCTGCAAAGTAAAGTTATGTTGGAAACAGACCAAACAGCATCTCTTTCAAGGTAAGCAGCCATGACTCCAAGTTGAAGTTCTGGAGGGCGGTCGGAAGAAATGATACCGGTTAAATAGAATTTGGGTGACTGTCATAAAATGAAAAATAAGATGATTGACTGTTACAACTTAAAAACTGAGAAAGAATGAGCCATAAGGCTCTTTTTTGTTTCCCTGAAAAGTATGAAAAGGGCATTAGTTTTTATCACTTGCTTTTACAAACTTGCAATACTATATATCAATCCATATCGATTTGTAATATCAACCTGATATCAGTAAGCTCGGCTACCACCAGTTAGCATGTATACATAAAACGCCACATGCCATTTCTCATTAATAATTTTTTCGTCTACGCATACAAACGAATGCCGCTCATAAAAAGCGCGGAGCTTTTCGCGGTATTGGTTACAGTCCAGCCTTATCGATGAAGCATGTTGTTTTATTCCTTCATCCTTTGCAAAATTTATGAGTGCATCGGCAACGCCAGATTTCCTTGCGAGCTTTGTAATCGCAAGTTTATGTATAAATAGCGCCTCCCCCTTGGCAACATTCGGCCAAAAAAAAGGGTCATAGTCGAGTAAAACCATGCAACCAGCGGGTTCGCTATTTAGAAACACGATATAGAAATCTTCAATTTGATATGACTTTGCAAGCGCATCCCATTTAACGTCTTCCTCCCTCCACAACTGTTGATTAATATCATTCAGCCAGTTTACTGTGTCAAGTAGGATACTTTCGATAACGGGTATATCCATAGGTTTTGCCCGTTTTATTTCGATCTTTTTCATCATCGTCCTCCTTATATTGCAAATAAAGCTTTATAATGATTGCTCCCCAGAAAGTCGTGAAACGACTTTTCCTGCAGGTTTAGCTGCAACTTCCTGCAATCACAATGTAGTTATCATCCTTCGGAAGAATGTTGATGAAATATAAGAAGTCTTAAATTTCATCAGAAAGTCACTTTGTGACTTTCTTGGTGATAACTATATTATAGCGAATGGATCATTATCAGCATCATCATTCCAGATGTACTCAATATATTTGCATATATTCTGCGCCATTTTTACGCTGTGTATGTCCCTGATAAAGCCAAGCATCATATCCATACCTGCAGAAACCCCTGATGATGAATAGAATTTGCCATCATTTACCCAACGGGCTTTTTTAATCCATATTGCACTTGAACTCTTTTCTATCCACTCAAAAGCCATCTTATTTCCCGTCGCTCTTTTACCCTCGAGTAAGCCCGTCTTACCGAGCAGCGCCACTCCGGTACAGACGGTTAAGACATAAGGAGCTTGTTCAACCAATGTTTTTATAGCACTGATAAAAACTGTGTCTTCAATCAGCTTTCTCGTACCCATACCTCCGGGTATCAGTAAATAACCGTTTGGATTAATCTCGGACAACGGCTGTGTTTTAATATAAAAGCTCTGACTGCTCTCAACCATACCACCGTTTAGAGAAAAATACTCGAGCTTATAAAGGGAAGGCAATTTACTGATTATCTCTATTGGTCCCATTGCGTCTAATGTTTCAAAACCATCAAATAAGATAATATTAAAAGCGGTCATTGTTTATATCCCCTATCTTACCACGCTGAATTTTGGCGATGTGATGTACTAAAGTTTACCACAAAACACTCTTAAATACAATATTCTTGGCTATTTTCGAAATTTATATTTCAATCTCAATAGACTTTCGGTCTGGTGTCTTGCTAATGAAAAGATATTGAAAGCCAGTCTTTGCACTTGCAGTTGCGCTTATGACCTTATTAATGAAACAGCTACATAATAAGACGACAGACCCTAACCCATAATTCAGCGTGTGCCCGGATGAGACTCCTCCAAATAATCTGCTGTACAAACTATTATAAAAAATATTAAGCCAAAGCTAATTGCAGATGCTCATTTTTTTATATTCTCCGTCAAGAATACAGTAAAAAAACTGATTTACCCATTTGCCCTGCCAAGGTAATTCTTCTCTAAATATTCCTTCCCTGTTCATTCCCAATTTCTCTAAGACCCTATATGAAGCAATATTGTTTTCATTGCACATAGCTACAACTTTATGAGCATTCCAATCTTCAAAAGCATATTTCAATGCTATTTTTGCAGCTTCAACGCAATATCCCTGTCCTCTATAATCCGGGAAAATACAATAACCAATTTCCCAACTTTCACGTTCTTTTATATACCAGTGAATATGCAATAAACCAATAGATGTTCTTTCGGGGGCAGTAAGTTTGATTATGTATTGTTTATACCAGTTACCTTCAATTCTCTTAACGACTTCCTTACGAACTGCATCCTTATCTGCTGAGATATCGTCTTCATATTTCCAAAGAGAAGCGTCAGATTTTGCATCGACAATGAAGTCCACATCTTCCATTGTAGCTGGAGATAATACTATCCTTTGTTTCATATCTTTTGCACCGCCTTATATCAAATATTTTTTCTAAGTATTAAGCACCTTTCACGATCAGCGCAAGGATGCCCCGTCGAAAGTTCCGCATTTAATAGTATGTCGGATGCCGCAACCTTCAATCTGTCCAGCTTATGTAGTTGATAGTTCTGGAAACTTAAAATCCCCCAAATTACAATTCACATTTCTGACATACAATGGGTCTGTTTCATACTCTTGCATTGTATAATTAATATCAGACCAATATGGCGTGAAACCAAACTCAATCTTTTTAATGTTACGAAACGGTAAGTGCTTGAGCAGTTCTGAAAAGCTTACGTTTTTAAGGGAAAAAACACCAATAAGTTTTAAGGTTGATCCTTTATTCTCAGCAATAATCATAGTGTCTATTTCGGGAATTTCATAAATACAGTCTTTAAGATATCCCAAATATATATGGAACATGTTTACACTAAAGGTATTTAAACAATCAAGCTTTTGCGAAAAGTTTTTGCGTTTATATATGTATTCCCATACCTTTGCGTTATCATATTGAAGTTTTTTCGGTTCTATTTGATTATTAATTTCGCACTCGTAGATGGGTAACTTTTCATATGTACGAGTAAATCCAAACTTTGGGTAAAAATCTACCACACTCTCATTAGCCGACAAATACATCGGAATATTATTATATTTGCTTATAATATGATCCATTAGTGTTTTTGAATATCCCTTACCCCTGCACTCTTTTTTTGTTGCAACAGCTCCCAGCGACAATGCCAAATACTGCTTATGATTAAATATTAACTGTGTTTTAAAAACACAAATATTTGATACTATTTCATCTTGTTCAACAATTGCATAACTCTCATAGTTATCATCCCATAAATTTAAGTCATACCAAAATTGAAAATCTAAAAAAATATTCTTAAGTAAGTTATTTAACATACTTTGATACTTTTTATCATTCTTATTATTGAATACAATGTTTTCACTAATTTCATTCATTCTTAAATGTTGCCTCCAAAATATAACATGATTATCACATAGAAAGTCACGACATGAAATGACATGAATTTTTGATGAAATTTTAGATATCTTAAATTTCATCAACCTTCTAAAAGAGTAAATAACCATATTGCGATTGCGCCAGATGCCGCAAGCATCAACTTTCTGCAGACAAAAATACAGGGAAAAATCGCAGAACGACTTTCCTTGAAGCAATCATAACATATAGAAATATTATATCTTCTTAAGCTACATTTCAATCTAAAAGATGAGTATAATTATTTTTTCTTAATGATGTTTTGTGTTAATTATCATCTTGGTGGTCTTTGCTACACCTTCTTTCGGAAGACATCTAAGCTGTGGTGCGTAATACCAACCATATCCGACCTCTCGCAAATAGCGAAATGATAACGCATATAGAGCGCAAACATTTCATCGTCCATTTCATCAACGGTGGCTCGCATATAGTTCGTGAAGAGGTCTGTTGCAACGTAGTGAAGTCTCTCCACCGAGAAAAAGCTCATCAGTCGGTCAATATCTTCCTTACGGACAAGCTCAAATATCTCCACCGGAACAGAAAAAGTGTCGAAGGTCACTGGGTCAATCTTACCTTGCTTAAGATAGTCTGCGATGCTAAATACTTTTCGTTGAAATCCGCTCGAAATTAAGCAGCTATCACTGATACAGTATGCTGCAAATACAACACCGCCGCATTTCGTCACCCGAAGAGCTTCCGACATAGCTTGCCGTTTATCTTCCTCGGTATACAAGTGATATATGGGTCCCAAAAGCAAAGTTATATCAAAAGTGTTATCTGCAAACGCCGACAAGTCCAGAGCATTTCCTTGGGTGATGTTGACATGTTGCTCTGGCTTTAGGTTCTCCTTGAATATATCAATGTTATGCTGAATTAGCTCAACTGCTTCAACTGAATATCCCATATCCGCAATGACACGGCTGTATCTGCCTGTACCCGCACCAATTTCGATAACCTTTGCACCCGGTGTGAGATATTTCTCAATAAAACGCATAGTTGTCATAAACTCGACCTGACCGTGTTTTTCTTTTAGGCGATTGTTTTCATCGTAGTTGTTATAATATGCTTCGAGTGGCTCCGGTGCATCCTTAATGAGTATGTACTTCATATCCTCAAAGGTTCTCCCTAACTGGTTGGCATAAAACTCACTCTTTTTTACAAATCGGAAGCCATTCTTTTCAATGACACGACGAGACTGAGCGTTTTCTATAAAGTGACCACAGGTAAAGGCTTCGACACCAAGTGTATTGAAACCATGTTCAATTAACGCTTTCACAGCTTCCGGCATCAATCCTATTCCCCAATAGTCTTTAGCAAGGACATACCCTATTTCTTTGACTTTGAGGTGTTTGTATTTATCCTCCTCATCTGCCCAAGACTTATGAAACCCAATTGAGCCGATTACCTTTTGGTCAGCTTTATGGTAAACAGCGAACACTTCTTTCTCATCAATAAATTTTCGAAGAATTCGCTCTGAGGTTTCTATGTTTTCATGGTGAGGCCATCCGGCTTTTTCTCCGACTCCGGGGACAGAGGCATATTCGAAAAAATCCGCTAAATCGGATTCCATAAAAGCTCTAAGGATTAGACGCTCTGTTTCAATTTTGATGTTTGATACATCTATACTAATATCCATAATACAAACCCCTCCGGTAGACTAAATTTGGAAAACGCATCCGGGTTAATGTTTTAATAGCCTAAGGTATACTCGCATTTTGTTTATTTAATGTTTTTTTGGTATACTATTTACATAAAGAGGAAAAGCAAACTTTATATCGAGTAGTTACATAAATCCTTTATTTCAGCTTCTGTAATATTCGGAATATTATGATTGCTTCCCATAGAGTCGTGAAACAACTTTTTCCTGCAGGATTACCTGCAGGAAGTTGCAGCTTGCTGCAACCTGGAGCAATCACAATATGGTTATCCAGCCTTCTTTCGAAGGCTGATGAAATTTAAGAAACCTTACATTTCATCAGAAAGTCACTTTGTGACTTTCTGGGTGATAATCATATTATTAGTTTACCATGCTCCGAAGCTTTTCTGCGCGCTTATACGCAAGCTTTAAAAACTCGCATGGCTGCAAATTTTCATAACCGTTATTTATTACTTCAATAGATATAGTACCAGCAAAACCGGAAATCTTTATTTTTTGCATTACATCCTTCCATGATATCGTACCATCGAACGGTAATTTATGCTCATCTTCCAACCCATTATTGTCATGCAAATGCATCGCAATTAATTTATCCCCGAATTCTGATAATAAGTCTTCATTTGGCGTTCTACAATTTTGATGACCACTATCATAACAAAATCTCACTTGCTCCGATTTTATATTATTTAAAATATATCGCAAATGCATCATATTACGCATATTTTCAAAAGCAAGATAAACACCACTGTCCTCCGCTTTACCGACAAGTCTTCGAAGCCGTTCAAGACCTATCGCGTTTATCGGTGGAGGATTTAAACCTTGATTTATATGCAGCACCATCGCAGGTACTTTGTATCGCTCACAATCTGCCAAACAGGACATCTGTATATTAAAATACTCGTCACCGTCTATATTATCCAGCCAAAAATTATTCGCCCCTGTAAATGGCGTATGTAAATTTTCAATTTGCAATCCATTTTTTCGAGCAAGCTCAGGATTTTGGTGCTTAGTTTCGTCTGGATTATCAGGGAAGCCTGCCCAACCAAGCATGACTCCATCAAATCCAGCCTCACGAATAAGCTTATACCTTTCATTCATTGGTATGTCATACCCAAAGTAATCGTGCACTGCGATACGCTTCATATAAAACCTCCTGTACTATTGTATTAATAATCTAAAGTTCAGAATATCTATTTGTTGTGACGTATTATATAAAATATACGCGGTTTAATACAATCATATTTCTTTAAGAAACTCCAATGCTTTCTTATGTAAAAATGGTTGAATAAGTGGATAAGTTAAATCTTCTGGTATATCGTAAAACAATTTAATTTTACTAATTTCAAAATGAAGTTGGCTTTCTATCGTTTCTACTTCCGAATAATATAATTGCCCGAACGATTCAACAGAGTTAACATTGTTATCTCTAACAACAGAATAGATGCATATTGGCGTTAGCTTAAACTTTGTTGCTCCTGTTTCCTCAAATAATTCTCTTGAAGCAGTATCATCAATACTTTCATTTTCTTCTCTATGTCCACCTGGGATTTCCCAAGTATTCCTATCCCTATGTCTTACATATATCCACTGTCCATTAAATTTTGTCATTATTACGGCAAATAATAATTTACTGTCCTCTTTAGTAGCTAATCCGTAAAAATTCACTTTGATCATTATGTCATACCTCACTTTAAATCACCTGACGGGACACGATGCTATATACTTTACTTTGAAACCCACTCGAAATTTAGTACTATCACTGCTACAGTATGCTGCAAATACAATGCTACCGAATTTCGCCTACCATAGAGCTTCCGACACAGCTTGCTGTTTATCTTATTTTTCGTTTATTTTCAGGTTGTTTAAACCATTCTGTTGATGCCACAGACTTACATCAGCGAGTGATAATTAATTAGTATTCTTTTATGTACAGTAAGGCGCAAGATTTCTCAATCCCGCGCCCTTTTTGTACCTATATCATATGTCTCATATAATTATTGCAGTCTGAGCTTGCTTACATCTTTTAAAGGTAATCCGGTCTTTTCAGATATTGTCCGATCATCAAGAATTTCCAATAGGCTTTTTGCTATTTGGATAGACTTCTCTAACTCTCCCTCTGCCTTTCCTTCTGCTTTTCCTTCTGCTTTTCCTTCTGCTTTTCCTTCTGCTCTTGCACCTGTAATTCTGGTTATTTCATCGTGAATTGCCATTTCTCTCGCTTCATAATATCTTCTTATTTCATCGAAGCTTCCCAAATTCTCTAGAATTTCTTCTGCTTTCGCTATAGCTGGTTCTGTTCTTTTCACCATTTCAAGCACCTCCTCAGGCGAATCTTCTATAAACACCATCCATCTATCCAAAGGTTTACTCAAATCCGGTTGCTTCTTTCTGAACTTCGGTAGTTCAAGAAATCGAATTTCCAGAACGTCTGTTAACTTGCATTCCTTGTTTGAGTCCTCCCACAAATGAAAGACTGTATTGAACTTATCAGTCTCGATATAGTTAAAATCAAGAATATTTATTGTTATTGTCTTTTTTAACTCGTTATATGGCTGTCCTGCTTTCAATTGCTCTGTAAATATTTTTGACCAATAAAATAGTGTTCTCTTATCCATATTGTATTGATTTACTAATTGCACTTCAATGTTGATATGTTCCCCACGAACTGTTCTTGCACGAATATCTAAAATCCCTAGCTTGTCTTCAATGCTATCTCTTTTCAATTCTGTACCATCAACGATTTCTATATCTTCCAGCATTTCTGAGTCGCACAATTCCAGTACAGCATTCAAGAAGCTGATCAATATATCCTTGTTTTTTGAATCTCCAAACAGTTTGCGAAAAATAAAATCATTTTTTACTTTTAACCTTTTCATTTGATCACTTCCTACTCTGTTATCATTATAGCATAAATGCCATAAACATACAATCACGATATATAAAATATACATTACATAGTTTTGCACTACGAAAAGGTCATTGGGTACTAATTCTTTGGCGAACCAGCTTGTGTAAAACTAACCTTTTTAGCTTTTGCGCAGGATTTCAAGTCCTTTTCGCTTTGTCTGAACCAATCCGAAAATTGTGGGCTGTGTTCGACTATCAGAGTATCCATCTCAGAACGCATTGAGAGATTGTTTTCAGATTTATATTTTCTCATGCTAAAAATCGCATTTTTTAGTTCTTCCCCAAACAGCAGAATGCTCTTGTCAATATCGCTAATAATTTGCCACTGCAGGAGGTGAATAGAAACCACTTTTTCATGCTTTCTGAAAAATTCACCGTAAATGTAATCAGTAATGTGAGGAACATAAATCGCATACATTTTCAAAATGCCAAGCAGAGAGTAATAAAGCGCATATTGGGCGGATCTTCTTTCCTCGTAACCGTGGATTTCGAGCTCGTATAGCCGGGATTTAACGATCTCGATATAATAATCGCAAAAATCCTTCCAAAACAAATCGTCAATCTCATGTCTTGCTTGACCGATTTCATATTCATTAAGTAATTCGCTTGCCTTATTAAATGTTTCATTGGTGCGCTCTATAATCCATCTGTCAATCGGTAGCAGGTGAGGTTTTCTCGACAGTTTGATGTCCTCCAAGTGAGAGATTGAGAATTTTGATGCATTCCACAGCTTTGTAATAAACCTTTTTGAAGTAGAAAGCTCCTCAACATCAAAAAAGGTATCCGTTCCAAGCCTTGCGTTTGCCGACCAATAACGAAGCGCATCCGCTGAATGAGTGGAAATTAGAGTCGCAGGATCAAGATCCGAGTTGCCTTTTGACTTACTTAACTTTTCACCTTTCTTTGCAAGAACAAACCCGCTTATCATCAAGTCCTTCCACGGTATATCACCTGTGCGATAAAGGCTTCTGACAATAGAATAGAACGTCCATGTTCGAATAATTTCATGGGCGTGAGTTCTCATGCTCATGGGAATGAGCTTTATACCGAGCCTCTCGTTGATTTGCGGAGTGATCGACGAGGTTGCCCATGTGTCAAACACAGCGCTCTCAGGAACAAATTCATTGCCTCCGCAGCTGCATATACCAATGTATTCCGTTTCGAGGGGATTAACCGGTAGTTGTTCTTTGCTGGCAAAGACTGGGCTACCGCAATCTTTGCAGTACCAAACGGGAAAAGGAACTCCGAAGTACCTCTGACGTGAGATGCACCAGTCCCATTTTAAATTTTCAACCCATGTGATATAACGGTTTTTCATCTGCGCCGGATACCAGTTGATTTTATCAGCAGCTCTAAGAAAGCGGTCTTTATCGGATAGAATGTCGATATACCATTGCCGTGAAGGGATAATCTCAATTTCTTTGCCACACCGTTCATGAGTGGCAACAGCGTGCGCTAGCTTCTCTGATTTTAAAAGCAGACCTTTTTCCCTAAGTATTTCTATGATCTCTTTTCTTGCAATATAAGTTTTCATCCCACCAATAAAGGGAACTTCCTCAGCAATTTTCCCGTTGGGCATGATCACTCTACGATACGGCAGATTGTGCTCGGCGAACCATTCTGCATCAGTACTGTCACCGAAGGTTGCGCACATAACAACGCCGGTTCCTTTTTCGATACTAACCTTCGCGTCTGCGAGGATTGGTATTTCGTAATCATAAAGAGGAACAGCAGCGATTCTGCCAATCAAGTTCATATATCGTTCGTCATTTGGGTTAACGAAAAGGCAAACACAGCCATAAAGAAGCTCCGGACGCGTTGTAGCTACTTCAACTATACTACCATCCACCGTGAAAGGAATATAGTTAAATGTGCTGTTAATATCTGTAGCATCAAGCTCTGCCTGAGCTATGGATGTCTGACATTCGATGCACCATAGAACGGGTGATTCTTTCGAATACGCCTTACCTGTTTTGGTAAGCTCCAAAAACAAAGCCTGCGATATTCTTCTGACATCATTGCTTATAGTCTCGTACTGCAGTGACCAATCAACCGAAAACCCAAGTGATGTAAAGAGTTTTTTAAATTCCGTTTCGTGTTTCTTAGTCGTCGCATTGCATTTTTTGATGAACTCACTGCGAAGCAGGTCTTTTGCAGTTATTCCTTCCTCCCGCTCAACAAGGCGTTCGGTTGGAAGCCCGTTATCATCAAAACCAAAGGGATAAAAAACATTATACCCTTGCATTCTGCGAAAACGCGCTATCATCTCCGCCTGCGTGTATGAAAACAAATGACCGATATGCAGGCTTCCGTTGACAGTTGGTGGCGGAGTATCAATGGAATAAATCTCGCCTTGGTTAGAATAATCAAATTTGTAGATCAGTTCTTCCTGCCACATCTGCTGCATTTGTCTTTCAATGTTCTTGAAATCATAATACTTCTCCATCATAGCACCTCCAAATATTAGTGATTGAACACAATAAAAACACCCTAAAGCAATTTGCTCTAGGGCGAACATTGTGTCCGTGGTACCACCTAAATTCGGAGATTGTTCTCCGCACTCAGCCGATGCGGGATATGATAGCATATATCCGATATCGTTTTCCTATGACGGCGGAAATCCCGTTGAAGTCTACTTGGAATGACAATTCCGTTCGGTTCACAGCTCAGAGGCTACTTCCAAGGGTTCTTCACCCCGAGTCAAATAACTCTGCTTTCCTCACGAAGGCTTACACCAGCCGCCTTCTCTCTTTGCTTTCGAAAAGTATGTACTCCTCCTCGTCAATGCCTTTATTGTATTCAATTTATGCTTAGTATAGTCTTAACGTGAAAATTAGTCAAGGCTTTCAATCCAATTCGTTCCATTCTATCTGTTACTGGTCAGAGACAACTGAGGAGACATAGGTGTGCAATATTTGGAAACATTAGCAGAATGCAGCTTAGAGGTGTATAGCCAGAGCGAGGAGAAGCAAGCCGACTGGAAAGGATTTTGCAAGCAAAATCCCGACTTGAGCAAAAATGCAACAAAGTAATATTTCAAAATGCGAACAACTCCATGAATACTCGCCATCCTCATAAATGAAATACATTCTCCTTATAGTGAGTCTATCCACACCCTACCGCTTGCATCACTTGGCATGCACCAGTCTCCGCGCGGTGAAAAGCCTATTGTTCCCACCTTAGGGCCATCAGGGACGCATGAACGCTTGAACTGCTGGGAAAAGAAGCGTTTATAAAATGACTTTAGCCATTTCAAAATTGTTTCTTCATCATATTCGTTTTTAAAAACCTTTTGGGCAAGGAATAATATTTTTTTTGGTTCAGCTCCGTACCTAACCATGTGGTATAAAAAGAAATCATGCAGCTCATAAGGTCCCACCACATCTTCTGTTTTCTGCAAAATCTCACCGTTTTCAGAATGCGGTAACAATTCCGGACTTATAGGAGTATCAACAATACTCTCTAATATAATTGCTGTTTCTTTATCAACGCTATTTAATGCTACCCATTTCACAAGGTGTCTAACCAGTGTCTTTGGAACTCCGCAATTAACGGAGTACATGGACATATGATCCCCGTTATATGTGCACCAGCCAAGAGCAAGCTCGGACAGATCTCCGGTTCCGATTACCAGACCACCTTCTTTGTTGGCTATGCTCATTAAAATTTGCGTTCTTTCTCTCGCTTGAACATTCTCATAGGTCACATCATGCAAATCGACATCATGGCCTATATCCTTAAAGTGCTGCAGGCAAGCTTCTTTAATGTTTATCTCGCGAATATCCACCTTTAAGGAATTCATAAGATCCATAGCATTTTGATAGGTTTGATTTGTCGTACCAAAGCCCGGCATTGTAACAGCTAAAATGTTCTTTCTGTCAAGCTTTAGTCTGTCAAAGGCATTCACCACGACCAGCAAAGCAAGTGTGGAGTCCAACCCTCCTGAAACACCAATAACCGCCTTTTTAATCCCGGTATGCGCATATCTTTTAGCAAGTCCCATTGTTTGTATTGAAAACACATCCCGGCATCGCTCATTGTATGTTTTAGGATCCAAGGGGATAAACGGATGCTTACTGGTTACCCGGTTCATTTCCCCCAACTCGACATTAACAGAGTCGAGTTGAATTTTTCTGCACAATGGTTTAAGATCATGTACTAACTGCAGCGAAGTATTTGCTCTGTCATAGAGAAGCTTTTGGATATCAAATTCAGTAACAATTAACTGAGATTCAGCTATAAAGCGCTCATTTTGTGCTAATACTTTTCCATATTCAGAAATTATAGCATGGCCTCCATAAACCATATCTGTTGTAGATTCTCCTACTCCTGCGGAAGAATAAACATATCCAGCAATATTCCTTGCGGATTGGCTTTTTAACATATCAATAAGAACTTCCTTCTTCCCTGCAAGTTCAGCACTTGCTGAAAGATTGCATAAGATAACAGCTCCATTTAAAGCATTCAAAGAAGATGGTGGAAGCGGCATATACATGTCCTCAGATATTTCAACTGAAAACTGCAAGTCGGGATCATCATTATCTTGAAAAATCAAATCCGTACCCACAGGAATATTTCCATCAAAAAGTTTTATAGAATCAACATTAAGATTGTTACCAGGCATAAACCATCTACTTTCAGCAGTTCCATCATAGTCCGGTATGTTACTTTTTGGGATAACTCCATGGATTTTGCCCTTTTGAATAACAACTGCACAGTTATACAGCCCTTGCTCCAGCAGAAGTGGTATACCTAAAACAAAAATGTTGCTCCATTTGCATGACTCATATAAAATCACATTCAAAGATTCGAGAGCCGATTTTAGCAACTGAGATTGCCTGAAAAGGTCTCCGCAGGTGTAACCTGTAATGCAAAGCTCCGGAAATACTGTAACATAAGCTTCCTGTCCTGCTGCTTCAGCCATAAGCTCCATTATTTTTTCAGCATTAAACTTGCAATCTGCAACCTTTAATTCAGGAACGGCTGCACTAACACGAACAAAACCAAAGTTTTTCATATGAATCACCAATCTTTCGCTTTAAATAGTACTAAACAAATACCGCTATCTCTATTATCCCCATTATTCGGTATGTTAGATGGTGCTATTTCTTTAACCAACATAAAAGAATAAGTATGAATGTCATGCACGTACCTTCTGTTCGACTTCTTTTTATTCTATTGCAAGGTATGTTAAATTTCAAAATATTCGCTGTTTCTTAATAATTAGCGTAAACTAAATTCAAAATCTGCAAGCTCGACTTTACGAGTGCTTCCGTGCAAATATGCAACAATCTTAACAATCTTATTCAAGATTATTATATCATGATTTCGAAGATATGCATGATATAATAGCGGAAATAATACACATCATAAATAATGTCCTCATTTCATATAATAAATGCAGGTTATTCGGTATATTGTACACAACTTTATTTTACTTATGCTATGACGAGCATATAAGGATTATGCTTGCATAATCCAGCAATTCCGGTGTGTACCACAAGTACGTACAACAAGTGCGTACCATAGGTGCGTACCGCAGGTGCGTACCGCAGGTGTGTACCCACTGGAACGCACCTAAACTGGAACGCACCTAAACTGGAACCGCACCCCATGAGCGACCCCAGATTTAACAGATGGGGTAGGTGTTTTCGCGAAGGCACAGCATTAGAAAAATGTTCAACTTATATATATTTGATAAACCACGATCATTAAGTTATTTTTGAAGCTATCGAAAGGTTGTCAGGTTTTTAAAGGGAGGAAAATAAATGCTAAATAATAAAGCTAGACATATGTTTCCCGGTGGCAATACTTATAAAGGTTTTTACAGTTATTATGATTATATATTACCTCAGGAAAAAGCCAATAAGATCATAATTTTAAAAGGCGGTCCGGGTGTTGGTAAATCAACGTTCATGAGGCATATTGCAGAAGATATGCTTTTAAAGGGTTTTAGCATAGAGTTTATGCATTGTTCAAGCGATCCTGACAGTCTTGACGGAATTGTAATACCGGAAAAAAGCATTGCTATGATGGATGGCACATCTCCCCACATAGTGGATCCGAAAAATCCAGGTGCAGTTGATGAAATTATTAATCTCGGTAATTTCTGGAATGAAGACGGCTTTTTAAAGGATAAAGATAAAATATTGCTCACTAATAAAGAAATTAAAAAAACGTTTGCAAGAGCATATAGATACATTCAGGCTGCTTTCAGCATATATGAGGACAATGTGGCAGTTTACAATTCCGCCATGGATCATGGAAAAGCAAATGCTTTAATAGCAAAAACAATAGGCTGTATTTTTGGGAACACTGATGTTTCAAATTCAGAAGGTAAAAAGAGACATTTGTTTGCATCTGCAATCACGCCAAAGGGTTTAGTAAACTATTTTCCATCACTATTCACCACAAAAAAGGTTTTCGTTATAAACGGAAAACCCGGAACAGGAACTGAAAGGCTTTTGGAGAGGGTCAGACTTGCTGCCACAGAGCGAGGATTCTATACGGAGTCATTTTACTGTGCTTTAAACCCTGACAAATTGGAGCATTTAATCATTCCCGACTTAGATACCTCATTGATCACAAGTAATAAATATCATAACGCCAATGGTTATAGTTATTACAATGAAAATAGTGATAGCAGTTGCATTAGTAATAGCAACAGCAATAGTAATAGTAATAGTAACAGTAACAGTAACAGTAACAGTAACAGTAACAGTAACAGTAACAGTAACAGTAATTGTAATAGCAATAACAATAGTAATAACAATAATGGCAATAGCAACAGCATTAGTGAAAATAATAGCAGTGTTAATTATAATGGCAATGGTGCCAACAATGAAACAATTGATTTTAATGTGTATTTGAATAAATCAGTTTTGGATAAATACCTTGAAATCATAAATTTCAATAAAAATGAATTCGAAAAGCTTCTTGAAAAAGCAATACAGACAATTAACCAAGCAAAAAAGTATCATGATGTGCTGGAAAGCTATTACGTACCTAATATGAATTATGCTGAGGTTACAAAATGCCGTGATGCTACACTTGCCAGGGTATCTGGAACATAAAACGTTTTCAATGAGTGCTTATGCTAATTGGAGCACCAAACGCAGGTGTTCTATCACTTTCCCTCGTTTTCTCAGCTCTGATTTAAGAATGCACCCTGCAAAAATACGGTTTGTGTGTTGTGTGCAGAACACATTTTTTGCATGCAAAATACGCTTTGTACCGCAAGACCAAATGCACGGACGAGCAGATAGGTTCATAGGCGAGTAGCAGGCTCCCGCTTGCGACCAGCTAAGCTTTAGTTTCCAAACAGTCCCTTCATGCAAGTTTATAAATATTCCTACCCTTATTGCTATTTCCACTTTTTTCTTCTATTAAGTAGGGCATTTATATTTTCACTGCTTTCTGAGAGATCCTTTTTCTTTTTTGAGGATTTTTTGGATTCTGCAGTTTTCATATCACTTTTTATTGGAGATCCAATAATTACCTGCGAGCTCTCTTTAGCTATATTTGCATTTGTATATGTATGTGCATGTGCACTATTATTAGCTTTAGTATCAATACTGGCATTTGAAGCTTTGACTTTGGTATTTGTGTTTGTGTTTGTGTTTGTATTTGTATTAGCACTTACATTTCCTCTAAAATTTTTGCCAGTATTTGCGTTTTTATCTGTGTTTTTGCTTTCGTTTGCGTTTATGTTTGTGTTTCCATTAACTTTTGCATTTGATATTGTTTTTACCTTCTTAAATCTGCTTATGAGTTCAAAAACTGGTGTAACAAGCCTTTCATTAACAAGGGCAATTACGGGCTCATATGAAATCCTTAGTTTTCTGAGGGCTATATCGATAAGAAGCAGTATGATTGACAAAAGAATAAGTAGGTTGGTAAGCTCCCTTTTTCCTCCAATGTTTTGAACTTCACCCTTAAATACTTCGCCCGGTTCTGATATAATCCTTCCTGCGCCTGCTTGAGCAAGCTTTTGAAGAAAACTTAAGGCAGATTCATCAAGCATCCTGTATTCCTGCGAATAAGGCATGGCGACTCCTGTGCTGATGTTTTCCATCCCATCTTCTCCCGAAACCTCAAGATTAACAATATATGCGCCGGGATCGTCCTTCTCAATGCTTCCCTCAAACAAACCGGGTCTTACCGCATGAAGGCGTATTTCTTCACTTGTTCCGTCAGGAGCTAGCAGTATTCCGTTTACAGCTTCCTCATAAAGCATGCTTTCAAGTTCGGTTGATAATGAAATAATGCCTTTTCCGTCTTGTATGTGTGTTTCAACAGTGTAACCGACATTCAAGTTCTTTTGTATAAGCCAGCCGGTTAAATTACCCCAGAATTCCGGAGCATCCTGCCACATAGACCATTGTGATGTCCATACCCCGCGAATATCAGAAGTCCAAGCCGCTGTCCTGCCGAGTCCATATTGCCAGACTGCCAGAACCGGATCCTGAATATCGCTTTTGAATACTGTCCGGGCAGTTGCCTTGGCTCTGGTCGCAACATATCCGTCAAGCTGTGGGACGGCGTCAATTCCCTTCAAAATACCCATCGATGATACCAGCTCGGGATAAAAGCTGCGGTTTTGTATATATTTTTGCCCTGCAAGAAAAGCTTCCTTTGCAAATATGCTGGGTATGTCTGAGAATTCGTCTGTTTGATAATATCTCCCCTGCCCGCCGTAAGCCAACGCCTTTAATAGCAAGCTGTCTGCGCCTTCTCCAACTGCAACCGTTGACAGGGTTATCCCATCCTCATTTATTCCGTCAAGAACTCTTTCATATCCATACTTTTCTGCCTGTCCGTCAGTCAGTAAAATAATATGCTTTAATTTAGTATCCTTTGCCCGCAAATTTAGCCAAGCTTCTTCCAGCGGGTGAAGGATTTGTGTTCCACCACCGGGGCGAATCGAGCCAATTAATTCGACTGCTTTTTCTCTGTTCGTTAAGAGCTCTGTTTTTATAACCCATTGTATTGCATCGTCAAAAGCTATTACCCCAAGCTGATCTTTTTCCTCAAGAACCTCCGCCGCACGAATCGCAGCTTCCTTTGCCAGCTCCAGCTTTGTAACTCCGTATTGTCCCCCTGACATGCTTCCTGATTTATCAATTACCAGAACCAGGCCTAAATCCGGGTTTTCTTCCTTTGGTCTTATGTCCATACTAACCGGGAGAATTGTTTCTAATGGTGTGTTACGATAACCACCGGGGGCATAGCTATTTTCACCGCCCAATGTCAAGAGTCCTTTTCCTTGATTTTGAACTGCTTGCTCCAACAGGTTTAAAAAATTAATATCAAGCCATTCTGCAGAAATATCGGATAAAACAAATGCATCATAGGACATTATTCCCTGAAGTGTTGTTGGCACCTCATCAGGCTGCACACGATTTATCTGAACAAAACTTTCTATGTACCGGGCAAGGTTTTCCCCACCGTTTCCTTTTTCCACCAACAACACATTAGGGCGATCAGAAATTTGCGTAAAGGCCGAAAGCTGATTATTTTGAAACACAGTGTCGCTGTCGGCCGTGACTTCTGCTGTGTAGGTCACCATTCCACCCTGATCCACCATATCATTAAAAGTAAAAAGGTTTTCGCCTTTATAAAGATCAACCTGTTTTTCCGCAGTTAATGTTCTATTACCGTAAAGCCTGATTGTGGCTTTTGTGTTTACATTGCTTTTAACCTTTAAAACAACATCAAAACGTTCTTTTGCATTCACTTGCTTTGGTGCTGTGAATTCATCAAGTTGAACCTCAGGCTTTTCTTCTGATACAAAGGGCACTACATCCAGAGTATAACCGAGGCGAGCAAGAAGCCTTGCCGCCTCCAATGCGTTTCCTCCGGTTTCCTTACCGTCTGTTAACAGAACCAGCCTTTTTGAATAGTCGGAAGGTATTATGGAACGTGCCATAATCATGGCTTTTTCAATATTAGTACCATCTGATTTAGTCCGATCCTTGAGAGTTGAAAACACTATGTTGTCTTCAGGCATCTGAATAACTCTTGCATCGCTACCAAATGAAATTACACCGGTTATATCCTTTTCACCGGCTTTACCTGTTGCTTCCTTAATGAAGGCTTCCATTTCGCCGGTTTTATCCCTTACGCTATCGGACAAATCCGCTATAAAAATGGTGGTTGTCTTTTTAGGTTTTAACGAAACATTAGGTGCTGCAATAGCCAATACAAGGGTCAACAATAGCAACAAGCGGATAAAATGTATAGCCCGTTTCTTTATTGCAGAACCAGCCTTTAATGTTCTGCCTGTAATCAATATAAAGGCAGCCAGCACAGGAAAAAGTGCCAATGCCCATGGATTTTCAAAGGATATTCCTAATTGCATGGTACCACCATTTCATTTATCCAAACCGAGTAACCTGCACTTCTTGTATATTCTTGTATTTTCTGTATTTCTTAGTATTCTTAGTATTCACTGTATGCGCTGTTTTCCCTGTATGCGCTGTTTTCCCTGCATATCCTGAGTTTCCTTCCTGTACTCCTTGTACCCCTTGTATTCCCTGCATTCTCAAATAATCATATCAAGGTTTACTAACCAGCAAAGGAATGCACTCGGAAAGTTAAGCAGCTATTATGCAATAGCCCACCAGAATACTTCGCACTTCGCAAGAATTACATACGTCGAGTAACTTATCACCTATTATTGCATTTCCTATTGAATCATCTTCTTGAGCCTTGCACGAACTCTTTCTTCGCCCATTATCTGTTGAATCTCCCATATGTCCGGGGAATTTGTCCGCCCCACCAAGGCAATCCTTATTGCAGTGCTAACATCTCCAACATGGCCTTTATAAAGCTCAGGATTCTTTTTATAATCCTTTGGTTTTGCTGCATAGCCGTTCGTTTCAGCGATTTTTCTTATTTTCTCAAACCATTGACTTTGATCATCATTCTGATCATAGGTCTCAAGATAGTCATTTATAAGCTTTTTAGCCTCATCACTGTCAATATTCACCGGATATTCGTCTACCACGCAGAAATACTCATCAAAGAAATAACTTAAAAAATCGAATATCTGCTCACAATACATGAGATCCTTACGCGGTTTGTTACCCTCTTTACCGATCGACAAAAGTTTTATCACAGATGTTCTGTTTATTTCGAGTTGTTTTGCAGCTTCGATTTTATAATTCTTCGCCCAGTTAAGCAAAAACTCGTAAATTTCCTCAGCAGGAATTTTCAGCAAAACATCCTTGCTTACATTATTGAGCTTATCAAGATCAAAAATCGCCCCCGAAGTGCTCATCTTATCCAGCGCAAAGTCAAATTCAGTATAAGAGCTGTCCGGATTAGCCATTCTCCATTCTTCATAATTCGAATTCAGGATAATCATTAAATATTCTCTGACTGCTTCAGGATGATACCCAAGCTCCATGTAAAAATTGAGACCGAGCTCCGGATCCTTCCGTTTGGATAGTTTTCTCTTATTACCGTTATCTATTTTCATCAATAGAGCAGTATGACAGTAAACAGGCAGATCCCATCCAATTGTTTTAAACATCTCAACGTGTACAGGTAGCGAAGAGAGCCATTCTTCACCTCTTACCACATGAGTAACCCGCATAAAATGGTCGTCGACAACATGAGCAAAGTGATAGGTTGGTATTCCATTAGATTTTAGCAGTACTATATCCTGAAAATTCTCATGTATTGTTAATGTACCTCTTATTCCGTCCTCTATTTCTAAAGTGTTTTGCTCATCACCCATGGATTTAAACCTGAGAACGAAGTTTTCATTATGACTTAGATGCTCCTTTATTTCTTCAAGAGGTAAATCTCTATATTTTGCCCATTTGCCATAATATCCTGTGGTAATTTTATCGCTTTCCTGAGTTTTTCTTAACTCATCAAGCTCTTCTTCTGTGCAAAAGCATGGGTATGCTCTGCCCTGTTCAACAAGATATTTAGCAACGCAATGGTATATTTCTTTTCTCATGCTTTGATAATATGGTCCGTAATCACCGGTTTCTCCGTTAATGTTCACTCCCTCATCAAAGGTTAAGCCATAGAACTCAAATGATGAAATAATAGCTTCAACAGCCCCCTCAACCTTGCGCTTATCATCAGTGTCCTCAATACGGAGCATAAACACACCGTCGCTTTGATGAGCAAGACGTTCGTCTACAAAAGCACCGTAAAGATTCCCAACATGAATAAAGCCGGTGGGACTTGGAGCCATTCTTGTAACCCATGCTCCCTCTTTTAGATTTCTTTTTGGGAATTTTGCTTCGTAATATGGAATTGTTTCCTTCACATCCGGAAATAATAAATTAGCAAGCTCTTTGTAATCCATCTCTTCCATTCCTCCTTTATATATTCTTTATGATACAGTTTTAAGCCTTTGTATGTACTACAGGAATGCTTTTTTAATACAATTATGCATATTTATTCAGCAGAATAAGTTCTCCGCATTCTGAGCACCTTTCTTAGACCGGCAAAGAGGCATCCCTTTGCAATCTCCATTACATAAGTAAGTATACTTTCCTTTACAATTAAAGAAAGACGGTTCCTTTGTTTAATAATAAACAAAAAACCGCCTCATTTCTGGTAAGCGAGCAGTTTAAACGAACAACACATCACCAAACATATAAATGATTGCTCTGTGTTCGTCTAGCTCTCCTCTGGTAACCCATAGGGGAGTCGAACCCCTGATTTCACCGTGAGAGGGTGACGTCTTGACCACTTGACCAATGGGTCGCAACTTTTGCATTTATTATTATACATCCATAATCTACTTTTGTCTATACTATTTTTTGTTAATCCTTTTTCTCTTTTAATGCCATTTGTTCATGAGAATATTTCACTCAAGTTCTGTAATATGATACTGATGGCTATAGAAATCTCTTTTTGCCGCTAATCTACCTCTTGCCATTCCCTTTCCCTTTGGGCTTATGCGTAACTTCTTTTTTTACTTCTGTAAAACCACCATTCTATTAAGAGTACTATAATTGCTGCAATTAATAAAGGTATCGTCAAAGAAAATCCTGTTTTTTTAATCGGTACATATGTACCCGTTTCATTCGCATCAGCCGCAGAGTTCACCTGCCTGTTCTCTATAAGCCATTCGTCAGTAAGGTTTACGGCAAATGGTGTTGATACTATACCGGATGCTTTCTTTTGCTCCAATCGGTAAATGCCGGGGATATATGTTTCAGTAAAAAGCTCGGGTGGAATAGGTGGAGCTATCACAAGCCTGCTGTTATCAGGAAGTACAATTTCTGCACTTTCAGTATCGGGATGAAGGCTAAATTCTGCTATATCCCCAACAAACATTCCCGATATCCGATTGCCGCTTCCTGGAGCATATTCTGTAATTATATTTGACATTAGGACAGGAAACTCCGATTGCAGTGGCAGGTCTGTTTCATATAGGTTAAAACCAAATATCAGCATGCGTATATTATTAATATACCCGTCCATTATAACAGGATTTCCGTTGTACCCCATTACAGTATCAGCCCATTCAGGCTTTTCTAAAATTCTGGTTCTTCCGACAGCAAAATTAATTTTCGAGATATATCTGAATATTTTATGCTCAGATTTTTTGATCTCGGGTGTATCCATCCAACCCCCAACTTCGAACAAGTTATTTTGTGGTGGTGCAAATAAAACTAAATTACCGTCTGTTGGCATATTTTCAGGCATTACGCCATCAAAAACATATAGCCCATAGCCTTTATATTCTGTCAACTCTTCAGGCAAAGTTCTCGTAAGCTCAACATTATTTATTAGTGAAAGAACCTTTTCAAGAAAAATGTTTCCTTTTGTTATCAATAGCACCTTTGCGGGTTTATCAGCATAAACGGTGTCATATGCCCGGTTGTCATGTTCAAGAATATCCTCAGTGTCAATTACACAGGACAACTTCTGTACTTCATCCGGAATATTTCTCCACCATATTGTTTTAGTTTGTTCTGCATTAATCGAGACAAGCTGAGAATCTAAAAAAGCATCTTCTCCATATAGGCTTATGGAAATCGTTGAATCCTTGTCCGACTGATTTCTGATTGTGCTCATTGCTGATATTTGCTTACCAACACTTGTGTGGGTAAAGCGAATAATTGCCAGATTATCATTCTGTCTCTTATAATTAGAAAACTGGATCTCCTCGCTTCCTATGTTAATAGGTTTATCCCCAAACAAAACAACAACTGCTTGATTATCCTGCTTTTTTAACGATAGTATCAACTCTGCAGCATTTTCAACATCCATATGGCTAAAGGTTGGCTCAACGGCTTGTATGGTGCTTTTTATTTCACTTTTTGAGTCCGATGCATACAAAAGCACGTCTGCGCTCTTTGATAAGCTTACGACTGTAACCCGACTGTTCTTTGAAAGCTCATCAACATATTTAATTGCATCGCTTTTTGCGGCTTCCAGCCTAGTTGGACGCATATCAGTTGATGACATACTCAAAGAAGAATCAATAACAAGTATAATTGATTCCTTAGCTACATCTCCCATTTTTATAGCAAGCCCGGATAATGCTAAGATAATAAATAATGCAGCAGCAATCTGAAGAAACATCAACAGATTTTTCCTAAGCTTTTGCCAAGGCGTTCTGGACTGCATATCCATAAGTACCTGGCGCCATAAAATAAGGCTTGAAACAGTATGCTTTGTTCGTTTTTGTTTCAATATATATAATAAAAGGATCAACGGGATTGCTATTAGGCTAATCAACCCCAAGGGAAACAAAAACATCAACCGGTAGCACATCCTTTCTTTTACAGCTTATGATTTCATTGATTTAACCCATACCACATACCATTAAATATTCAAAAGCAAATTGAAAAAGAGTATTAGTACTTTTTTCGCTACCACAATGATTTAAAATATGCTTCTGTATTCATGGATTATGGGGCACTCATAGAAGTATAATGAACCTTCGCCTCCGTTACGAAATCATTTGCTTGACCATTCTGTCCACAGGCATATCGGAAAGAAGCAGAGAGTAGTGGACACCCCATTTTTTACATTGCTCCTTAATTCCTGACAAAAACTGCTTAATGGATTTTTCATATGACTCTAATAATGCTCCTGAAACAGTGACTTCCATTATTTTGCCTGTTTCACTGTCAACAAGCTCCAATGCCCCGTCTATTTGCGGAGACATCTCCTGAGGTGAAAGTATATGGCAAAAGTATATCTCTTGACGTCGATATTTCAAGTATTTTAAGCCCTCTTCCATTCCGCTGTCAATTAAACCATCTGTTATAATAATGCTTATACCTCTGCCTGTTTTCCACTCCATACTCTTAATCGCATCGGAAAAGTCACTCAACCCATGATCCGGCAGCTCCTCTAACAGATTAACCACCTGCATAAAGGCTGCTTGAGTTCGGTAAGGTCCATAAGCATTCTTCACCTTATTATTCCATGGAACAATCATTACTCTGTCATAGGATATAAGGCTTAAGTATGAAATAGCCGCAGCCAAACGCCTTGCAGCAATATTCTTATCAGGTTCTCCAAAAGCCATTGATAGACTCGTATCCAGGAAAATCTGAACAGGCGCTTCCCGCTCCTCCATAAAAAGCTTAACATACAGCTTATCAAAACGACCGTACGCGTTCCAGTCAACCCTTCGAAAATCATCTCCCGGAACATACTCTCTGAAATCTGAAAACTCAACTGAGCTTCCCTTATTCCTGGATTTCCTGTTTCCTGCGGCTTGCCCGGAAACCGGTATATTAACCTGCAACGACAGTGATTGTATTTTTTTTAATGTCTCATTGTCCAGGATTTTCACTGGTAGACCTTCACTTCCTTAATCAGTTCATCAATTATTTTCTCCGGCGTTATTTCATCGGATATTGCATCGAAGTTTAGAAATATCCTGTGTCTGAGTGCCGGATAAGACACGCTTTTTATATCATCAAAGGATACATTGTATCTGCCGCTTAAAAGAGCTTTGATTCTTGATGTTCCAATGATGGCTTGTGCGCCACGCGGGCTGGAGCCATATCGTACATATTTCTTTGTTATCTCAGGAGAACCTGTATCCTCCGGGTGAGTAGCAAGAACAAGCCGGAGTGCATAATCCAAAACCGGTTCAGCTATAGGTATTTCTTTTGAAATCCTTTGGATACGCATAATTTCCTCGGAATTTGTAACAGCCGTGATTTTCTCCTCATCACCCGTTGTTGTCAGCTTTATTATACCCTTTAACTCGTCAAAATCAGGGAACGGAACATCCAGCTTAAACAGGAACCTGTCCATTTGCGCTTCAGGCAAGGGATAGGTTCCTTCCATTTCAATTGGGTTTTGGGTTGCCAAAACAAAAAAAGGCTCGGGAAGCTTATGGGTGGTATCCGCAACTGTAACAATGTGCTCCTGCATTGCTTGAAGCAAAGCACTCTGCGTCTTTGGCGTAGCCCTGTTAATTTCATCTGCAAGAACAATATTGCTAAACACCGGTCCCGGTTGGAAACGGAACATGCCGTCTTCACCTTCTTTACGGCTAACCAGGTTTGTTCCCGTAACGTCAGCAGGCATAAGATCCGGCGTAAACTGAATTCGTGAAAAGCTTAGCCCCATAACCTCACCCAGAACATTAACAAGCCTTGTTTTGCCAAGCCCCGGCATACCTTCAAGCAGTATGTTTCCACCTGACAGCATACACATTATCACCTGCCGTATAACGTCCTTCTGACCTATCATATGCTTCGAGACTTCAGCTTCTATTTTTGACACTGTATCTAAAACCCTTTGAAATTCTGCTTGTTCAGTTTGCACTGTAAACCCCTCCCATAAACTCTTTATCTTAATATTAACTGCAGATTTAAGCGATCTTACTCTATATGAATTAATGCATGTACTATTTGCTTTTCAACAATCATAGCAGGCATTATATTGGAACTTGCCATCAAGCATCATTTAACAGGAATGATTTAAATTTACGCGAAAAGGCGGTGCCCATCTTAACCTCATTATAAAGAAATATTTAACGTAGTATAAGCATCACTTAACACCATCAAGAATCAAAAATCGCCTCTGGTTCCATCAACTATTCAAGTGAGCTGAAATAATCCCTTACAAGCATCTCCATACCTGCCGGTATTTCCTGCCTGTCCATTGATTGAACAGCTTCCTCCCTATATTCGCTTATAACCTCATTCCAGGGAAGCATTACTCCTTTTTGTACGGGTGCGCCATCAGCTTCGTTAAATGTGCTGCTTCCTGATTGCAGCTTCTGCCCTGATATAACCGATTCATTACCTTCGCCGCCTAAATGCTCCGGAACATAAATACTTTGGTATTCAGTCTCTTTTCTGTCACCGGGAGCACGTCCTCCTCCCGCCGGATCTCCTTCATTATAACCTGCATCTTCATTGGTTGAGCCTGAGCCTGCTCCAGCACCGCCACCCTGGCTTTGCCCTCCGGACTGGCCGGATTGACCATTCTGACCTTCGTTGCCTGGTTGATTGCCTTGACCTCCGGATTGATTGCTTTGGCCTCTGGATTGATTTCCCTGCTCTCCGGGTTGATTGCCTTGGCCTCCGGGTTGATTTCCCTGCCCTTGGCTTCCTTGCTGTGCACCGTTATTTCCACCGTTACCTTGAGCTACATTCCGGTCAACAGAAGAAACAGACAGCTTTGCTTGCTTTGCAGCCTTACCCAGTTCTCCTGCCGCTTGTATAAAATCTTGCTCTCCTATAGCGTTTTCATTTGCCTGTGCTATTAGCTCATTAAGGGCTTGGGTAACGTCACCAGCCTTGGAGCTTCCGCTTGCTGCGGACGAAGCAATTTTATCCAAAGCTTCAGCCATCATTGAATTATTACCCATGTTTTCAGCCGCCTGCTTTAATAGTTCGGATATTTCTTCCATGCTCTCCTGCTTTTCAAGCTCTTCCTTTAGCTGCTCCAGCGCTTCCTTTAAAGCTTCTTCATCTTCATTTTTTAGAGCGTTACTCATATCCTCGGTTAAAGACGAACCCGCTAAGGTATTTTCCAAAGTCTTCATATCCTTCAGGGGGTTTTGCCCCTTTAATTTTTCAAGTAAATTCTCCATTTGAGCTAATGCCTTTAAAGCATCCTCCTCCGACTTTGCCTTATTAAAATCTTCCCTTAACTTTTCCAATGCCTCTTTAAGCTTTTTAAGCTGCTCATCACTCATACCCGAATGCTTTTCTGTCTGTTTCTCCAGCTCTTCTTCAAGCATATCCTCTTGCTTTTCTATTTCGTTAATTAATGATTCACGCAGCTGTGTTTGGCGACTAACCTTGCCCGGAATTAAGGAAATCAAGAACGCTGAGGTAATGATTACAGTAGCTGCAATAACCAGCTCTTTTGGAATCTTAATTTTATATGCTTTTTTAAGGTTTATTCTTTTTAAAGCATTTTCGGTGTCCCGCCTTTGCAAAATAGATACAGGAGAGTTGTCGTCTTTTAAATACCATGCTGTAATGACTCTTTCCTTGAGTCCAAGGCTGTCTGCCGTTGTAATAACCCGCTTATGAGTCGGAACCAGAACAAGTACAGAAGCAACCGCCACGAGAGATGCTGAAACAAGAATCTGAAGAATTTTTATACGAACAAAGGGTATAACCACAAACAGAGATACAAATGCAAGGATTAACGCATCTAACCCAGCTGCAAGCAACATATACAGCAGTAATCTCATGGTTTTTTCAAAATGAAGCTTTCTTCTTAAAGGCTTTAAAGCTCTGTTAATATTTTTAATGTTCATTTATAATCCTTTCATTGTATAATCCTTCATAGTTAATTGCGAAACTCTTCAACCCTCGATTTTACTTGCTTAGCAGAAAGCGGTTTCGACCTTTCTCCTCTGCTCATAACTAAAATATTTACATAAATATTACAAGCCTGTGGATAAGTTTTCAAAAAAGCAGTCTTAACTTTCTTAAATTACCCTGAAACCCGCAATTCTTCGTTAAGAAAAAAAGTTATCCACAGTTTTCGGTTTTTTAATTTCGCAATTACCTAATTTACGCTCACCACACATCATGTCAGACGACGTTCAACTAGACATAGACCCTTCACAGGCTAAACAGAGCATAGACGGTTTCAAGCGCAGTCTAGACGAGCTTGACCGAGCACTTGTTAAGCTGTCGTCCAGTGGAAGTTCCGAGCTTGAGAAACTTCAAAAAGCTTTCAGGGATCTGTCTGACATGTCGGGACGGCATACCCAGCAAATTAAGACGGCGGCAGAGGCGTACAAGCAAGGCGTTGTGCAGCGCCTTGAGACACTTGCTCAGGAGCAGTCCAAAGTAAGCCAAATGGTAGAGCGGACTGCAAGAGCACGTATCAATATCACGACTAATCTGAATCGTGACCTTAACCAGTTGTTTAACGAGTACATAGCGGACACAGCTAGAAAAGGCCGCGAGTTAAATAATCTTGAGTTAGCCATGTGGGAGAGTCGTGGAGCTGCTCTTACATCCGCTCAACGTAAACAGTTGAAACAGTACAAAGATTGGCTACATGAAGAGGCAGAAGCTAAGCGTGCGGCTAATAGAGAGCAGGCCAGACTAGAGGCAGAACGAGAAGCCCTTGTGGGTAGAGCTTCGTCAGGCCTGACCAAGTATCAGGCTAAATTAGAGTCTGAACGTGTGGCAGAGGCCGCTAAACAGATAGCGGCAGAACAGAAGACGCAGGCTGAGCGCGAAGCCTTGGTGCTGCGAGCCAATA
>ENA-UOOK01001033-UOOK01001033.1-fermentation-metagenome-genome-assembly--contig:-NODE-1033-length-37389-cov-7.559758_pt1 | contig 37389 bp, 34 predicted proteins | sample MGYA00245777_ERZ724023 | MGnify/ENA primary metagenome ERZ724023 (study PRJEB28704, sample SAMN03018312) | fermentation metagenome | biome: anthropogenic terrestrial biome; feature: soil; material...
ATAACTAATGACTAAAAATAGCAAAATGATTGTGTTCCTTGCCATAGAGGATTAAAAAAAGATAGAGGACTGAGAGAAATATTTTCTATGATTTCCACTCTTCCGTGCGTACTAAACATTCTCTCGCTTTTTCTGGCATACCCTCCATAAGTTTTTTGGCAATATCTATAGGCTCAAATTCCTGTACGGATAATATTATTTCACTTATAATTTCCATGACGCCATAAAAATATAGTTTCAAAGTAAAAATATTAATTGAGTTCTCGGAAAATGCGGGATTAACTTTAAGTATAATTTTTAATGCAGCATTATAATTAATATTATAGGTTGACACTCTGAATGAATTCTGACCGTTGGCGTTTTTAAGTGCATTTTGGAAGAAGGTTATGTTTTCTTTAATATATGTCAGTGAATCTATAGCTGCATGATACCAATCATAGGTCTCATTGATCTGATCAATAAAATAGCCTATGCGATTATTATAAATCCATGAGAGTAAATCATATTTATCTTTAAAATGATTATAAAAAGTAGTAGAAGTCAAATGACAATTTTTTGCAATGTCTTTTGTTGTAATATTCTTCAGGGATTTATTTTGCATCAATTCAACCAATGACTCCGCAAGATATTCTTTTGTTGATTTTGGTGTAATCATTTTTATCTCCCTCCTATCATATGACATTTACTTGTTAAGCTTCGCATTATGCTTACTAATTAAGTATACTATAATTCAATTAACTTTACAAAACATTTAAAGTGACAAATTAGTTTACAACCGGTTTTTTTTAAAAATTGATGAAAACTTAACGATAGGATATTATTATAAGAAAAATATAGAAGGAGATAGCATATGTTTTATCCAAATTTACAATCAAAAAGAAAACTAGGTAATAAAGTTGCAAAAAATCTAAGGCCCTTACAAAGAAAGAATTCAGTGGGTTAATGACTATTTTATTGGTGAAGTTGAAAGAAAGCAGATTAAGGTTATTTACAATAAAACCGTAACATTTGACGATGTGAAACATGAAAATCCGGACAAAGTTATTGTAGCTACAGGTTCTAAACCATTTAATCCCAATATTGAAGGAGTTGATACTACTGTTGCAGCATGGGATGTGCTAAACGGTGATGTTACTTTGCCGGAAAATGGAATTGCTCTTGTTCTTGGAGGCGGTATTTTAGGATGTGAAATTGCTGAAATCCTTGCAGACAAGGGGAATCAGACAACAGTTATTGAAATGACATCGCAAATCGCAGCCGGATTAGAGCCCTTCCATCGTTTGCATTTATTGTCTGATTTTGACGAAAATGATAAGCTCAATGCTTTGACAGACTCTGTTGTTACAAAGATTATATCTAAAAACGTTACTTATAAATGTGGAGAAGAAGAGAAAATTCTTGAGGAAACTTCATTGTATCCGCATTTGGGCAGAAACCTATGAATTTGGAGGTTGTTAAAGAGTTGGAAAATGAAGATATTTGCTTTGAAATTGTTGGAGATGCGAATGAACCAGGTACTTTCATGAGTGCGACACGTCAGGCTTCCGATTCTATTTTAAATGATATACTATAAATAAGAAGCGATGTAAGCATCAAAAGCATCAAATATGCAAGTTGAATAATTCAATGCTTTGCTATATAATACAATATAATTATTATATATTGATATGGTAAATTAAAACTTGAAACATGGCAGGTAGTTTATAAGCTTATAGACCTGTTGCAAGCTGAAGGAGCTTAAAAATTTGCTAAATAATATGGAAATCTAAGGGAAAATCACTTAAAGGAAGGGATGATTATATGGTTGAAGATGATATGATAATTGAAAGAATTTGCACAAATTGCAGTTATTTTTTTCAAGATATCGAAGATAGTAAAGATAGTGAAAGATGGGACTATGGAGTATGCATGAATAACAGCGATGATTTTGAGCCGTATGTAGATGAAATTCTTGAAACCGGTAGCTTTTCAAGCTGTCATGAATTATATTTACAAAATAGGTTTAATGGTGAAAGAGATGCCTGCGAAAAATTTGAAGAAATAGAATTCGTTGACATACCAGAAGGTACGGATATAATTGATTACCTGAGGCATGAGAATCTAAAAAATCAAAATGTTGATGAAATTGCCAAATATTTATATGATACCGATGTAAATATTGTGAAAAATGCACTGTCTGCGATTTCAACTTATGTATATATTGGAAATCAGGGGGCATTTGAAATATTACTCAACTATTACCTAAGCTTAGGTCCTGCGGAAAGTTTAGAAGATGTTTACATTAGAAATGACATAATTGATATGCTTTCCAGGTATGAATCAGATAGAAGGGTATTAGAAGCATATGTAAATGAACTTGAAAGAACACCGTCCAATAACACTACGAGACAGCTGTATACATTATTATTGGAGCGTTTGTACAGATGCAATAATGATATAGTATTTGATTTGCTTAAAGATTTGCTTGACAGAAAAAAGTACAGCTACAAAATTAAGAAAAGGATTACGGATATTATGGAAAGCGATTATGCCATACACAGGAAGAATCCATTTGCTGATTAGTTCTTTTGGGAATAATTCTATTGTTGAGGAGAACAGGCTTTGTATCTGTTAATTCCAGGGGAGGAAGATTTGTTTTCCTATGATAGGATATAATTGAGAACTATTTCCTGGGATATGATGAGATTGTCAATTATGAAGTAGAATTAGAGGATGAAATCTCGGTACTTGCTTAGATTGATTCCGGACAGATTTTAAATTTGTGCAACAGATTCTATGGGATAAATGATTTAAATTACCTTGATTTTTTTTGGTAACAATAATAGAATAGTATATATAAAAATATTCATTTAAGAATTTATCATTATACAGGTGATTAAAATATGCACGAAGGGCACAGGGAAAGAGTTAAAAAACGATTTCTTAACGAAGGATTAGATTCATTTGAGGACTATCAAGTTTTAGAATTGTTATTATTTTATGCCATACCGAGAAAAGATACAAATGAGTTAGCTCATACTCTTATAAGTAAATTCGGCTCATTATCTGCGGTTTTTGAAGCAGATCCTGCTGACCTTGCTAATACAGTCGGTATATCAGAAAATTCGGCAGTTTTACTTTCATTAATTCCATTTCTCTCAAGATATTATCTTAAAGATAAATGGGGTAAAAATGAAACAATTGATAGTTCCATTAAAGCCGGAAAATATCTGATAGATCTATTTGCAGGAAGAAACTACGAAATGTTCTATTTGATATGCTTAGATGTTCAAAACAATATAATCCACGCATCGTTAGTACATAAAGGAACAATAAATGAGGTACAAATATATCCGAGAATTATTGTTGAAACAGCATTACGACATAAAGCTAACAGCGTTATATTGGCTCATAATCATCCCGGCAGCAGCATAGAGATTTCTAAAGCTGATGAAGAGGCAACCAAAAAAATTAAACTTGCCCTTAATGCTATCTCAATACAAGTTATGGATCATATTATTGTTGCCAACAATCGGTACGTGAGTTTTGCGGAAAAGGGTTTATTATAGCTAATAATTAACGGGAGATAAAAAATGCAATATTTAGATAATCATTTTCTTTTTTCAGAAACTTTTATTAAAGAATATTTACGGGAAAATAAAAATGATAATGATATATCAAACATATTTATACAGATCCGTCAATGGAATGAAGAATATATTAACGGAGATTTTAAAGACGATTCTTGGTTTGATTTTATTGATATTATTTTTGACATATTAGGATTTAAAAAAAGGAAAAACGGTCAGGAGAGGTTTCTTTATACAAATACTATTACCGAAAATGAAAAGCCTGTAGCTTTTTGCTATGTTGTTGAGAAAAATATAGATATAGCATCGACTGTTAAAGGAGAATACTACGCTTTTAATGCAGTCAGCACTGCTAAAAAAAATGGTATCGAATGGGCAATGCTTACGAATGGATATCGTTGGAGAATATATTATATCAAAGACATAAGTCCGTATGAGAATTATTTAGAAATTGATATGGAATCATGTATTAATGACAATAAAAAGTCAGGTGAAGCCTTTGAATTATTCCATATATTTTTTAATTCGACCGCTTATTACAATGACGGCGATGGGCTGGTAATTGATAAAATTAAAGAAAAATCAGATAATACTTCAGGATGTATAGAAGATTGTTTGAGAAATAAAATAGAAGGTATTCTTGAAGAGCTTTGCTATGGTTTAAAAGAAGATGTTAATAAAGAAGAATACGATGAAATCGACAGGAGAAGTATTTATACAGATGCAATCATTTTATTGTATAGAATGTTGTTTTATGGATATGCAGAATCCAGAAAAATGCTGCCTGTAGTTGAAGATGATTCAAATTATAACGAATCCTTTTCTATGTTGTGTGAAGAAGCAAAAAATATAATGAATAATGGTAAGCTTTATAATCATGCGGGTAAATATGATTTTTGGCGGAAATTAGATAATCAGCTTAGGATATATGTTGACAATAAATATAATGGAGGATTATTTAGCAACGCTGATAAACCGATTATAGGTGAATATAGAATTAAAGACCAGTATCTAATAAAATGTTTAGCAGAACTTTCTTACATCAAAGACCGAAACGGGAAATATGAAGAAAAGATTGAATACAAGGACTTATCGGTTAGAAACTTAGGTGCAATATATGAAGGTATACTTGAATATCAATTATTTATTGCCGAAGAAAGGATGGTTCGGCGCAAATCAAACGGCAAAGTAAAATATATCAGAGAATCAGAGACAACATTAAAGAATTCAGATTTAGGCAATATAATAGAAGCGGGAGGAATATATTTATCACAGGATGCTACGGAGAGAAAAGAAACAGGTTCGTACTATACACCTGAAGACGTGGTTGAATATATTGTTGAAAATACCGTAGGAAAAAGGCTTAGTGAATTAAGGGCAGAACTTCAAGACAGCTTGAAGGAAAACTATATTAAGTTATCATATGAACCTACAGAATCTGGTAAGAGAAGAATAAGAATGGAAATTGATGAAGCCACAAAAAATTTCATTGAAGAAAAGGTCTTAAGCATATCTATTATAGACAGCGCAATGGGCAGCGGCCATTTTTTAGTAAATGCAGCATATAGAGTTGCCAATGAAATTGTTGAAATTGTTTCTGAAAATAATTGGAATACAGACATTGAGTTACAGGCAAATATAACCTATTGGAAAAGAAAGGCAGTCGAAAACTGCATCTATGGTATTGATATTAATGAATTGGCGGTAGCATTGGCAAAACTTTCATTATGGCTTATTTCTGCATCAAATGGCAGGGCACTTTCTTTTATTGACCATCATTTAAAAGTTGGTGATAGTATTATTGGTACAGATAGAACAAAGATAGAAAGATTCAAGCATAATGATAAAATATATATCTTTGATGTTTCGTATAATACTCTCATGCAGCCTATTTTAAATAAATATGAGAAAATCAAGAAAATTGGCAGTCAAACTAAAAATGATGTTGATCTTCAAAAAGAAATTTATAAACAAATTGATGATGAACTTAAGCTTTTAAAATCTAAATATGATTATTGTCTGGCATCCAAATATAAAGGTGATATTGAAGATGAAATTAAATATGCAGAAATTATGAACGCAAGCAATCTTAAGGTATTTGAAAATGAAAGTGCTTGTGAATTGCTTGCATTTGCTAAGGAGAAACAATTCTTTCATTGGGAACTTGAATTTCCGGAGGTTTTTGAAAAAGGGGGATTTGACATATTGATTGGAAATCCTCCATATGTAGATGTAAATGGACAGAAGTATAATACTATTATCAAAGAGACCATCAATTGCAGAAATTTATATACATATATGGCTGAAGTTGGGATTAAATATCTGAGTAGTAATGGTCGTTATGGCTCTATTCTTCCAAGTGCTAGTGTTTGTACACCGAGAATGAGAGATTTTCAAGATTTAATTATAGAAAATTCTAAAGAATTATTTATTAGTACATATGATGATAGGCCAGGTAAAATATTCGTAAACTTAGAAAGTATGCGAGTTGCAATAATATTAATGACAAAAAAAACTTATTCAGAAGAAAAAACAAGTGTATATGTTACAAAATATAATAGATTTTTTACATCAGAAAGGAAACAACTATTTAATAAATTGAAATATATACCTGTTAATAAATCTCAAATAAAAAATGGATATATCCCAAAATTTGGAGATAACCGGGAAAAAACAATATATAAGAAACTATTCTCAAATAAAAATACAATTGGAAAATACATTAGAGATAAAGGAAATAATTTATACTATGGAGTGGGAGTACGTTATTGGATTAAAGTTTTGACAAAACCTTCAATGGAAGTTGGCGAAAATAATCCGAGGTTATCCTCTGGAGAAAAAACAATTACTATTGATAAAGAAATTAACATTGATATTATAAATTGTATTTTAAATTCATCGTTATTTTTTTGGTTTTTTCAAAATCATTCTGATTGTAGAAATTTTTCTTTAAATGCAGTAAAGATGTTTCCATTAAAAACAGACATAAGCATAGAAACATCATTAGAATTAACAAGGCTATCCGAGTTATTAATGGACGATTATTTTAAAAACTCAATTGTTAAGGAAACGGTATATCAATCTACTGGTAGCTTAAAATATAGGGAGTTTAGAATTAGAAATAGCAAGGCAATAATTGACGAAATTGATGATTTGCTTGGAACTTTATATGGACTTAATAATGAGGAAGTTGAGTTCATTAAGAATTATGAAATTGAATATAGGATGGGTTAAAACCTGAGAGGTGTAAGTAGATGGATTTTAAAATTCAAGTTCTTAACGGATTCAAGCTGTACTTTGACCAAATTACAAGCATTTTTAAAAACAGATATGATGGTGAAGAAAAAATAAATCTTGGTAAGCTTTCTGAAATTTCAGGACTAAACAGAAGAAAAGCGAGAATGATATTAAACTATTTAGCAGAAATCGGATTGAGCGAAAAACGCACTTTAAATAAGACTGACTTAGGTACGACAATTTATAAACATGATGAATTTTTACAGAAAGAAGGTACCTTGTGGCTAATGCACTTTCTGCAAGCAACAAACGAGTATTTAATTATTTGGAACAAAAGCATTAATATGTTTTATGATTATCAACAAATAACTAAGGAAGACTTACAGGGACAATTTGATGATCTTGAGGAAAAATGTTCAAAATATACTTTTAGTCACCATATAGGTAAAGAAATAAATATCGTATTAGATGCATATATCAATCAAAACTTTAAGAAGTTGAATCTGATAGAAAAAGATAATAAAGGGTTTGCGGTAAACAGGAATCAAGATATACCGCCTATGATTGTACTTGCAGCAATATTACTGTACAAGGAAAATTATTATCCCGGCGCAAGTGCTGTGGATATCAAAGAATTATGTTTTAATAAAAATTCTCCCGGAAGAATTTTTATTTTGGATGAATATGAATTTAGAAATATATTGGAAAAATTAAAAAATCAAGGATTAATTAATATTGAATCAAGAGCAGACTTAGATCAAGTTAGAATAAAAGAAGGGCATACTTTTGAGAAAACAGTTGAGGCATATTATGCTTCACTAAAATGATTAGGGGGCAGTATGGATATTTTTCAATTAGCAGATGAACAATTGCAGGAAAGATATAAACATTTTATTATTTTTGGTCCTCCTTTAAAAGGAAAAAGTAATTTAGCTATGTTTATATCAAGGGAAAAGTCGGGTGTTTATATTGACTTACTGTTAGAATTTCATAACAATCAAAAACTAAAAGAAGAAATAGACATCTTTAATGTGGAAAAATTTAAAAAATATATTGATAATATTGTTATTAAAAATAACGGCAGATTTTTGATTATTGATCATATGGATTTTTTGATTCACACATGGGATAAAACCCAATTACAAGAGTTAATTACATTTATTGAAATGGGTGAAAATAATTATTGCTGCTTATTCATAATGCAGGATTATAAAGTTATTTCAAAGCTTGTATTAAAAAATGAAAAAGGAAATCGAAGGAATATAAATATTTTTGACATAAGTCAAGGGGGAATGATAAATGGCTAAAATAAAGGAATTGGTCAAAATTCAAAGCAGTTACTCACATCAGGTAAATTTAAAACTTGAATTCAGCGATACAGCTTTAAATGCAGAAAGAATGTCAAATTACAGACCTATCAAGTCCCATAGAAAAGCTTTTGAATTAATTGCCGAAGGGGCATTCAGAAAAGATTCAAAGAGATGCTTCGTTTTATCCGGTTCATACGGAACAGGTAAGTCACACCTTTGTCTTATGGCAGCTAATTATTTCGAATCACCATCAGACACCACAGAAATGAAAAGCTTTTTTGTAAATTATGCTGATTCCGAAGCAGAAGAAACAAATAAAAAAGCGGAACAACTTAAAGGAATGAGAAAGAGCGGGAGATATTTAGTAAGTGTTTGTGATTATGGTTCAAATAAATTCGAAACATATGTATTAAGAGGAATTAAAGATGCCCTGCAAAGGGAGAAAATTTCTGAGGAAGAAATGGATAGCTATTATTTACAAGCAATTAAGAAAATTAATGAATGGGAAAGCAACGAAAATATAAACTTTTATAATAATTTAGAAAAAGTTTTGGAGAATAAATATCAATTGTGGTCGATAAACAAATTAAAAGCCGAGCTAAAATCATATAATAAAGAAGCAATAGATATTTTTAAGGACGTGCATAAAATCATAACAACGGCTGATTTTGAATATGATAAAGATAACTATGTTGAAATTATAAGCCAGATATCAAATAGTAATACAATTAAAGAAAAATTTTCAGGGCTTATAATATTTTATGATGAGTTTGATTATCAGTTAAGAAGTAATAGATTTGATTTAGATGAATTTCAAAAATTTGCCCAGATGTGCGCTGCATCTTTTATGAATAATTTTCCGATTATATTTGTAGCTACAACACATAGGTCTTTTGCATCATATAAAAATGTATACAATGCTGAAGACTTCATGACGGTGAATGATAGAATAAGAGAAATTCCCCTTGCAACCGAGGGAATAGAAGAAATCATATCCGCAATTGTTAACCTTCAAAAGGATTCTGTTTTGTGGAAGGAAAAAATTAAGCCCAATGCAGACGAATTCAATAGGTTAGCAAGTATGTGTGAGCAAATGAAAATTTTCAACTGGTTATCAGGTCCGAAAAAAAGGAAAAAAATTGTTGAAAATATTTATCCTATGCATCCCATGGCTACATATTCATTATTAAAACTTGCTGAAGACGTCGGGTCAAATAATCGTTCTGTGGTTACTTTTTTTGCAGATGAAAAAGAAGACAAGGGATCATATGATTGGTTTGTAAAAAATACAGATATAACAAATTCCAAAGGCGAGCTGCAATTTTATACTATGGATTTATTATTTGATTACTTTAAAGACAAGCTCAATTCAGATAATCCGGAGCTCAGACTCACGATAAAAGAAAATATCAGAAATTATGAAACATCTCTGAGAGAGCTTTGCAAGCAAAGAGCAACTTCGGGAGAATTAGATTTGAGTGACAGTATTTATGATAGGATTTTGAAAATCATGGCTATTTATCCAATTATCGGAATACCCATCGACATGAATGCTTTAAAAGTTGCCATGTATGCTAATACAGAGAATAAAATAATTGAACTTGAATATTGTTTGAAAAAAGCAACCTCATATAAGATAATTTACCTGAATGAGACAAACCTTTGTTATGAATTCAGAAGAAGTGATGCTATTGATATTAACGGTTTAATAAAGGAATACAAAGAAGACGAAAATAATTTACCAGATAATTATATAGAAGAGCTTGAAAAAATCATACGCGATGAAAATGTAAAAAAATCAAGTAAGTTTTACAAAGATAATGACTATTTGGTTGCGGCTAAATATAACTTTGAATATAACGAAGATAAAAGGTTGAAAAGAATATTTGCAACAATTAAAGAAATAGAATCCTCAAATTATCTGAATGACCTTTTGGGTAGCTTAAAAGCAGAAACTAAAATAAAATCATCCTATGAAGGAATGGTTGTTTATGTGTTCTGTGAGGATGAAGGTGAGATAAAAAGAGCAAAAGAGGTTGCTATAAAAAATAATCACGATAATATTATGGTAGCTGTTCCTGTAGAAGAAATACCGATTTATGATGAAATTTTTTCTTTAAAAGCCGCTGTTTCAATAGAAACCGATGAGTTTCAAAGTCAGGATATGGGGATGCTTAAAGAATATATAATGCAGTATGATGGTAAGTTAAAAAATAAATTAGAAAGTTATATAAACTCTAAAAACCTGATTTTTTATGGAAAAAATGGAATAGAATTAGCTAAATGCAGTTCTGACAGCGATGAATCCGTAAAAAAACTCTTTGAGTCTATCTATGAAGGAAAACGTAACAGATTAAAACATGAAGAATTAAATTTAATCCATGATTTTAAAGATAAAAATAATATTGCTCTTAAAGATGCCGTAGAGAAACTATTTGATTTCTCTGAGGATTTGTATTATAGAAATGACGTAGCTGCCGACAGGGGTGATATAAGATATTTCCAAAAGGTTCTGATACAATCCGGCGTATTAAAAAGCGTCGGTACTAATCAAAATAAAGTTATGTGCGAATTGGAAACGGATGAAAGTAAATATCAAAAAATATTGCCGGCATTATCAGCTATGATAAGAGAAATTAAAGATACAGATTTTAATATGAGCATAATAGGCTTAATAGATGATTATATGGGAAATTACGGAGTTGGATATAACTCAATAATTTTATATTTTGCTGTAATAAAAAGGTATTTCAAAGACAGTCTTATAATAATGTCTGATGCAGGTGATATAGGAAGTCTTAAAATTACGAATTATGATATATTGTTAGATCTTTTGTATAATAAAAAATATAAAAATGCAATACTAAAATTCAAGGAAATTCATGAACACGATGCGGTATTTATCAATCAACTTTATGAAGCGTTTACAGATACACAAACAGCTAAGGAGAAGGAAATTACAATAGATAAAGTTTACGATACAATAAAAGCATGGTATAAGGGACTGGACAATATTAATAAGGTGCGCGGAATTTATGGCAATAATATGTTGGATAATTTTATTAATACTTTTAATCAAATTGAAAATAAAAACCCAAGAGATTTTATCTTAGAAGAAATTAAATGTATTTACGGATTTGATAAACAAACTCTCGTTTTAACAGATAAGGTGCCGGAACTTATCGATAGAATAAAAAAGGACAAAGAAGCAATTGAGCAAGGCTATTATATTGCGAGAGATAAAATAGTGAATAATATTAAGGAAATATTTAATATTAATGAAGTTTCGTATGAAGGAATAAACGAAAATATAAATCTGTGGTATGAAAAATTAAGTGATTTTCAGAGAAATTACAATAATGATCTGCATAGCTATGAAAGTCGCCAATTAGTACTTCATTTAGGTAAATCACATGATTTTGAAAAGTTAGTAACCGAGGTTTTGCCGGAAGCATATAAAATAGATAAGGTGAGATTATGGTATACCGATAAATCCGATTCTTTTACAGAAAAAATCAAAACAGCAAAAAGGCATATTGAAGAAAATATTTTTTTAGTCCGGGCTCCATCATATGAATTTATGTGTGATAATGAAATTGATGTACAAAAAATCAGTGATTCCTCGGCAAAGGTAAAATATAGGAATTCGGTATCTATGAGAATTATTCCAAATGAAGATCATAATAAAATTTTTATAACATCCAATGGTTTCGATCCTAAATCGGAAAATTCACAAAGGGAAGAAACAGTAGGTTGTTATGATTATACAACTGAAGAGGATGTTACTCTTAAATTCTGCGCTATTGATAATGAAGGCAGATACAGCAAAGTAACTAAAGTCGATTTCATAAATGAAGATAAAAAATTCGAAGTAAAATATGTTAATGAATCTGAGCAGATTGTGATAGAAGATATAGGTAGAACAATGAAAGAAGAGCCTAAAGTACAAGTAACATTGCCCCGGGATACTGATAGTTTGAAACAATGCATTCAGAGTATTATTGTTGAGACAAAAGAAAAATACGACTTGAACAATGAACAGTTTATAGAAGTTTTAAAAATACTGATAGAAGGATTGAAGGGTTAGGTTATGAGTAATGTCATACTTTATGCGGATATAAATAAAACATATCAAGGAAAATATAATCTACTGTTAAATAAAATAGGTGATTATGTTGACGGATATTTTGTGATTAAGCAGGCAATTGGCAAAAATGAAACAATAGTTGTTGTTGTGCAGAACGGATATTGTTTGAGTTGCTTAAAGGGTATGGCATTGCAGTATGGTGACGAATACATTCATATTCAAGAACTTTCTCCGAAACAGCAGTTAGCTGAATTATTAAATACAACAATACCGGATTATATAAGCGATGAAGATATTGTAAATGATAAGCTAATATTACAAGCTGATAAATTGTATTATAAAAAAGGAATGAGTTTTAATGATACTATATTGCAAAATTATTTAAGTATCAATTTTACGTATGAAAATTTTCCGTTTTCTAATATAACTGAATTGATTAAAAGCTTTGACTATCAAAATTACGAAACAATTATGAAAGGTAAAGTTGTTAAGAAAGTTTTTAAGAACAAAATAAAAGAATGGGTAAAATCTTGTAAAAACGATTATCAAAAAAATATTATCAAGCACTTTGCTGAAAATCCGGACAGGCTTTTGAAAAACATTTCTAAACATCTGATTCTAAGAGGATATCCCGAAGAATTACAAATGGATGTTATGGGAGAAATGGGTAGGGACATAGCAAGGTTAAAATTAATTGACAAACCATTTTTAATAGAAGGGATGAGCTATACAAATATAGAAAGAAACATAAAAATATATCTTAATAGATTGAGCATAAACGATCTGTCTAAGGAAGAGTTAATCAAAAATATTGATATTGTTTCCGGTGTACTATCTGATGAGTTGGATTTTGTTTTAAATATGATTGAAAATAATGCAGATGCCGTAGATGAAGAAATATTGAAAATGTCAGAAGATAAATTTGAACCTATCCTGAAGCATTATCCTAAATATGATGACAGACTAAAAAATATACTTCCGCCAAAATTTCCACAAGAGCCTAAAGATCGTTTTACCGCAAAGGATTGGCTTAAGTGGGCAGTTAATGAATACCTGCCATATAAGTTTTGGTTGGAGGATAAAAACAGCAGCAATGAGTTAATAGATGAATATGCCTCTTTGTATGGTGACTGGGTTTATAATAATTATCATGAGCTACTTTCAGGTGAGTCAAGCATGCTATATAAAACTTTGATTAATTTGAACAAAAGCTTGTCTAAAAGTATAGTATCTTTAATTGTTATGGTTGATAATTTTAATTTTAAATATGTGTCATTGGCAAAAAAGTATTTTGGTAATTTCGGATTTAGCACTACAATTGAAAAACCACTATTTTCTATGATTCCCACAGAGACATCTGTTTCAAAGAAAGCATTTTTCAGCGGAGAACCATATACCTCTAAAAATATATCATATGAAAAGAGATGTCAGGAATGGGAGTCTCATTACGATAAGAAATTCAAATATCTGTCAGGCACAAAAAGAATGGACGAAATTAATGGTAAAAATGCAGATATTTATATTTTGAATTATACAAGAATAGATTCTATATTACATGAAAATCAAAATGATTCAGCTCTTCCTGCAAGATATAAAATAAGGGAAGAATTGAAGGCGTTAATCGAAAAAATAGTAAGCTTTTCCAAACGAATTGGATATGAAAATGAAATAAAAATATATTTTGTAAGCGATCATGGCAGTACAAAAATCTTGCCGGAACAGATTAATTTAATTGATTCTAAATATTACAAGGAAAAAGCGGAGGATTATGCACATAGGTATATGTCTTTGAATGATAAGCAATTTGAAGCTTATAAAGCAAGTTTGGCAAATTTATGTTATGTAATGGATAAAAATCATTATGGTACTCAAGAAAACTATTTAATTGCAAAAAAATATTATCGTTTTATGAAAACAGATGAAAATTATTATGTACACGGCGGAATCACGCCGGAGGAAAATATAATTCCTTTGCTAAAATTTGAAAAAATAGATACCCGACTAATAGAACCAATTTTAATTCTACGTACAACTGAGTTTAGGTATTCCGTATTAAGTAATTTAGTATTTACTATAAAGAATTTCAATAAATTTAATTTGAGGAATGTTGAGATATTAATAAAGAATCGAAATGTAAAATTAGATAAAGCAAGTAAGAAGATTGCTTATATTAAGCAAGAAAGTGAAGATACTATTGAAATTCACGGTATAAGAATCATAAAATCAGATGAAGAGAAGAATAAATTATATGTAGATTTATGTTATGATTTCTTGGATAAGACATATAAAAAAGAATATTTATTTGAAATCTCAGTAAAATCTATTCAAGAAAATAAAATAGATTTTGGTGATTTATTTTAAGGGGGAGAGTAAATGCAAAATTTTGAAAAGATAGCATATGACTATTATGGTGATGTTGTTATAAATAAGAATTTAATTCAAAAAGCGGGATTTTCGTCAAGAGCAATTCCCACATATGTAGGAGAATGGATATTATATAATTTTTTAGAAGACGGAGAGTTAACAGAGGATGCAAGAATAAGAATTTCAGACTTTATCAGCCGTTTTTTGCCACAAAAGGGTCAAAAGGAAGAGGTTAAGAACAGACTATTAAATATGGAGCGCGTAAGACTTTTAAATGATTACAGTGTTTCAGTAAATCTAAAAACGGGAAAAAGAAGCCTGAATATACCATTCTTGGATACAAAAGATGCTTTTATCAGTGACGATATTGTTGAGAAAAATCAACTTCTTCTTACAAGTGGAGTGTGGGGTGTAGGTGAGTTGTTTTATGTTCCGCCTTCATCTCCATCTGACAGAGGACAGGTTTGGATGAGAGATTTCAAGCCATTTCAAATTGGCAGTATTGATGTCGAATACTTTAAAGATTGCAGGAAATATTTCTCTATAGATGAATGGACTGATTTAATAGTATCAAGTATGGGATTTAATCCTTCAATTTATACAAAAAGACAAAAAATAATCTTAATTACAAGACTTTTGCCAATGGTTGAATCAAGGATTAATTTAGTGGAGTTAGCTCCTAAAGGTACGGGAAAATCGTTTGTGTACGATAATGTTTCCAGATATACAAGAGTCGTAGGCGGCGGAAAAGTTTCACCGGCTGTAATGTTTTATAATTTGACTTCTAATACACCGGGGTTAGTAACAAAATATGATTTAGTTGTACTTGATGAAGTACAAAGTATTCAAGGTGACAGCAAAGGTGAACTAATAGCAGGTCTCAAGGTGTACCTTGAATCGGGCAAATTTAGCAGAGGAAACGCCGAAGCAACCGCGGAGGCCGGATTTGTTATGTTAGGCAATATTACACTTGACGAAAACTACCAACCGGTATATCAAGATGAGGGAATTTTTAAAGAAATACCGAATTTCCTACAAGACACAGCTTTCATTGATCGCATACACGGAATAATTCCGGGATGGGAAATGCCAAGGATATCAACAGATACTCCCTCAAAAAGTTTAGGATTTAAAGGTGATTTTTTTTCCGAAGTGCTTCATAACTTACGAAGTGAAGTGAGCTATACGGATTATGTTAACCTGAATATGAAATTAAAGGACTGTAAGGACTTGCGAGACCGTAAAGCTATTGTAAGATTAACGACAGCATACTTAAAAATATTTTTCCCGGATTTAGAAATAAATCATAGTGATTTTATTGAATATTGTGTCAGACCGGCAGTTGAATTGAGACAGCGTGTAAGGAATGAGTTGCATAAAATGGATAAAGAATATTCAATGGTGAATATAGGTATTAACGAATAGAATTCTGGTTTTACCGAATATTAGAATACTATAATAATAATTTTTATTTGCATTAACTTAATAAAATAATAGGGAGGTAAAAATATGGGTAGCAGTAGTTATAGTGGTAATAGTGGTGGTGGCAGAGCATACGAAAATTTTGAATGTGGTGGAATATTTGAGTTTTCAGTATTACTTCCTGATTCACTAAGTTTAGATTTCTATAGTATTAAAATTGGTGATGACATTAAATTAAAATTGGTGAAAGATAGGTTGCCAAGATTAGAGGTTGTTAAACTTGTAGATGATACATTGATTGGGTTAGTTCCACCTTCTCATAGTATATTAATTAAATGTATTGAAGAAGGTTGGAATTACTACGGAAAATTAATCGATATTGAGGGCGATGAATTTGATCCGATAATATATATTAAAATCAAAGGTGAGTTTTAAAATGAATAAAAATGATATAGTCGAATTGTTTATAGAAATATGGGAATTGTATGGTAGTTCAATTGAACCTTATAATGTTCGTAAGATAAGAGATAATGATTTGCTTATAGATGAATTCTTTTTTGTTATATTAGGCGGATTTGGTATAAATTATGAACTTAATAAATCAGGATTAGAAATTATAAAAAACAAAGGCTTAATTGAGCAAAATTTTTATTGTAATAAAATGGAAAGTGAGACATCTTGTTTATTGAAGAATGAATTTATTAAAAAGCAATTTGAACCTAAGACTAACAAAAAGGAATATCGTAAATATAGGTTCATTAATAGTAAACCATCTATAGTATATTCTGCCGGTAATTGGTTATTAAATGAATATAATTGGAATCTTGTAAAACTATTAAATGATGAAGTTAATATAAGAAACATACTTTGCTCTTGTCCAGGCTTTGGAATGAAATCAGCAAGTTGGTTTTTAAGAAATACTGGTTACAATGTAAATTATGCAGTTTTAGATGTACATATATTAAGATTTATATCCAAAATTGGCATTGAAGTTCCTAAAGTATTAACTGAAAAGGCCTACATTGAAATCGAAGAAATATTGAGAGAGATATGTGATAAAATTGATGTATCACTAGGTAAAATGGATTATTTGCTTTGGATTTTAGGCAGAACTGGATTTTTAAATTATGTTGAGGTGAAATAAGATGAGTATTGCTATCTATGGAGAAGTTGCTTTAGACTGGTTGATAGCTCGTAATGAAGAAATAAGATATAGAATGGGTGGAGCTGGTCTATATGCCGCATTATGTGCTGCTAAATTGAGAAAGGATGTAGAACTACTTACCATTTTTGGTCCGGAGATAAATGAGTATAGTATATCTGTATGGAGCGATTTAGGAGTGTCGTTTAACTATGCTATAATTGACAAAGAGTACAATATCTCGAAATATCTTGTTACTGGATTTGAAAATTATCAAAAGAAAGTTAGTAGACCAGTTACCTCTATAAGATCGAATTATATGTATACACCTGTTTTACCAAAAGAATGTGAGGCGGTACTTATTTTTCCTATAAATCATTCAATCCCGAAGAATATTTGTATAGAAGCAAAAAATCAAAAAAAACTGGTCTTAGTTGATCCAAAACCTAATTCAGATTCAATTGCAGATACAAGGGAAATATTAGAATATGTAGATGTTTTGTTAGTTAATGAAGAGGAACTAACCTTGCTTTCGCTTGAGAATGATCTAAAAAAAGGAATAAAAAAACTTCTTGGAAAAGGGCCTAAGTATATAATTGTTAAAAGAGGGGTTAAAGGTTGTATTATAGCAGAAAAAGGAAGAGATTTAGTTATTGTTCCATCATACAAAAGTAATGCTATATGCACATTAGGTTCTGGGGATGTTTTTGGTGGTGCGCTAACAGCAATATTTTTAGAAACTCAAGATATTCTTTATAGTGTTAGATTTGCTTCGTGTATGGTGGCAACTTTTATTGAAAGTATTGAAACAGAACGAATGCCTAATAGAAGAACGATAGAAAATTACTTAGATAAAAGAGAAATTATTAGTTGTAACTCATCAAATAATGTAACGATATATTTGGCAGGTCCCTTTTTTTCTAAAGCAGAACTTAATTGGGTTAATTATATTCATGAATGTCTTGAAGGATGTGGTGTAAATGTATTATCTCCTTATAAGGAAAATGGCATAGTTGATATAAACACAAGTATGAATGATAGAAATTATATATTTAATTCAGATTTAGAGCTTTTGCATAGATCTGATATTGTTGTTGCTTTATTAGATCATAATGATCCTGGAACATGTTTTGAAATCGGTTATGCGTATAGTGAAAAAATACCAATCATTGGATTAAAGACATCCAAGGATATGTTTAACAATATGATATTAATTGGCTGCAATAGGATATGTAATTCTGTCGAGGAACTTGTATCGGAGGTTTATAAATATGCAACAAAATAAAAAGGTAGTTCTTTTACTCTCAGGTGGAATTGATTCTACTGTACTTTTATATTGGTTAAATGCAAGGAATTATGAAATATTTCCTATAATTATTAACTATGGGCAAATAACATACGAAGGTGAGAAAACTCATGCTATAGATGTCTTAAGTGATCTAGATATAAATGACTTATACAGCATTAATGTTCCACAGTTATCTAAATTAGGCAGTGGTTCCTTAATAGGAGAATATCCTAATGAAGTTATCTCTGATAATGAATGGCATGATATTGAGTTTTTTCCAAATAGGAATCTTATAATGTTAATATTAGCATCAAGTTATGCTTATAAAATTAATGCAGATAATTTAGCTATTGGAGTAGTAGGGAAATCATATAAAGATACTTCATTGAAATTTGTAAATTCTTTCAAAAATTGCATAGGAATCTCATTAAAGCCATTTAATATTATAGCACCATTTGCTGATAAAGAAAGAGAAGAAGTAATTAAACATGCAATAAAGTTAACAGTGCCTTTGCAAAAAACATTTTCATGCAATTCGCTTAGTGATAGACATTGTCAATTATGTAATAGTTGTTATGAACGTGAACTTGCTTTTAAAATGATTAGGGAAAACTTATTATAAAAATGAAAGAGTCTATTAAATGCATATGTGCAACCTAAATTATATGAAATAGCTGCCTTTATTTTTCGAAAATTTAACTTTAAAATAAAGGAACATGGGGAGAATAAAAAATTATCATTAGAATAAACCCTTTCACAGGAGGATATAATGAATAATTTAGAAGTTGAAGTAACTAAATATTTAAAACAGGCTTTTGGTAGAGATGCAGAATTTAGAGATGGGCAGTTAGATGCCATTTTGGCAGTACTTAACAGAAAAAGAGTTTTAGTTGTTCAAAGGACAGGCTGGGGTAAAAGCATGATTTATTTTTTAAGCACTAAGATATTAAGGTCTAAAGGTTGTGGACCGACAATAATAATCAGTCCGTTATTGGCATTGATTAATAACCAGCTAAATCCTGCTGAAAGGTTGAACTTATTATCAAGAACAATAAATTCAAATAATCAGGACGATTGGGATGAAATAATAAATGAAATTTACAATGATAACGTTGATATATTGTTCATTTCACCTGAGAGATTAGCTAATGATGATTTTCAAAAAAAAGTTTTGAATAAAATTAATAAGTCAATTGGTATGTTGGTAATTGACGAAGCGCATTGTATTTCGGATTGGGGGCATGACTTCAGACCGGACTACAGACGGATAGTTAATATTGTTAAATTCTTACCTGAAAATGTACCTTTGCTTGCTACAACTGCTACAGCAAATAAACGTGTTATTGAAGATATTAAGCTTCAATTGGGGAAAGATATATTAATTCAGAGAGGTTCATTAGTCAGGGAGTCCTTGATTATTCAAGTCATACATTTAGACAGAAAAGAAGAGAGATTAGCCTGGCTTATTGAGAATATTAATAAAATAAACGGTACAGGCATTATCTATTGCTTGACAAGGAATGACTGTAACATTGTAAATAAATGGTTAAATCAAAATGGCATATCTTCCTGTGCATACTATTCAGGTTTGAAATCGAATAAAGGGGAAGAACGAAATGAACGTTTAAGAATAGAAAATATATTTATGGAAAATAAAATAAAGGTAATTGTTGCAACTACAGCATTTAGCATGGGAATTGACAAACCGGATATAAGCTTTGTAATACACTTTCAAAAACCCGGTAATGTAGTCAGCTATTATCAGCAAATAGGTCGAGCAGGCAGAGCGTTGGATAAGGCATATGCAATTTTGCTTGCAGGAAGCGAAGATGATGATATAGCGGAATACTTTATTAATACTGCTTTTCCTACATACAAAGAAATAGATGGTATAGTAAAATTACTTGAAAGCAATGACGGCATGACAAAAGGAGAAATAATGAATCAAATCGACATATCAAATGGAAGATTTGATAATTCAATTAAATTTTTATCAGTCAGTGGTGATGTCTATAAAGAGAAAACAAAGTATTATAAGTCTGTAAAACCGTGGAAACCGGATGTGGAGTATAGTAAAAAAATTTCCAGTACGAGAAAAAAAGAATTAAAAAGAATGAATGATTTTATCAATACAAATGAATGTTATATGAAATTCGTAGCAAGCGAGCTAAATGACGAAACAGCTTCTGATTGTGGAAAATGCACTAATTGTATAAATCAACCGATATTTCCTGAAAAACCACTGCGTGAAAACATATTGAAAGCGATTAAATTTCTTAAAAAAGATTATTTCCCAATTAATCCGAGAAAGGTATGGCCAGTGGGAATACGAATTGAAGATAGCAATAAAATATCGGATTTGTTCAGATGTCAGGAAGGGTGGGCATTGAGCAGTTATGGGGATGCAGGATGGGGAAGAATTGTAAGGCATAATAAATATGTGGATAATTATTTTTCGGATGATTTGGTCGATGCATCAGTAGAACTGTTAAAAGGTTCAATTGCTGAGAATGAAATAGACTGGGTAACTTCTGTACCATCACTCAGGCGACCGGATTTGGTTAGGAGTTTTGCTAAAAGGCTTGCAATTAAGTTGAAATTGCCATATTATGATTCTATAATAAAAACAAAGGATTCAAAACAACAAAAAGAATTACATAATAGTAATATGCAATTTAAAAACGCTTGGTATAGTCTTGATGTTTCAGAGATTAAATCAGGAAATGTTTTGCTTGTTGATGACATGGTTGATTCAAGATGGACATTTACTGTATGTGGATATAAATTAATCCGTAGAGGTTCAGGTAAAGTATATCCATTTGCTTTATCAAATACCGCAGGAGCCGGAGGTGATGATTAAAATGCTGACAGATAACGCATATGTAACAATTTTGTTATGTAGTTACCTTGGAGATAAAGAAGGAAACTATAAGCCTTACACTGCTTTGCAATGGAGTGAGCTTGGGACTAAAATTATTAATTCTGACATTGGGGAACCAGCAAAATTATTAAAAATGGACAGAGAGAATATCATTAATAATACAAAGATCAGTGGTGAGGAGGCTGACAGAATAGTTAAGTTGCTTTCAAGAGGGGCAAATATTGCTTTTATGTTAGAAGATATGAGTAGGAAGGGAATTTCAATAGTTACAAGGAGTGACAAAGAATATCCTAAAAAGCTTAAATCGATTCTTAAAAAATATTCGCCTCCGGTAATATATTATTGTGGTGACTTATCTTTGGCAAATAAGGTTGGTATAGGAATTGTAGGCTCAAGGAATATTGATGAGGATGGAGAAGGTTTCACTAAACAATTAGCTAAAAAGGCAACAGAGGAAAATCTGGTCATATTTTCCGGAGGAGCTAAGGGTGTTGATATTATCTCTGAAACAACAGCCTTAAATAATAAAGGGCATGTTGTGTCAATATTGGCAGATTCATTGAGCAGGAAAATTAAAAACAAAGATATTCGTGATAATGTAATAAGCGGCAAACAGCTGTTATTAACTGCAAATAATCCGGATTCTCCCTTCAGTGCTGCAAGTGCCATGAACAGAAATAAATATATATATGCCTTGTCAAATGGTACATTTGTTGTGGCATCTGATTACAATAAAGGTGGTACCTGGACAGGAGCTGTTGAGAATATAAAAAATAAATGGGTAAATACTTTTGTCTGGAATAATAACAAGTACATGGGAAATGCGGAACTGATTAAAAAAGGTGGAATATGTGTAGAAAGTATTGATAATATATCTGTTAAAGAATTAATCAATAAAAAAAGTAAAAAGCTTGATCAGATAAATATTTTTGATTATGATAACAACATTAAAAGCGTTGTAGTCGAAAGAGAGGGTATTGTAAGTGAAAGTAAAGCAGAATATGCTATAGCAGATTTTGATGCTTATAATAAAATAATTGATTTGCTGCTAAGCTTATTAAATGAGCCTAAATCTGCTGAGGAAATAACTTCCTTGTTAAATATAACAAAATCTCAGGCAAATGCTTGGATAAACAGAGCGCTTAGTGAAGGTAAAATTATTAAGATCAACAGACCTGTGCGTTATGTTCAAAATAACGGATAAAATATGCATAAATTAATTCCAACAATATTATTTGCTAAGGAGTATTTATGGAAAAAACATTAGTTATAATAAAGCCGGACGCTATGAAGAGAAAATTAATGGGAGAAATTATTTCTGTTTATGAAAAATCAAACTTGCACATAGCAGCCATAAAAATAATCAAAGCTACAATTGATACTGCAAAAGAACATTATGAGGAACACAGGGAAAAACCATTTTTCAATGCTCTTATCGAATATATTACGAGTGGGGAGGTGTGTGCATTAATAATTGAAGGGGATGGTGCTGTCGGCGAAGTGAGAAAATTAAACGGTGCAACAGATCCTAAAGATGCGGATCCTTCTTCGATTAGAGGAAGGTATGCATTGTCAAAATCTGAAAACAGCGTTCATGCTTCGGATTCAATAAAGAGTGCAGAGCGAGAAATAAAAATATGGTTCCCGGAGCTGAATGCTTAGGAAGGTTCTTAAGAATTATAAACGTATTTTTTATTTTCAATATATTAATATAAATGTCTGTCAATATCTCTTGAACCATGGAGTAAGCGTCGTACTTCCATAATGTCATCTATGACTACATAATATACTACGTAATTTTTGACGTAAATTCGGTAATATGGATATTTCCTTTTCTTGGTTGAATAATAAGGCTCAAATGCAAGTGGGTTTAAAAGTCGCTTGAGGATGGCAGCTTCCACGTCATTGACTAAATGTAGTGCCGCATCCGGACTTTCCAATACATATTTAATATAATTGACGGTTTTAATTAAATCCTGTTCAAATAACGGCAGATACCGAAGTTTATAATTCATTGTTTTCATTAATTATATCCCTGACGTGGTAGAAGACATCTTTGTGGGTAAGCCGTTTGTTAGTGGATTCGGCTGCTTCATCTGCTACATCTAATTTTCTTTCAACATTGTCTGTAAGTTTTTCATATTGCTCTAAACTTATAACTACCATAGAACCATGACCGTTTTTTGTAAGATAAACAGGATTTCCTTCTTTTACGATTTCTTCAATCTCCGGGAACTTGTTACGGAGGTCAGAAACGGGACGTATTTGGATCATATAAAAAACTCCTTTACACTTTACTTTATCTATATTTTATCAGAAAATTATCAGAATTACAACTATATTAATACAATAATTTAATTTAATTTGACAGAGTTACTTAAAACGTGTATTGTAAATTTCAATCAATATAAAGGGAGACATTATGAACATTAAATATATACAAAAGCTTTTATCAAGAATTAGTGAAATAAAAACAATCAACAAAACAACTGAAATTAATGGCGTTGTATGCAATATTGCAGGAATAGTGCGGTATGGGCAGAAATTGCGTCTTATTATATTAGAGTATGACGAGGAGTATCGTCAAAAAGTCGAGGAGATGGAGCTGTTGGAGCCTTGCGTGATTGAGCAGCGGAAAGTAAACAGGTCACTGCTGAAGGGTGGGGGAAGAATAGAAGCTGCTCATCCGTTCAGACCCATAAAAAGTGTATCTATCGATGAAAATAAATTTGAAATACATGTTGTGGAGAACCGTTTATTAAGCCTTAATGATGGTGAAAGCGTGTTGTTTTTGTCCGAATTGCTGAGAAATGGCTGGAACCCCGAGGGTATTGACTATCAAAATATTGATATGCTGTTTTTGAACAGTATTGAATTTCACGGTGATTTTGATGAAATTCCGGAATTTGATGATAATGCCAAGCTGCATTTTGCTATGCATGAGGACGGTGTTTCATATTTTGTTGAGCAGCCCCTTACCCTTGTTGTAAATGGAGAATATCCTGAAAAACTATGGTTTAAAAGCAATGAAGACAGCGAAGAGCATTGGGTTCAAATAAACAGGGTTTATCTCATGAATATATGGGATGATTTGGAAGAAAACTTTTCCAATCCTAAATTGTTGGAGACCATGAGCAAGGAGCAGATTTATGAAGCAAAAATTAATATTGAAAAAAGTTTAATGGAAATTTGCCCAAAGGATATGTACTATCCTGTTATTGAATATGAAAGCGAAGAAAATATTTCATTTGAATTTCATACAAAGGAATTTCTTGATTCAGAACCTGTTCATCATGAAAACGGCAGCATTGGATTTATAATAAGTCCTGATAAATCAACCGGTATTTTAGGAACGAGGTTAAAATCCGCAATTATCCAGGAGCCTGTTTCGGGAAATACAGAGATTATTGAAGCGGAATTGTTTCAGTATCATAAAACTGTTACTCCGGAGGATATAATTTTATCATAAGCTAATTCTATTTAGAAAATTATAAGGAATTAGAATGCTTATGGTTTCGGAAGCTGAATGGTTAGAATGCTTAGGAAGCTTCTTGAAGAGTATGGGTAATAATGGTAGAATATATATAAATTTCAAAAGAAGGAAGGAATATTATATGGATAAAGAGGTATTGAATTACGTAGTTGAAAAGACACATAAATTAATGGATGCACCATCATGCAGCAGTGAGGCTAAAGCAGCGGCTCAGAACTGGTTGGATGCAATTGGAACTGAAAAGGAAGCGGCAGAAACAAAAAATTACATCAATGAACTTGAAGAGGATATTATGCCTATTGACGATTTAATCGGTTTTGCGGAGTCTGCTGCGGGAGCTGAAATTTTTGGAGCCGGAGCAGCTGAAAATATTGCGGCGCATGCAAAGGAAATCAAATCCGAAGGAGCAAAGTACTGCGATTGTCTTGCTTGTGCTGCAGCAGAGGAAATTCTCCAAAAGAAAGAGGAGCTTCTAAAATAGGCGAAGATATTAAAAAGTTGCCAGAGAGAAGCGCATACCATTTGAAATTAATGTAGACCCGTTTTATTCCGAATCAAATATGAAACACCTTGAAAAAATAGTCGCAGATATAAATGCGGGAACGTTAAATTTTGGCGGCAGGAATAAATGATTTGTAAAACAGATTTTATAAACTTTGCAAAAATAAAAAGTTATGTTATTATGAGTTTATGAAATTATACGGAGGTGTAAAAGTTGATAGCAAGAAATGATTATCTTAAAGACTTAATAAGTTTTAAAGATAAGAATCTGATAAAAGTAGTAACAGGAATCCGCCGATGTGGAAAATCAACTATGTTTGAATTGTATCAAGCTTATTTAGAAGAAAATGGTATAGGGGGCGAACAGATAATAACTGTTAATTTGGAACATGGTGATTATCGCAGCATTCGCACATCAGAAGTTCTATATAATTATGTGGAAAACAAATTGAAAAAAGACAGGAAAAACTATGTATTTTTAGATGAGGTTCAGCAGGTGGAAAACTTCCAGGAGGCAGTTGACTGGCTTTATGTAAAAAAGAACGTAGATTTATATATCACCGGCTCCAATGCCTTTTTACTCTCGGGGGAACTAACGACTTTGCTTTCCGGAAGATATGTGGAGATAAAGATGCTCCCGCTTTCTTTCAAGGAATATGTATCAGCATATCCTGATAATACCAATATAGGTGCACTTTATATGAATTATTTGCAGAACAGTTCTTTTCCAGGAACCCTTGAACTTACAAGGAAGCAGGATGTCAGAACCTATCTTGAGGGAATTTATAATACAATTTTGCTAAAAGATATTATTACAAGAAAGAAAATATCTGACTCATCTGCGCTTCAAAGTGTAGTGGAATTTATGTTTGATAATATAGGAAATATGTGTTCCTCCACTAAGATAGCTAATGCAATGACATCAGCGGGAAGGAAAATTAGTGTACCAACTGTTGAAAATTATCTTTCTGCCCTTCGTGACAGCTTTATTTTGTATAAGGTTGGAAGATACGATATAAAAGGAAAGCAGTACCTTGCTACAGGATCTAAATATTATGTGGCAGATATAGGGCTTCGTTATTTTATATTAGGAACAAAACCGACTGATATGGGACATATCTTGGAGAATATCGTTTACCTTGAGCTGTTAAGGCGTGGCTATGAGGTTCATATAGGAAAAATCGGAGATTCGGAGGTAGACTTTATCGCCATAGGTGCCGAGGGAGTGGAATATTATCAGGTAGCACAGACGGTAATGGAAGAACAGACATTAAAGCGCGAACTGTCGGCCATTGATGCAATAAAGGATCATAATCTCAAATATCTCCTTACGATGGATTATACACCTATGACTTCTTACAATGGTATAAAACAGATTAATGTTCTCGATTGGTTGCTTAAATAAAAGCCCCGGAAAATAGGAAATTTATTTTTTAATAATACAATAGGATTGTATATTGTGAAAAAAATGGTTCTATAATTATAGCCTCTTGTCGCAGACATTATGAAGATTGAAATTGATAAAGTTGAGAAATTTCTTAATCTTCAAAGCTTGTCTATGAATGTAAACGGCAGATACAAATGCAAACATTGTACCTGCCGTTTTTATGTTTATATTCGTTACTTATCTTGATAGCCCGCACATTTGAGGCAGCTGTGAGATTCCTCCCATAACTCGTCTGCAACAGGTTCCCAATTTTCAGCCACATCATAGCACTTGGCGCTAAGCTCTCTGACATTTTCAGGACTTTCCATATCAGTGGATTTTGCGCCGGATTTTTCAACCATATCAGTAAGACGTCCCGGATTATCCAACAAGGGACAAGGTCTTAAATGGTTGTTGTTGAAAGGCTGGTTTACCTTATACTGCATAAACAACGGGTTTTTATATGCCTGGAGCAAGGTGCTTTTGTGAATGTTGGTATCTGAATAATGTATGAAAGCGCATGGTTCTATATCTCCGTTTGCATTAATGTGCAGATAGTTTCTTCCTCCTGCTATGCAGCCGTTGACATATTCGCCGTCATTCCAAAAGTCCATGGTAAATATCGGTTTTGTTTTTCTGAATTCCCTTATTTGGTGATACATGTATTCACGCTGGGGTGCTGTAGCAAGCAGGTCGGTAACTGCTCCCGAGCCTATTGGCATATAGGTGAAGAACCAGGCGAATTTTGCCCCCTTGGCTATCATGTCATCGATATATTCTTCGCTTCCGATTACGTCTGCATTTTTACTTGTATAGCAGCATGAAATGCCGAAAGGAAGTTTTCTGTCCTTTAATAGCTCCATTGCCTTAACCACGGCATTGTAGGTGCCGGCACCTCTTCTCAAATCAGTCTCTTCCTCAAAACCTTCGACACTCATTGCCGGAACAAAGTTTTTAACGCGAAGCATTTCATCGGCAAATTTTTCATCAATCAATGTGGAGTTGGTGAACGCAAGGAATGCACAATCATCATGCTTTTCGCAAAGCTTTATAATATCATCCTTTCTTACCAGGGGCTCCCCTCCGGAGTAAATATACATGTAAGTTCCCAACTTTTTACCTTGAGTTATAATGCTGTCCAAGGTATCGAAATCCATATTCATTTTATTGCCGTACTCAGCCGCCCAACATCCCGTGCAATGCAAGTTGCATGCCGATGTGGGATCCATGAGAATTGCCCATGGAATATTACAGTTGTTTTCTTCTCTTGATTTATCCTGGCGTTTTCCTCCGATTATTGTGGCATTTATCAGAAAGTTTTCAAAAAGTTTTTTTCTTACTTCAGGATCAATATCTGTATAAAGACTTTCAACTAACTTATACCAGTTGCTGTCCTTATCGCCAAGAACTTTCTTAACAGTGTCCATTTGCCTGCTTACAACTCCGTCCCTGTCAAACTTTTCAACCCAATCTATTATTTTTGGAATATTATTGTCAGGGGCGGCATCTAAATATGCAAGTACCTTTTTTAAACCGTAGGACTGCATATTTTCAATAATAGTTTTTTCGTTCATATATAACTCCTCCCATTCTTATTACTTTTTGCAAATCAGGTTATCTATATTAATATTATATTATCTTAGGACTAAGCTTACATTAGACAATATATTTAAATGTCTTAAATTAAGACATTTATTAAAATTGTCATATTTTACGACATTATTTGAATTTGTCTATAGTTAGAATTAGCAAAATATCATATTATATTATAAAAGATATTATAAAACGGAGATAAAGATGGAAAATAAAATGGTTAAAACGATAGTTAAAATGGCTGTTGAAAACGGAATACGTTATATTGAAGATAATCCTAAGCGCGGGGTGAGAAATCTGCTTGATTTAGGGGAATATTTTGCTTCAGGACGATTTCAGAAGGTTTTCTTTGATTTGGCTCATGAAATACTGAACAATGAAGACAGCTACTACTATGAAATTATAGAAGATTTAGTAAAAAATACAAATCGTGATAATTTAACCACATTTGGCATAAACATGGGATACAACAGCTTTACATATGGTGCAGATATAATAAGGAAATATGAAAAAAAATACGGATACAATATACCGTGGTCCATAGTATTTAATTTTGAAGAAAATAGTGGCAACAGCCTTACAGAAGATGAAATATTAAACATCATATATTCCGGTAAAAATATTGGAATATACAGTTATATTATTATATTAGGAAAGAATGATGCATGGGATATGTTATTTGACGTCTTTGGCAAGTATGATGACTGTGCTTTTGCATTATTTGCGGATTCGGACATCATAAGCGAAGAAATGGTTAAAAAAATCAGCAATGCTCCAAATGTATGTACATTGGTCTTGCTCGATAATTTTGAAATTCCAAAAGACAATATAACAGAAAAATTAAATATGCTAAGAAAATATAAGTGTCTTTATGGAAGCTATTATTACTATGATGACACCGATGCAATAAATATTACAAACGGTACCGCATCATCCCGCTTAGAATCCATGGAATTGAATGTTGCTGTCTTTATGAAAAAAACGAACTGCAGTGAACGGGTTGCTCAGAGCATAAGCGAATATATACTGAGCACAAGGACAAAAATAAATTCTCCTGTGATGTTTATTGACCTTTTCGGAGACCATGCCCGTGTTGACAAAATCATTTCTGAAGAGCAGTGCTTTTTAAGCATTAACAGTGACGGTCAGATATGTGTATCAAATATTGCAGACAAAACAAAGTACAACATTCGAAATTCCTCTCTTGAAGAAATATTAGAATGTACTATGCCGTAAGTAAAATATATCTAACAGTTTTTCAAAATTTAAAAAATAGTTGTTGACATTCATTTCTTAATAGTATATAATCCTATTAAGAAATGAATATTGTTATGAGGGATGCGTTATGAAAAAACGCCATACTATTCAATGCACTTTAGTGCTTGAGGCTTTAAATAAACTACAATATCATGTAACTGCAGATGAGATATATAATGAGATTGTTAAAGAGCACCCAAATATCAGCAAAGGAACCGTATATCGCAATCTGCAGAGACTATGTGAAATGGGTGAAATACGAAAAAGGGAGATTCCCGGCGGTGCTGACCGTTTCGATCTTATATGCAGCAATCATTATCATGTGAGATGCGTAAAGTGCGGACGTGTTTTTGATGTAGACATGGAATATATAACAGACATAGAGAAATCTATAAAAGATACACATGGATTTGTATTTACAGGACATGATATTGTGTTTAAAGGTATTTGTCCGGAATGTAAAAATCAACCATAGGTATAGTTGCAACATTCTAAATATTTTTGTGCGTATACGGGCGCAAATAAATACCCCGTAAATAATATAGATTAAGGAGAATAATTATGAGAAGTATTACAACATTAGACCTGCAGTATGCACACAGATTCTACGGCTTCAAAGGAGAAGCTCAATATTTGCATGGTCATACAGGTGTTTTGACAATTGAGGTAGAAGATACGGTTAATCCAGGTGTTAATATGGTTTTTCCCTGCAATGAAATTAAGAAGACAGCATGGGAGGTATTGAAAAACTTCGACCATGCCTTGATTCTTAGGGAGGATGATCCTCTGTTGCCTGCAATTCTCGACGTTTATGAAAAACAGGGCATTAAAGATGGTGCGCCGACCAATCAAATGAAGGGTCATGCTTTCAAGACGGAGCTGGCAACTGCATATCCGGATTGCCGACTGGTTGTAACCAAAGAAACAATGACCGTTGAAGGTATGATCAAAATGGTTTATGACCTTTTGAAAGACAAGTTGAACATAGCTAAGCTTACTTTTACCAGCGGTGATAATGCTGCTTCAGAAGAATTTAAAACTAACAATGAAATTGATCGTTGTCCGTTATGCGGGATTGCCTTAAATGAAAATGGCGTATGCCCCAAGTGTGGATATAAAAAATAATTCCACCTCAAATTTATAGATTAGTACCTGTAATTGTGTCAATGGAATTCTTAGGGAATTCCAAAGGAGATTTTAAGGGACTGACATTAAAATACCGCAAAGGGAATTTCAATGTCAGTCCCTAAAATATTATTTTACGCTTAGAGTTGCCCAAAAAGTCGGAACGCCAAAATCGTGAAGAAGACCATTCCCATTCGTATCTTCGTAAAGGTCAAGCAGCATAAAACCTGTCTTCAGTTGCCCGCGGATTTGTTCTTCTAAGGTATGAGAAAACTGAATACCGCAATCCTCTTTCTCCAATGATTTAAGCAGTTCTGTGTCTTTCAGCGGATTAAAAGGCAGTCGGTATTTTATTTCTTTCTCATTTTCCTCATCAAAAAGGTAATTAAACCCATTATCCATTCCCGCCATTAATCTGCCGCCTTTTTTCAAAATTCGATAGCATTCTTTCCACACATGCATAACATCTTCAATATAGCAATTTGATACGGGATGGAAGATTAAATCGAATGAATTGCTGTCAAAAGGTAAGAGCTCTGTCATGTCCCCGCGGATAGCATTGATTTTATATCCCTCTCTTTTCGCAACAATCAATTCGCTCTCTATCTGCTTTTCCGAATAATCAAATACTGTACATTCGGCGCCAAGAGCGGCAAATATGGGCATTTGCTGACCTCCACCCGAAGCAAGTCCGAGAACATGCTTACCCTTCAAGTCAGGATACCAATCTTTCGGGACATCTTTAATCGGCGTCAAAAGCATCGACCATTTACCGTTTTGCGCATCTACAAATGCTTCATGGGAGACAGGCACACCCCATTCCCATCCTTCATCGACCCATCTGTCAATTGTTTTCGCATTAATATCTGTATAGTTCATCTGTTTTTCTCCGTTAACAATTTTATTGTGTTTTTAAATACTAAAAAATTCAAGTAGGGAATTCCAAGGTCCGTCCCTGAAATTCCCTGAAATTCTGCGTCCCTGAAATTTTTACATACCTAATTTGATCCTTAATTTTTCAAGCATATCTTTTGTCATGGAGTCTAAGTCATACTTCGGGCACCAGTCCCATTCTTCTTTGGCGGCAGAATCATCTAAAGAATTTGGCCATGAATCGGCTATTTCCTGTCTTACAGGGTCAACATCATAGCCAAGCTTAAACTCCGGTATGAATTTCCTTATGGACGCTGCAAGCATTTCCGGCTCAAAGCTCATGGCAGTAACGTTAAAAGCATTCCGATGCTTTAGTCTGTCCGGATTAGCCTCGATTAAACCAATTATTGCACTTAATGCATCCGGCATATACATCATATCCATATAGGTTCCCTTTTGGATGAAGCTGATGTATTTTTTGTTTTTCAATGCTTCATAATAAATATGTACAGCATAATCCGTTGTTCCCCCTCCGGGCAGCGTCTTGTACGAAATAAGTCCCGGGAAGCGGACGCCTCTTGTGTCAATGCTGAATTTTTTATGATAATAGTCACACAGCAGTTCACCGGCAACCTTAGTTACCCCGTACATTGTGGACGGTCTTTGAATTGTATCTTGGGGAGTATTGTCCTTTAGAGTTGAAGGACCGAATGCGGCAATTGATGATGGGGTGAATACCATGCAGTTTTTTTCTTTAGCTGCTTCCAATACGTTGTACAAGCCGTTAATATTTGTGCTCCAGCATTGCTGTGGATTTTTTTCGCCTTTAGCTGATAGAATTGCAGCAAGGTTTACAATAGTGTTTATTTTGTGTTTATCCACTGCATATACCAATGACGCAGGCTCGTTAATGTCCACAATTTCAAACGGTCCCGAGGCAATCAGATCTTCATGTCCTTCCTTTATTCTCCTATTGCTGGCTACTACATTGTCCCACCCGTAAATTTTACGCATTTCTGCAGTTAATTCGGAGCCTATTTGCCCCAATGCACCTGTAATTAATATTTTTCTCACAATAACCCTCCCATTTACCTATCCTTTATTTAGAATATATATATATATAGATAATAACATAAAATTCACGAAATATAAATAATAATAAAAGTTTTCCCAGCTTGCTTTAAGCAGAAGTATTATATATAATATTATTACATAAATGTGAGAGCTTATTAAGGGTTATTCCAAAAAATATTTATGTAGATGATTAATGTGGGAGATATATATGAAAATACGGGATTACTATATACGCTTATTATCATTGTTTAATTATCCTTATATTTCAGACGAAACATTAAATGATATAAAAGGACCTATATTATTGCATATAAGCGATACACCTGTAGATATTTACAATTATATTTTCAGAATAATAGATATACTTAAGCCTCAATTTATTATACACACAGGTGATATGGCGGATAATGTCAAGTTGGGAATTTATAAGGATAAAATTTCATACTACCATCAAGGTGCCAAAAAACTCATTGAAGGTTTGGAGCAAAATGAATATGCCACAATTTATTATGTATTGGGCAATCATGATGATTATGAAACAGTAAGGAAGTTGACTAAGAAGGGTATAATTTTGGAGGAGGGTCTGCTGAGTATTGACGGATGCAGACTGACAGTCGGTCATTACTACAGGGAATATTCATGCAATGCGGATTTCAATCTCTACGGTCACAGCTTTGAACCCGGACATTCCATTAAAAACGGTACAATTGACCTAAATGGGTTATTAAATATAAATGTAATTGATTTATCAAATAAGGGAGTATTTCATTTGGATTATCCTGTAGGTACAAACGGTTCAAGACGCATGAAATTAAGCAGAATCGGCTTATAAAGGAGGGGGATATATGCTTTTATTCAGAATGGGTCCTCGTTATTTGTTTTTAAGGACAGAAAATATTAATGATGTTACAAGTTTTTTAGTTAAAAGTCTTAAGGGAGAGGTTGTGGACTTTCGGCAGGGAATGGAAAAATCCTCGGAGTATAGCAGCATATGCTTTATAACAGATATTAATCACGAAAAAACATATGTTGAGGATGCAAAAAAAATCGTACTTGTCAATGACGGTTCTTCGTCAATATTATCTTCAATTATCAACAGTCATGCATGCAGTCTTATACATAAGGTTGATATAGGTCCCTCATTAATTGTTGTGCGCGCTGCAGGCAATGAGCGAAAGCTTATAGAAAAATTCAAAGAGATTTTTAACGGGAGGGAAGTTGACTGGATAGATGGTATAGGGATTGGAGAAAAGAACGATACAATCATTGCATTTACCAAAAAGGTATTAAGCGGTCCCGTAGCGGATTTAATGGATATTAAGCTTTTGATTCCTCAACAAGCTAAATATGTAAAAGATAAAATACGTTTGGAAGGATTGAGGTTGATTACCCAAAGCTTAAATGACAGTCAATGGTATGAGCTTAGGATTAATATATATGATTCCTATGGAGAATATGAGGAACATTATAACAGACTTATGTTTGTACTGTCAAAATTGGAGATTGGCATGGTATTGGGAGAAAGCTGGACCAAGGACTTTGCAGTGCTTCTTTATTCGGTATTGACATATCAGATAAGATTATTTACATTTTTTACACCGATTGAGGTAAAAAAGATTTTAATTGCGCTTGAATATTCAATTGATGGTAAAAGGCTGGTGGATTTTGACTTATATTATAAGAATAAAAAGGTATACTGGCATGATGTTGATAATGCTAAAGAAAGAAAAAAGGAAAAACATGAGCAGGCTAAGGTATACAGGAAGTACATGTATGAAAAGCTGAATCGGGAGGATATTAAAACATTGGAGTTTATGGAAAAACCCCTTACCCATTAAGGAACTTTGGGGACGGACCTTAAAATGCTTCAAATCAGGAATTTCAAGGTCCGTCCCTGAAATTCCCTGAAATTCCCCCTGAAATTCCCCAAATAAACGGCGGGAGAAGATATGCATAATACAGGAATTTTTCATTGGTACGGCTACGTACAGCCCTTTGAAGAAAGAATAAAACAAATTAAAGAATCAGGTTATAATTATATAATGCTTTGGTGGGAGGACGAAACCTATCCCAATTTCATTGACAGAAGAAATTTAATTAATATTGTAAAATCCTATGATATAAATTTGGACAATGTACATTTACCTTATAATGAAATAAATTTCTTGTGGGCTGAAGGAATTGACAGACGGAATAAGGTTGATGAGATTAAAAGGTGGATGCATGAATGCAGGGATTGCGGTGCCGAAACAGTTGTTTTACATGTTACAAGCGGAAACAATATTGTATTGAACAAATCATCCGGTTATAAATCCTTTAATGAAATAATAAGTGTAGCTGAAGATTTAAACTTAAGGGTAGCGTTGGAAAATACAGAAATGCTTCATTATTTGAAATTTATTTTTCGTGAGATTAAATCTGATTATGCAGGTTTCTGCTATGACACCTCACATGATTTCATTAACGGGCAAAGCTGCGGTGATATACTGGATGAATGGAAGGATAGATTGTTTTGCGTTCATTTATCGGACTGTGACGGAATCGAGGACAGACATTGGATTCCGGGTAAGGGTATAGTAAACTGGGAAAAAACAATTGATATGATAAGGGAAACAAATTGCAGGAGTTTTTCTATGGAAACTTTTCCAAGCGAAGCAGAGAAAAATCTGCCACCCAATGAGTTTCTCATTAAAGCAAGAAACAGTTTGTTAGAAGTGTTGGGCAGATAACTTTGGAATTTCGATATCGGGTATTTCTGAAATAGTTTCTTTTTTCGGGAATTCTGGGGACGTACCTTAAAATGCTGCAAATCACGAATTTCAAGATCTGTGTTACTATTCACAGTCGATTTTATAAGAAAATAAAAAGAACAGGATATACAGCAAAAATGTAATCCTGTTCTTAAAATACTATTAGTTTGTACCACAAAAAGAGAGAGTTTACTCGCTCCTATCTGAGGCAAAAATTTCATCTAAAGTATAGGGTTCCCCTCTACATAATCTTACCAAAGCCTTCACTTGATTTATTCCATTTCTGTAACAGGTTTCAATGTAACTTTTTATCGTTGCATAATTCCTTGCACTCTCAACGTTCTGGAATTGCCCTGATACCTTCATTTTACCTTTAGCTCCGCGAAGTGCTCTCTCACTCACATTATTTGAAAACGGAAGTTCGAAGTTTACTACCCACGAAAAATAATTATCCTTATATTCTAATATACGTAATATCAGTGTCAGTTCATCTTTTCCGTAATATTTATTATAATCCTTTTTATTCTCTTCTGCAGCCTTAAGCATTATTTTATCAAATTCTCTAAAAAAGGCTTTGATATAGTCATCATCAAAAGAACTTTCTCCCTTTTCTATCTTTTCATTTCTTTCTGTATTTGTTTTTTCAAGGAGCTTTTTCAGTCTTCCTGACCACTCGTGCTCAAGATTGTCGGTTGTCTTTTGAAGATCCCTTAACAGGTGAACATTGCATTCAATATTGCTGAAGCTATATTCTTTATTGTAATTCACCTTGTTATGGTCATGCATGACCACGGTTTCTTTTGGCAGGAGCTTTAAGATGTTATCTTCATCAAGACCTTTCTTATCTTTAGCTGCATGCGCCTTATAGAGTGCTATTTTCTCATCCCCATAAAATCTTAAACACCCTCTACTCTTGTTTATGTCTATTACTGTATCGTCCCAATATACTGTTTTGAGATTAAGACAGCTTTTTGTAAGCTCATTATTAAAATCATTAAGTGCTTTTGCTGCTTTTTTCTGCTGCTTTATTATATAGCCTTCCGTTGGATTAATATCTTCCTCACTTAGTCCATATATCATTTTCCTTACCTTGTTCACGCTTACATTGCCTATATTCATAAGTGATAAAGATAGTGCCTGAACGTTGCTTCCGTACTGATTTTCTTCTTTCAATTCAAACGGTATGGGTTCATGGAATTTATGACCGCACTCGATACATTCGTATATGGGGAATTTATGACGTTTCTTTATTACTACTACTTCATAATCAAGTTCATCTTTATTTATATTTTCATCAGTGGCTTTTACTTCTTTTGCACCACATACAGGACATTCTTTAGATTCATGAATCTGTGTTTGAGTTACTTCTTCATCTTTAAAAGACTTTAATTTGCTCTTTGGATGTCCTGCTTGTCCTCCTATTTTCTTTCCACTCTTTTCCCTTGAATTCGGAATTACCTTTTTCTTATGAATTGGTGTTTTACTTGTGGGTATTCCGCTATTTGTTCCATCTATATTTATGTATCCATTCAGACGCAGAATTTCTTTTTTTAGGGCTTCATTTTCTATATTTTTTTCAATGACTTCGGCTTCTAATTTTTTTCTTAATTCTATTTCTTTCTCTAACAGATAATGCTCTTTTAAAAGCAATTCATTCTTTGCTTTTATTTCTTCATTCTCTGTAAGTAGTAATTCATATTCTCTGTATAATCCCCGTCCATAATTAGCTGCCATAATGTTCCTTCTTTCACCATACTCTACAAAAAGTATACCATAAAGTCTATGGCAAAAAAAGCTTTATTTTTTAAATTTTCAATCTTTTTTTTAATAATTTCAATATTGTTTTATATGATTACTATTCTCAAAGTCGACTGTGAATAGTAACTCATAAATAAACTTAATTTTCATAACCAAAAATATTTATAGACAAATGAATGATTAAGTGCTATGATTGTTAAAAAATGATTTCAGAGTAGATGAGATGCGTTAAGTGTTAAG
>ENA-UOOK01001034-UOOK01001034.1-fermentation-metagenome-genome-assembly--contig:-NODE-1034-length-37385-cov-12.709322_pt1 | contig 37385 bp, 38 predicted proteins | sample MGYA00245777_ERZ724023 | MGnify/ENA primary metagenome ERZ724023 (study PRJEB28704, sample SAMN03018312) | fermentation metagenome | biome: anthropogenic terrestrial biome; feature: soil...
TTACAAAAATCATTAGTAATTATTAAATATAACCATATTTCTCATAAAATTCTTGTTTATATTCAATAAATCTATCTTCTTTTATTGACTCTCTGATATTATCCATAAGCTTTATTAAAAAATTTAAATTGTGTATAGTTAACAATCTAGCGCCAAGTATTTCATCTACATTAATCAAATGTCTGATATATGCTCTGGAATAATTTCTACATGTATAGCAATCACATTCAGGGTCTAATTTGTTAAAATCCCTTGTATATTTTGCATTTCTCATAACCATCTTCCCATGACTAGTTAATGCTGTACCATTTCTGGCAATCCTCGTTGGCAAAACACAATCGGCCATATCTATACCTCTAGTGACTGCCTCAAACAAATAATCAGGTGTTCCAACACCCATTAAATATCTAGGTTTAGTCCTAGGAAGAAGAGGCGTAGTATATTCCAATACATCACACATTAAATCTTTAGGTTCTCCAACACTAAGTCCTCCTACTGCATACCCGGAAAAGTCCATATCAACAAGAGCCTCTGCACTTTCATGTCTCAAATCCTTGTACATACCTCCTTGTACTATCCCAAATAAAGCCTGTCTATCCCAATCTTTATGATAGTCCTTACATCTTTTGGCCCACCTTGTTGTTCTTTCCATAGAATTTTTCACATATTCATAAGTTGAAGGATATGGTGCACACTCATCAAAAGCCATCATTATATCAGAGCCTAAGGCATTCTGAACTTCTATGGACTTTTCAGGACTTATAAAATGCTTGGAACCATCTATATGAGATCTAAATTGTACTCCTTCTTCCTTTATTTTTCTTAAATCTCCCAAGCTAAATACCTGAAATCCACCACTATCTGTTAAAATTGGCCCATGCCAATTCATAAATTTATGAAGCCCTCCAGCTTCTCTTATTAAATCATGACCAGGCTTTAAATATAAATGATAAGTATTGCTTAATATTATTTGCGCTCCTAAGTCCTTTACTTCCTCCGGTGTCATTGCCTTAACGGTAGCTCTAGTTCCAACAGGCATAAAAACCGGAGTTTCAATTATCCCATGTGGAGTGTGTAATCTTCCAAGTCTTGCCATTGAATCCTTTGATTCCTTCAATAATTCAAAATTAATTGTCATCTTATCCTCCATTATTTAATAAACATTGAGTCTCCAAAGCTAAAGAATCTATATCTCTCGTCTACTGCTTCTTTATATGCGTTCATAATTATTTCTCTTGTAGAAAAAGCACTAACTAACATCATTAATGTAGATTCAGGTAAGTGGAAATTTGTAATAAGTGCATCGACGGTTTTAAATTTGTACCCCGGATATATAAAAATATCCGTCCAGCCTGAAGCCTCTCTGACCATTCCATTTTCATCAGCTACTGTTTCTAAGGTTCTTATGGATGTTGTACCGACTGATATAATCCTGCCTCCACTTTTTTTTGTCTTATTAATAATCTCTGCAGCTTCTTTACTCAATTGGTAATACTCAGAATGCATATGATGATCGTTTATATCATCTACTTTAACAGGTCTAAAGGTTCCAAGACCAACATGGAGTGTCAGATATACTATATTTATTCCTTTTTCCTCAATCCTTTTTAAGAGCTCCTTGGTAAAATGTAGACCTGCTGTTGGAGCTGCTGCTGACCCCGGATGTTTGGCATATACTGTCTGATACCTTTCCTTATCCTCCAATCTCTCGGTGATATATGGAGGTAATGGCATCTCTCCAAGTTTATCTAATATCTCCTCAAATATACCATCATACTTAAATTTAATTAACCTAGTACCATCTTCACCGATGTCTACGATTTCTCCATTTAATAATCCATTTCCAAATTCGACTTTACTGCCTATTTTTGCTTTTTTACCAGGTTTAACAAGAGTTTCCCATGTATTATCACTTAATTTTTTTAGCAATAAAAACTCTATTTTTTCTTCTTTTCCTTCCCTACTGCCAAATAATCTAGCTGGAAGCACTCGTGTATCATTCAACACAAGAGTATCTTCACTTTTTAAATAATCAATTATATCCTTAAAATGTCTATGATTTATCTGACCAGTATTTCTATCTAAAATTAGCAACCTTGAGTCTGCTCTATGTTCTATAGGATGCTGTGCTATTAATTCCTGGGGTAAATCGTAATAAAAGTCCTTTGTCTTCATTTTTTCATTCCTTTATTTGTCTATATTCTTTATTTTTACTCCACTATAGTAGTGTGTGATTATTTCTTTATAATTATAACCTTGTTTTGCCATTTCCATAGCCCCATATTGACTCATCCCTACACCATGTCCATATCCTTTGCCGTCAAATACGAAGTTTAATGATTTTGAATTGTAAGTATTAGAGCCTATATTGCTTGTCCTATCAGCATCGATGGCTCTGCTAACGGTGCCTCTATTTGCTCCCTTATTCTCTTTACCATCAATGATATAGGCATTACTTGCATCTATCTCATTTGGATGAAAGCTATCTCCATCTATTACATATACCTTACTTGAATTTGATGAACCACCATTTCTCTCTATATCAAACAATGTACTTTTTAAGCTTGTAGCTCCAACTATATCTCTAAACTGATTACCACTTATTGTTTTTTCACCTGAAGTACCTACAATCTTTACATTCAAAACTCTATTTGTTTCCGATGTATCTAGCAACATAACATCTTGTATATCTCCTATATTTATACCAGAAGATAAAAGCTTTGATTGAAGCTCTGCGGCGGTAATTTGAAACTGCCATGAACTATTAGGTGAATTACTTGAAAAACTATCCTCAACAGCAACTAGATAAGGAAAATCCCCACCCCATACACTTTTACTGGATTCAGTATACCCTCCAGAAGTTGAGTGGTAAGGTGTTTCGATTATTTCATCGTTGTAGGTCACATACTCACCATTGGTTTCCAAAACAGCCTGAGTGGTATTATCATTTTCATTGTCATATCCTCCATATACTTGACAATGAGTTGTATCACAAAGATTATATCCTTCGTTCATATGTTTATTGATATTTACATAAGTAAAGCTTCTTGCAACAATGGCCTGTGCCTTTAGTGCCTCAATAGGAAAGTTCGAACCCATCTCTCTTGGTACCACTCCAAGCAAGTATTTTTCGATATTGATATAGTTGATAGTGTAATAAATATCTCCCTTTATGATAAAGGTTATATAATCTCTATATCTATTTTCACCAACTTTTACAATAGAATCATTATAGCCATTAGAACCTATAACTAATGAACCATCTCCAGGAATAGACGTAATGAGATCATAGGATGTATCCAATATATCGATTTCATTATTATCAATGGAGATAATGATTTTTTCATCTGGTATTTCATATACTTCTCTTTCTAAATCATATTTTTCATATAATGAAAACCCACTTTCGCTAAATAACTCAACATTATCCGTAATATTATTATTTTTGCCTATTTTAACAGCTACGAATTCATTATCAGCATCTGCACTATATGTAATAATGGGTACTAAAACTAAGGATAAAATGATTAGAAAAGATATATGTTTTTTCATTTGCCTACCTCCACTTTCTAAATATTTTTAATAGCAAAGATAATACGATTGATAAAATAATAGAGCTTGTTATTGGGAAAAAGAATTTAAAATTACCTTTATTTATATAAATATCCCCAGGTAATTTTCCAAAACCAAATTTCCCACCTACTGTTATAATCAAGCCCAAAAAAACTAAGCCGATTCCTATGGCAATAATAAATTTACCAATATCATTCATAATATTACTCCTCCGTAAATGGTATATTAAAATGTTCATAGGCCTTTTTGGTGACAACTCTTCCTCTTGGTGTTCTATTCATAAAGCCTATCTGCAATAGATATGGTTCATATACATCCTCTATAGTACCCCGCTCTTCACCTGTAGCAGCTGATAGTGTATCAAGCCCAACCGGACCTCCACCAAAGTTCTCAATCATCGTTAGAATAAGCTTCCTATCTACATAATCTAAACCCAGTTCATCTATTTCTAATATCTCTAATCCTTTTTTGGCTATACTATATGTAATGATGCCATCTTCTACTACCTGTGCATAATCCCTTACTCTTTTCAACAGTCTATTGGCTATCCTTGGGGTTCCTCTGGATCTCTTTGCTATTTCCATAGCACCTTTTCTTTCGATTTCAATGTTCAAGATAACAGCTGATCTGGTTACTATTTTTGTTAAGCTTTCAATATCATATAAATCCAAATTTAATAGCACGCCAAATCTATCCCTCAGTGGAGAAGTCAATAAACCAGCTCTAGTAGTTGCACCTATCAATGTAAATTTGGATAAATCAAGTCTTACTGATCGTGCAGAAGGTCCTTTACCTATAATGATATCTAAGGCAAAATCCTCCATTGCAGGATATAAAATCTCCTCAACAGTTCTATTGATCCTATGAATCTCATCTATAAAAAGCACATCATCTTCACCCAGATTAGTCAGTATACTTGCTAAATCCCCTGGTCGTTCAATAGCAGGTCCAGATGTAACACGTATATTTACTCCCATTTCATTGGCAATTATATTTGCCAGGGTTGTCTTTCCCAATCCCGGGGGACCATATAGTAGAACATGGTCCAGAGCTTCCTTCCTTCCCTTGGCAGCCTGTATGAAAATATTAAGCTTTTCTTTGACTTTATCTTGTCCAATGTATTCTTCTATCCATTTTGGTCTTAATGTTGCCTCATTTTCTCTATCTTCTTCCTTTAAGTTTCTAGCCACTATTCTATCATTTATTTCATCCATAATAAACACCTCTAATGTTTAGACAGTTTCTTTAAACCCTCTTTTATTATATCCTCTAAGCTCATATTGCTAATATCTAATTCTCTTAGAACCTTTTCTATCTCATATCTTATATATCCCAGACTCATCAAGGCTTCAATACCTTCTTCAAGTTGATTATTTGAAGCTATTATTTCTCCCTCTTCTTCAGTAATTGAATTCTCATCAATTCTATCTCTAAGCTCTACAATTATCCTTTCTGCTGTCTTCTTACCAATTCCCGGACATTTGCATAAATCATTAATATTTCTATTTAAAATTGTCATCTTTAACCTGTTTGGATCCAAGGTGGAAAGTATTCCTACAGCAGTCTTTGGACCAACTTTAGACACCCTTAATAAAAGATTAAACATTTCCATTTCATCTTCTGATGAAAATCCAAATAAAAACATACCATCTTCTCTTAACTGTAGTTGAGTATATAATAGTTGATTGTCTTTCCCTAATTCCAATTTACTCATTGTATATGTAGAAGTAAATACCTTATAACCTATCCCATGATTCTGAATAACAACATGGTCATTTTTCATGTTTACAATTTTCCCTACAATGAACTCAATCAAATAAACCACCCTTTTAAATTATTTCATTCTAAATGCTTCTTTAAAGTTTAAAGAGCTACTATGAGTTAATGCAACAGCCAATGCATCTGCAACATCATCTGGTTTAGGTATGTCATTTAAATTCAACAGAATCTTGACCATCTCCTGAACCTGACGTTTTTCGGCCCTTCCATAACCTACTATAGCCTGCTTTATCTGTAAAGGGGTATATTCATAAATACCAATATTTTGATTAATTGCTGCGAGTATTTCAACCCCTCTAGCCTGTCCCACTTTTATAACCGTCTTAGCGTTTTTATTGTAGAATAATTCCTCTATTGCTAAATCTTCAGGTTTATATGTATCTATTATTTGAGTTAATCTATCGTAAACTATCTTTAATCTTTCTGGAAACATCATATTTGCATCTGTGGTTATGGCACCATAATCAATTGCAGTACAATGGTTACCCTTACATTCTATAATACCATAACCTACTATTGCAATACCTGGATCGACTCCTAAAATAATCATGTAAATCTCCTTTTCCGTTAATATTCTATATTGTACCATATTTTGATAAAATCGGCTACATTAGCTAAATTAGAAATTTGTGTTTGCAAAAAAATAAGCTAGTATACTAGCTTATTTAACTTATATAATCTTCTAAAATATCCGATAGCTGATCTTGAGTGTCTACTACAATTCCTTCTTTCAACTTTTCCTGATCCAAACCAAGAAGTACATTAATAGGATATTCGACAAATACTTTATCAAGTATTCTTTCTCCATCATCGCCTATTTTAAATATTGCTATCTTTCCATCCTCTTCGCCTAGGACAAAATGATCCTTGCACAAATGATTTTTTTCTCCCCACAGTACAACTTTTACAGTTGAAAATGAAATCAACCTTAAGTCAGGTGAATTAGCATATAGATACTCTATGAGCTCATCCTTGGTTAAATTGACATATTCCTCACTAGCCAAGGCCGCATTAGATACTAAATGTCCACATTCTTTATAATGAATTCTTGTCTCTATAAATGTATTAGGTGAAATCCTATTTTCTTCCTTTACTATTTCTATATCTGGGCTAATCTCTTCTTGATTTTGTTCATGAGCAGTTAATCGATTTGTTTCATTTTTTATATTCCTATCCATTATAAAGTATCCTATTGCAAAGCTAGCTACAAATAGTACAAAGGATAGAGCAAAAATATATTTATTTCTTTTATTAAACATAAAATCCCTCCAGAAACCTATCTAGAGGGAATTATTCCCAATTTGGATTTTTTTATACCTTATTACTTATATCTCTTTAAAACCTTATCGTTGACTCCATTCCAATATGCATCCTTATAAAGCATTAGTCCATTTTTTAATACTATTTTATAAACCTCATTATATATATTTTTTAAATCTTTTTTAGTAAGAAATGATGAATCCTCTTTAATATTATAGTATTTAGAACAATAATCTATTGTCAACTGCTTATCCAAATATTTATTTAAACTATAAACTTTAGGTCTAATGATATTTGTAGTATATTTACATATATTTTCGCTTATAAATTTATCATTAATTTCAGTTCTATCAATCGATGTATTGATTTTCTCCTTTAACTCTAAAACCTCTTTTATATTCGTTTTGAAATGGAACAAATATTTTAGTGAATATAGTTCTTCAATTGATAGATATTTAACTGTAATACTTTCCAAAACATTTACAGCTTTAATATTGTAAAAGCCCTGTTTATAGCCTTCTAAATACAAATATAATTCGAGTCTATTTATATCTTCATGAATAAGTTCTCCAAGATTTTTTGCTATTAGTTCATTTCCTCTCTTATCCTTGAGACATTTAGATATGTAATTCTTAATATTTTTAATTGAAACATATTTGGGAAATATATTTCTAATATTATCTTCAAGATCATAAAGATTTAAGAGAATATGAATGCAATTTATATCATTGTTGTATAGAAAATTATGCTTTAAGCCATTATCCAGATTAACAGCTTCATTTATACAAGCAGCCATATCTCTATCCCCTTTAAGTCAATCTTTTTTTATCTAAATAGACAGTTTATATTATTATACTACATAATCCATCATAATTGATTAATAAAAAATAATTGATTTTTTACAATATCTTAACATTTAGAGAAGAAAGATTCCTTCATCTTCACATCTTTTTATCTCTTCATCAGGCCATGTAGAGGATTGAACTTGGCCTATATGCTTTGCTTGAAGAAAATACATACATATTCTAGATTGCCCAATGCCTCCTCCTATTGTATAAGGCAATTCTCCAGCCAACAAAGCCTTATGATAGTCCATAGTTTTTCTATCCTCTGCATTAGCTAGTTTTAACTGTCTTGCTAAAGATTCTTCTGATACTCTAATGCCCATACTGGATAATTCTAAGGAATCTTCTAATACAGGATTCCATACTATTATATCACCATTCAATTCCCAATCATCATAATCTGGTGATCTCCCATCATGGGGTTTACCAGAATTTAATTTACCACCAATTTTGTTAAGAAAAATTGCACCATATTCTTTAGCAGCCAAATTTTCTCTCTCCTTTGGAGTATTATCAGGATATCTGTCCTCAAGTTCTTGAGCTGTAATAAATGTTATATTATTAGGCAATTTTTTACTTAATCTATGTGGATATCTTGCATTAATAAATTCTTCTGTTTCCTTAAAGGCTTCAAATATACTATCTACTACCTTTTTTAAATAAGAAATAGTCCTGTCTTCTTCTCTTATTACCTTTTCCCAGTCCCATTGATCAACATAGATTGAATGTATATTATCTACCACCTCATCCGGCCTTATAGCATTCATATCTGTATATAGACCTTCATCAATTTCGAATTCATACCATTTTAGTGCCATTCTCTTCCACTTCGCTAATGATTGTACTATTTCAAGTTCCTGACCATATTTTCGCATCTGGAAGGATACAGCTTTTTCTACTCCACTTAGATTATCATTCATACCTGTTTCCGGCCTTACGAAAAGAGGTGCTGATACTCTGGTTAGATTCAACTGTTCAGCTAATCTTCTTTCAAAATAATCCTTTAATAGCTTAATTCCTATTTGTGATTCTCTTGCTGTTAATCCATTTACCATCATCATAAACATTATTCCTCCTTCTAAAATACAAATAAAAAAACCCTCTCATCCAAACAATAAGGACGAAAGGGTAAATTCGCGGTACCACCTTAATTAGCAATCTTAAGCTCACTCAATCAGTACGGATTTTATAAATCGATACTTCATAGCTTATATCGGGCTATAATCGTCTGAGCCTACTCTAGCAAATTTCAGTCAGATACTCAAGGATGTTCTTCATTTATGAATCCATATCGGGCTCCCACCATCCCCGATTCTCTTTAATTTCAACATAAACTACTCTTCCTATCAAAGTATTTATTATTAATCTAAATGGTTATTTTTATTATTATACATTTCTAAAAAAATTATGTCAACATATTTAAAATTTTTATCTTAACAATTTTATAGTTCCTAACAAATTACAACTCCAATACAAATTCTTTATGGATATCTTCAGAATACTCTACTATAGTATCTAAGATAAAATATGTTATCTTTAGATTTAAAGACAACGCAAAATTCAAATCATTTTTCAGACTGCTTTTCTTAGAATATTCCTCTATTACAGATTCTATATAATTCTTGATATTAGCCTTGTAGGTTGCAAATTTACTTTCAAATATATCAATATCATCTACATTAATAACATTTTTCTTAAAATCATGCATCGGTGCATAATCATTTAAGGCAGCTTCATATTTAATATGCTTTATCATAGAATCAGAAAAAGTCCATCTTTTTGCATGAGGCATACATACATAATCAGACAAATAATGAGAAATAATACCTATTTTTTTGCTTAATACTATTACTGTTATAGGATCTAAAATATTGTTCAGTTCTATATATCTACTGATAAAGATAATTTTCATTATTTCTTTTGTAATATAGTTTATACTTTCATCCTTATAATGTCTAATAAGCTTGTATTTAGGAAGTATATCCGGAGCAACTGAACCCCATAACAATTTATCTTTATTTAACTTTAAACCGTATATATCATATACATTATCGTATATATTGCTTGCTATGATTTTATGTGTTTCTGCAAATATTTTAAACACATCCTTTATTATGAAATCTCCTTTGATAGTATAATAAAAAAGATTTTATGTCAACCCAAAAAATATACCAATTTTTTTATTTAGCTTTTTAAGTTTTGAAGAGTTACTATTCACAGTACTTTAAATTGTGTGAAATCGAAAGATGATAAAAATACACACTCACGGTTTCGGAGATGAATAATTCTATAGCTCATTCCAGACAAAAATCCTACATCTTTCAATTCCCTTAGTGGTCTATCTTTAGGGACATGAAAGCTGCTTAACGGATTTTTATCTTCCATTCACTAAGAATTATAGTCACTCCTGCAAATGTTTCCTTAGTATTTTTATCATTTTTCTCTATCTGTTGTGATTAACTGTGAATATTAACTTTGAAGGATTACGAGTTTAGACTTGAGATATTTCACCTGCGGTTTAGAATGACACAACTGAAATAATCAATATATAGTTTATAATTTTCTTGATTGAAAAGAATAAACCTAATCTCATCTATACCATCATTTTTATAAAGAAAATCTATTATTGTATTATAAACTACTTCTATAGCCTCATTAATTGGATAACCATAGGCTCCTGTAGATATGGAAGGAAAAGCAATTGTCTTAATATCATATTCCAAAGCTAGCTTAAGGGAATTAAAATATGCATTGTATAGCATTTTTTCATTATAATTTTTATTTGAACTATATACAGGTCCAACTGTATGAATAACATATTTGCTAGGTAAATTTCCCGCAGTGGTAATTCTCGCCTCACCAGTAGGACATCCACCATGCTTTTTACACTGCTCCAGAATAATCCTACCTCCCTTTCTATGTATTGCCCCATCCACTCCTCCACCACCTAATAGAGTATTGTTTGCTGCATTTACGATAGCATCAACATTCTGTTCAGTAATATCCCCTTTAATGATATCAATTTTAGTATTTTTGTATTTTAACATTGACTCCACCCCACTTAAATTAATTTAAAGATTTATATATACTGTTCCAGATATTAGCTGTTTCATATCCTTTTCTCCAGGATGCTATTCCAGCTAGATTATATTTATGGATTAGAGATATTTTATAATCCAAAGATTTTTCGTCCTCTAACCATATTTTATACTCTACATTATCCTTCACAAATCCACCATAATACTGGTAAGTATCTTCAAGCCATATCAACTCTATATTATTGTCAACAATAAACTTATTTGCGATTTCCATGCTTAAAGACTTTGATGATATACTATCTTCATTTATAGTCCATAGTCTTGTATAAAAAGGAACTGCTAAGATTAGCTTTTCACTTGGTATCTCCTCTAATACTTTGCTTAGTCCGTTCTCAACCCAGCTATATTCTGCAACTGAACCTGCTGTTGGGCTGCTTGCCCAGTGCTGGTCGTAGGCCATTAAGATTATATAATCCAATGACTTGTGAAGTCTCTTTCTATCATAGCACATAGACCAGTTTTCACTGGTAGATATGGTTGTAACATCCATACTAACGATGAGACCATGCTCCTTAAAAACAGGATAAAGCTCTCTAACAAATTGGGTTAGTAAATCTTTATCCTTATAATAAACATTTTCAAAATCTAAATTAATACCAGTAAAACCGTAATCCAAATATATATCAAGCAATTTAGAAATAATGTCTTCTCTCTTTGAGGTAGTCTCCAATAATTCATGTGTTAAATCAGGGTCAAAACTATTATCCACCAGAGGCCATAACTCATAACCCATAGCACAATACTTTTTGACATAATCTTTATTTCCCTTATCCTGTATATTGCCATCAATATCTAAAATTGAAAACCAAGTAGGTGACAACAATTTAACACCAGGTATTTCCTCGATATTATCTGTAAATTTGACTCTTGAATAAGTATAATCCCAAGTCAAATTTATTTTGTCTGCTTTCATATTTTTAATAGTTTCTCTATCCTTTAGCTCACTCTTATATAAATCCTTAGTGTGATTCAACTTAATATATCTCTTTTCAATAAATCCCGGTATCCCATCTAAAGTTCTAACCTTAAACCATTTTTCAAACTCACCGTATACATATACTTTATCGCCTATTTTTAAATCACTTGAAATAATAGGAGCTTTAATATCTAAATCACTTCTGATAATGGGAGCTTCCAATATCACTTCCCCTTCTAAATACTCGACATTGGTATAATCCATTACAACAGCATTTGTATCAGGATAATAATCTATACTTATTTCATAATCATCTGCAAATAAATTCATAGGTATATAAATACTACCTGCTTCTTCAATTATTGGAGCATCAATTAGAAACTCCTTGGAATTGATACTCCCCTTCCTATCATCTATCTTAAATCTCTTTACATATGTATCATTGGTAAAAACAACTATTTTTTCCTTATCATCATAAAATAAATCCTCATCTATATACTTTTCTATAAACTCGTATGTAAAGTATAGCACATCATCAAATTCTTTAACTGGTTTCCCATACTCAATTATCTGATCCTCAACTATTAAATACATATCATCATCTATTGATACGACCTCTTTACTTGGTATATTGAGAGTATAGTAGTAAAAGCCTCCACTTAATAAACTAATAATCACGATTACTAAAATTATTGTAATTGTTTTCCTCAAATCACCACCTCCGTGCATACATTATACTTTATTTATCTTATGATATTTCTATTTCTATATTCAAAGATCTCTTAATATTTTCAACTTAAAACAACTTTTTCGATATCGTAATCCTATAGTATCATAATTCTTGAGATTAACACAAGCTGTTTTGCTATTCTTAAAATTTCATTCTAACGCAAAAAACCTAGATATTTTTATCTAGGTTTTTGTTAAGCTCTAAGCTCTTTCTTTATCTTCCCTAATATTACAAGAATATCTATACAGCCATGCACCGAGAATTACGAATATAACTAAACTCACTAAATTTCTCATAGCATCATTTGTAATGATGCCGGAAAGGAAATCTGTTTGTATATTTAAAGCAGCAAATATGCCTATTAATATACCCGTAAGTGCATCACCAGCTACAAGTCCAGAGGCTATTAAGGTACCTCTTTCAGCAGCTATATCTAAATCAGCTTCATCTTTCCTAAACTTCATCTCTACTAACTTACGTATTACCCCTCCAAAGAATATTGCACTGTTTAAAGATATAGGTAAATAAATACCCAATGCAATTGGTAATATTGGTAGATTTGATAATGCACAAAATATTGCTATTACAGCACCTATAATTACCAGAGTCCAAGGTAGCCTTCCAGTCATGATTCCTTCAACAATTAACCTCATTAGAGTCGCCTGTGGAGCTGCAACCTGTTCCCCTCCTATTCCATATGCATTGTGCAGAAGCAGTACTGTAGCTCCTGCAACTACTGAAGCTATTGCTAGGGATATAAACATACCATGCTGTATCTTTCTAGGGCTGCCTCCTATTAGATATGTTGCTTTAAGAGACTGTGCCACCCCTCCTGCAACAGCTATAGCAACACATACAACACCTGCTGCTAACAATACTATTTCCATTCCTGAAGTGCCAGTAGCTCCCATTGCTCTATAAATTGAGGCTATAACTAAAAGGGTCGCAATGGTCATACCTGATACAGGATTGTTACTTGCTCCAATTACTCCAACCATTCTAGCTGATACGACTGAGAAGAAGAAGGAAAAGAACACAGCAAGCAGTGCACCTATTGGTCCTACACCTATTGTAGGAAGGAACCAAGTCAATAGAAATCCAAATATAGCCGCTGCTAATACCCATATAACTGATGGTTCTTCATCTATTCTTCTTTGAGATTTTTCACCCTTTCCAAATCCACCCATTGCCTCTCTAAAAGATTTTATAATAGTAGGCAAGGATCTTGCTAATGAAATGAATCCTCCCATAGCTACAGCTCCTGCCCCAATATATCTGATATAATTTGACCAAATATCAGAAGCAGACATTTCCGATATTAACAATGTAGATGGAAATATAGCTTCAGCCGCAAATACTCCAAAGAATTTGATAAGTGGAATAAATGATAGCCAGGCTAACAGCGAGCCAGCAAACATCAATGCTGATGTTGATGTTCCTACGATAAAACCTACTCCTAAAAGAGAAGAAAGAGTATCCATACCTATCATAGTTCCTTGATATGCTGTAATCACATAGGATGCCGTCTCATTCCACAGACCTAATCCCCCAGATAATATTTTATATCCTACACCAACGCCAAGGCCATTTAATACAGAACGAAAACCTTTACCACCTTGATTTGCATTTACCAGCACTTCTGCTTGAGCCATGGATTCCGGATATACTAATTCTCCATGTTCTTGAACTATTAAATATCTACGTACTGGTGTCACAAAATACACTCCCATAAATCCACCTATAATTGTGACTATAACTACTTGCCAAACTGATAGATTTAATCCAATAAGTATGATTGCAGGCAATACAAATATGATACCACCAGCAATAGATTCTCCTACAGCAGATAGTGATGCCACATAATTTGCCTCCAATATACTATTTCTTTTAAAAATTGATTTCAATAAACCAGTTGCAAGTATTGCACCTGGAATACCTGCAGATATAGTAAGACCTACTCTTAGTCCTAAATAAGTATTAGCTGCAGCAAAAACAATTGCAAAGATAATACCCATTGTAAGTGAATATCCTGTTGCTTCAGGAATTACTTCGTTAGTTGGAATAAACGGAACATAATCCTCTCCCTTCACTCCACCATATGCATCTTTAGATAATTTTTTTGGATTGTTTTTCATTTAAATCCTCCTCTTTGCAATATCTATTTACTTTAAATTTTCAAGTAGTTTTAATAGGAATTCCCATACTCGTTTAACCGATGAAATGCTTAAATGTTCCTTTTCTGTGTGAACATCAAATAAATTTGGACCAAAGCTTATCATATCGGTATCAGGAAGAATTTCCTTTAAAAGACCACATTCAAGCCCTGCATGTATAGCGCTTACTTCAGGTTTTTTATCATATAGCTCTTCGTAGACACTAACACATTTTTCACGAATTTTAGAGTCTTCATCATACTGCCATGCAGGGTAGGCACTAGATTCTTCTGCATTTCCATTGGTTCTTTTCGCAATTGTTGCTAGAACATTTAAAACTTCTCTTAAGGAACTGCTTGAGGAAGAACGTACTGATGTGATAATCTCTATATTGTTATCTTTTTCTTCAATGATGGCATTGTTCAAACTTGTTTGAACTAAACCTTCAATATCCTTTGACATATATTGAACTCCATCTGGAGCCATCACGATAAAGTCAATTAAATTATCACTTAATTCCTTTGTATATACTTCGTCTATACTTACCTCTTGAACATCTACATTTAATTCACTATCCTCTATATGATATTCTTCCTTCAATTCCTTTGTAATATCTTCTATTATTTTCTTTGTTTCCCCAATATTTTCAGTAAAAATAGTTGCCTCAGCTTCCCCTGGTATTGCATTATGTTTTGTACCGCCATGAATTTTAGATAATTTAATATCATCCTTGACATTACAATCATATAAAATCCTTCCAAGAAGTTTTATGGCATTTGCCCTCTGTTTTATTATCTCCATACCGGAGTGTCCACCTTTAAGACCTACTATCTTAACTTCTAGTCCTTCTCCATTTTTATTTTCCTTTTCAATCTTGAATGTGGTAATCATGTTAGCTCCACCTGCACAGCTTACAAGAAATATTCCTTCTTCCTCTGAATCTAGATTTAAAAGAGTCTTACCTGATAAATGCTCATTTGACAGCGCCATTGCTCCATCCATACCAGTTTCTTCACTTGTAGTAACTAAAATTTCAAGTGGAGGATGTTTCAAATCATCGGAATCTAAAATTGCAAGCCCATAAGCAACTGCGATACCATTATCTGCTCCTAATGTAGTATTGTTTGCTCTCAAGGTATCGCCTTCTACAACCAATTCAATCGGATCTTTCGTAAAGTCATGCTTAGAGCCTTTCCCTTTTATACAAACCATATCCATATGACCTTGTAAAATTACAGGATTGGCATTTTCATACCCTACAGTCCCTGGCTTTTTTATTATTACATTATAAGTCTTATCCTGATAAACTTCTAAATTTCTCTCCTTCGCAAAATCTGCCAGAAAATCACTTACTCTTTTTTCATCACCAGAGCATCTCGGAATTTGATTTAACGTATGAAACCATTGAAACACCTTTTTAGGTTCAATATTTTGTATATTTGACATCATTTTTTCCTCCTAACATACATCACTTATAAAATATTATTATGGTATCTTTTATAAATATTAGTCATTCCCAAAAATGAGGTCTTTTATAAAAAAATATCCTTTGAAAAAACTAAACTTGTTTTTTTAAAGGATATTACTTTCTTTTTTAACTAATCTAATTGACCTTTATCTTATATACTCGTTTCCTACTAAAATATCTGTTAAGATATCTGTTGGTATAACAAATTCCAATACACCCATATATCCTGGTGCAACCTCATATTTATCAAAAGAAATAACTAATTTAGCATCATCGTTGATGTAAAAGTTTTGAGTATCGGAAATAGTCTTAAATAGTAAACTATCATCCACTTCTCCTTCTATTCCTTCAACCCAATAAAACTTACTCTCATCTAGCTTGTTATTTTCTAACATTTGCTCCTTAATATTTTCACTTATTGTTTCAATATAACTATTGTCTTTAAACAAAGAAGGTAGAGTTATTAGAACTTCATTTTTCTTATCTATTGTATCATATTTGAATACTGTAGATGATGAGCCTACTGTATTTACTATATAATGACCTATGGATAATATGTCATCATTGTCTGTTTTGATGACATATCCGCTATCCACACCTAAATGTCCTCCGCCCATCTTTTCTAGATCTTCTATTTCCTTCATAAATTGATCATAAAGTTTTTTGTTTTCTTCTATATATGTTAAATTTAAACTATTTTCTAACTCTTTATTTTCTAATCCCTCTATTTGTGGCACTTGGATATCAGCATGGTATCCATTTTCATCTAACTTAAACTCTCTAAATCTTAATACCCTAACTATATTACCTACAACTGGTACCTGAGATAAACTTTCAGCTAATGCTGGACTGGTATTGACTCCAGCTGTTATGCCTATTGTTAAAACCGCTATAGAAGCAGCTGATACTACTAATTTATTAATATTATTTTTTCTTTTCATCTTAATCCTCCCTTGTTTGAAAGCTTTTCTTACAACGAAGTCTAATTCATTTGGTATTGGAGTATCCATATATTCCTTTTTTAATCTTTCTAATTTATTGTCCTTCACAGTAATGCCTCCTATCTTCAGCACCCATCTCTATTCTTAATAGTTCTAATCCTTTATATAAGCGAGTTTTTATGGTATTAATATTGACATCCAATACCTTAGAAATCTCATCTATTTTTAAATCCTCAAAGTATCTTAGAATAATTATTACACGATAGTTATCAGGTAAATTCTCCAACGCTCTTTCCAAATCAATATCAGGATAGTTATCGGAATCAATTACATTGTTATTAAGTAAGATTTCATCCTCCAAAACTATTTCTTTACTTCTTTTTCTGATAAAATCCAATGAAGTGTTTACAACTATCCTATAAAACCATGTTTTTATCACACTTAAATCTTTGAGTGACTCAATAGATGAAATTCCTTTGTATATGGATTCTTGGACAATATCCAAAGCATCATCAGGATTTCTTACATAACTATATGCTAATCTATATATAGGCTCCTTATATTCAACTACATAATCTTCAAATTGTCTTACTAGGTCTTTCTTTTTCATTATAGGTGTCCCTTCTTAGATGTACATCTTTGTCTTACACTATATAGACGAATGATTAAGATAAAAAGTTTTAATAAATACAAATGTTTTTTTAAAATATACTAAATAATATAATTTAATATAACGTGATTTCATATTTCCTATTGAGAAACGAATTCTGCTCCTCTAACTTCCAAAACTTTAATACTTATAACATTAAGATACAGATCCATGAATTCACCATCCTCTACTAATTCAGGTGTGCCTATGACCTCAATCCAATCATTTTCAGCTGGAAATTCACCATCGTAATTTAGTAAAAATCCACCCCAGCCATCATTTCCACAGCAACCTGGTCCATTTCTATATACTACATTTGCAGAGCTTTCTCCATCCCAAGAGTAAAATACGCCATACATTCCTTCTAGCTTAATGGTCTTATCTTTATATTCCTCATAATTATAATAGACATCGTCAATCTGAGCTAAAAACATTTTTTCATTGATTTCTACAATCTCTGAGTCATTCACAGTAATGTCATTTTTTGAATCTTCTTCAGATTCATTTTTTCCCTCCATTACTTTTTCTGAAGATGATGATAAATCATTATCAATTTGTTTAGTATCTGATGGCTGAAAGCTTCCTCCTGCCTTTTGAGATTTACACCCAGTAAATGCTAACATCAAAATTATAAATATGACTATTAATCTCCTCATATCATTAAGCCCTCCCTCTTATAAAACCAATACCTGAGTATATAAGGAACAGCACAATGTTAACTGCAACTACGCTTGCACCTGTTGGAGTTGAATAAACATATGATATGATGATGCCACACAAGAAGCAAAATACAGAGATTATAGCTGAGCTTATTATAACCGATTTAAACTGTTTGCAAAGTCGCATTGATGTAAGTGCAGGAAAAATAATAAGGCTAGATATCAGTAAAGCTCCCATCATACGCATTCCTAAAACTATTGTCAAAGCAGTTAAAAATGCAATCAACATATTATACATATTTGCTTTTATTCCAGTTGCTTTTGCAAAACTCTCATCAAATGTAACGGCAAATATCTTGTGATAGAAAAAAACAAACAATATTATGACTACAGTTGCTAATATAATACTTAGAGTTACATCACTCTTACTCATTGCTAATATAGTACCGAACATATAGTTACAAACATCTGTATTCATACCAGTAGTCATAGATATCACTATTACACCAATAGCAAGAGAACTTGTAGAAATCAAAGCAATTGCCGCATCCCCTTTAATCTTACTATTTTCGCTGATTCGTAACAACAAAAAGGCTGCCAATACTACAATTGGAATAGATATAGTGAGTGGTGCTGCATTAAAGGCTGTTGCTATAGCTAAGGCACCAAATCCTACATGAGAAAGTCCATCACCAATCATGGAGTATCTCTTTAAAACTAGACTAACACCTAAAAGTGCAGCACAAAGGGCTACAAGTACACCAACTATGACTGCCCTTACTATAAATGTATAAGAAAATATTTCTGTTAACAGACTAATCATTTATATCATCTCCTCCTGCAAAGATTTTACCGATATTACTTCTTATATAATCTTTAGTCTCTCCGAAAAATAGAGGAGATTTATCCATATGCAGGATGAGTCTTGCCTGTGAAACTGCATGATGTATATCATGGGATACCATTATGATGGTAATTCCTTCATTATTTAGTTGAGAAATCAATTTGTAAAATGAATTGGCAGCTATTGGATCAAGCCCAGTAACAGGCTCATCCAATAGCAAAAGTTTTTTTGTTGCGCAAAGAGCTCGAGCAAGCAGGACACGCTGCTGTTGCCCGCCTGAAAGCTCTCTATAGCAATATTTTTTTAACGACTCTACATCCAATTTTTCCATATTTTTTTGTGCCAACTGTTTATCTGACTTAGTATAAAAAGGTTTAAACCCCATACTATTTAAACATCCAGACAATACAACTTCGTACACACTAGCAGGAAAATCTTTCTGCACTTGAGTCTGTTGAGGCAAATACCCTATTTCAGTTTCTTTTAACCCATCACCTATAAAAACTTTCCCAGCATATGGCTTTTTTAACCCTAGCAATCCCTTTATCAGAGTACTTTTTCCAGAACCATTTTCCCCAACTATGCAAAGATAATCTCCAGCATTAATTTCAAAGAAAATATTTTCACAGACAACTTTTCCTTCATATCCAAAAGCTGCATCTTGAAAAGTAATTAGAGCCATATTAATTCAATGCCTCCTTAAGTACCTTTAGGTTTTCTTGCATAAGAGATAAATAGGTTGCTCCATTCTGAAATTCATCTCTAGTCACATTATGACAAGAGTTCAAAGTTAGGATGCTTGCATTTGTAGGTTCTGCTATTGTCTCTGCTATTTTTCCATTACTTAATTCAATTTTTAATACTACTGGGATATTTTCCGATTTTATCTTATCAATTAAAAATGCAATTGTTGATGCACTTGCCTCTGTCTCAGTTGAGCATCCAGAAAATGGTGCATAATATTCAAGATTATATTCATCTGCAAAATATCTAAACGGGAAACGGTCTCCAAAGACAAGCGTCCTTCTACTTCCGTCATTTACCACCTCTTTAAATTCCAAATCCAATTCATTTAAATTCTTAATATAATCACTGCTCTGAGTTTTATAGCTTTCATCATTATCAGGATCTAATTTACATAGAGTTTCTGTAATGATATCAACGATTTTAATTGCATTCTTTGGAGAAGTCCAAACATGTTCATCTATCTCTTCTTCATGGTTCTCATTTTCCTCTTCATGACTATGATCATGGTCATGCTCCATTCCTTCAACCGTTTCCTCCATAACAGTATCCACACAGTCTATGAGTTTCATTGTTTTAGGAGCTTTTTCTCCCATCGAAGAAATGATTTCATCTACCCATATATCATTTTCACCGCCTACATAAATAAACAAATCACATTTTTGAATTTTGATAATATCTTGAGGAGACGGCTCATAAGAATGGCTCTCTGTACCTGGAGTCAAAAGCATAGTTAAATCAACATTATCTCCAGCTATTTGTCGTACAAAATCATATTGGGGAAAAATTGTTGTTACTACACTAAATTTATTACTTTCAATATTAGTATCTTTAGCGGATTGACACCCTGCTAAAGGTACTATAACTATAGCAATAATCAAAATTATAGATAAAAATCGTTTCATATATTAAAAACCTCCTAGTTTTTTATTTAATAATCCAAAAAATGTTTAACACTCATTTCCTCTTTTAAGCATGGAAATGATGTGGATAATCTTATCGTTTGGAGGTTTTTTAATTGTTCATCTTCACTTTAAGTTCAACAGGAGTAGAAATAATAAATATCAATGAAATTGCTTCAAATACAAAAATTTTGTTAAAACTCAAAAAAGGTGTTTCCCATAAAGCAGCTTTAATAAAAGATATTTGTTTTAAAACTTTTTCTGCTGTATGTATAATGGTACATATATGACAAAATTCTCCAGTGCACTCATGCTCAACTTCACAAATAGTTAAATATGTTGAAAATAAATAAAGAACAAAAATACAAATGCACAAGAATAAAGTAATTTTTCTTTTTACATCTAATTTTCTATAATTCATCCATTATACTCCTTATTTAATCATATACTGCTTATATACTTCACAAAAACTATCTATTTGAACATTGATTACATGTTCCGTAAAACATCAACTTTGCTGTATCTAGATTAAAACCATGATTCTCTAATAAGTGCAACTGTGTATGTTTTAAGGATTCACATTCAAAATGAATTAATTTACCACATTTCTCGCATTTAAAGTGGAAATGTTCTTGAGGATATTCTCGTTCATCAACATACTGAAAACAAGCTCCAGTAACTCCATCCACTGTATACTTTTTAACTTCTCCCTCATCCACAAGCTTATCTAGATATCTATAAATTGTGGTAATGCCAATTTTTTGACCAATTGTATCAAAATGATTTGCAATTTGATTAACAGTTACATGTCTACCCTCTAAGGATTGCATATAAGAATGTATTGCTTCTCTTTGCTTAGTTTTATAATTAGTCGCATTATTCAAATTTCTTCACTCCTTTTTAAATTGAAAATCATTTTCAGTTTACTATTAACAACTAAATCTGTCAAGTAATCTTATATCAAAATTCTTTAATACCTTTTATAAGATGTGCATCTTTCAACAAAATTACCTCCATGGATCAGCATTCATATATATACAATCAAACTTTGATTTCGGTTTCATTTATAGATAAAAAAATACTCTTTATTCATATAGATAACTTAATCCAAATAAAATAAAGAGTATTTTAATATAATTCTAAATTTCTATTATATGGTCATTCCCAGTGCACGAGGAAGTGCTATGCTTATAATTGGGAAATATGCAACTATCAATGTTATCACAAACATCAATATGATATATGGTACCAATTTCTTTACCATAGGTCCTATGGATTTTTCCCCAGCTATTTGGTTGGAAATATACAACGTCCCTGCAAAAGGAGGTGTAACCATACCTACTGCTATATTCATAATCATAAATGCACCAACTGCAACTGTACTCATCCCCAATGATTGTGTTATAGGTATAATTATTGGACAAGTAAGTAGGATTATGGAGGTTGGGTCTATCAAACATCCAAGGATAAATAATAGTACATTAATAGCTGTTAGTATCATAAATTTGCTACTTAATCCATTCAATACAGCATTTGATATCATCTGTGCTAACCCACTGCTTGAAACATACCATGCCATTGCAGATGCAACACATACAATAGTAAGCATTGAGCTTACTCTTACACTGATTTCACACATACTGTTCCATATTTGTTTTAAAGTTAGTGTTCTATAGATAAAACATCCAACTATTAAGGAATATATACATGAAACAGCCGCTGCTTCAGTAGGTGTAAAAAATCCGCCATATATTCCGCCAAGAATTATAAGTGGCATACCTAGTGCAAAAATTGCATCTAAGAATGTTTGAACAGCTTCTTTTAATGATAATCTATCTACTGAAGGACTTTCTATTTTTCTATATCTCACTATATGCATAATACAAAAACTTACTGTTAATAAAATACCTGGAACTACTCCAGCCATAAATAGTGATCCAATAGATACAGAGGCAGTAGTAGCAAATACAACCATAGGAATACTAGGTGGAATAATAATCCCCAAGGATGCAGATGATGAGTTTATTGCTGCTGCATCATCTGCTCCATATCCCGCTTCCTTCATAGGTTCAATCATAATACCGCCTATGGCTGCAGCTGTTGCAGGTGCTGAGCCTGATATAGCTCCAAAGAACGTACATGCTATAGTAGTAATACATGCTGATGCACTAGGTAATTTTCTAAAACACATTTTCAAAAACTTTACTAATCTTTCTGATATACCGCTTATTTCCATCAGCTCTCCCGATAATGTAAAAAGAGGAAGTGCTAGTAGTGGAAAACTATCTATTGACGTAAACATCTTCTGCGTTATAGCAGGCAATGCACTTATATCACCTGCAGTTAACATGGCAAGAATTGTTGCCAGTCCAACTGATATAGCTATGGGTGTTCCAAATATCAAAAAGAAGATAAGTGTTGCAACTAAGACTACTCCAAAGAACATTTACTTATTTCCTCCTTCCAATATCTTTTTATTGATTTCATTTAGCTGTACCCATGCTAATGCAACATAATGAGCTAATAACAAAGCACAACCTACTGGTACTGAACTATACATAAAGTACATTGGTATTTTTAACGATGGACTCAATTGATGAATTTTTACTTGATGAGCCATCATACTGCCACCGTAGATGATTGCAAAAGCACAAAATGCAGCCATCAACAATAATCTGATAATTACAAATGCTTTTTGTCCCTTCAATGGCAATTTTTCACTAACTATATCTATACTAAACATTTCCCCACGAAATGCACTTAATCCTGCAAGCAAAAATACCGACCAAATCATACAATATCTTGATGCTTCATCACTCCAGGCCATATTGTACCATCCTGTATACCTTCCTATAGTTGCGAAAAACACAAAGCATAGCATCATCAACAGCAATATTCCGCCAATTGCCTTTTCCACACGAAAAACCCAAGAACTAAAGTTTTTCATTTTATTACCTCCAATCTAGTTGCTTTTAAATGCATTAATTAGATCCATGTTTACTTTGTCTTTGTATGAATCAATAATAAAACTGGATGCTTTTGCCCATTCATCCATATCTACTTCTGTTACAGTTCCACCTGCTTCTTTCCAAGCTTCATATGATTGATTTTCTTCGTCCAAAACTAACTTTCTTTCATAGTCTCTAGCTTCTTCATCGGCTTCAATAATCCATTGTTGATATTCTTCTGGAAGACTATCAAAGAATTTTCTATTAATCATATTAACAGTTGCACTATATGCGTGATGGGTCTTTGTACAGTTCTTATCTGCTTCATAAAACTTTCCTGTCAATGTAGGTCCTATAGGATTATCATGACCATCGATTGTTCCTTGTTGTAAGGCAGTAAACACTTCCCCTATTGACATTGGAGTTGCATATGCTCCTAAACCATTGAACAATGAAATATAGATATCATTTTCCATTACACGTATTTTTAATCCTTCTAAATCATCAGGATGCTCTATTATCTTTTTAGTATTATATAAATCTCTAAATCCTAGCTCCCAAAAGCTCATACCATAGATTCCAGAATTCTCAAGGGAGTCAAGTATTTCTCTTCCCATTTCTCCATCTAGCACTCCATATGCAGTTTCTCTATCAGTAACTACATAAGGTAAATCAAGAGGAAGAAATTTTTCTGCAAAGTTTGATATAGGACCTGTTGCTATATTACACATTTCAATAGTACCAAGACCAACACCTTCTATGACTTCACGGTCTCCCCCTAGTACACTTCCAGCATTAAGTTCTACCTTAATTTTTCCGCCACTTTTTTCATCCAAAACTTTACCAAAATATTCTACACCTTGTCCAAGAGCAGAATCTGCTGTTGCACCTATTGCAACTCTAAGCTTAACAACATCCTGAACTCCAGCGTTGTTTCCTTTATTTGCTTCCGGATTTGAATCTGTTTTACTACATCCGGATAACATTCCTAAGACTAAAACGATACTAATTATTATTGCTATATGTTTTTTCATCAATATATTCCCCCAAATCTAATCATTATGTCTAAATCCAATCATTATGGCGTAAATAGCCCTCCATCTGTATGTCTAAACTGCGTCCACATAGTTATTTGCTCCTTATGCGGATACTTCTTAGCCACTTTTTCATTAAAGTCCACTCCAAAACCTGGCTTGTCATTAACATATGCGTAACCCTTTCTAATTTCTGGGATACCGCTAAATATTTCATAAGTAGCTTCATTGAATTCTGACCACTCTTGTATTCCAAAATTTGTACTAGCTAGTCCTAAATGCATTTGAGCAACATGACCTACTGGATTCATATCAGTTGGTCCATGCCAAGCAGTTCTAATTCCAAAAGCCTCACATAGATGAGCTAATTTAATAGCTGGTGTAACCCCACCAATCATACTAAAGTGAATACGAATAAAGTCAATTAACCTTTCAGAAATAAGAGTTTGCCACTCTAACGGGTTTGTACACAATTCGCCATGAGCTATTGGTGTTGTACAAATGTTTTTAACACGTCTATAGTATTCTGCTTGATCTGGCGCAAATAAATCCTCAAGGAAATAAAGTTTCATAGGTTCTAACTCTTTAGCAAGTCTTATAGCATCTACAGCTGGTATTCTTTCATGAACATCATGTATCAATTCTGGAGCAAACCCCATATTTTTTCTAACATATTCAAACAGACCAACTATCTCATTTATATATGCATGAGGATCTTGATAAAATCCATCCTTAGCACCTTCAGGTTTCCAATCCCTCTGAGTTTGGGAATAACCTTGCATTGGAAAATATTGAAGTCTTATATGATGGAAATCTTTTTCCCAAAGCGCTTGAGCTTTCTCTAAAATTTCTTCTCTATTGTTTCCATTTGCATATCTGTATAAAGTTACACCTTCTCTGCACTTTCCTCCTATCAAATCATATACTGGCATATTTGCAAGTTTACCTTTGATATCCCAAAGTGCCATATCCACGCCGCCTACAGCATTATTGACCACTGGTCCATTACGCCAATAGGCATTGTTGTACATTAAATTCCACAATTCTTGAATTTCAGTTGCATCTCTGCCTACTATCAAAGGTTTGACATATTCTTCAATAGTTGTAACAACTGCGTTACACCTTTGTGTAAATGTTGCACAGCCTAATCCATATAACCCGGGTTGATTAGTATCAACTCGAACAACTACGAGATTGAGATCACCTGGAGCTGTGACAAAACTTTTGATGTCAGTTATTTTAATCAAATCAACTATCCTCCTAATTTTTTTATTATATTATCGTGTTCATTTAGAATAAACACGTTAATGTCTAACTAATTCACTACCTGCATCCTTATGCTTTTGAAAGAAATAATCAATTCTTTCCTTATTCCTCTCTAAAAACTTATGCTGTTCTTCTATAGCTTTTCTATTGTTATCAATCAGTGTATCCATAAGATTTTTATGATTTACTAAACACTCATCAAAGTGGGTTTTTACCTTTTCAGTATCTGGATAATCCCTCATAAGCAATTTGTTGCTTTCAAGCAATAACTTATAATATTCATTTTGAAATATTCTAATTATCTGTATAAAGTAGGAATTATCACTGGCAATAATAATTGCAGTATGAAACATCATGTCATATTTTGTAAGTTCAACATAATCAAATTTTGATGCGGCTTTTTCCATTCCATTATATGCATCAATTAGCGCATTAAAATTGTCTACCGGTCCATTCTCAACTATATTACGAACTGCTATTTTTTCTATAGCTTCTCGTAACTGAGCAATCTCTTTATATTCCTTTTCTGTCAGATTAATAGTATCTGTAAATCCAGAGTAATCAAATAAATCTTCATTTGGGCAAACGAATGTACCTTTCCCATGCTTTGTCTCAATTAATCCAATGGATTTTAATCGTTGCAGCGCTGCTCGAATTGTTCCTCTACTAACATTTAATTCATCACATAATTGAAATTCTGATGGAAGTTTTTCTCCACTCTTCCATACACCTGATTTTATGTTGTCTAGAAGCTGTTTATATACTATCTCATCCCTTTTTTCCAGTACTATAGGCTTCATATCGATTCTCCTTCTACTTTCATATTTGATATAACATTTTAAGAATTTATTCATTATGTAAAATTTTTAAGTTATTAGTTGTTAGTTGTTTATTGTTAGTTGTCAGTTGTTATACAAGTATTATAGTTAAAATATTTTCCTTTGTCAATAAATATTTGTATATATGTGAATAAGAAGTAGTTGTAGTTGTATGTATGTGAATATACCCTTGAAAGTGCTAATATGGAAAGTTAAAATTAAAAAATAATGGACTATCCTTAAATTCTATTCCAAAAAATGTTGATGCCATACAGTTTTAACCGTATGGCATCTTGCAAATAGATATCATCTTATTTTGTCTTTCTTTATTTTATAACTGTCTTACCACCCATATAAGGCTGTAATGCAGCAGGTATATTGACAGTGCCGTCTGCATTTAGATTGTTTTCTAAAAATGCAATTAACATTCTTGGAGGTGCTACGACAGTATTGTTCAATGTATGAGCAAAATATTTATTGTTGTTTTCATCAGCAACTCGTATCTTCAATCTTCTAGCCTGTGCATCCCCTAAATTGGAACAACTACCTACTTCAAAATATTTTTTCTGTCTCGGAGACCAAGCCTCAACATCTACTGATTTAACTTTTAAATCAGCAAGATCCCCTGAACAACATTCAAGTGTTCTTACAGGTATATCTAATGAGCGGAATAAATCCACAGTATTTTGCCATAGCTTGTCGAACCACATAGGACTTTCTTCAGGTTTACAAACAACTATCATTTCCTGTTTTTCAAACTGATGAATTCTATATACTCCTCTTTCCTCTATTCCATGTGCTCCCTTTTCCTTTCTAAAACAAGGTGAATAACTTGTTAATGTTTGAGGAAGGGATGATTCAGGCAATATTGTATCTATGAATTTACCTATCATTGAATGTTCACTGGTTCCTATTAGATACAAATCTTCACCTTCGATTTTATACATCATGGCATCCATCTCTGCAAAACTCATAACTCCAGTAACAACTTCACTTCGTATCATATAAGGAGGAATACAATATGTAAATCCTCTATCAATCATAAAATCTCTTGCATAAGAAATAACAGCAGAATGAAGTCTGGCTATATCACCTATCAGATAATAGAAACCATTGCCTGCAACCTTTCTCGCACTTTCTAAATCTATACCTTCAAAATTTTCCATTATTTCCGTATGATAAGGTATCTCAAAGTCTGGAACAACAGGCTCACCATAGCGTTTTACCTCCACATTTTCACTATCATCTCTACCTATGGGGACACTTGGATCAATGATATTAGGTATAGTCATCATTATTTGCAAGATTCTTTCTTTCAATTCGGTCCCTTTATTTTCCAGCTCTGCAAGTTCTTCTTGGTTCTCAACCACTCTTTTCTTAAGCACTTCCGCTTCTTCCTTCTTGCCCTTCGCCATTAATCCGCCTATTTCCTTAGAGATCTTGTTTCTTTCTGCTCTAAGATCATCTGCTTTTTGCTTTGCCTCTCTACTCTCGATATCTAAGGCTATAACCTCATCTACCAAAGGTAGTTTATTGTCTTGAAATTTGTTTTTTATGTTTTTCTTTACTACTTCAGGATTTTCCCTGACAAATTTTAAATCTAACATTTTTACCCTCCATATAAATTTATAATCATACCACTATATAGTGGTATTCTAAATACAAAAAACTCCCGTCTCCTATTTTAGAGACGAGAGATACTCGCGGTGCCACCCTAATTATTATACTCATGTATAATCACTTAATAAATTATCGCTTGTTTAGCGTCCAGGTTAATTCCCCAGAAACTCCGGAACGGATTCAATAATCATTGCATCAGTTTTCACCAACCACTGACTCTCTAAATCAATAAATTATTTACTGCTTCCCATCATTGTCATTTATATAATCATTAATTGTAATATATACTAAAGAATTTGTTTTGTCAATATTGACTTTATATCTCTCTATCAAACGCATCTAATAATCAGGAAAAACACGGTTAAAACCTCGTAAACTATGTTGTTCATATCCATAATATCATGTTTCTCTACAGCCGAGCAGAATGGAAACGCAGAATAAAGGAGTTGAATGTTATATTTGCAGTAAACGAAAACGTCGGTCTCATACAACACTGGTTGAAAAACGGGTTGACCAGTATATCAAGAAAATAGCGCAGATTATTTATAATATGGCTGCTCCTACTCTTAAATTTCTAATTTAAGATAAACCACGAAAAGAAAGGACATAAAAAACCGGATGTCGAAAAGCCCAATCGCAATAAATGTGGGACTATTAACAACCGGTCTTTTTGAATAATTGCTTATTTTATTATTGTTTTGACAAAATGCTTTAATTCGTCGATATCTTTGCTGTTTGGCCTGTCTTTGTGCATGAACTTAAAGTTACCGCGACAATGGAATTCGCGGCTGTCAATCGGAATATTTTTCTCTGAAAGCAGCTTTGATACTTGTGAATATGTGGAAGGTAAAAGGGCAGCTGTGCTAAAATTCACTACCTTTTTAACCTTACTGCTATCCAATGACTGAATAAATGATTTGATTTTTTCATCCACACCAGCAGCGTAGACCGAACTACCCAAAAAAAGAAGATCAACTTCACCATCAAGCGGTACATCTACCACTTGCGCCTCAACATTTGCAATTTCGCTTATTGCCTCAGCAAGTTTCTTGGTATTTCCGGTCTTACTGTAATATCGAATCGCAATATTCATGATTACAACCCCTTCTGTTCGCCTAACATTTTATAGAGCAGGCAATATAGTGTTTTGGTTTCTTCAAAGGAAAGGTTCAGGCAAGATGCAAGCCTTGTTGGAATTTCAATAGCCTTATCTTTTAAGCTCTCACCCTTTTCCGTAATCGTTACAATCAGATTTCGCTCGTCCTCCGCTGATCGCGTCCTTGATACAAAACCATTGGATTCCAACTTTTTTAAGAGCGGAGTAAGCGTACCCGAATCAAGATACAGATATTCTCCCAAGGTTTTGACATTCATGCTTTTCTTTTCCCATAAAACCAGCATAACGATATACTGCGTATAAGTCAACCCGATTTCATCTAAAAGAGGCTTATACTTTTTTACAACCTCTCTCGCACAGGCATAAAGGGGAAAGCAAAGTTGATTTTCAAGTTTTAGTACGTCATAGCTATGCTGCATTACTTATCCCCCAGTAGCTTAACAATTTCTTTTTCTATAGCCATTGGCGTTTTAGCGGGCGCATAACGGGATACGACTTCACCATTTTTGTTTATGAGGAATTTCGTAAAATTCCATTTGATTTTAGCACCGCCCAAGCCGCCCTTTTGCGCTTTAAGCCAAGTAAAAAGAGGGCTCTCCTTTTCGCCGTTTACATCAATTTTATCGAATTGACGGAAGGTGATACCAAAACGACCTGTGCAAAAATTGCCTATTTCCTCATTGGTCCCGGGAGCTTGGTTCGCAAACTGATTACAAGGAAAATCAAGGATTTCAAAGCCCTTGTCTTTATATTTATTATACAACTCTTGCAATCCACTATACTGAGGCGTAAATCCACACTCCGTTGCAGTATTAACGATTAGCAACACCTTACCCTTGTATTCGGATAAACTAACGTTGCTGCCATTTGAATCTTTTACCATAAAATCGTATAGTTCCATTTAATCCTCCTAAATATTGAATTGAATATAATTAAATTATATCCAATTCAATTACCGTTGTCAACTATATCACATAGCTAATTGATACCTCCTGCTCATCGGCGTGAATACCAGAAAAATTCCAATCCTAGCTATCATAGATTTTTAAGTATATAAGCTATTTGTAATTACTGCATTTTTCAAATACTATTCTATATATGAAAAAAACTACATCTTCGTTAGTTTATTATCAATTGCTCTTTCAATGTAATCACTTAAATTTCCCTTAATATCATTTACAATCATAAACGTATGTGCTCGAGGAATGTGGTGGATTATAACATTCAACATAATTTGAAAGCCGATAACCATCCTTATTATTAATGCTATAAAATGGATTTGCTCCTTGAGTTGTCTGTTCACCATCTACATTTTTTAATCCATGAATATAAACTTAAACAATTCCTACCAAGCTCATATGTTTTTTCAATCTCATACTTTACCCATTTTCTTGATTAGGAAAAAAAATTAACCCTATTTTCCAAAGCAAGTGTCAGGAAAGCTAAGAAATTTGAGTTATAATCCTGATTAACAACAGATAATGTAGCCTTGCCTACCAGATTCCTTTTTAAATAATCATTATCATTAATCCAAGTGCAAAGGACTTTTATATTTCAGCTTCCGAACGTAATGACGATAATACTCCATATAACTTTTTCAACTGCAAAATCGAAATATCTATCAGCGGTTCGTACATAAAAGAATTTAAGTGGAAAGCCTGTCTGCTTTGATAAGACTATGTTATCAATAGCAGCCAGGCTGTTTTTTAATATTAAGTTGTTAAACTCCTAAGAAAATCCTAACATGAGGTTGATATTTCCCTAAGGCTCAATATAACGCAATGCGACGATCCGTTTTAGAAAATCTAAAAATATGAAGTGTTATCTTGCCAAAGCAGGAATCTGACAATCCCATAAATTACCCTTTTCATTGATATATCCGGTAAATTGATAAATAGGCTGATAAAATCCCTTTGTATCGTAAACATAAGCAAGCTTACATTCTTTTACCCACAGGGTATCTCCCTGTTGGAAGGGGACATATTGTTCAAAGTTTCCTTTTTCAACCTGTTCAAAAGCTGCTTTTGGAGAAATAATTTCTTCTGTTGTTACATATTCATTCCAGCTGATTCCATAATCCATAGAGGCAAGCTTCAAATTGCTATCAAACTGCATTAAGATTGAGCCGGATGTAAATGCAGTTTGGGAAATTGACAGGTCGTTCTTTTCCGGTACGTCCCACCGAAGCGTTTCGTTGTTCTGTATACTGAAAACAGCGGTATCGGGAAGCAGTTCACTTTCTTCTAACCAGTTTTCATAAATGTTTCTATGGTTCTTCACCGCTTCCTCTGTCAATTGGGCAGTATCACGCCATGTTGTGTAGTGCCAATACCCTGTTCTAAAAAAGAAGTTTAGCTGAACCTCCTCACTTCTTTGACTTTTGCCTGTATAAACACGATTTTCGCCTTCACGTCGCTGAACGCTGGCAAAGATAACATCTTCCGATTCGGAAAGCTGTGCTAACATTCGTTCTATATAATCCTGATCCTCCGCATAGATGTTTTTGTATATGGAGGCCATAGCCAGTTGATCTACTAAGGAAAGGTCAGTGGTAATCTGAATTCTTGACATATCCTGCTTTATCGCAGGAAGAATGGGCATGTTTCCGTAAGGCTGCTGCTGATAAAACAAAGACACGGTGCCAATGATCATTCCAATGACACAGGGGAATATCAGAACTTTTCCAATGGGAGTAAAACGAAGGCGCTTTTCCCGAACAATGGAAAGTACCGCCATGATACAAAAGTATCCAAACAGGCTTCCAATGCAGTTGTGGAATAGATCATCAAGTTCAAATATCCCTGTTCCCGTCAATAATTGCACGATTTCAATACAGACGGTTAGCCCGATGGACACGAAAAGAGTTATCTTGAACTTCTCTGCTTTCTTCCAGAAAAGCGGCAATAAAAATCCCAACGGTGTAAACATCAGCATATTGAAGATAATAAGCTGCAATTCGCTGATCGACCACTTATTCCATGCGTTGACGTAGGCGCTGAAAAAGTCAATATTGAAGCTGCCGGTAAAGTTTGTGCCACGGCTTAAGGTAGTCAGCGCAAATACCAGCAACAGCCAGCAGGATAAAAAAAACAGGATAATACCCTGCGTTTTCGACATGCTCCTCTGACCATGAAACGCCTTTTTATATATCATGTAGACTGCAAAAATGGTAAGCGCCAATAAAAGTCCACCGATGAGTGCAAATACACCCCATCGGAGCAATACTTGAAAAATTGTAATAATATCCATGAAATGTCCTCCGTTTTTATACTGTAGTTGAAGATAAAATCTTCGCAATTTATTAACTACAGTATAACTCATCTGTACCGCCTCAAATTTAATACTTTCTTGATAAATTCCTAAGAAAATACTAAGATCCGGTGTGATTTAACGGAAGTGTAATAACAAAAGAAGTTAGATGTTCATGGCTTTCCACAGTAATTGAACCACCATGCAAAATAATAATCTCTTTAGCAATTGCAAGTCCCAATCCTGCCCCTCCGGTATCACTTGTTCGAGCTTCGTCAAGACGATAAAACTTTTCAAATATAGTGGCGCATTTTTCAGGGGGTATGGTATCTCCCGTGTTTTGAAATGTGATTGTTACGGTATCTTCGATTTTTTGGGCTATGATGTGAATTTCTGTATTCGGGAAGCTATAAGCAGCCGCATTTTTCAGGACATTGGTAAAAACCCGCCCCAGCTTTTCAGAATCGCCATAGATCATTAATTCTTCATCTGCATGTAAAACGGTAGTGTTTCCGTGGCTTGACAAAATGGGCAGCAGTTCATCAGTTAATTGTACCAACATGTAGTAGAGGTCTATATCCATTTTTTCTATTTGGATTTGTTGTAGATTATACCGGGTTATTTCAAAAAATTCATTGATCATTTTTTCCAGTCTGTATGATTTGTCGAGCGCAATATGCGTGTACTTTTTTCTCTGCTCCAGTGGCATATTTTCCACTTCTTCCAGCAAACTTAAATATCCTATTACAGAAGTAAGCGGAGTGCGAATGTCGTGGGCAAGGTACACCACGAGCTCATTTTTACGTTGTTCGGCTGATTGCACTTCCAGCTTCCGTCGTTCCAAGGTTTGTTTCATGGCGTTTAGCCTTTGGGTGATGGCAGTAAGTTCTTCCGGCAGGCGGATTTCCTCGGAATTGTCGATGAGAAGCATTCCCAGACTCTGCTCAACATCGGACAGTGGCTTAGTAACATAGCGCAAAAATGCGCGGATTATGAAAAAAAGCCCTGCACAGATAAGCAATACTAACAAGATGAAAAATGGCGGGTATATATTTTGTACCACGAAAAAACCCACTTGAAGGAAATCTGCTGCTATCTGAGTAATCCATCTTCCGCCGATGCTATTCCAATGGAAAAAGTACATTAGAACAAGAGCAAAAATGGAAGAGGCTATTACTCCAATCAGAGCAAACAAAATTTTAATTTGTAAACGGGTATAATCAAATTGTCTTTTATTTTTAGCTTTCAATTTTATATCCTACCCCCCATATTGTTTTAATATATTTGGGATTTTCAACAGTATCATTCATCTTTTCGCGGAGATGACGAACGTGGACAGTGATCGTATTGTTGCTCTTGCTGTAATATTCGTCCCTCCAAATCTTATGGAATAAATCCTCTGCACTTACAACATTTCCTTTATGCTCTAAAAGGATACGCAAAATTGAAAATTCCGTAGGTGTCAGTGTAAGCGGCTCTTCGTTTAAGAAACACTCATGTGTTTTAATATTCATTACAAGGCCGGAATGAAGGATGATATCTTTTTCCACATTTTCCCCATACCCAGGGTTATATTTTTTATATCGCCTTAATTGTGCTTTCACTCGTGCCACGACTTCAAGCGGGCGAAAGGGCTTGGTGATATAATCGTCAGCACCCAATGTAAGACCGGTAATTTTATCAATTTCTTCATCTTTAGCAGTTAGCATAATAATGGGGTAAGTATACTGCCTTTCCCGTATTTTCTGGCAAAGCGTGAAACCACTGATTTCCGGCAGCATAATATCCAGGATTGCAAGGTCAAGCTCCGTCGCTTCAATACAGGCAAGGGCTTCCTTGGCAGAATAAAACTTTAACACTTCATAATTTTCATTTTGCAGATATACTTCTATTAAATCTGCTATTTCATGCTCATCATCAACAACGAGAACTCTATTATTCATAGCTTTCAGCTCCTTTCAGGCAAAACATGACACTTTATCATTTTACTAAATACAGTGGCCATATTTGTGATTTATTGCATGAGAAATTATTAAGACTTTCATAAGAACGCGGTTTAATTGGAGATCTTCATCTTTCACCACAGGAATTGTTTCATCGTATCAATCCTTTTACCTGCTGTTTGACCGTAGCCGATAACAGCCGCTTGCTCTCATCAATTTTTTCCACACCCTCACGGGTTGCGATAAATTGGAACTTTTTGAACTCTGAATCATGCTCCTAATAGGAAAATCTGGCTATTCTAACCCGTTCATTAATATGCCAACACCTCATAACCAGTTTCGGTAACTAATACCTGTTTTTCCCATTGTGCAGAAGGCTTCCCATCAGCAGTGCGAATAGTCCAATTATCGTGTTTATCTGTTACTATTTTGGATTTTCCCATATTTATCATAGGCTCTACAGTAAAGACAAGCCCCGGGACTAAGAGCATTCCTGTTCCTTGCTTTGTCACATAACCGACCCAAGGTTCTTCGTGAAATTGCAGACCAATACCGTGGCCTCCGATTTCTCGAACAACAGAATATCCATTTTCTCTTGCATGGTCACGAACCGCTTGCCCAACATCGCCAAGAAATCCCCACGGTTTTACCTGTTCAATCCCCAAATCCACGCATTCCTTTGCAACATCAACCAGCTTTTGTTTCTCAGCGGAAACAGAGCCGACGCAAAACATGCGTGAAGAGTCCGAAAAAAAGCCTTTGTAAATTGTAGACACATCAATATTGACGATGTCACCGCTTTTCAGAAATACCTGCTCGGAGGGAATACCATGACATACAACATCATTAATCGAGATACACGAGCTCTTAGGGTATCCCTCATAATGAAGGTCTGCCGGAATACCGCCGAGATCTTTGGTCTTTTCGAAAATAAGCTGATCAAGTTCTTTTGTGCTTACCCCTTCAACAACATGATTTTCGATAAAATCAAGTAAAGATATATTCTTTTTGCCGCTTTCTCGAATTCCTTCAATCTGCTGTTTTGTTTTTAACAGTTTTCGATGCGGTACTTCATATCCTTTTAAGCGATAGACTTCTATTTGTTCGTCGATAGAAGCATGGCATTTTTTATACTTTCGTCCGCTGCCACACCAGCAGAGATCATTTCTTCCAAATTTATCAGACATTTTATCTCCTTGCACTAAACAATTTGGAGAGAGAGCAACACACCTATGGACTGAATCAGCCAAGAACAACAGCGCAAGTTTTCCGATATTGCCGCGGCGGACATTGAAATGCTTGAGAAAAAGCTCTGGAAAACGCTTCCGATGAAGAATACCCGTAACGGAAAGCAATATCGGTAATTTTGTCATTGGTCATACAAAGATCATATGCAGCAGCTTTTAATCTGCATTGGGCAAGAAATTGTTTATATGTCATGCCCATGTGCTCGTGAAACTTTGCAGAGCAGTAATACGGCGAATAACCAACATAAGATGACATATCTTGCAGGCTTGGATTCTCCGTTATATTATTTTCAACCCACTTAGCCATTAACTCTATTGTTTGCACAGACATTTGCTTCACTCCTTTCACCAGTATATCAATTCTCACAGATAATTACTTGATATAAGTTGCACATATGAAATAAAGTGCTTACCGATATCCTCCGTAATTTAACTGCAGCAGTAGCTTACGTGGGCATTTAATTACTGCGCAGATTATAAATAGCACAGAGTCCTTGATTTTACAAACAAGAACTAATGAAATTATCCACAGTTCAAAACTACCCAACAAATTCCTGTTTATCTAATATATCCTACCATATTCATATATTCTATTTGAAAAGTCCACCAATTTAATTGTATCTTTTTATATCAGAGCGTAATCCTACAATTTCTTTTTCATATGTACCATTCCCGGAATATAGCCAAGTTTTTGATTTATGTCTATCATCCTTTTATTTGTATAATGAACTGTTGTTTCTATGACCTTGATGCCTTCAAGCCTAGACCATTCCTCTAACATTTTTTTAAGATTGGTTGCTATACCTTGGTCTCTATATTCTTCCGCTGTATACAATGACAAAATTAAAACACTATCCTGAGCTTCTTCTTTCCTACATGCCCATATAAACCCCTGTACATTATCTTGTTCATCTTCTGCAATGGCAAGAAACAAGTCCTTCTTCTGAGAATTTTTAATTCTGTTTACAGTTTCTTCAACATCTTTTTCTGAAATTTTATAATCGCCTCTCCATAATTTTGGCGTAAGGTTATGCCATCTTGCAATTTTCGTCAGAAGTAAATCTAATTTATAATCATCATTATTTCCACTGATTTCAATTTTTTTATAATTCATTTTCAATTCCCCTAAAAAATCATTTATAACCATTACAATAGACCGCCTTTCTTATAAACATCTAAAATTGCAGGTTGCTTTATTTTCAAATCTTTATGTCTTTATAAAACCTACAAACTTGTATGCATCTTTTTCTTGGTGTTTTGCTTTATTTTTATATATATTCATCTTTTAAGTGCTTTAAACAATCCGTACAGTGGAATTTATCTTTGTTCACGCTCAAACACTAAATCAATCTCTTCTATATGCCCCATTTGCGTTACCTCCGACAATATAATTGATCCGCAGTTCAATATAGTTCAATACAGTCCGATAAATTTTGATAAATCTGCGTACATTAAGTCCATCATACCACTATTTAGCATATAAAAAAAGACATACCTTCCCCATTAGCGGGAAAATATGTCTTTATAGCGGAGGCGGTGAGATTCGAACTCACGTGCCCGTGAGGACAACCTGATTTCGAGT
>ENA-UOOK01001035-UOOK01001035.1-fermentation-metagenome-genome-assembly--contig:-NODE-1035-length-37286-cov-5.253230_pt1 | contig 37286 bp, 31 predicted proteins | sample MGYA00245777_ERZ724023 | MGnify/ENA primary metagenome ERZ724023 (study PRJEB28704, sample SAMN03018312) | fermentation metagenome | biome: anthropogenic terrestrial biome; feature: soil; material...
ACTGCCACCTTCTTGTTGGCCACCTAGATGCATCTCTTCAATGAAGCGATTATGCTTTAAATGAGCCCAGATCGCTTTACGTAGAGCTCCTGTACCAAAACCATGGATTATCCGAATATAAGGAGCCTTCATCAAGACACAATCATCTAGATACTTATCAAGGACTGGTAGTGCCTCATCAACCCGCAGGCCAATCAAGTTTAGTTCAAAAGAAAGGTTTTCAACATGTGATACTTTATGCGTAATCCTTTCTTTCTTCTTTGGTTTTTCTTTACTAAGTTTTAAATCAAGCAAAGCAACATTGATCTTTAAGCCGTTAGCGTTAATGATCGCCTTCTTACGATCAATACTTTCAATATTTCCTCTTTGGTTAGTATTTTTGATCAAGACATAATCACCAACCACAAAGTCTCTTTCATTTTCTTGATCATAAAGATCATCATCTTGGCGTAATTTATCAATATCATACTTAACAGCGATACCCTCATGAAGTTGGCCTGATTCACTAACTACACGCATTTGTTTTAATAATTCATCAGCTTCATCTTTTGTTTGATCAAGATATTTTTCAGCTTTATTGGCATAAAGGTGACCGCTTCCGAAAAATAGTAAAACTAGAGAAACCACAATTAATTCTTCAATTAAATTATACATCTTTCCTTATCCTCCTAAATATAATAATTGTTTGCCCATAAAAAGCAAGAATTCATTGGTGCTCGTTTTTTATGGGTCTAATCATAAACCTTGACAGTAAAGGATAAGGAGTTTCACCTTGGCAAGTTCGGGAAATTTGATAAAAATGGAAGAAGATAGTTATTATCAATAATGGGAGAAAAAAATCATCCAATTGCTTGAAAATAGTAGCTTTATTAAGGGCAATTGGAGTATTGAACAGCTTATGGTAAAATAAGCTATAATAATTCTCAAAGGAAATAATTTGGAGGAATCGCTCAGCAGGAACTGCAAATACCGGATTGTGATCTAAAGCTGAAGGTGGTATCGAAAGGTAAGCCGTATCTCTTCCGGTAGGAACTTTAGAGGGAGAGGTTATTACCGAAGTTAAGATAATTATGATTGTAATAATAATTACAGTTAACAGCTGTTGCTTTTTCAAATTAATGCTCCTTCAAATTAGCCTAAATAGGCTTACTATTTGCATCACGAAGTGATGTAAATCAAAGCAAGCATCGCAAAAGATCAACATTTTGTGGCTAAATTTGATATCAATCAATTTTGCAGTTCTGAATCTATCATCGTATATATAATATACAACATTCTTGAGGCTCCAGCAAGAAAAGAAAGGTATTAAAAAGGGGAAGCAATTTGTGCCTCCCTTTTTCTGCCTTACCTACTTTTTAATCAGCTTTCACCTCTGTCCAAATTCGATCATAATCTTTCATAAAAGAGGATAGATCTTTGAAAATTTCGCTATTGGCAAGCTCTTCATCACTTGGGTAGGCAGCTTTGTCATTTAAAAGTTCAGGATCCAACCTTTTTTTAGCTTCACTGTGGGGGGTGGAGTAGCCTATATAGTCTGTATTTTTAAAGGCGATCTCCGGTTCACAGAGAAAATTAATAAATTTCTCAGCCTCAGCTTTGTGTTTACTGGTACTGGGAATAACCATCGCATCAAACCAAAGGTTAGTTCCTTCTTCCGGTAAGGCAAACCGCAGATCAGAATTTTCTCGCATCATGAAAACAGCATCTCCAGACCAAACTACGGCTAAAGCGGCTTCTCCAGAGATCATTTTATCTTTAACATCATCACCCACATAGGCGAGGACTAAAGGTTTTTGTTTAATTAAAGCTTGTTTAGCTGCTTCTAGTTGGTCGTAGTTTTTAGTATTCATCGAATACCCAAGCATTTTGAGGGTGATACCAATAGAATCCCGTTGGCTATCAAGCATCAAAATTTGTTTTTTATACTCCTCATCCCAGAGTATTCTCCAACTAGTAACTGGTTTGGAGACCATCGTCTGATTGTAAAGGATACCGACAGTTCCCCACATATAGGGAATGGAATACTCATTTTCCGGATCATAATCCAGGTTTTTAAAACGGTCCTCAATGTATTGGTAGTTAGGAATATTATCAAAATCAAGTTTATGGAGCATTCCTTCGTTAATCATCCGTTTAACAGCATAATCAGAGGGGAAAAGGACATCATAGTTACCACCGCCGGATTTAATCTTTACATACATATCTTCATTCGTACTAAAGGTATCATAATTAACTTTAATTTTAAATTGTTTTTCAAAAGTTTTGATTACTGACTCATCAATATAATCTCCCCAGTTATAGACGTTAAGAACAATTCTTTCCTCTTTTCCACAAGAGGTGAGGACGAGAATGCTTATGCCAAGCAAGACTAGAAGTAGAAATCTCCTACTTTTTTTCATATTTCTCTCTCCTTTTTTATTTTTTCACCAGACATTCGAAAGTTAACAATAATTAGCAACAATAAAACCGTCAAAAACAAGAGGGTAGATAAGGCATTAATTTTAGGATTTATCCCTCTCCTCGCCATAGAGTAAATAGTAATTGAAAGCGTAGAGACCCCGGAACCGGTCGTAAAAAAGCTGATTACAAAATCATCTACCGATAAAGTAAAGGCTAAAAGTAACCCAGTAATTACTCCCGGCATGATCTCAGGAAGAATTACTTTTCTATAGGCATAAAGTGGGGTAGCCCCTAAATCTAAGGCTGCTTCATACAAGTGTTTATCTAACTGTTTTAATTTGGGTAACACCGATAAAATTACGTAAGGAATATTAAAGGTAATATGCGATAGTAAAAGAGAGAGAAATCCTAATTGAAAGTTGGTAAAGATAAAGAGAATCATCAAAGATAAGCCAGTAACGATATCAGGATTGACTACCGGAAGGTAGGTAAGGTTCATCATAATCGCTTTTTTGAATCTTTTCATATTATGGATACCGATCGCTGCCGCCGTACCAATGATGGTAGCTATACCTGACGACAAGATGGCAATAATCATCGTATTAGATAAGGCTTTCATAATCTGCCGGTCTTGAAATAGTTCTAGATACCATTTTAAGGTAAACCCACTCCAATTTCCTCTGGATTTTGAAGCATTAAAGGAGAAAATGATCAGGATGAGGATGGGAGCATATAAGAATAGATAGATCAACGCTGTGTAGATTCTTTTTAAATAGCGGTTCACCATAGCCCACCTCCCTCGTGTTCTTTATCGTATCTTGACATAACTCCCATACTCAAAAGAATTACCAACATCATAACCATAGAAATCGCCGAACCAAAGTTCCAATCTCCTACATATAAAAACTGTTGTTCAATCAGGTTACCAATAAGCGTAAACTGTCCTCCACCTAATAATCTAGAGATCACAAAGGTGGTAACCGCCGGCATAAAAACCATAGTTATTCCCGAGATTACCCCCGGAAGACTTAAAGGGAAGATGATTTTTCTAAAAACTGTTACCGAGTCGGCGCCAAGATCTTCTGCTGCTTCAATCAGTTGTTGATCAATCTTACTGAGCACTGAATAGATAGGGAGAACCATAAAGGGTAAAAAATTATAAACCATCCCTAAAACAACAGCTTCTTGAGTATAGAGTAGATTTAACGGAGCCAGTCGTAGCCAGGAAAGAAAAGTATTGATCAGACCTCGTCTTTCTAATAAAGTCATCCAGGCATAGGTACGCAGGAGAAAATTCATCCACATGGGGATGACAAACAAAAAGACCATAATGTTTTTTCTTTTAAAGTCATTTCCCGCAAGAATCATCGCCATCGGATATCCTAAAACCAAACAGAGGACAGTACAAATAAATGCTAAGTATATAGAACGAAATAAGACTTTTAGGTAAATAGGTTCCAAAAATCGTTGGTAATGATCTAAAGTGAAGATCAAACCTTGATCGGTCCGCATGGTCACACTATAAAACAACACCAATAATAGGGGGATGAAGATAAAAATCAACATCCAGACAATATAGGGATAGGACATCCAATTTTTCTTCATTTCACGGTCACCTTTTTCATAATATGAATGTCATCGGGGAGAATGAGTAACCCTACTCTCGAGCCAACTGGGGCCATGGTAGTGCTCTGTATTTTCCAACGAATGGAATTGTTGCGGACGAGCATTTCATAATGCACACCCTTGAAGGTCACGGCCCTAACCTCACCTTTAAGATTACTCTCCTCTTCGGAAACCACTTTAATATCTTCCGGTCGAACGACTACATCTACAGGTTCATTGTCAGTAAAACCGCGATCGACACATTCAAAATAACAGCCCGCAAATTTAACAAAGTAATCCCGAATCATTACTCCACTGATAATATTACTTTCACCAATAAAATCCGCTACAAAGGGGTTTTTAGGTTCATTATAAATATCAATGGGTGTCCCGATCTGTTGAATACTTCCATTCTTCATTACTACGATCGTATCAGACATCGAGAGCGCTTCTTCTTGATCATGGGTTACATAGATAAAAGTTATCCCTAGTCTTTTTTGCATATTTTTCAGTTCGATCTGCATCTCTTGACGTAATTTAAGGTCAAGAGCGCCTAGAGGTTCATCTAAGAGCAAAACTTCTGGTTCGTTTACCAAAGCGCGGGCAATTGCTACCCGTTGTTGTTGTCCGCCACTGAGAGAATTAATTTCACGTTGTTCATAACCGGATAGATTTACCAAATTAAGGATGTTACGAACTTTCTTTTGAATAGTTTTTTTATCCATTTTTTTTATTTTTAACCCAAAAGCGATATTTTCAAAGACATCCATATGCGGAAAAAGGGCATATTTCTGAAATACGGTATTGACTTTACGCTTAAAAGGAGGAATGGAATTAATGTTAACACCATTAAATAGAACCTCCCCACTATTGGGTTCTTCAAAACCACCGATAATTCTAAGGGTGGTGGTTTTCCCACAGCCGCTTGGTCCGAGCAGGGTTAAAAATTCATTTTTTCGAATATAAAGATTAACACTTTTTAGGGCTTCAGTTCCGTTATAGTTTTTAGAGACATTAACAAGATTAATGATATTTTGTGTCATTTCACTTCCCCCGCTTATAAATATTTTAAAAACTTGGTGGAGTAGAGACCCATAAAATTTTGGCTTTAGAGGACCCGGTATTAGATAGATAATGGCTGACCACTGGTTTAAAGTAAAAACTCTCATTTTTTCTTCCTTTGAACACCTGGTTTCCCAAATGGATATTGATACTTCCTGACAAGATAAAACCGAACTCTTCCCCCTCATGAGGATCATCAATCTCAGTAGCGCCCCCCGGATCAAGGCTTAAAAGAATGGGTTCCATCCGGTTTTTTTGCGAATTTGGAACAATCCAGTGAATTTGGTACTTAAAATCTATATTCTCCTGGACGAAAACTTCCTCGTTTTTAAAAATGATCTTTTCATCAATGGTTTCATTAAAAAAGTCCTTAATATTAGTACCTAAAGACTCTAAAATATCCAGGAGAGTTGCAATCGAGGGGGAGGTTAGATCTCTTTCTACTTGTGAGATAAAGCCTTTGGATAATTCGCACCTATTGGCCAGCTCTTCTTGGGTTAGCTGCTTTTTTATCCGCAGACGCTTGATTTTTTCCCCTATATTCATCTGTGAACATCCTATTCTTTTCTTTAATTAAGATAAACTTAAAGTTTACTATAACTAAACCTAAGCAACGAAAATATTATAAGCAGATCATTGTCTGAAGTCAAGGGTTATTTTTTGCGACTCCATGAAATTATGTTCCCTATAATACCTGTTAGGGTTTTTGTTGCGTTGTCTTTTGATTTAATTATCCCGATACAATATATTGATCACTTAATACCAGTCAAACACTATATATTCTATTGGGACCTTTTAAAAAGGATACAACGCAAAAAGCTTTGTTAGGATAAATAGAAACCGAAGATTAGAAAGAAAAATAAAGCTAAAAGAAGTAAGTATTAAATTCTTTGGTTAATGGATAAAGAAGGTATAATTCAGGATCTGGCGAATTAATATTAAAATAATACTAGAAAAAGGAGGGTTTATCATGAAAGGGGCGCAATTACGTTCAGATTTAAGCAATCTATTATTTACTGCTTTTTCCATTATTTCAGTCTTTTCATTACTCGACCCTTTTATCAAAGAAGCTACCGAAACCATCACGATTAACAATCAAAAAATATATATGAATCTCGGGTGGATGGAGGTTTATCTTTGTACCTTAGCGATTACTTTTATTCTTATTCTTTTATTTATGGATAAAAATAAAGTATGGTTTTTAAGTATTGGCGTTATTTTAGGTTCATTCCCTATTATTGATCGCTATCGTGTGCCAGGGGTTGGGCAAATCTTAAATCTCTTCGATAAGCAGGGGACTAATCTCCAAGATTTACTTCCTTATTTAACAGTCCTGGTTGGAACTTTGGCGATATTAGGGTTGTTAAAAGGGGCAAATAAAGTTTTTAAATAAATCTTTATAATCTACCCTAGCTTGGCTGGGGCGCCTTTAAAGGATGAAAATAGAAGAGGAGAGCTTCCTTGAAAATCGGGATTAGCTCTCCTTTTCTGTGTTAATATGCTATAATCAATTCTGGGTATGGAGCTTTACAGAACATTCCAAATTCCTGGGTCTTCATATCCTAAGCGCCAGATGGCTACGCCCCGTAGGTTATACTTGTTTACTATTTCTAGCTTGGCAGCAGTGCTATGGCGATTCTCGTACCAAACTTCGTGTTTTACTCCTGACTTCGTATAGGTAAAGTAAGGAGTTTTATAATCTTCATGCCACTTTGGAACAATTTTGTATTGGTTAATCAAAGACTGAATTGCTGAATAGTTTAAGGCTTTACCAGATCGATCGTTCCATACATATCCATAAGCGGCAACCCCCATAATTAATTTTTGTGGGGAAAAATAACGGAGAGCATAACGTAAGACACTATCAACCCAAGCTTGAGAAGCTACTGGACCAGCTGGTCCGTTGGCATAGTGCTGATCATAGGTCATGATGACAGCCCAGTCAAGATAAGGCGCTATGCCCTGATAATCATAAGCCCCAGACCATATGGACCATTCTTCTTTTGACGTTTTAGCTGGAAGAGCCGCTGTAACCAGATAATTATTAGCATGTAAGGTAGGGGCTAGTTCTCTAAAAAAAGCGGTAAGATATGGACGGTCGGCAGCAGGAATACCTTCAAAATCGATGTTAACACCAGAGTAACCTTTTTCCCTTAATAAGCGAAGAATTCCGCTAATGGCTCTACTTCTAGCAGTTTTACTTCTTAGTAGGGAACTCACAGTCTCTTTGCTAAAGCTAGAGGAACTGATGTTAGTAATTACGGCTAGAACTTTGATTCCTTTGTTACTCGCAGTCTGTATCAGCTGAGATTTACTTTGACCTGAAATGTTTCCATATTTATCTACTCGATAAAGAAAAGGGGCTACAGTAGTAATTTTGTTCGTATTTTTAGCGAAAGACTGTAAAGCCCTAGGGTCGCCGCTATAACTTTCTGCGTAGTAGCCTAGTATCTCCTTCTTGTTAGTTAGTGATGGATTAGTAAAATAAGTTGGTTTAACTGCCCATTTGACAATCCAGCCAGAATTTCCGGTTTGATCGGTGACTTGATACCACCCGTCTTTTTCTTCGTTAATAGTGATGGCTGTTCCTTTAGTTAATTGATGTGTTACCGGTGATTTAGTTGCTGGTTCCGAACGCATACTGACTAGCTCTGTAAAGATAACTGCGGTTGACGGGACAGCAGCTTCATTTTGAGGACTTTCAATTCCTTTTTCTGGCGGAAATTGAGGGTTTACAGGTTTACCTCCTCCTCCAAAAAGGGAAGTAGAAAGGTAAACGAGTAGCGCTAGGATTGTAGTAACAACACTTTGCTCCATTTTAATATCCCTCATGTTAACATAATTTAAGTTACTTTTAATGATTCGCTGTCATCACTAGGAAACCTTTTTGTAGATATCACCAGATTAGTATATGATTACAAAAGAATCGAAGAGGGGACTTTAGGGAAGGATTTACTTCGGAAATTAAGAAATGGAAAAGGATTTTAATTTGTGATCACGAATTAGAATTAGTTCTGAAAAACCATAAGCTAGTAACAGAGAAAAGTTTTTTCAAGATATTATAAATCTGTAACTAAAAAGCAATGAGGTGTTTTTTGATAATGTATAATCGCGCAACTCTAGTTAATGGTCTACCAGTAGTCTGTGAACACATACCATATGTGCGTTCGGTTTCCATTGGTTTCTGGGTGGCTTGTGGTTCGCGAAATGAAACCTCTCGCGAACAAGGGATCTCTCACTTAATAGAACATATGGTCTTTAAAGGAACAAAAAATCGCTCTGCCCGAGAAATTGCTGAAAGTATCGATGCGGTGGGAGGTCATTTAAACGCCTTCACCACCAAAGAATATACTTGTTTTTACGTTAAAATCCTTGACAAACACTTCCGGTTAGGGCTTGAGTTGTTAGCAGATTTAGTAATTAACTCTTTATTTCCTTTAGAGGAGCTGGAAAAGGAGAAAAATGTCGTTGTAGAGGAGATCAAAATGTATGAGGATTCACCCGATGAATTAGTTTTTGATCTTTTAACCCAGACGATCCTTAATCAACATCCTTTGGGTCATCCCATCCTTGGAACACCAGAAAGTATTTGTAATCTTAACCGTGATAACCTTGTACAATATAAAAAACGTTTTTATACTCCGGATAATTCCTGCTTAGCGATGGCTGGAAATGTCGATTTTGATGGAATATTAGAGGAAAGTAACTATTTTTGGAGAAAACTAACTGGTAAATTCATTCCTGAAAGTAGTCCATCTTTTAAAATACAGGGGAAAAGTTGTTTACGCGCGAAAAATACCGAACAGGTTCACCTTTGTGTCGGTGTTCCGGGCTTCCCTAGACAACATGAGGATCGATATACTTTGCTGGTTCTCAATAGTATTCTAGGTGGAAGTTCCTCTTCTCGCTTATTTCAAGAACTTAGAGAGGAGAGAGGTCTTGTTTATTCTACCGGTACCTATTATGCGGCTTTTCGCGATACTGGTTTATTCTCAATATATGCGGGCACTAGCCTTAAACATTTTTCCCAGGTTCTTGCTCTAATTCAAAAAGAACTAAATAATTTAAAAGAAAACCGGATTTCTACTGAGGAATTAAACCGAGCCAAAGAGCAGATTAAAGGGAACCTCTGGCTTAGTTTGGAGAACACTACCAATCGGATGAGTAGATTAGCAAAGTCTGAATTATTTTATAGAAAGTTTATTAGTCCAGAGGAAGTACTGGAAAAGGTAGATAATGTTACAGCGGATAATCTAAGGAGAGTCGCAGCAATGCTCTTCCACAAAGAATTGATGACATTAACTGCCATTGGGCCGTTTGGAGATGAAGAACACTCATATTTAAAAGGATGGGAAGGATAAAGATGAGAAATATTCAAGTAATGGTTAAAAAGCTTTCTCATGCTGAGGATTTACCATTACCGCGCTATATGACGCCAGGGTCTTCGGGGGTAGACCTTTTAGCCGCGGTGGAAGAAGCAATTTTTATTCAATCCGGTGCTTTTCTATTGATCCCTACTGGTCTAACAATCTCCCTTCCAGAAGGATTTGAAGCTCAAGTTAGACCAAGAAGTGGATTGGCTGCTAAATATGGAGTGACAGTATTAAATACTCCGGGAACGATTGATCGGGATTATCGCGGTGAAATTAAGGTAATTTTAATTAATCATGGAATAGATAGGTATCAAGTGAAAAGAGGGGATCGGATCGCCCAGTTGGTGATTGCTCCAGTGTTACAGGTAGAATGGGTTACTGGTGAACATTTGGGCGAAACCATAAGAGGCGCTGGCGGATTTGGGCATACAGGAGAAAGGTAAAAGGATTATCTCTTTCATTATTTAAGCGATGAGGGGATAATGAGATCGACTAGTCCGATAATCAAGGAAGTTAAGATCAGACCTAACCAGGAAATATTAATAGTAAGCAGTAATACTTTAAAAACTATTAACCCGAGCGTAGTAGCGGTAAAACCAACCACTCCATGGGTATACGGTAAAGCTTCTTTTTTTAAAGCTACTGTTTCTATTAGATAACCAAGCCCAGCAATGAAAAACCCTCCTAACACCGCTGTCGAAAAAGGAATTATCGAAAAACCGGGTAGTAGATAACCAATGAATAAAATTACTAAAGAAACAGCGATAAATCTAGTGATCATCCTTAACCAGGTCAAAATTAACACTCCCTTTAACTTTATTCTTTCCGTTTTTTATTTCTTAAATTAAGGAACTGCATAATTTAATTATTTACAATTTGACCAGTAATATATTGATAACCCAACTAGGGATTGTCTAGCCTCTATATTGTATTTTCTCAAATACGAGCTTAAGGTAATTATGCAATTCCCTCAAGTTAGTTTAGGTCTAAATCATTAAGTTTGAAGTTGATCAAAATTTAATAAAAGAAACAAAAAAGTTTTTATACGTTTAACTTGGGAGAGGATTAACTTTGAGGCAAAATACTGCTGCTGAAATTTTAAAAGTAGCTCCAGATAGTTTAGCTGCAGAGCTTGGACTTAATCCGGGTGACCGGATTATTAGGATTAATAGAATAGAATTGACTGATCTTATTGATTATCAATTAGCAGAGTGTGGGGAGAAGCTTTTTTTAGAAGTAGAGAAAAACGATGGTCAGCACTGGGAGATCGAGTTAGAAAAAAGTGAGGAGCAAGGGTTGGGATTAACTTTTACTTCGGCTATTTTTGATGGCATTAAATCTTGTAAAAACCATTGCCTTTTTTGTTTTATTGACCAGATGCCGCCAGGTCAGAGAAGCTCTTTATACATAAAAGATGATGATTACCGCCTTTCTTTTCTCCAAGGGAGTTATGTTACTTTAACTAATTTTGTAGAAGACGACTGGGAAAGGATTCACCGTCTCAGACTAAGTCCTCTTTATATTTCTGTGCATGCTACAGATTCAGAGGTTAGAAAACTAATGCTCGGGACAGAACAGGGAGGAAACATCTTAGCGCAACTGAAAAAGCTATCATCATGGGGTTGTCAACTTCATGCCCAAGCCGTGCTTTGTCCAGGTATAAATGATGGGAAGATCTTAGAAAAAACGATTACCGATCTGGGTGAACTCTGGCCAAATCTTAAAACTGTAGCGATTGTACCGCTTGGTTTAACTAGTCACCGGCTTAGATTACCTCGTTTGAGAAAATTTTATCCGTCTGAAGCTGCTGATGTGATACGGATTGTCCATCATGCTCAGGACAAGTTTCTTTCGATTTATGGAAGCAGACTAGTTTACGCTTCAGACGAGTTTTATCTTCAAGCCGGAAAAGGCTTTCCTGACCTTGAAGAGTATGAAGAACTGATGCAATTAGAAAACGGAGTGGGTTTGTGGCCTTTGTTCAAAGCTCAATTTGAACAAGCTCTAACTAATTTTATCTCTAATTATGATCATAGACCAAGAAGCTTTACGGTCGTTACCGGAGTTGATGCGGGTCAACTATGGCTCGAACTCCAAGCCACATTAAAAAAATATGCCCCACAGATTAAATTAGGAGTTTTACCTGTTACTAATTGCTTTTTTGGCCCTGAAGTAACTGTATCTGGCTTAGTAACAGGAGGAGATATTCTTTTAGCTCTTCGCCATAAAAGGCTAGAGATGGATGGTTCTTGTCTGTTATTGCCTCGAGTAATGCTATGTTATGAAGAAAAAGTCTTTTTAGATGGAATGACACTCGAAAATTTTTGCGCTGCTACTCATCTTTCGGTTAAAGTATTGAATGTTAATGGAGAAGAGGTTGTTAAAACCCTTCTAGGATTGGAGGGATGTTAAATGTCCAGACCAATTGTGGCGATTGTTGGTCGCCCCAACGTAGGAAAATCCACTTTATTCAACCGGATTATCGGGGAAAGAGTGGCGATTGTGGAAGGGGTCCCTGGAATAACCAGAGATCGTCTTTACCGCGAAGCAGAATGGTTAGAGAAGTCATTTTTGTTGGTCGATACGGGTGGGATTACTACCAGTGAAGAAGATCCTATTAACATAGAAGTTTATAACCAAGCTAAGTTAGCGATCGAGGAAGCTGATGTTATCTTATTTGTGGTTGATGCCAAGGAAGGCCTCCAGCCTTTAGATCAAGAGATTGCCGATCTCTTAAGGCGGACTAATAAACCGATAATTCTGGTAGGCAATAAGGCTGATCGGTATGATCCAGCGCTAAAAAGCGATTTTTATGCTATCGGTTTTGGAGCGCCTGTTCTGATTTCTGCGGAACATGCTTTGAATATTGGTGACCTTCTTGATAAGGTAGTGAGAGAATTTCCTATATTACAAGGCGAAGAGGAGCAGGCAATCCGGGTAGCTCTAATCGGAAGACCAAATTGTGGGAAATCTTCTTTGCTTAATGCGCTTCTTGGGGAGGAACGGGTGATCGTTAGTCCTATTCCCGGGACAACCAGAGATGCGATTGATACGCCTTTTCTTTTTGAAGGGCAAAAATACATTTTAGTTGATACTGCTGGGATCAGAAAAAAAGCTCGGGTTGAAGAGGCTGTTGAATATTATAGCGTCCTTCGAGCGATCCGGGCGGTAGAAAGAGCTGATGTTACCTTGGTTGTTCTCGATGCCACTGATTTTCTAGCGGAACAAGATAAAAAAGTAGCAGGCATTGCTCATGAGGCTGGAAAGGCGGTAATAATAGTTATTAACAAATGGGATTTAGTAAAAAAAGATGAGCGGACAACAGGAGAATATAAAGACAGGGTCCGTCGTGAGCTTTCTTTTTTAGATTATGCTCCCCTGCTCTTTATCTCATCAAAAACTGGACAACGAGTACAGAAGGTTCTGCCAGAAGTTTTTGCGGTTGCCAATGAATATACTAAGAGAATACCAACCCGCGTCCTTAACGAAATCCTCAGGGATGCTGTTTTGATGCATCAACCACCTGCCCATAAAGGGAGGCAATTAAAAGTTTATTATGCTACTCAGATTAAGGTTAAACCGCCGACCATTCAATTATGGGTCAATGATCCTTCTTTAATGCATTTTTCTTATCGAAGATATTTAGAAAATAGGATTAGAGATAATTTTGGCTTTGTTGGTTCTCCATTACATTTTTTGGTGAGAAAAAGATCTGGTAAAAAGGAATAACAATGAAAGTTAAGGCAAGAGGGTGAACAAAAATGGAGAAAGTATTAGCAGTTATTATTAGTTATCTTCTTGGAGGAATTCTTTCCGGAGAAGTGGTTGCCCTTTTATCGAGAGTCGATTTGAGGAAAAAAGGTAGTGGTAACCCCGGGGCTACCAATGCCTATCGTATTTTGGGACCAATTTCCGGAATCCTAGTGCTGGGCGGAGATGTATTAAAAGGAATACTTGGAGCAATGATTGGTCTATGGTTAGGAGGTTCGCAAATTGCTCCCTGGTGCGGACTATCGGTGATCATAGGTCATAATTGGCCCTTACAGTTTAAATTTAAAGGAGGTAAGGGAATAGCCGCTTCTTTAGGCACAATTATCGTTTTAGTGCCTAAAACCTTACTAGTTCTTGCTCCCATTTGGTTTCTTTTTCTTTTTATCTTTGGGTTTGTTTCCCTTTCTTCACTAGCTGCTGCTTTTGCTCTCCCCTTCAGTTGCTTTCTTTTTTATCCTCAAGAAAGATCTCTTCTTTTATACGGGGTGATCGTATTTATATTAGCTGTTTATCGACATCGCGCCAATATTCAAAGAATCATTAGCGGTACTGAAAATAAGGTTTTTGCAAAAAAGATTAAGGAGGAAGAAAAATGAAGATTGGAGTAGTAGGAGCAGGAGGTTGGGGAACAGCCCTGGCAAAATTATTAACAGAGAATGATCATCAAGTAATGCTATGGTCGTATGAGAAGGAAACCATGACAGAGATTAATCAATCCCATACTAATCAACGTTATTTATCAGGAGTTAAACTCCCAGAGAAGCTTATTGCGAGTAATGATCCAGGAGAAGTGACTGCTAGGGCTGAACTTATTACCTTTGTTGTTCCTTCACAATGGCTACGGTCGACAGCAAATCTTTTTGCTTCTTTTATCTCTCCAAGCATGCTTATTGTGAATGCGGGCAAAGGAATTGAAATTGAAACTTTAAAACCTCTCACTCAGGTATTAAGAGAAGAATTAGCGGTTCCCGATCACCAAATAGTCGCCTTGTCAGGACCCAATCATTCTGAGGAGGTAAGTAGGCAAGTTCCTTCTGCCACCGTGGTGGCTTCACCAGATTTAACCATTGCCGAAAGCGCTCAAGAAGCATTTTTTTCTCCTTATTTTAGAGTCTATACCAGTCTTGACCGCTTAGGGGTAGAGATCGGCGGCGCCTTAAAAAATGTCTTTGCGATGGCAGCGGGAATTTGTGAGGGCTTAGATTATGGCGATAATACAAAAGCAGCTTTAGTAACCAGGGCTTTAGCGGAAATGCGCCGTTTGGGGGAGACAATGGGCGCGCAACCTCTTACCTTTTCTGGTTTATCTGGATTAGGTGATCTGTTTGTTACTGCTGCTAGCAGGCATAGTAGAAATGCTTGGGCTGGAAGGGAGATTGGAAAAGGTCGTGACATAAACGAAGTGTTAGCTTCTACCCCAATGGTGGTTGAGGGAGTTCCTACTACTAAAGCAGCTTATGATCTAAGCAAAAAATTTCAAGTTGAACTTCCGATCATTGAAAAGATGTATCATATTTTATTCAAGGGACATTCGCCACAAGAGGCGGTGGAAGAGTTAATGACCAGGGAACGTCGGCGCGAAATAGAGAGTATTTTTTAGACTACGTGTCTTTCCAGCAAATACGCAAAAGGAATAGCTTCAGCAGGTGAAGAATATAGTTACTGCACTAGAGAATGCCTTCGAGGTTTGTCGACTCACCTGGCCTCATTTTCATCACTTCATGTGTGCGGGCGGTAGCCAGCATGAGCAACTACCTACCGTGGAAGGAGCGTTGAAATTGAAAAAAAGTCTCGTTTCAACCCGGTGGCTTCTTCTTATCCTGCTGATGGCTTTCTGGACATTCTCAGTTATTGCTCAAGAACGTTTAGAGGTCATAAAGGTTAAAGATGATTTTAATTATCAACAACCATTATCGGAATGGGAGAAAAATACGGCAATTCATCACCTTTATTCTTCCGAAGGAGGAGTAGCGCTCCGATTATACACTGGGTTTGATCACAACTTTCTTTATCTTGGCTTTTATGTTACTGATCCTTTTCTTACTTTTAAGGATGATTTTTCATTAGATTTTCAAGGAAGCGATCATCTTAGAATATATTTTTTTACTTCTGGTAATGCTCAGTTAAAAGAACCAGTAACTCTTTATCTTTTACCGAACAGCAAAATAAAGGAACCACTTTTTAACATTTTAGGCGCTTCTTGGCGTCGACAAGCTATTATCGTACGCTCTGTTTTGGAGATACGAGACTACTTTATGGCGGTGGCTATTTCGTTGGCGGAGTTAGATCTATCTCCCCGCGGAGGGCAAAAATTAGGTTTACAGATCCTGATTAATGATATTACTAGTAAGGGCGAGACTAAAAAACATTGGATCTTTGGAGAAAAAGTTAATGATTACGAAACTTTAGTCTTTTCACATTAAGAGTTTTGCTAAAAGCTTGTTAAAAATAAGACTAAAACAACCCTAAGGGTTGTTTTTTTTGTCCTATTTTTTCAAACCTTACATATAAATAATCTAAGGAAATTGCCATAATTACCTTAAGAATCCATTTAGCTAACCTGGAGAATACTCTTACCGCTCGCCGCTGGTCTCAAATTTTGCATTCAATATTATAGAAAGCTCTTAATCTTTTTTGATTAGTTCGCAATGAGAATTTTAATTCTTTAAATTTAAATGAGATTAAAGACAAATGAATTATTTTGAAATTAAGTCATAACAAGGGATTATCTGTTGTATATATGGAGATGAATACAGAATTGAAAAAAACCATCCCTGAAGAATTGATAATCAGTTTGGGGGTGTGCTTAGTAAATCATTTATAACTATCATTTAGGTTGAAGAAGAAAAGGGGGGAGGAGGATGGAGCGGTTTGATATCTTCAGAGATATCGCCGAACGCACGGATGGGAATATCTATATTGGTGTGGTAGGACCAGTGCGGACAGGGAAGTCAACTTTTATAAAACGTTTTATGGAATTAATGGTTTTACCTAACATTGAAGATCTTTACCATCGGGAACGAGCACAGGATGAGATGCCACAAAGTGGCGCTGGAAAAACAATCATGACGACAGAACCTAAATTTATTCCAGATGAGGCGATTCCTCTAAAAATCGACAATGTTGAGCTTCAGGTTCGTCTCGTTGATTGTGTGGGTTATACTGTAGAAGGAGCCAGGGGTTATATGGATGAAACGGGTCCTAGAATGGTGATTACTCCCTGGAACTCTACTCCTGTTACCTTTCAGATGGCGGCAGAGATGGGAACCAAAAAGGTCATCCAGGATCATTCCACCATTGGATTAGTAATTACAACAGATGGTAGCATTACTGAGATTTCTCGTGAAAATTACGTTCTAGCTGAAGAAAGAGTGATTAACGAATTATCGGCTCTAGGTAAACCTTTCGTTGTACTAGTTAATTCTGTTCATCCACAAGCTCAGAAAACCGTGGAACTGGTTGAAGAATTAAAAGATAAGTATAAGGTGCCGGTGCTTTCTGTAAATTGTTTGCATATGGAGCAGACTGACATTAATCGGATAATCCAGGATGTTTTAAAAATGTTTCCAGTACAGGAAATTCAAATAGACTTTGCCGACTGGATTGAGGAACTCCAACCAGAACATTGGTTACGGAACAAGTACGAAGAAGCGGTCTTGGCCGCAGTGGCTGAAGTGGAAAAGGTTAAAGATGCAGATCAGGTTATAACTTTTCTAGAGAATATTGAACATATGGATGAGGTATACCTTTCTAAAGTTGATTTAGGAAAGGGAACAGTCTTTATTAAGATTCAAACTGCAGAAGCGCTTTTTTATCAGATATTGGAAGAAATTACTGGTCTAGTTTTAAAGAACAATGGTGATCTTTTAAGAAATATACAGGAATTATCTATGGCTAAAAATGAGTACCAGAAAATAGCTGGGGCGCTACAACAAGTTAAAGAATTGGGATATGGATTAGTTATGCCACAGGTAGAAGAGATTGAGTTTGCTGAACCGCAACTAATTCGCCAAGGAAGTAGGTGCGGAGTAAGGATAAAAGCCTCGGCTCCTTCTTATCACTTTATTAAAGCGAATATCCATACGGAAGTCATCCCAGTAGTTGGAACTGAAAAACAAGGAGAAGAATTTGTTCGTTTTTTAACAGAAGAATTTGAGAAAAATCCAGAAGGAATCTGGAAGACTGAGTTTTTTGGTAAGACCCTCCATGACCTGGTGAAAGAAGGGATTCAAGCCAAATTAAGCCGGATGCCTGCCCATGCTCAGGAAAAGTTACAAGAAACTTTGAGTAAAATTTTGAATGAAGGCAGCGGAGGTTTAATCTGTATTATTATTTAAAAAATCGCTCCTAATCTGGGAAAGCCGTGTGATTCACGGCTTTTTATTTTTTTATTTAAGTCACTAACATCTCTGAAGGACCGATGATTATTGAATTAAAGTAAATAAATTTAGATTAGACAGAAGGAGAAAGGGGAATTATCTAGAATAGATAAATGCAATTTACATGGTAACTATTAAACAGTACTTTTCATAATGCACCTAACGTGTGCACCGGAAGGAGGTGAGGCTGATGACAAAAACCGAATTAATTGATCAGGTTTCAGAGAAAAGCGGTTTAACGAAAAAAGACTCGGGGAAAGCCGTTGATGCTATTCTTTCAGCGATGACTGAAGCTTTAACGAATGGAGATAAAGTACAACTAGTTGGTTTTGGCAGCTTTGAGGTAAAGGAAAGGAGCGCCCGGACCGGACGCAACCCACAGACTGGAGCTGCGATCGAGATTAAAGCCAGAAAGGTTCCGGTCTTTAAACCGGGAAAAGCATTAAAAGAGGCTGTTGATAGGTGACTTCCTATCAGGGAAGGACCTTACAACCGTTTTACTGATCATCCTCTGGTGAAGGATACAATCTATACAGTACTTAAAAAGGCCCTCCCGTATAGGGGGCCTTTTATCATATTTTAAAAATAGATGGAACTGTATGTTGGTTTTTTCGTTTCTACATATGTTTTAAGAAATTGCCTAATTCAATTATTTAAGATTTGACCACAAGAAAAATCTTTTATACTTGCCGAGACGCCTGACTCTGATTTTCATCACTTCACGTGTACGGGTGGTGGCCAGTGTGACCGATTAAATACTATATATTGCGGTCAAATTAATCTTAAGGTAATTATGCAATTTCCTCATTTTATTGATGGCGACCATGGAGGAGATAAGAGATGGATATTAAAAAGATCATACGAGAGATTTTAGAGGTTGTTCTTCCAGCTCTCCTATTATTTCTGGTTTTAAGAGCATTTGTGGTTGAGGCGAGATATGTTCCCAGCCCATCGATGCGTCCGACGATTATCGAATGGGATCGTTTTTTGGTGGAGAAAGTTTCTTATCGATTTCGCCAACCACAGCGGGGAGATATTATTGTCTTTCATCCTACAGAAAAAGCTAAGCTTTTAGCTAATGAAGAACAGATCCATCGTGATCAAAGACCAATAGTGCTTAATGATTTTATTAAACGGATCATCGGACTTCCAGGAGAAACAGTAGAAATTACCGAAGGTAAAGTTTTAATTAATGGCGCCCCCTTGACAGAAGAGTATATCTCTCCTGAACGCCGTCCGATCTATGAATATGGACCAGTCACGATTGGCGAAGGTGAATATCTAGTATTAGGAGATAATAGAAACCAAAGTTGGGATAGCCATTATTGGGGATTTGTTCCTCGAAAGAAGATTGTAGGACGTGCTTTCTGGCGCTTTTGGCCTTTTAATCGGGTGGGAAAAATTCGTTAAAATTCCGAAGCCCCAGATGTAAGGAATTGCCTAATTCAATATTTAGGATTAACCACAAGAAAGATCCTTTATGCTTATCGATTTATCTGGCTATTTTCATCACTTCACGTGTGCGGGCAGTAGCCAACATGAGCGATTACCTGAAAAGTGACAAAAGGGAGTTATTATATGAGATTACAACAATTTGTCCTTGGAGACTTAATGGTTAATACCTATCTTTTATGGGATGAAGAAACTTTAGAAGCTGTGTGTCTTGATCCAGGAGAACCGATCCAAGAAATTTTAACAGAAATCAAAAAAATGAAGCTGAAACTAAAGTATATCCTCCTTACCCATGGACATTGCGATCATATCTTAGGGGTCAATGAATTAAAAGCTAAAACTGGAGCCTTAGTGCTAATTCATTCTGCCGACTCCTCGATGTTAACTAACCCAGTCCTCAATTTGTCTTCACTGTTAGGTGCTGAGGTGGTTGTGAACGCGACGGATCAGTTACTGGTGGATGGTGATATCTTATGTTTGGGCGCTCAGATGCTAAAGGTAAATCATACCCCCGGTCATACCCCAGGAGGAATCACGATAACTACCCCTGGATTGCTCTTTGCTGGGGATGTTTTGTTTGCCGGGAGTATTGGCCGGACCGATTTACCTGGTGGTGATCAGGAGGCTTTAATTGGTAGTCTGCATCGTTTGCTACAATACCCTAATGAAACCCGAGTTTTTCCTGGTCATGGTTTGGATACGATGATTGGTCGCGAAAAACTGGTCAACCCTTTTATTAAAAATATGGTGGGACAGTAGATGGCTTCTTATTCTCTTAGATGTAATTTACCAGATAATCGGAGAAACATGGAAAATATAGTGGCAGCGGCTGATCCTGACGCCTTTTTTAAGGAAGAGGGGAAGATTGATTATCAGATCGAAATCTTTGTAACGATTGACAGTAAGGGGATAGCTTGCCGAGGTAAGATTGGTGGTCTGCAACAAGCAGAAATTTCTTTCATCGATACAGAGATCATCAACTTGTCTTACTCTGCTAGCGATTATGAGCAGCGCAAAAAAGAGGTAGTCCGTAGGGGAATATTAGAACTACTTAATAAAATCGGGACACCAAAACTTCCCTGGGGAATACTAACAGGAGTACGACCTACTAAAATTTATCATTATCTTAGAGATCTGGGGTTTAGCAGTTGGGAAGTAAAAAACAAACTAGAAGGCCAGTTTCTACTTTCAACGGAGAAGGCTTTACTTTTAGCGGCAGTGGGAGAGACCCAAAGACCATGGCTAAAAGCAGCGGCAAAAAAAATCAGTGTTTATATCGGAATTCCTTTCTGTCCTACAAAATGTGGGTATTGTTCTTTTGCCTCTTATCCATTGGCAACCCATTCGCACTTAATAAAAGGTTTTCTGGAAGCGCTTGCTTATGAGATAAAAGCAATTGGGAAAGCACTCCAGCTTGTCGACCTTCCTTTAGTAAGTCTATATATTGGTGGTGGGACACCTACAGTATTAAGTCATCTACAATTAAAGGAACTTTTAGCTTTAATCAGCCGAAACTTTTCTATCGCTGGCGCGATGGAATTTACAGTAGAAGCGGGACGACCTGATACTTTAGATCAGGATAAACTAAGGATCTTAAAAGAGTTTGGAGTAACTAGAGTAAGTGTTAATCCGCAAACGCTAAATGCCCAAACTCTAGTTAGGATTGGTCGTCAACACACTTTGGAAGAGCTTGAAAAGGCTGTGCAACTGGTCCGTGAAGTAAAAATCCCTTGTTTAAATATGGATATGATCATTGGTTTACCCGGAGAAGAGGAAGAAGACTGGGAAAACACTCTTCAAAGGCTTTTCTCTTATCAGGCAGAGAATATTACAATCCATACCTTAGCTCCCAAAAGGGCAGCTGCTTGGGATTTTTCTCAAATAAAAAATAAAATTGAGGAGGCGAAGGTTTCCGGGTGGTTGAGTCAAGCTGCTCAAAAGATGCAAGCCAAGGGTTATTACCCCTATTATCTTTATCGACAACGGAGAAGCGTTGCTGGTCAGGAAAATATCGGCTATACCTCAAAAGGATGGGAAGGGCTCTATAATATTCTAATGATGGAGGAACGTTCCATTATTTTAGGTTTAGGGGGAGGAGGGATGACCAAGTGGTTTGATCGCTCTACTTTAAAAGTAACACGTACTCCTAACCCTAAATGCCCAGCTACCTACCAAGGGCGAATTCAGGAATTAGTGGCGGAAAAAGTCAATAAGCTATTGCGGAGTGTTAATTGACAACCTAAAGAGCATTAGGTACAATAGGATGAAGATGCTAGTGATTATTAATTAGATTTATTTGTTACTGAACCTAAAACAAAAACTAAGGAGGAATTTTTTTGGCTGGTTTAATGAATATTCGCCGGTTAACTCAGTCTCTATTGAAACCGGTCGTTATTATTTTAGTTTTAGGAATGTGTGTAGGGATGTTCTACGCTTTTCCACGCTTTGGTGGCGCGAATGATCGCTCTCTCTATAAAGGACCTTCAGTCCGGGTTAATGGTGTAGCAATCAAAGATAAAGAGTTTAATGATATCTATGGTCGTTTTTTGCAGCAATTTGGTTCTTACATGAGTGAAGAAGAAATGAAAACAAGGACCATGGAGTATTTAGTAGAACAAGAAATAGTAAAGCAGGCTGTTAAAGAACGCAAGATCGCAGTATCTGCTCAAGAAATCGATGATTTTTTAGCGAAAATTAAAGCCTACAACCAGATTAACACAGAAGAAGAAATGGAGATGTTAATTACCCAGGTGGGGGCTAAAAGCCTTAAGGGACTTAAAGAAATGCTCCGGGAGATTCTTGCTGAGCAAAAATTATATACGATTTTAGGCAAAGAAGCGAAGCTTGTAGTAAAAGAGGAAGAAATCGTAGAAGCTTATGAGGAGATGGAACCGGCTCATATTTTGATTTCTACAAGTTCACAAGTGAATGATCAGCCCCTGACTGCTCAGGAAGGTTTAAAAAAAGCACAAGAGGTATATAAACGGCTGCAAGCGGGAGAGAGTTTTGAGGATTTGGCGAAGGAATACTCGGATGACACCAGTAACAAGGATCAGGGTGGACGTTTAGGTACCGCTCCTATCGCTTACTTTAAAAGCTCTTTTGTTCCCGAATTTGTTGAGGCTGCCTTAAAACTAAATTCAGGAGAATTTAGCGCTCCGGTCAAAACTCAATTTGGTTATCACCTCATTAAGATTATTAATAAAAAATTAGCTCAAGGAGAAGACTGGGAAAAAGAAAAAGGGAAAATTAGTGATGAAATCTTTTCCCGAAAATTTCAAACTGAGAAGAAAGAAGAATGGGTAAAAGAGCAACGGGATAAAACAGCTAAAGTTGAGATTTTAGATCCAACCCTGCTTGGTTATCATCTTGCACAAAAGGAGAAGTGGGCTGAAGCAGCTCAAGCTTATGAAAAAGCTTTAAAAGATAAAAGATATAAGAATGATCTCAGAACTTTCCTTGCGTTAGCAGAAATTTATAAAGAAGCTAAAAACTTTGATGCTGCTCTTGATGTATTTCTGCGCTTACCGAAAAATTTAAAGGAAGATTTTCAAGTATATATGACGAAGGCGGAAATCTACAAAGCTAAAGGCGACCAAGACCAGATAAAACAGGCTTTATTAGGGGCAGAGACTAAAGCTGGAGATGAGATTTTCCTTCTTAACCAGGTACTGGCGAAGATGAAAGAGCTTGAGTTGACAACGGAAGCCAAAGCCTTGGAAGACAAAATTGCTGTTATTCAGGCTAGAATCGCCAAAGAACAAGAAGAATTCAACAAAATCCTCCAAGAAGAGCAGGAGAAGATTGGGGTACAAAACCAAGAGGAAGAGATTGTAGAAACCCCATCAGATACTAATTAAGCTTTTGAATTTGAATTAAACGATGGGTGGAGGGGGTGACCCTTCACCCTTTCTTTAATGTAAAGTATAAGATTTTAGGAATGAGGGATGAGCTTGACAACAGCGCCACGAGGCACTTATGATCTAATGCCCAATGAGGCTTTAGCTTGGCAATGGATGGAGATGATCATCCGTGAGGTATTTATCTCATACGGCTATGGAGAGATTCGTACTCCCATTTTTGAACATACCGAATTGTTTCTTCGCGGTATTGGAGAGACTACCGATATTGTAGAAAAAGAGATGTATACTTTTATTGATAAAGGTGGGAGGAGTATTTCCCTCCGACCGGAAGGAACCGCGCCGGTGGTACGGGCTTATATTGAACATAAACTTCATGGTCAGGGTGGGACGACCAAACTTTTTTACTTAGGACCGATGTTTAGACAAGAAAGACCTCAGGCGGGGAGATTTCGTCAGTTTCATCAATTTGGAGTGGAACTATTGGGGGAGGAGGCTCCCCTAGCAGATGCGGAAGTTATCCTACTAGCCCACGATCTTTATCAAAAGTTAGGTTTAACCGAACTGGAGATCTATTTAAATTCTGTTGGCTGTCAGCATTGTCGTCAGAAATATAAAGAAGCGCTTATCTCCTGTTTGTGGGATTCCTCCGCTGAATTATGTTCCACTTGCCAGCTGCGCCTAGAAAGAAATCCCTTACGGTTATTAGATTGCAAAAATGCTTCCTGCCAAAAAATAACCTCCCAACTGCCCTCAATCCACGATTACCTTTGTCAAGCCTGTCAAGATCATTTTTCTCAGGTAATTGGCTTCCTTGATCAAGTGAAGGTTAAATACGAAATTACCCCCAGGTTAGTGAGGGGTTTAGATTACTACTCCCGAACTGTTTTTGAGGTTGTTAATACAGAGCTCGGAGCGCAAAATGCGATCTGTGGGGGCGGGCGTTATGATGGTTTGGTTGAGGAATGTGGAGGTCCGGCTGTCCCGGGAGTTGGTTTTGCTTCGGGGATGGAAAGATTATTTACAACCTTAGAACAAAGGAATAAATTACCCATCTTTTCGCGAGCGCCTCAAATCTATATCATCTCCTTAAGTGATCAGTTTGCGTTAATAGCTTTTGAACTAACTGCTTCTTTACGGAGAAATGGATTTAAAGTCGAACTTGGCTTTTCTAGTAAAAGCCTTAAAACTCAATTAAAATCAGCGAATAAATCGGGAGCGCAATTAGCCTTAATTATCGGTGAAGATGAGTGGAAAGACCATCAGGTTACCGTAAAAAATATGAGTGATGGGAGCCAAACGAGGGTTGAGTGGCAAGAACTGATAGAGCAAATCTCTGAACTCATCACCCCCCAAGGGGTAATTAACGAATAAGGGAGGGTTTTTCTTTGTCATCCTGGATCAGAACACACTTGTGCGGGGATTTAAGTTTAAAGGAAGTTGGAAAATCCGTCTGCCTCAATGGTTGGGTAAATCGCTATCGAAACCTAGGCGGAGTCTTATTTGTTGATTTAAGAGACCGTAACGGACTAGTACAGGTAGTTTTTAATCCTGTTGATCATCCCGAGCTTTTTAAGACCGCGGAGACGATTAGAAATGAATTTGTGATTATGGTTAAAGGCAGGGTAGAAAAAAGACCGGAGCAGATGATTAATACCGATCTAGCTACTGGAGAAGTGGAGGTCTATGCCGAGGACTTGTTGATTATTAATCCGGCTAAAACACCTCCTATTTATGTGGATGACAGGGCGAATGTGGATGAGACTCTCCGTTTACGCTACCGATATTTAGATCTGCGGCGACCAGAAATGCAGAAAAATTTTGCTCTTCGTCATCGTGTTACTAAGTTAATTCGGGATTTTTTAGACCAAAAAGGATTTTGGGAAATTGAGACTCCCATGCTAACACGGAGCACTCCAGAAGGAGCTAGGGATTTTTTAGTTCCGAGTCGGGTCAATCCAGGTAAGTTTTATGCTTTACCCCAATCACCTCAGCTTTTCAAGCAATTGCTGATGGTTAGCGGGATGGAAAAATATTTTCAGATTGTGCGGTGCTTTCGGGATGAGGATCTACGAGCTGATCGTCAGCCGGAGTTTACCCAGATCGATCTCGAAATGTCTTTTGTTGATCGGGAGATGATCCTTAACTTACTAGAAGAGATGCTCGCTTTTCTTTTTAAAGAAGTGAAGGGAATCGTTCTCCCCAGACCTTTCCCTCGAATGGATTATCAAAAAGCCATGAACAGATATGGAAGTGATAAACCAGATACTAGGTTTGGCTTAGAATTGGTTGACCTTTCTTCTTTAGTCGCTGATTCAGACTTTACGGTTTTTCGTAAAACGGTAGCCGAAGGAGGCAAAGTAGTTGCTCTAACGGCGCCGGGGTGTGGCGGTTATTCCCGGCGCGAATTGGATGAACTACCGAAGATTGCTGCTAAATATGGGGCTAAAGGTCTAGCCTACTTAGCTCTGACTGGGGGCAAAGTCAAATCAGCGATCAGCAAATTCTTTACCTCGGACCAACTTGAGAGGATCGTCCGGCAGATGCAAGCTAACGATGGTGATCTAATTGTTATCATTGCCGATCAAGATTCTAAACAAGCGCTGACGGCGATGGGAGCTTTACGGTTAGAGTTTGCCCATCGGTTAGGATTAATTCCGGAAAAGCAGTATAATCCCTTATGGGTTCTTAATTTTCCTTTGTTGGAATTTGATCACGAAGAAGAAAGATTAGTGGCTGTTCACCATCCATTTACCTCCCCTTTACCTGAAGAGAGCGAGTTATTAGATACGGATCCGCTGGCAGTCCGGGCTAATTCTTATGATCTGGTGCTGAATGGGATGGAACTAGGAGGAGGCAGTATCCGTATTCATCAACGCGCAGTCCAGGAAAAAGTCTTTAAAGTTTTGGGGCTATCTACTGAGCTAGCACATGATAAATTTGGATTTTTGCTTGAAGCCTTTGACTACGGGACGCCACCTCATGGTGGAATTGCCTTGGGGCTAGATCGCCTAGTGATGATTTTAGCTGGCGCATCCAGTTTACGGGAAGTGATTGCCTTCCCCAAGACTACTAGCGCTACTTGTTTATTAACGATGGCTCCTTCTAAGGTTGATAGAAAGCAGTTGCAAGAGCTTCATTTTGATCCTGACAATTATAGGAAAGAAGAGAAGTAATCCAACTCTTGCACGAATAAGCTTCTTTATGGTATCATCATAATAGAGTTAAGAAAAAACCCTGCTGTGTGCGTGATGAAGCTGATGTTTTGAACCAACACATTTACCTAGGGAGCTTTTCTCTGGCTGTGGCGTGTAGGCCTTTGGAAAAGAAGGACACATCAAGCGGCTGGGAGGCGCCCACCTGTGAGAGCGGGTTCAGGTAAGCTTCAGCTTGCAAACGACATGGCGGGGTTTCTTTTTTATTCTAATCTTACTTTTCGCACCTTTTAGGCTATAAGATGCCTGGCTAAATATAAGAGGCGCCAAATGTGAGCTTAATAAAGATGAGGAAGTATTTTCATTAAACTTAAACATCCTGTGTATACGGGGGTAAATAGAATTATTTGATTGCTTCTTAGCCCTGAGTAAGAGAACAAGTTAGATGTTTAATGACGGAGGTAAAAATGGAAGTAAATTCGTGCAAAAAACAACTCCGTGCTAATTATCGAAGAGACATTAATAAACTTACACTGGAAGAGGTTTGCCAGAAAAGTAGTATTATTTGCCACCGAGCGCTTTCTTTACCATTTCTAAGTGAAGTTAAAACTATCGGTTCCTATGCTTCATACGGAAATGAAGTTAGCACTTGTGATTTACTAATTCAACTTTTGGAACGGGGTTTTTGTTTAGCCCTTCCTATGGTTAACTCCCAAGAGCATACCATGGAGTTTGGTATGGTTGAGAAATTAACAGAGCTAGCGCCTGGTGCTTTTGGAATTATGGAACCAAGAAACAGTCGGTGTTGTCATCCGGGAGAGATTGATCTTTTTTTCATTCCAGGTCTAGCTTTTGATTATCAAGGTAACAGGTTAGGACGAGGAGGGGGATATTATGATCGTTATCTTTCTAATGTCCGAGCTGATGCGCTTAAAATCGGACTAGCTTACCAACTACAACTAGTGACTGAGCTCCCTGTTAATTCGGATGATGTAAAAATGGATTTTATTATTACTGAAGAAAAAATCATTACTTTAAGGAATTATCGAAGTGATTGATTTAAGATTTAACCACATCATATTGATCCTCTTAAGAATTCGACGCTGCTTGCCGAAATAAAAATAAGTTCCGTATTTTCCAGGGCAAACTGTAGTTTTGTGATGAAAGGAAGAGAGTGATGAAGAAGATTCTATTAAAAAATGCTTATCTATATACGATGGCTGGAACGGAGATTAAAAATGGCGATCTTCTAATCAAAGGTGATAAAATTGCTGCGGTGGGTGAAGAGTTGCAGGTGGACGGAGCCGAAACTATCGACCTTTCCGGGCAGTATGTGACCCCCGGATTTATCGATGCTCATTGTCATATTGGAATGTTTGAAGACTCCTTAGGCTTTGAAGGGGATGACGGTAATGAGATGACTGATCCGGTAACTCCCCAACTTCGTGCGATTGATGCTCTTTTTCCCACTGATCGGACTTTCGATGAAGCCTTAGCGGCAGGGGTTACCACTGCAGTAACCGGACCGGGTAGCGCTAATGTTATTGGTGGTCAGTTTGCCGCGGTTAAGACTTACGGGCGAACGATTGAGGAGAAACTGCTTCGCGCTCCAGTGGCGATGAAAATTGCTTTTGGAGAAAACCCGAAAAGAGTATATAATAATCAAAAAAAGTCTCCAACCACCAGGATGGCCACGGCTGCAATCCTTCGTGAATCTTTGTATAAAGCAAAAGAATACATGGAAAAAAAACAAGCAGCTGCTGGCGATCAAGGGAAAATGCCTGCTTTTGATCTCAAATGGGAGTCTCTGCTTCCTGTTCTTAATAATGAAATTCCTCTCAAGGCCCACGCCCATCGAGCCGATGATATCATGACCGCCATTCGAATTGCCGAAGAGTTTAAACTGCGGATTACTCTTGATCACTGTACAGAAGGGCATTTAATTGCTGATTTATTGGCGGCGCGGGGATACCCGGCGATTGTAGGTCCTTCTTTTGGTGACCGCAGTAAAGTAGAATTAAGGAATCTTACTTTTGAAACCCCAGGAATACTGAGCAAGGCAGGGGTAAAAGTAGCAATTATGACTGATGCGCCAGTCATCCCCCTACAGTATTTACCACTCTGTGCCAAATTAGCGGTGAGAAACGGAATGGAACCTGAAGAAGCCTTAAAGGCGATTACGATTAATCCTGCCGAGATTGTTGGTTTATCACAACGAGTGGGCAGTTTAGAGGTGGGAAAAGATGCGGATCTAGTGGTGTTTGATCAGAATCCTTTAGCTTTTGAAACCAATATTATGATAGTTTTCGTTAATGGTCAAAAAGTCTACAGAACGTAAAGGTGAAAAAAATGTTGGTGCAACACGCGACATTTAAGGATATAGTCTGTTGGCTTGAACTAGCTTCTAGGGTTGAAGAGTTGTTTGGACCACTGGCCAAAGATGAGTATTTTAAACGCGCCTTAAGAGAATGTATCATCCGAAGGGCTGCTTTTTGTGTGCGGGAAAATGATGGACCTCCTGGAACCCCGCTAGTTGGGGGGGTGCTTTTTTCTTCCAAAATACGTCCGATTTACACGATCCATTGGTTAGCGGTGACTCCTTCTCAGCAAAGAAAAGGAGTGGGAAGCGCTCTTTTTCAGCATATTTACGGGTTAATAGAGCCTCCAGCTGAATTAGTAGCTGTTACTTTCTCTGAAAAATTCCCAGCAGGTTTCCCAGCCCGTAACTTTTACAAAAAAAAGGGTTTTGTTCCAGGGGAATTTGTATCTAATTACGGACCGGGAGGTTCTTTAGCCCAGATTTTTCGATTAAGCATTAACGGCGGTTTTGAGCTGTTCGTCTGACTGCCGAGGGGTCCTGCTTTATTTATCTATTCCGCTTAAAACCATGAATCAAGATCATTATTCCCAATAAAATCAGCAATAGGGGAATCGTATTACGAAAGAAGTGTCTGGGAACCAATTCGTGAAGTAGAAAGATAATTCCCATAAAAATAAAGATAAAACCGCCGACTTGCCACTTATGATCGGAGACTTCTTGGTCTTGTGAATCTTTTTCGAGTAGAGTATTAATACCCTCTTCTTGGGTAGTAAAGGATTTTCGCTTAGGAATAACAATCCAAGCAATGAGATAAGCAAAAATTCCGCCACCGAAAAAAAAGGCTAAGACCCACAGCAACCTCACTAATACTACGTCTATATCAAAATATTCAGCTAAACCGCCAGCTACCCCAGCAATCATCCTTTCTTGATCAGACCGGTATAAACGTCCGCGGCTCATAGGAAGATTCCTCCTTTATTTTTTCTAAAACTATCTTACACTATCATTTAAAAACAAGCAATTATCTTTTACTCTTTAGGGAATTACCGCCTAATTCAATTATTTAAGATTTTACCCAAGGAAAATCCTGATGCTTGTTGAGATTTCGGCTCTGATTTTCTTCCTTCACGTGTGCTGGTGGTGTCTAGCATGAACAACCAATTAAAGCGCCTTGTCGACTCACCTGGCTTAGATTTTCATCCTTGCATGTGCCCCAGCTTTGCTGGGGTGGGGGACTACCTAATATAAGTTAAATGTTATAGATTTGCGTTCAAATAAAGTTTAAGGTAATTATGTAATTTCCTCTCTTGACAAATAGCATCTAATGCTGATCCTTTATTTAAACTGAAGCAGGAAATACCTATGATACCGAGAAATTCAAGAAATAAATAGAATAAGACACGGGGGTCAGAAGCTTGATGAAGATTATTCGCCATCCTTTTTTATATAAAGACCCGGTTGGATTTGTTAAAGATTGGATTTGGGCTCAATGGAAAAAGACAGGTGGGAGTAAACTTGTCTTTCTTTTTCCTACCCAAGCTATTATGGAATTTTGGGAAGAGCAATTACTTCCGGTTTTGGGGAGCTGGGGAGGAGCCCGTTTTCTTCTGGTCGATGGTTTAGTACGGGAGATCATAAATGAGACGCGTCCAGGAATAATTGATTTCCCACCAGGGAGCGGCTCTTTATTCTTACGTTTATTTACTGAGGAACTAATCGCATTAGAAAAAATCAAATATTTGTCTGCGGCGATTCCTTCTCCAAGTCTCTACTCATCGATGCGCGAAGAGCTTTTACTGCTTAAAAGAGCAGGAATTGATCCTGTAGCCTTTGCTAACCTAGCGGCGGATGGTTCCCAAGCCCTCAAAGATCTATCCTTTTTATACGAAGGTTACCAGCAGTTTATGGAAGAACATAAGTTAGCGGATGCTGAGGAAAAAATCAGACTAGCTACGATCGATGTTGTAAAATCTTCTTGGCTGCGAACGATCGAACACCTCTATGTGTTAGGTTTTACTGATTTTACGGCGCAGCAAGAAGATTTATTACGAAAAATTAGTAAGACGACCAGAGTAACGATAGTTTTCGATCATAGTATTGCTGACCGCAAAGGTCTTTTCCCTCCTGCGCTTAAAGGAGGAGGAGTACGGGACGAACTAGTTATCCCTTCTAAGGTAAGAAAAACTCCAACGCTCCTCGGTTATCTGCAAACCACCTTATGGACAGAAAAACCAGCCTTGGCGCCCCCCGGCGTTGACTCCAGTATTAGGTTGATTAAAGCGAAAGGAGGATGGCGAAGGGAGATTGCTTATCTAGCCCAAGAGATAAAAAGAGTATTAACCATTGATCCCAATCTATCTCCGGATCAGATTGGGGTGGTCACTCCCTACCCACTCGGGACTGTATACCAGATTTTCGCAGCACAGGCTCTTCCCGTAACCACTAGAATTAACCAACCGTTAATAGAACAACCTGCAGCTCGGGCTTTACTCCAACCTTTCCAAGTAGTGTTGACTGATTTTTCCTGGTTAGAGATGATCAAGTATCTGCGTTGGGGAGGAATCAGCACTAAAAAAGAGCTCTATGCTATGGTTCCACCTTCCACTTTAGAAGGATGGAAAGGTGAATTAGCTAATACTTTTCTCGCTCATGAGGAAGCTGGCCATAAAGTTAATGGATTACTTGAATTGCTTACTAAGATTGCTTCAGAAGGCACTTTACAGGAATATTTGGAGGTCTGTTTACAGTGGGTAACTCACCCCTTATTATTGACGGGCTTTCTTCCGAATAGCTTAACACCTGAACCCTATCTTAAAGAAAGGTTTTTCCAAACTTCATTATTAGGAAAAATCAAGGGGCTGATTGAAAATACCAGGGATTCAATTTTTGGTTTTTCACGAAAAAAAATGAGTTTAAAGGATTTTTACTTAATCTTAGAGTTCTTACTGGGAATGGAAACCGTGCAACAGCCTACTTCCTGGGAGAATGGGATTAGGTTATTATCACCCCAAGACGCCAGGGGGATTAGTTTTAAACACACTTTCTTTGCCGGTTTAAATGAAGGGGTTTTTCCGCGGATCAAACCTGAAGGATGGTTACTGCGGGAAGAGGAGATTAAGCATTGGCCAGTAGAGGGGTTATTACCCAAAAATGTGGACCAGTTATCAATGGAACGTTTACTCTTCTATTATGTAATTAACACGCCCCAAGAAAAGTTGATCCTTTCGTACTGCGAGACCGATCAGGAGGGGCAACCCCTAAATCCAAGCTCTTTCCTGGAGGATCTAGTTACGCTTCTTCCAACCTTAAAAGAGGAGCTCCAGGTAGCTCGTTATAAAGGGTTCTTTTTAAAACAGCCTGCGACCAAGAAGGACTTAAAAAGAGAGATTGCCGATAAGATCGCCTTGGAAAGAGAAAGACGGACAGGAAAGTTACTGACAACCGGCGTGATGGGGGAGAAAGAACAGAAAATCCTAACGAGCAGCTTTACCAGGGAACCGATGAGTGTTTCTGCTTTAGAAGAATATGCGGCCTGTCCTTTTGCTTTCTTTTGTCGTCGGTGGTTACAATTAGAAACATTATTGGAACCGGAAGTTCTCCCGAACCGGTTAGAAGAAGGAAGTATTTATCACCAAGTGTTAAAAGAATTTTTCAGCGGTCACCGGGGGGAGGTTCTTCGCCGAAGTTTATTGGGAAAGTATCTAGAAGAAATTAGAGCTTTAGCGCTCAAACATTATCCAGAAGCCCATGAGTCCGCACCCATACTTCATCGTAATTTTCTAGAATTGGGTAGAGAGAACTTTATTTTGCGTTTAGAAAAAGTAATTAAAGAGGAAGTGGAGTGGGCGGAGAAAACTGATGGGCGTTTTACTGCCCGCTATTTAGAGTTAGGTTTTGGAGGAATAAAAAAAGAGGCCGACCAGGAGTCGACGGAATGGCCATTGGTACTGACTGAGGAAACAACAACTAGAACAACTTTGCCACTACATCTTTGGGGGAAAATTGATCGTGTCGATACAGATACCAATGGACGTTTTATTATTTATGACTATAAATCGGGGAATCCACCTCTTTTTAAACAGATACAAGAGGGAAAGTTATTGCAGCTTCCTTTATATTTGCTGGCGGTAATTCGTCTCATTCTCCCTACAAGGGAGCCGGTAGGAGCGGCATATTACAGCCTCAACAAAACTAATCGCTTGCGAGGGATATGGCGTCAAGTCGCTTTGGATTTTGGAATTAAAATTCGAGGCGCGCTTGATGATGGAGCATGGGAAGATTTAATCGCGAACAGTACCCGACAGGCGCTTCAATATTATCGAGGTATCCTCCGGGGAGATTTTCCCTTTTGTCCCCAGGAGCAATGTAGTAGTTACTGTGAATTCCGTACGATCTGTCGACGAACTATTTGGGGGAAGGAGGCCAAAGTGGAAAATGAAGCTGAATGAACGGCAAAAAGAAGCGGTCATCAAGTTTGATACTGATTTATTGGTGATGGCTGGCGCCGGTACAGGCAAAACCGGAGTTTTAACCCATAAATATATGTATCTATTAAAAACAAAAAAATGCGAGGTCCCACAGATCGTAGCGGTTACTTTTACGCGAAAAGCAGCAGATGAGATGCGAGCGAGGATTAGAGAACAACTCAAAAACGAATATCGGATTAGCTCGGGAAAAGAACAAGAGTTCTGGTCCAGACAACAGGAGCTGTTAGAGGTTTCCTCCCACATTACTACCATCCATGGTCTCTGTTTTTCGATTCTCACCCAACATCCGGTAGAGGCGGGGATTGATCCGCAAGTAACGGTCTTAGATGAAGGGGAAGAGTATCTTTTAAAAGCCAAGGTGGCTAAGAATGCACTGAGCGCTCTGCTAACAGGGGACGAAGCAAAATCCATGTTGCAGGTAATACTATCTTTAGGTTCAAATTTTTTTCTGGAGAATCTAACCGGTTTATACTCGGCTTTGAGAGATGCCGGGGAAGAAATAGAAACACTGAGCGCTAGGGGGGAAGCGACTAGAAATGAAACGGATTTAGAAGAGTTAAAATCCAAATTATTTAGCGAGATTGAACTGCTTAAGAATAAAGCCTGCGATTTAAAGTTGACTTCCCGGGCGGAGCAGTTGTTGTCAGATTTTTTTAGCCGTTGGACAGAGCTGAAAGCAGAGGTGGTGAGGGCGGAATCTTTAGTAGGAAATGGCCTTGAGGCGATGGAGGATATTCTTTCCTACCTTCCTAAAAACCTTAACCAACAGCTGAAGCCGGAGCTTGAACGAGTGCATGGGATTATTGCCTTCATAAAAACCGCTTTAGCTACTAAGGAAGCGGCTGCTCAAAAGCCAGTGCTCATGAAGTATCTTCGTCTTTTTGATCAAGAGTATACAGAGATTAAAAGGGCTGAAGGGAAGGTTGACTTTACTGATCAACAGTTTTTAGTCAGGAAGTTGTTAAGAGAATATCCACGGATTAGAGAAGAATATAAAAATAGATTTTATTATTTAATGGTAGATGAATTTCAGGATACTAATAGTCTTCAGTGGGAGATTATTCGATTGCTATCAGGGGAGGGTTATCAAGGAGGACGCTTGTTTCTGGTCGGCGATCTTAAGCAGTCAATTTATCGGTTTCGTGGCGCAGAAGTGGAAATCATGACCAAGTTAGCTGAAACTTATCCTAATGCTCATGGACAAGTCTTAGTCTTGGATCAAAATTATCGTACAAAACCGCAAGTAGCGGCAGTCATCAATGAAGTTTGCCACACTATTTTTGCGACCGAGGATTTTCCATACCATCCTTTATTGCCGGTAGAATCAACCCCAGCTAGTTTGGGAGGGGCTGGAGCCGAAATTTTACTGGCCGCAGATCATGAACCAATGATGTTGGCTGCCAGGTTAAAAAACATGGTGGATCATGCTGAAGTAATGGTCAGAGAAGCCGGGGGCGCCAGACCAGTTCAATATCGGGATCTTGCGCTTCTTTTTCGGGCTAGAACTAATATAAAACTGTTTGAAGAAGCTTTTATTACTTACAGAATACCATACATTGTTAATGCAGGGACAGGTTTTTATGCTCGCCAAGAGATTCAAGATCAGCTTAACCTAGTTCGTCTGGTAGAGTGTAAAGATGATGCTCTGGCTTTGGCGGGAGTTTTACGTTCTCCTTTTTGCCAGCTTTCCGATGCTGCGCTGTTTTGGTTAGGCTACCCTGACGGTTTAACTCAGGGATTTTTCAAGGAGAAGGGATTTCCGCATTTTTCTTCGGAGATCTCTCTGCAGGAAAAAGCAAGAATTGCTCGCCTTCATAATCTTCTAGAGTTATTGGTCAAGAATGCGCACTTGTTATCAATTCCTACTTTACTGCGGATTGCTTGGGAAGAGACCGGTTATTTAGAGACCGTTGCTGCCCTGCCTGGAGGAGAACGTTCTCTAGCTAACTTAGAAAAACTGATGTTGCGCGCCGAAGAGTTTGCGGCCAAAGGTTATTCGGAAGTTGGGGAGTTTGGGGATTTTCTCCGTCACCTTTCTGCTTTGGAAGTTAGAGAAGGAGAGGCTTCTGTTTCCAATGAACAAGGAAATGTTGTACAAATGATGACGGTCCACGCTGCTAAAGGCTTAGAATTTCCTGTTGTCGTCTTGCCGGAGCTGGAACGGAAATTTAGTCTGATACGGCGTTCTCCGGTAACTTTCCATAAAAACTGGGGTGTGGTTCATAAAGTAAGAGATCAAGAGGGGAAATGGCTGGATACGGATCTTACTTTAAAAGCAAAAGCTACCGAAGAACGGGCGGAAATTTCTGAACTAAAAAGGCTGTTTTATGTAGGGATGACTAGAGCTCGGGATTATCTTTTATTTTCTGGAAAAGAAAAAGAGGTAATGTCAACCTGTATTGATCAGGGAGATTCTTGGCTAGATTGGTTGGTTCAAATATTACCGGGGATGACGGAGAAAAAGGAAGAGCTGCTTTCTATTGGAGAAGGGCGCATTAAGGTAACTCGAGAAGTATCATTACCTTCAGTCAGTGAGCAGCTTGGTAAGGGAGAGGAAACAGTTGAAAGTGAGATTGCCTCTACTCTAGAATTACCGCTTTTAACTAGAAAATTAACAACCAGAAGGTTATCACTAACCCCCCTTTTAACTTTCCAAGAATGTCCGCGTCGTTTTTTTTGGGAACACCGTTTAGGCAGTGATCCGCATTTAGCCTCGATCCACACTAGCGAAAATCAAGTTGGAGGTAACTACAGCGTTATTTTAGGTGAAGTTTTTCATCGGGTTATCTCCGGCTCTTCTCATGGAAAAGAGTTTGAAGAAACTGATTGGGTAGGATGGTTTCAAAGGTTCTCCCACCAGGAACAGGTAGAAGCTTTAGCGCACTTAAAGGTAATGAGAGAGAATTATTTACGAAGCTCCTTTTTCCCCCAAGCAGAAGTTAGAGTCGAGAATGAGTATCCTTTCCTGCTGGATCTGAAAGGAGTAGTGATTAAGGGAATAATTGACCGGATCCTCTTCTATCCAGATGGAAGTTTTGTTGTTGTCGATTTTAAAACTAACCGCCAGGTGCCAAAACCCGGGAAAATTCTTGATCGTTATTTTTTCCAGGTTTATCTTTACTCCTTAGCGTTAAGAGAAATCCATGGATGCTTACCGACAGAGGCTTGGATTTATTTCGTCCGTCCCGATATTAAAGTTCCTTGTTCGTTAAATGAAAGAAACTTAGTCGCAACCGAGAAAAAGATTCTTGAGGATGTTGAGTATATTACCGAACACGACCTTCCTGCAGATCATCCACCCGGAGAAAACTGCGAATTTTGTCCGTTTACTTTCTGGTGTAAAGAATCCTTTTCCTCCTCATAGTAAGCAAAGGCGCTATGGTTATGAATGGATTCGAAACTTTCCACTTCTAGACGGAACCAAGCTATTTTTTCCTTTTGACGTAAAGCCAAAACCGAATCTCTTAGGATATCCTCGACGAATTTAGGGTTATTGTAGGCTTCTTCGGTTACAAATTTCTCATCCTCCCTTTTGAGAACTGGATAAACACAGGAACTACCTTGTGCTTGAAGAAGGGGCACTAACTCTTCAATCCATAGATACTTACCTGGAAGGCATTTTACTGCCGCTTTGATTACAGCGCGCTGATTATGAGCGCCATAGCGGGAAATTGCTTTACTGCAGGGGCAGAGAGAGACGATGGGGATCTCGACGGTCAAGCGAAAATCATATCCTTTTTCCGAGAGACGTCCCCAAAACTGACAAGGATAATCCAGTGGCGAGTTCCATCCGCTAACCGGCGCCGTTACTGGGATAAAATAGCGAAAATCCATGGAAATATCCGCGGAAGAAGCTTTTAGTCTCCTCCTAATCTCAGTCAGCATGATTTTTAATTCCCGGCCCGAGATTGGTTTTTGAACCCATTCAACCAATACTTCCATAAAACGGCTCATATGTGTTCCTTTGTACTGCTGAGGAAGGTTGGCGGCAGCGGTGATCTTTCCTAGCAACTGTTGAAAAGAACCATCTTTGGTCGCAATTAGGACCGGAAGGTGAACCTCTTTTACTCCTACCCGTTGAATATCAATTCCCCGCTTATCCACGGTATTCTGGATATCCTCCATTTCAATCCCTGCTTTCTGAGAAAAATATTTTGTTAAGAAGTCGTATAATATGGTTTGCCCACAAAAAGCAAAAATTCCATTCACGCTCATTTTTATGACTTTCCAAAGCTCTATTTTGGTCGAAATACGACGCTTTTTCTGGTCTAATCATATTAACCATAAATATACTCGAGGTCTTCTGTATATTCGTCATCAGAGGAGCAAGCTTCCTCTTTTTTAACCCGCTGTTTTCCTTATAATTTTTAAGTAGTCGCTCACGCTGGCTACCGCCCGCGCACATGAAATAATGAAAATTCA
>ENA-UOOK01001036-UOOK01001036.1-fermentation-metagenome-genome-assembly--contig:-NODE-1036-length-37284-cov-25.872680_pt1 | contig 37284 bp, 34 predicted proteins | sample MGYA00245777_ERZ724023 | MGnify/ENA primary metagenome ERZ724023 (study PRJEB28704, sample SAMN03018312) | fermentation metagenome | biome: anthropogenic terrestrial biome; feature: soil...
ACGCTCATTGCGAACGCCGGGTCCCCACAAAACATCTAAAGGGCTCCGTTTGAGTCGCAACGATTACAAACGCACTTGCGAAACTTGAATAATTAATGCGTCTGACATTCTTTCCGAAGCGCAATAAAGATTCACTCTGTTGAACAGGCAACGACTCCGCCATAACAGCCAACCGTTTTATTTCATCGTAAAGCCCTTGTAAATAATGAATCGCCGTAAGCGGAGCCTTATAAGTATCGCGTATTATAAAACGAAGATTACGGATATCTTCCAATGCAGAATCGGAATAACGAATACGATATTTCATAACTTGAAATGAGCGTGCATATCGATGCCGTAATCTTCACTCAAATCATCCAATAGTTTCGAAAAGACTTGCCGATGCGTTGGAGCCTTCTCCATGTCTTCCGACAAAACATCTTCAGTAGGGATCTCTAAACGAGTATATTCCTCTGTCGGTTCATTTACCGCATTCGATGGAAAAGTTACCACATCGGGGAATTTTTTCAGATACGCAATAATTTCCCGCCCCTCGGTCGTATCTGCGTTGATATGTGCAATAATTTTCATAAAATCAGCCTCCTTTCACCTGCAAATGTAAGCGTTTTCTTCAAAGAACAAAAATTTATTCAACCTCAAATACGATAATGACTAATTATGGAACAACCTCGTATCATATAAGAACTTCAGAACTTATTGGATTTCGAGCTTGATAAGGAAACCTATCAACTAAGTCCATAGCAGCAAAGGATCTAAAAGAATGCTCTCATCTTCTAAAACCATACTTTGCGTTTTTTTTTGTACTTTTGCTCCTTAAATTGAAACATATATGGAGATTGCAAGTAAATATAATCCTGAGGAGGTAGAGGCGAAATGGTATAAATACTGGATGGACAACCGGCTGTTTCATTCCGAACCGGATGAGCGAGAACCGTTTACCCTGCTTATTCCACCTCCCAACGTGACCGGAATCCTTCACATGGGACACATGTTGAACAATACGATACAGGATGTACTGGTGCGCCGCGCCCGCATGCAAGGGAAAAATGCGTGTTGGGTTCCCGGCACCGACCACGCTTCCATCGCTACCGAAGCCAAAGTGGTCAATAAGCTGGCTTCGCAAGGGATCCGCAAAAACGATCTCTCGCGTGATGAATTCTTGGAGCATGCGTGGGATTGGACTCACGAACACGGGGGCATCATCCTCGAACAATTGAAGCGCCTCGGAGCCTCGTGCGATTGGGACAGGACGGTGTTCACCATGGACGAGAAACGAACCCAAAGCGTATTGCGTGTATTCTGCGACCTTTACGACAAAGGACTTATCTATCGGGGCGTACGGATGGTCAACTGGGATCCGCAGGCGCTCACCGCCCTCTCGGACGAGGAGGTGATCCATAAAGAGGTACACGGAAAATTGTATTACTTGCGGTATAAAGAAGAGGGATCTGATAATTACGCGGTGATCGCCACTACGCGCCCGGAAACGATTTTCGGCGATACGGCGGTGTGCATTAATCCGAATGATCCGAAAAACGCCCATCTGAAAGGGAAGAAACTGATCGTCCCGCTGGCCGGCCGCACGGTGCCGGTCATCGAAGACGAATATGTCGATATCGAATTCGGAACGGGCTGCCTGAAAGTAACGCCCGCCCACGATGTGAACGACTATATGCTGGGTGAAAAATATAACTTGCCTTCCATCGATATCTTCCATCCCGACGGAACCCTCAACGAACATGGCGGCCGTTACGCCGGTATGGATCGTTTCGCCGTCCGCGAACAAATAGAAAAAGACCTCGAGGAAGCCGGTTTGCTCGAAAAAGTAGAACCATACACGAATAAAGTGGGTTTTTCGGAAAGAACGAATGCCGCTATCGAACCGAAGCTCTCCATGCAATGGTTCCTGAAGATGGACGATCTCGCGCAGCCCGCCCTCGAAGCGGTAGAGAACGATACCATCCGCTTCTATCCCGAGAAATACAAAAACACCTACCGCCATTGGATGGAGAACATCAAAGATTGGTGCATCAGCCGCCAATTGTGGTGGGGACATCGCATTCCGGCGTACTTCCTTCCCAAAGGGGGCTACGTGGTGGCGATGACGCGCGAAGAAGCCTATCAAAAAGCATTGCAAAAGGTCGATTATCCGCTGTCTATCGACGACCTGCGTCAGGATGAAGACGTCCTTGACACCTGGTTTTCGTCGTGGCTATGGCCGATATCGGTCTTCGACGGATTCAACGACCCCGATAATAAAGACATTGCGTACTATTATCCGACCAGCGACCTGGTGACAGGCCCCGACATCATCTTTTTCTGGGTGGCGCGCATGATTATGTGCGGGTACGAATACCGCCGCGAACCTTGCTTTAAAAACGTGTATTTCACGGGGATCGTGCGCGACAAGCAGGGACGCAAGATGTCGAAACAACTCGGCAACTCGCCCGACGCGCTGACACTGATCGACCAATACGGGGCCGACGGCGTGCGCATGGGAATGCTCCTTTCTTCGGCGGCCGGCAACGACTTGCTCTTCGACGAATCGCTCTGCGAACAGGGACGCAATTTCAATAACAAGATATGGAACGCTTTCCGTCTGATAAAGGGATGGGAGGTGAAGGAAGAGACGCCGCAACCCGATACGGCGGCTATCGCTATCGAATGGTTCGGGAATCTGCTCTCGAAAAATATCCGCGAGATAGATGATCTGTTTTCGAAATACCGCCTCTCCGAAGCGCTCATGCAGGTATACCGCCTTTTCTGGGACGAGTTTTCTTCCTGGTACTTGGAGATGATTAAGCCTGCCTATCAACAACCCATCGATAAAGCGACTTACGAAGCCACTCTGGGCTTCTTCGACGCCTTGTTGCGCCTCTTGCATCCTTTCATGCCCTTCATCACCGAAGAACTCTGGCAACGTGCGTACGACCGACGCGAAGGGGAAAGCATTATGGTGACACGGCAACCGGCTGCCGGCATGGTGGATGAGTCGCTGCTCGACGCTTTCGAAACCGTCAAACAGATTGTCGCCGGGGTACGAACGATCCGCCTCGAGAAGAATATTCCCAACAAAGAAGCGCTCGTACTCCACACGGGAAGCGGGCATAATGACAAATACAATAGCTTGCTCACGAAGATGTGCCACTTGTCGTCCATCGCTCCGGTAACGCAAAAAGAGCCGGGTGCACCGGCGTTCTTTGTCGGTACCACCGAATACAGCATGCCGTTGCGCGATAAGATCGACAAAGAAGCGGAACTGAAAAAGCTGACATCCGAACTGGCGTATCAGGAAGGGTTTCTGCAATCGGTATTAAAGAAGCTCGGCAACGAACGGTTCGTGCAGAATGCCAAGCCGGAGATTGTCGAAAACGAACGCCGGAAACAGGTCGATGCGGAAGAGAAAATCGCGTTGCTGAAAGAAAGCATCACCGGTTTGACCCGCGATTGAGCCCGTTTGGCTGCTCTAAGCGGTGTAACGGATAAAAGACGAATGAAATAAAAAACCACGGCAGATAGCCGTTTGACGGGGAGGGGACAAAATATGAAACGTAGCTTATCTTATATTTCCGATCGAATCGAGGAGGAAATCCTCTCCTCCCGTCCTGTTTCGGGAGGCAGCATTTCATCGGCGTATCTGCTGGAAACAAAAGACAAAAAGTATCTGCTGAAAGTAAACGACCGCCCCGAAGCCGGAGCAATGTTCCACGCGGAACAATCGGGCTTGCAGGTGCTCGAAAGCACCGGAACAATCGCCGTTCCGCATGTTTACCTGACCGAGACAGTCGACGGAGAATCCTTTCTTTTGATGGACTTTATCGAAAGTAAGCATCCCGACCACACCGATTTCGAGCGGCTGGGCACGCATCTGGCGCACCTGCATTGTTATCCGCAAGAGCGCTTCGGATTTGAAGAAGATAATTTTATCGGACGGCTGCCGCAAAGCAATTCCCCGCACGACGATTGGCCGGCGTTTTATTGGTACGAACGCATCGCCCCGCAATGCCGCCTCGCGCTCAAGGCGCACCGGTTGCGCCCCGACGAAATTCCGGCCGAAGGTAAAGCCCTCCGCGTGTTCACCGATATCTTGGGAGAGGATGTTAAGCCTTCCCTGCTGCACGGCGACCTGTGGGGCGGTAATTACCTCGAGCAAATCGATCTCTATCAACTCTATTACCTTCTGGTACATCTCAACCTGTTCGGCAGCGGATATTACTCGTCCGTCGCGGCTATTTTAAAACGCTATTTTTGACAAGATAAAACAGTCCGTCATGGATTTATGGAAAAAGATACGTCTCCTCTTCGCTTTCCACCGCTATTTCCTGCCGACATCGCTAATCATCGACGGTGCTTGCATGTATCTGCTATATAGAAACGGCATGGGGGCATATTCGGTGCTTTTCTGGTTTAAAGTAGGCACACTGGCGGCCAGCGCCTATTTTATCAACGAATACAAAAGACACGAATATTACTATTTTTTCAACTTCGGATTATCGAAAAAGGCTCTGTGGATAAGTACCTTGTCTTTTGATATGTTCTTATTTTTTATCTTGATATTCATAACAGTACAATTTCTATGAGACACATCTTGGAGATCGACAGCGTCCGTTTACTATTCGGAGATCGACTTATCTTGTCGGATATTTACCTGAAAATCGAAACCGGACAAGTCGTCGGATTATTGGGGCGCAACGGTGAAGGAAAATCGAGCCTGATGCGCGTGGCTTTCGGCACCTTGCCGGCTGAAAAATCCGTCCGATGCGATGGCAAAACAATATTCGAAGCTTATAAACAGCCTCATCTTCTCGGCTATGTTCCGCAACATAATTTCATTCCTAAATCGATGACTTTAAGGCGCATTTTCAGGGAAAGGGATATCGATTTCGCTGCTTTTGGAAAGGATTTTCCAGAGGTACAACTCGATGGTGACACCGTACGATTGAAGGACCTCTCCGGAGGAACCGTCCGGCTCATCGAATTATATACGCTCATCCGCTCGGCATGCCGATTTGTGTTTCTCGACGAACCGTTTACCCATATCAGTCCGGTACAGATTTTAAAAATAAAAGCAATCATTGGCGAGGAACGTTCCCGTAAAGGATTTCTTATTACCGACCATCTCTATAAACATGTGGCGGATTTATCGGATACGATTTATATTCTTAAAAACGGCAAAAACCATCTTGTTTCCACGCTCTACGATATGAAAGAATCAGGATATATCGGTTAACAAATAATCGAAAGCTATTTCAGTCTCCCCGGGGTAATAGATGTTCCAATGCGATTACCGCCAAGCATCCCATCACAAAGCCGTTCCCCACAATAGGCCGGATAAGCGAAGGAATCGATTCGCTAAAGGATTCCGGAGCGAAGGCGATCAATACGGCCAACATCAACGGAAGACCTATCACAAGCCCGTCGTTGAACGATAGTTGCGTTTCTCCTTTGAACAGCATCTGCAATCCGGCGGACACCTGGCTGCTCATCACGTACAAGAGCACCGCCCCCATAACCGCCGACGGAATGGCCGTCAGCCAACCGATCACCCCCGGAACAAACGGGCATACCATTAACAAAGCTCCGGTTAGAATCAGCGGATAACGCGAGGCACATCGCGAGGAAGCAATCACACCGGGACTGAACGAATAATCGACCGCGCCGATCACTCCCGACACGCCCGCCAGCATGTTGAAGAACCCGGTCATCCGCACACCCCGGCGCGTGCGGTGTTCCAAATCAGGGGCATCGATCAGGGTACCGACGGAACGGATGGAACCGGCTTCGTTTACCAACAAAGCCATAAAGCAGAAGAGAAATGCAAGGAAAACAGAAAAATCAAACTCAGGCGTGATAAACAGATGATTCATAAGCACGCTTAAATCGAATGCCCCCTCGCCCGCTTCGTTCGCCGCCTGCCCCCCGAAGAAAAGGGGATAAATCAAACTTCCTCCGATAAACGCAATAAGCACCGCGCCCGACCTCCAGATTCCTCTCAGAATTTGATTGAGAACGACGATCGCCGCACAGAGGGACAGGGTGTACAGAAAATTGCCGAACGGTCTTCCATCGCTTCCTAACGACAGAGACACGACCAGCGGCATGATGGTGAAGGACACCAATAGCAGAATAACCACGATAACGCGCCGCGTAAACAGCTTTTGCACCCTATCGAACAGTTTCAGGTATGACAATAATACCAACAGCGCGCCACCTAATACTATCGACGTGTACACGGCTTCTTGTGAAGCGCCCGAACTACTGACAATTCCGATCAACAACACGGTAGCCGGGCCGATAAGCACCGGCAGGCGGTGCCCCCACAGAATTTGCGCGATAAGTCCCGCACCCGTTAAAACAAACACTTTACAGAGGTAAGCCATTTGTATACCGCTGTCTTCCGAAGTAAGTTTCGACGTTAAAGCGGATAAAATCACCAACGAAGGTAAAATTACACTGACCCATTGTAGCCCGAACAGCACAAACGCTTTCGGTTCGGGCTTATCTTCCAAACGATATTTCATTGTCCTATTTTTATTCTATATAGATGGCGACGGAATGCCCCTCGCCTAACCGCTCCAAACGGCATAAGCCGTCAAACGGGAAGCAGCGCCTTCAAAAAACCAAATAAGGCTTCAGCCGGGCGAGATCCTCTGCCGTAAATTCATCCAACAGCCCCAATTCCTCTATCGACTCCACACGTCCTTTGCGGCGGCGCAAGTCAATAATCACTTTCGCCTGCTTATAATCGATATACGGATGTCGCAACAATGAATCAAACGGAAGCTCGTTCACGTTCAGCCGGGAAAAATTGTCATCTTGCACCACAAAAGGCAAAATCTTTGCATATAGCTCCTCATCGATACCATACACTTCCTGTAGTTGCTTCTTCGAGTAGAATCCGCCCAACAAACGGCGGTATTTCACAATCCGGGCCGCATATGCGGAACCGATGCCGGGCACTTTTTTCCATATTGCCGTATCGGTTTCATTTAACGAAATCGTTTCCCCGGCAGCAAGTTTTACCGTTGAATGATATGCCGGCGTAAAATAAGTGCGCTTTCCAGCATTTGCATACAATTTTCCACTATCCGAAAGAAGACCCGGATGACGAACATCCCGACTCTTTTTGTATTGATGGTTATTATATGGATACTCTTCGCCACCGGTTGTCTGTAAGGACCGCCGGAAGTCTTCGAACTCCCGCTGCAAGGAATCCGTTCGGGCGATAATGACCGATGATGATTTCTTATTTGACAATAATATATTGATTATAAGCGTACACACAATCAGCAGAAGCAAAAGAAGGATGCCACGTCTCTCTTCCTTCCGAAAATACAGAAAATCATTCCACCGCATATCTTTCTATCCTTTTTCACGGTGTAAAGCTATTAAATTAATGGAAATCGTCAAAAATATTTCATCAAATTCGCGTTTCTCTTTTCTCCGTCTGCAAGAAATTGTACCTTTGAGCTTCAATAACAAAGAGTCACGACCTATCCACAGGGATTACATATGGTTTTAAATTATATTTGGATTGCTTTTTTTGTCATTGCCTTTGCAGTGGCGTTCATTAAACTGGTGTTCTTCGGCAACCTCGCTGTATTTACCGACATTATGAACTCGACCTATGACACGGCGAAGACCGGATTCGAGATTTCTCTCGGGCTTACGGGTGTGTTGTCGCTTTGGCTGGGCGTAATGAAAATCGGTGAACGCGGCGGCATGGTGCGGCTGTTTTCACGGGCGGCGGCGCCTTTGTTTTCGAAGCTCTTCCCGCAGATTCCCACAGGGCATCCTGCATCGGCTTCCATCCTGATGAACGTATCGGCCAATATGCTGGGGCTGGATAATGCCGCCACGCCTTTCGGGCTGAAAGCGATGAAAGAACTGCAAGAGATCAATCCCGATAAAGAACAGGCCTCCGACCCCATGATCATGTTTTTGGTGTTAAATGCTTCGGGACTGACACTCATTCCCGTCACCATTATGGTCTATCGGGCGCAGATGGGTTCTGCCAATCCGGCGGACGTATTTATCCCCATCATGATCGCCACCTTCATCTCAACATTGGCGGGAATGCTGGCTGTTTGCCTCAAACAGCGCATCAATATATTCAGCAAAGCCATCATGGGATTCCTTCTCGGGATGACGGCAATCATTGTCGCCACGGTAATGATCTTCCGTTCCATGCCTCAGGAACAAATCAACATGGCATCCGGATTGGTCGCGAATATTTTGTTGCTGACGATTATCGTGTCTTTTATTGTTAAAGCGATGATGAAGCGGGTAAATGTGTTCGACGCATTTATCGACGGGGCGAAGGACGGTTTTAAAACCGCCGTCACCATTATCCCCTATCTTATCGCCATACTGGTCGGTATCGGCGTATTCCGAGCTTCGGGGGCGATGGATTTTTTGATGGACGGACTGCGCGATCTGGTAGCGATGACGGGCATGGATACCCGATGGGTCGATGCCATGCCCACCGCCTTGATGAAACCGCTGAGCGGAAGCGGCGCACGGGGCATGATGATCGATACGATGGCGACATTCGGCGCCGATTCGTTCGCGGGACGTTTATCAGCGCTTTTTCAGGGCGCTACCGACACGACATTCTATATCGTTGCTGTTTACTACGGCGCGGTGAACATCAAAAACTCGCGCTATACCGTTCCTTATGCCCTTTTGGCGGATTTGGCAGGCATTGTGGCGGCGATATTTGTCGGCTACCTGTTCTTCGGCTAAGAAATAGAGGATTCTAAATGCAAATAAACGTTAATTATGGCAATCACTTTTCAAGCGGAAGGCGTAAAGCTTCCTCCCATTAAAAAAAGAAAAACGGCGGAATGGATTCAGTCCGTCGCCAAGGAATACGGCAAGCAAGCAGGCTCGCTTTCCTATTTGTTCTGTTCGGACGAGAAAATACTCGAAGTAAACAGGCACTATTTACAACATGATTTTTATACGGATATTATCACTTTCGACTATACGGAAGAAGACATCCTCGCAGGCGATATTATCATTAGCGTCGACACCGTGCATTCGAATGCGGAAAAATTCGGGACGCTCTTTGCCGAGGAGTTGAACAGGGTAATCATCCACGGCGTTCTGCATCTTTGCGGCATCAACGACAAAACCGAGGACGACGCAAAGAGGATGCGCGAAGCCGAAGAGAAAGCCTTGCAAATGCTCCGAACGAGATGAATCCGTCTAACGGTTCCCGGACGTTTGGCGGATGGAGAGAAGCAACTCGGCCAATCTCTTATCAATCTTTTTTTCGTATCTTTGTATGCTTATAAATAACAGATGAATTCTTCTTATGATATAATTGTTGTCGGCGCCGGACACGCCGGCTGCGAGGCAGCTACGGCCACGGCCAAGTTGGGCTCGCGCACGTTGCTCATCACAATGGATATGAACAAAATTGCGCAGATGAGCTCCTGACTTCGTCAACGATTCACCCTAAAAAGCATCTTCAAAAAGTTTAGCCAACTTTTTCTGCTTGTCTGTTAAAAGGAGTACCCTTTTTATCGTCTCGTTCGTGTTGGGGAGTTTGATAACTATTGTAGTAATAGTTCCGGCAATGTAAATAGCTTTATCTGGAGTAACATCGCTCCCCATTTCATAAAGAAGCCTTTCCAGTTCTTTGTAAACTTTATAGGCTGCAAAACAAATGCAGATATGTGCCTCTATCCTTCTGCTTGTAAAATGGAAGATGGGACGTATTTCCAGTTTTGACTTGGCAATACGAAAAGCATTTTCAATCATCCATAAATGCGAATAATTGGCATATACTTCTTTTGCCGGAAGCCTTGTATTGGTGATGTATCCTTTTAGTCCATCCCAACGGGAGTCTTGTTCAAACAATTCGTAGTCTATGGAAACCCGGACTTCCCCCTCCATTTTCAAGTATTTATTATAACCCCGTTTGTTGATGCTTGACTTGGTCAGCTTTTTAGAACGGTGTAATTTTTCCAACCTGCGGATGCCTTTTTCCCTATTGTATTTGTCCTTGTCCGCTCTTTTTTGACTGTAGCCGACAATCAGGCGTACGCCTTCCGCTTTGGAGTATTCAGAAAATTCCCTGTCTTCCAGGTTAAGGGAAAGAACCCAGTCCTTGACCCTGTTGGATTCATTTTTTATTTTCCCCCCGATAATATATTGATAGCCGCCCTCTTGCAAGGCTTCTATATTTGCATGGGTCATTAACCCGGAGTCCGCAACTACAATAGCATCCGATATATCATGTTTCCCGGTAAAATCTTTCACCACTTTAAGCATGGTATGCCCTTCGAACTTATTCCCTTCAAATATTTCATACGTTAACGGATAGCCGCCTAAACTCACTAACAGGCCTAATACAATCTGCGGGTTTTGATGTTTTCCTTCTTTAGAAAACCCCGTCTTGCGCAAGTCATCTCCATGATCTGTTTCAAAATATATGGTAGTGACATCATAAAAGACAATCCCGATAACGCCTCCTAAAATGTGCTTTGTATGATCGGTGCTTATCCGTTGAACCTCTCCTTTATGGGTATTATATAATTTGTCCATATAACGGTATATGTTGGACAAATCAATATCTTCATCATAATAGTCCTTCAGATATTCCACCGTTGCCCGCTTGCTGGAGGGAAAACTCAAGCGTGAAAGAACCAAATGCCTGAATACAGGGTCATCTATCGAATTAAAACCGATACGGTCAAATATATTGCCCAACAAGAGTTCCGTCCCGTTAATCAGGAGTTGTTCGATATTGTTCAGAAGGCGTTCCGTTTGCTCACGTTCTTCGAACAAGTCGAGCTCCGGTGAACAAGTGTGAGATTTTATCCATGCTTTTCCTTTTTGGCATAATCGCGCTATTTCAAAGGGATTTTCACTAACACCGATAGTGACTAATTCTTTGAACTTACCCCCGCTTTTATCGACAACAACGACAGAAGTGGTTCCCGATTTATTCTTTCGTTTTCGTATAAACATGAATCGAAAGTAATAAAAATAGCCGATTCACCCAAAACAGGCTAAACGAAAATTTAGTAAGCTAAAAATCAAAGAATTGAAAAACAAAAGATAAAAAGTGACGAAGTCAGGAAAAAGAAAAACGGCGGAATGGATTCAGTCCGTCGCCAAGGAATACGGCAAGCAAGCAGGCTCGCTTTCCTATTTGTTCTGTTCGGACGAGAAAATACTCGAAGTAAACAGGCACTATTTACAACATGATTTTTATACGGATATTATCACTTTCGACTATACGGAAGAAGACATCCTCGCAGGCGATATTATCATTAGCGTCGACACCGTGCATTCGAATGCGGAAAAATTCGGGACGCTCTTTGCCGAGGAGTTGAACAGGGTAATCATCCACGGCGTTCTGCATCTTTGCGGCATCAACGACAAAACCGAGGACGACGCAAAGAGGATGCGCGAAGCCGAAGAGAAAGCCTTGCAAATGCTCCGAACGAGATGAATCCGTCTAACGGTTCCCGGACGTTTGGCGGATGGAGAGAAGCAACTCGGCCAATCTCTTATCAATCTTTTTTTCGTATCTTTGTATGCTTATAAATAACAGATGAATTCTTCTTATGATATAATTGTTGTCGGCGCCGGACACGCCGGCTGCGAGGCAGCTACGGCCACGGCCAAGTTGGGCTCGCGCACGTTGCTCATCACAATGGATATGAACAAAATTGCGCAGATGAGCTGCAACCCGGCGGTCGGCGGTATCGCCAAAGGACAGATCGTCCGCGAAATCGATGCTTTGGGCGGGAATATGGGAATCGTGAGCGACAAAACCGCAGTTCAGTTCCGCATGTTAAACCGCTCAAAAGGCCCCGCGATGTGGAGCCCGAGGGTGCAAAGCGATCGCGCAAAGTTTATCGAAACGTGGCGCGATCTCATTGAAAACACCCCCAATTTATATATGTGGCAGGATACCGTAACGGAATTACGCATTGAAAACGGCGCCGTAACAGGAGTGAAAACACGCATGGGGATGGAGTTTTCGGCGAAGGCCGTCGTTCTGACTACCGGCACATTTCTAAACGGGCTGATCCATATCGGGAAAGTCCGCATTAACGGCGGGCGTATTTCCGAGCCGGCTTCTTCGGGTATTACCGAACAGTTGAAGGCGTTGGGATTCCGTACCGACCGTATGAAAACGGGGACTCCCGTACGCATTGACGGACGGAGTGTCGATTTCTCGCAAATGGAAGAACAAAAAGGAGAAGACGATTTTCACAAGTTCTCCTACCTTCCGGATATCCACCGTTCGCTTACGCAACGCAGTTGTTGGATGACGTACACCTCCGAAGCGGTACACGCTGTGCTCCGCGCCGACCTGCACGACTCGCCTCTTTACAATGGGCAGATCAAAAGCATCGGGCCCCGCTATTGTCCAAGCATCGAAACAAAGATCGTGACATTCTCCGAAAAAACAAGCCACCTGCTCTTTCTTGAGCCGGAAGGAGAAACCACGCAAGAATATTATCTCAACGGATTCTCCTCTTCCCTACCCTTACAGACCCAAATAAATGCGTTGCAACAGATCCCGGCTTTCCGAGATGTACACATCTTCCGGCCGGGATACGCCATCGAATATGATTTCTTCGATCCGACACAGTTGCGGGCGACGCTTGAAACCAAGCCGGTAAAAAATCTGTTCTTTGCGGGACAAATTAACGGCACGACCGGTTATGAAGAAGCGGGAGGACAAGGTTTGATTGCAGGGATAAACGCGCACATCAACTGTCATGGAGGCGCTCCTTTCGTGCTCCACCGCGACGAAGCGTATATCGGCGTATTGATAGACGATTTAATTACGAAAGGAGTCGACGAACCGTACAGGATGTTTACGTCCCGCGCGGAATACCGAATCCTTTTAAGGCAAGATAACGCCGACGAACGCCTGACCGAAAAAGGTTACGCAATAGGATTAGCATCCGAAGAACGGCGTTCGTTGCTGCAAAAGAAAGAAGAACAAGTTAAACGGATCGTCGATTTCGTCTCCGATTTCCCCATTAAAGCGGATCGCATGAATTCCTTCCTCGAATCGATCGGGAGCTCCCCTTTAAAGCAAGGCGTAAAACTTATCGACCTTCTTGGCCGTCCGCATATCGACATACGGGTCATGCAAGAGCAGGTAGCCCCGCTGAAGGAGTTGTTAGAGTCCATCGGCGATCGCCGAGAAGAAATCATCGAGTCGGCCGACATTCATATAAAATATAACGGATATATTAAACGGGAACGGATCATGGCGGACAAAATAACCCGCCTCGAAGATATCTATATTAAGGATAAATTTGATTACAACGGGATACAATCCTTATCCACCGAAGCCCGGCAAAAGCTCACAAGGATTAATCCGGAAACTATCGCACAAGCAAGCCGCATTCCCGGCGTTTCGCCAAACGATATATCCGTCCTCTTAATATTACTCGGGCGATAACGCCTCTTTGTTCCACGTGGAACAATTCAAAAAAAAGAAGAACAAAACAACGAAATAATGAGTATTGAAACATTAACAGCAGCAGTAAGAAACATCCCTGATTTTCCTATAGAGGGAATACAATTTAAAGATATCACCACCCTCTTTCAATCGGCGGAGCATTTGAAAGAGCTCTCCGATATCTTATACGAGCGGTACAAGGATAAAGGGATTACGAAAGTAGTAGGGATCGAATCGCGAGGCTTTTTCATGGGCCCGGCAACAGCCATAAAGCTCGGAGCAGGATTTGTCCCGATAAGAAAGCCGGGGAAACTTCCCTATAAAATTATCGAGGAAAAATATACGAAAGAATATGGCGAAGATTGCATACAAATACATGAAGATGCCCTTACGGAAAACGACGTGGTGCTGATTCATGACGATCTTCTGGCAACCGGAGGCACCATGCTGGCGGCATATAATCTGGTAAAAAAGCTGCATGTTTCAAAAATATACATCAACTTCCTGATCGAACTGGAAGACCTGAAAGCCCGCGAACTGTTCCCAAAAGAAGTCGAATTGGATACGATTCTTAAATTCTCGGTTTAACGTAAATGACGGAAGAGATACAAAACATACTCAAAGTGATTCCCCAGCAACCCGGATGCTATCAATTCTTAGATGCATCCGGGAAGGTGATTTATGTGGGAAAAGCGAAGAATCTGAAAAGAAGAGTATCGTCGTATTTCAACAAATATCAAGAGAACCCCAAAACACGCGTACTCGTAAAAAACATCCGCAACATAAAATATATCGTTGTGGATACCGAAGAAGATACCTTCTTGCTGGAAAATAATCTCATCAAGGACCTTCAACCGAGGTACAACGTGATGTTGAAAGACGACAAAACATATCCTTCCATCGTCGTTAAAAATGAATTTTTTCCACGGGTGTTTCAAACACGGAATATTGTCAAAGACGGCTCGAAATATTTCGGTCCTTACACCTCTGTAATGGCGGTGCGGGCTTTGCTCGAACTATTCCGCAAGACCTACAAGGTGCGTACCTGCCGGTTAAACCTGACACCCGAGAATATCGCCGCCGGCAAATTCAAAGTCTGCCTGGAATACCATATAAAAAGATGTGAAGGCCCGTGCGAAGGACTTCAGTCTTTAAGTGATTACAATAAAAACATCGCTGAAATCATACAGATTCTAAAGGGCAACATTGGGATTATCGAAAAGCAAATTTTGGATGAAATAGACGGGTGTGTCAAAGATCTTCGTTTTGAAGAAGCCCATATACTGAAAGAGAAGTTGCTGTTGATTCGCAACTTCAAAGAAAAATCGCTTGTAACAACCAATATCAACTATAACATCGACGTATTTGCGTTTGAGGAAGACCTGAATGCCGCATACATCAATTACCTTCACGTCGTAAACGGATCCATCAATCAAGCCTATACGTTCGAACTAAAAAAGAAGTTGGACGAAACGCCAGAGGAATTACTCGGAATAGGAATTATGGAAATGCGACAACGGTTTGAAAGCGAATCGAAGGAGATCGTCGTTCCATTTCTTCCCGACCTGCTTTTAAAGGATACCGAATTTACCATTCCTCAACGAGGCGACAAAAAGAAACTGTTGGAGCTTTCGGAGAAGAATGTAAAGCAATACAAGATCGATAAGCTCAAAAAAGCGGAGATGCTCAACCCGGAACAACGAACGACCCGCATCTTAAAAACGGTGCAAAAGGATTTGCATCTGAAAGATATTCCCTGGCATATCGAATGTTTCGACAATTCAAACATTCAAGGGACAAATCCGGTGGCTGCCTGCGTAGTGTTTAAAAAAGCTAAACCGTCGAAAAAAGATTATAAACATTTTAACATTAAAACCGTCGAGGGTCCCGATGATTTCGCATCAATGCGCGAAATTGTAGAAAGACGCTATTCTCGCTTGCTTAACGAAGGCGAAAACATACCACAACTCATTGTTATTGATGGAGGTAAAGGGCAATTACACGCTGCTGTGGAATCGCTTCAGAAAATCGGCCTTTATGGAAAAGTAGGCATTATCGGCATCGCGAAGCGGCTGGAGGAAATTTATTTCCCCGAAGATTCCGTTCCGTTGTACATCGACAAAAATTCGGAGACGTTAAAACTAATCCAACATCTCCGAGACGAAGCGCATCGTTTCGGCATCACCTTCCATCGACAAAAAAGAAGTAAATCGCAATTGACTTCCGAACTCGATACCATTAAAGGAATCGGTACGGAAACGAAAAAAAAACTCCTCTCCCACTTCAAAAGCATCAAGCGCATAAAAGAAGCCGAGCAACAGGAAGTCGAAGAGGTGATCGGAAAGGCGAAAGCAAAATTAATATCGGATCATTTTAAAGAGAAAGCATAAAGCATGCGTATAATCATTCAACGGGTATCGGAGGCTTCCGTCACCATCGCCGGAGAGAAAATCAGCGAAATCAAACAGGGGCTTCTGCTGTTTGTCGGCATAGAAAACGGCGACACCGAAGAAGATCTGCTCTATTTGACTCATAAAACGGTTAATTTGCGTATATTTGACGACGAAAAAGGAATCATGAACCGTTCGATCCTCGACATCGGGGGAGAGGCGCTCGTAGTGTCGCAATTCACGTTACATGCCGCCACGAAAAAGGGTAACCGCCCGTCGTACATCCACGCCGCGAAGCCGGAGATATCGCAACCGATGTACAACCGGTTTTGCGAAACGCTCGAACGGCTTCTTCACAGGGAAGTAAAAACCGGCCGCTTCGGCGCCGACATGAAAGTGGCACTCGTGAACGACGGCCCCGTAACCATCTGGATAGACTCTAAAAACAAAGAATAGCGATGACGATAAAGGAAGCTCAACAACAAGTAGATGAATGGATAAAAACGTACGGAGTACGCTATTTCGACGAACTCACCAACATGGCCATCCTCACCGAGGAAGTGGGGGAAGTGGCGCGAATTATGGCACGTACCTACGGCGACCAATCGTTTAAGAAATCGGACCGGGAAAAAGATCTTCCCGACGAAATGGCCGATGTCCTTTGGGTGCTTATCTGCTTGGCAAACCAGACAGGAATAGATTTGGAGGATGCTTTTCGGAAAAACCTCGAAAAGAAAACCCGGCGCGACGCTACACGACATAAGCAAAATCCCAAATTAACCGATACGAACGGAACGAATCAATAAAACAACAAACATATATTCAATCAACAAACAATATAAGCCTTATGCACGAAATAAGTAAATATCAAACAGCGTTAAACAACCATCCTTTCACGTTAAGCGATGAAGAGGTTTCGAAAAGGGTACGAGCCATTCTCTCCGAGAAACGCGCCGAGAACGACAATCAAAAGGTTTACAGAGAACTATATTCCTGCATCGACATGACCACACTCAACTCGACCGATACGCGCGATCATGTATGGAAATTCACCCAAAAAGTAAATGACTTCGAAGGCTCGAATGTCGAAGTGGAAAATGTCGCCGCTATTTGTGTCTATCCCAACTTTGTCAAAACGGTTAAAGAAGCATTGACTGCCGATGTGAAGATCGCTTCGGTGTGTGCCGGATTCCCTTCCTCTCAAACGTTTAGCGAGATAAAAACGGTTGAAACGGCACTGGCTGTGGCCGATGGCGCGGACGAAATAGATATAGTCATCAACCTCGGATTATTCCTGAGTGATGACTACGAAGAACTCTGCGAAGAATTGATAGAAATAAAAGAGGCTTGTCACGAAGCAAAACTCAAAATCATCCTCGAAACCGGAGCCCTTCAATCGGCTGAAAAGATTCATAAAGCATCCATTCTTTCGTTGTATTCCGGAGCCGATTTTCTAAAGACATCCACGGGCAAAGTCTATAGCGGCGCAACTCCCGAAGCGGCATACGTGATGTGCCTCGCCATCAAGTCGTATTTCAAAAAGACCGGCTTCAAAGCAGGCATAAAAATTGCGGGCGGGGTGGCTTCCGTCGAAGATGCCGTTACGTATTACACGTTGGTGCGCGAGGTATTGGGCAATGAATGGTGCCACAAAGACCTGTTCCGCATCGGAGCCAGCCGGTTGGCCGATACACTGCTCAAAGCCATCGGGTAATGCCGTCATTGGATAGACAAACGCGAACTGTCGCTGCGGTTACATCCCTTGCAACAGCTTCACCAGATCTTCGTACGACATGGAGCCGAGTTTTTCGAGCAATAGCCCGATATTCTTGCGCGAAGCAAGCTTGTTTAAGGGATGCTCCGCATCGAGCAACGCGTTTTTGTCCGGCACCCACTCCAACAGATCATTGGGCGTGCAGCGCAGCGCTTGACAAATTTTAGCAACATGCTCCAACCGAAGCGACGACATTTCGCCCTTCAGCAACTTGGCGGCCGTAATATGGTTAATGCCTAAATCGATTAAAAAACGCCGGGGGTTCGTCACTCCGCGTATTTGAAGAAAGGGATGCAAATTGAATACAAGCATAATACTCTTATTTTACACGAATCGAATAGGCAAATGTAAGTCATATTTTTCGAAAAACATCAACCGCAAGACGTTTTTACGAACGAGGAAAGAAAAAAGAATATAGAGTACGGTTTATATAATATAGAGCACATAAAGAATAATATAGAGCGCATAAAGAATATTATAGAGCATTACAAAAACGATAAAAAACATATAAATATTAATATAAGAAATATCACATATGGTATACGCTATATCCTATAGAATATAAAATATATCCCGCATAAGATAACATATTTATGTCAAAATATAAAAAACAGAAAAAACAATATAGAGCATAGACAGTTCATCAACAAAAAAGAAAAATATAACGATAAACTCTCTTATTATATCCAGAATTACAAACAGCAATGAAAACAAAAATCCTTGCGCTCCTGTGCGCCCTTGCCGTATTCGCGGCGGAAAGAACCGCTGCCCAACCACCATCGGACATTCCTTATTGGCGGAACCTGAAAGTATTGGAGGTGAACAAAGAGTACCCTCGAACGTCTTTCATGACCTTTGCGAATAAAAACGACGCCCTGTCGAAACGATTTGAAGAAAGCGAATACTACCAGTCGCTCAATGGAACGTGGAAATTCTATTTCACGGAATCTTATAAAAACCTGCCGGAAAATAGTACCGACTCCCGAACTTCTACGGCCGGATGGGCCGACATTCAAGTCCCGGGCAATTGGGAAGTGCAAGGCTTCGGAACGCCCATCTACACCAATCACGGCTATGAGTTCCAACCGAAAGATCCGCAGCCCCCTACCCTTCCCGACAATACGCCCGGAGGCGTTTACCGGCGCGACATTAGCGTGCCCGACAACTGGGACGGGCGGAACATTTATCTGCATATCGCCGGCGCCAAATCGGGCGTATATGTATACCTCAACGGCCGCGAGGTCGGATATAGCGAAGATTCGAAAAATCCCGCCGAATTTCTTTTGAACGATTACCTGCAACCCGGCAAAAATACCTTGGCGATAAAAATATTCCGGTGGTCGACGGGATCGTATCTGGAATGTCAGGACTTCTGGCGCATCAGCGGCATTGAACGCGATGTGTATCTATGGTCGGAACCGCGCACCGCCATCCGCGACTTTTCAGTGGTTTCGAACTTGGACGACGCTTACCGCAACGGTATCTTCAAACTGACGCCGATGGTCAAAAACCGCGCCAATCAAGCGGCCAACGTGGAAGTTGCCTACGAATTACTGGATGCAGCGAAGAACACCGTCGCCTCGGATAGCCGTTCTTTGTCGCTCGCAGCGGGAGAAGAGAAAAATACACTCTTCGAAAAAGAACTTTCCGGCGTGCTCAAATGGACGGCCGAAACGCCCTCCCTCTATCATTTGATACTCACCCTTCGGGAAAACGGTGAAATAACGGAAGTAATCCCTTATTCCGTCGGCTTCCGCCGCATCGAAATAAAGCCCGTTACCACCGGCGAACGCACCGACAACTTGCTGCTGGTAAACGGGCAACCCATCATTCTGAAAGGCGTGAACATCCACGAAGTCAATCAAAAAACAGGACATTACGTCACGGAAGACCTTATGATACGCGACTTCGAACTGATGAAGCAGCATAACATCAACAGCATTCGCCTGAGCCATTATCCGCAGAGCCGCCGCTTTTACGAACTCTGTAACGAATACGGATTCTATATATACGACGAAGCCAATATCGAGTCGCACGGCATGTATTACGACCTGCGCAAAGGCGGAACGCTGGGGAATAACCCGGAATGGCTCGATGCCCACCTGTATCGCATCAATAACATGTTCGAGCGAAACAAAAACCAGCCTTGCGTCACCTTTTGGTCGCTGGGCAACGAGGCGGGAAACGGATACAACTTTTATCGGGCCTATCTGTTGCTGAAAGAAAAAGACAAAAACGTGATGCAACGCCCCGTCAACTACGAGCGCGCTTTGTGGGAGTGGAACACCGACCTGTATGTGCCTCAATACCCAAGCGCTGCCTGGCTGGAGGAGATCGGTAAAAACGGAAGCGACCGCCCCATCGTGCCGTCGGAATATTCGCATGCCATGGGCAATTCCAACGGAAACCTCGACCTGCAATGGCAGGCCATCTACAAGTACCCCAATTTGCAAGGCGGCTACATCTGGGAATGGGTAGAACATGCCTTGCTCGAAAAAGATGAAAACGGCCATAAATACTGGGCGTATGGCGGCGATTACGGAAAAGACCTGCCCAGCGACGGGAACTTTGTGTGCGACGGCGTGATCGATCCCGACAGAAACCCGCACCCGGCCATGACGGAAGTAAAATACGTCCATCAGGATTTCGCTTTCGAAGCGGTCAATTTGGCAAGCGGGAAAATCCGTATCAAAAACCGCTTCTTCTTCACCGATACCGACAACTATCAGTTCCGGTACAATATTACCGAAAACGGGAAGGTCATCCGCACCCATACAATCGATGTGCGGTTGCAGCCGCAGGCATCGGAAGTCGTCACCCTTCCCCTGACGGGACTGAAGCCTAAGCCGGGCTATGAATACTTCCTCAACTTCGAAGTGGCCTTGAAAACCGGCACTCCTCTCCTACCCCTCGGATATGTCGTGGCCATCGAGCAATTCAAGTTGCCGATGGAGCAAAACAAACCGGCTTACCGGGCGTCCGCCGGCCCGGAATTGTCCATCGCCCAGCAGCAAGGCATCGTTTCCGTCACCTCGTCGGATGTCACCTTTGTTTTCGATAAAGCCGCCGGAGTCGTAACGTCTTATAAGGTGAACGGTACGGAATACTTTGCCGACGGTTTTGGTATCCAACCCAATTTCTGGCGCGCCCCCAACGACAACGATTACGGTAACGGAATGCCTTACCGTTTACAGATATGGAAGCAATCGAGCCACAACTTCCACGTAACCGACGCCAAAGCCCATATGGACGGCGCCAAAGCGGTGGTGCAAACCACTTACCTGCTGGCGGCCGGCAACCTCTACAGGCTGACTTACACCATCGATCCGTCAGGCGTACTAAAGGTCGACGGGAAGTTCTTTTCCACCGATATGGAAGAACTCGAAGCCGGTACTTCGGAAGCCACCCAACTGGCTACCTTCTCGCCCGAAACGGCTGCTGTGCGCAAAACCTCTTCCACTCTCACGGTGCCGCGAATCGGCGTGCGATTCCGGCTTCCGGTAACGATGCATCAAGTGGAATATTTCGGGCGCGGTCCGGGCGAAAACTATTGCGACCGGGCGTCAGGCTCCAAAATCGGCCGGTATAAAACGACCGCGGAAGAGATGTATGTGCCGTACGCAAGGCCTCAGGAAAACGGACACCGCACCGACACCCGCTGGGTGGCGCTTTCCAACGGCCGGAACGGGCTGCTGGTCGTGGCCGACTCGACAATCGGGTTCAATGCCTTGCGGAATTCGGTGGAAGACTTCGACTCGGAGGAAAACAAAGACAAGCCTTATCAGTGGAACAACTTCTATCGCGAAGAAGCAGCCGACAAGAGCAACGAATTGCGGCGGAAAGGCTGGGACAGTCCCGAGAACCGGATGCCCCGCCAAACGCATATCAACGACATCGTTCCGAGCGATTTTGTGGAAGTTTGCATCGATATGAAGCAGCAGGGTATCGCGGGCTACAATAGCTGGGGCGACCGTCCGTTGCCGCAGCACACGCTTCCGGCGAACCGGAACTATGAGTGGGGATTCACGCTCGTTCCGGTATCGAAAGCGGGGGATATCGAGCGGAAATCCATTATACATTACTAAAAACAAGCGGCCGAAACTTCATTTTTTTGTAACCGTTTTTACCGAATAAACGTGTATTTTTGTAACTGAAACAATCGTTTATTCCATTATTAATTTATATAAAGATGAAAAAAATTTCCATACTTCTATTGACAGCGCTGCTGTATGTCGAGGCATATTCTCAACAACTCGCCAAAGGATATGTGTTTGACGATGCCAACCGAAACGGCAAAAAAGAACGAAGAGAAAGAGGAATTGCCGGCGTGCCCGTTTCCAATGGTCTAGACGTGGTCGTCACGGACAATAACGGATTCTATTCCTTGCCGGTAGACAATGACAATACCTTGTTCGTCATCAAGCCAAGCGGATATAAACTTAACGTAAATGAAGATTTTATTCCGCAGTTTTATTATCACTACAAGCCCGTCGGAGCGCCCGACAACTTCCAATATAGCGGCGTAGCTCCGACGGGAAAGTTGCCTAAATCCATCGACTTCGCCCTTTACAAATACGAAGAGCCGGCCGACTATACGGCGCTAATCTTCGGCGATCCGCAACCTTATACGCTCCAGGATATGGATTATTTTACGGAAAAGATTGTAAAGGATGTGCAAAAGACCGACAACACCATGTTCGGTATCAGCTTAGGAGATATTGCCGGCGATAACCTGGATCTTCATCCGGTATATAAAGAACGGATGCGCGCCCTCCAACTTCCGTGGTACAACGTAATGGGCAACCACGATATGAATTACGATGCGCCGTCCGATAAGCTTTCCGACGAATCCTTCGAGAAGAACTTCGGGAGCGCCAATTATGCTTTTAATTACGGGAATGCCCATTTTATCATCCTCGATAATATCCTCTATCCCGATCCGCGCGACACCAAAGGATATTGGGGCGGTTATCGCGAAGATCAACTTCAGTTTCTGGCGAATGACCTGAAACATGTTCCTCATGACCGGCTTATCGTCTTATCTCAGCACATTCCGTTGAAAGACGCTTCGGGAAATGCTTATCGCCCGGAAGACAGGCAACGGATCTTCGATTTACTCAAAGACTACGAACAAATTCTTATTATGTCGGCTCACACGCATCTGCAAGACCATATTTATTACACGGTCGAAGACGGATGGAACGGCAGCAAGCCTTTATATGAATACAATGCCGGAACAACCTCAGGCGACTGGTATTCGGGCAAGATCGATGCCAACGGGCTGCCGGATGCCAGCATGCGCGACGGAACGCCTCCGGGATATGCTTTCCTGAACATCAAAGGCAACCGATATGATATCGATTATAAAGTAGCCGGAAAAAGCAGCGATTACCAGATGCACGTGTTTGCGCCTAAAGTCGTGCCGTATAAAGGACGGACGACCTCGCAAATTGTGGTGAACTTCTTCATGGGAGCCAAAGAGGATGCGGTTGAATACCGGATTGATGAAGGAGCCTGGCAGAAAATGCACTATGTGGAAAAAGTCGACCCGTCTTATCAAGTGAAACTGTTCGAATGGGACCTCACCGATACATTACTTCCCGGACGCCGCCCTTCGAACGCTGTAAACAGTACGCATTTATGGACGGGAAGACTCGATTTGAAACTGTCTCCGGGCGAACATACCATCGAAGTGCGCGCAACCGATCGCTTCGGCAAAACGCATCGAGGGCAAAGGAAGTATGAAATAGTCGCAGAAAAAGAATAAAAGGAGACATTTTGTCAGTTTAAATCCTGATAAAAGTCTTTCATAGGATAATATTGCGCCTTTTTGTCATTTTTCAAGCGTATACATCCCGGTAACTGTACTGGCATATAATTTGCTTTTTTAAAGATGTATCGGTCAAAAGGCCGAAAGAAAACAACAACTAAAAAAAGGAGAACAAATTATGGCACTGATTAGAAGAACAAACAGTTGGTTACCGAGTATTTTCAACGACTTCTTCGGTAACGAGTGGATGGAAAGCAGAAGTCTCTCGTCTCCTGCTATCAATATACAGGAAAGCGACAAAGGCTTCTCGGTTGAAGTCGCGGTTCCCGGGATGACCAAACAAGATTGCAATGTCACCATCGATGAAGATAACAATCTGTTAATCTCGGTAGAAAAGAAAACGGAAAACGAAGAGAAGGACAAAGACGGTGTTTATTTGAGGCGTGAATTCTCTTATTCGCAATTCCAAAGACGGATGCTTTTGCCGGACAACATCGAGAAAGATCATATCGCGGCGAAAGTGGAAGACGGCGTCCTGAAAATCGAAATTCCGAAATCGAAAGAAGAGGAAAAGGCTTCGAAAGTAAAACAAATAGCCATCCAATAAGCATTTAAGATTTAAGATTCAAAATTTAAGAGCCGGGCGCTACAAAGCATCCGGCTCTTTTTTATGTCTTTTTTGTCTTCTTAAAACACCCTATCCTTTAAGTAGGATAAGAAATACTCGAGCAACCTCTTTATTTCATCGTCACAAGAAAGATTATCCACGATGTTTTCAGCCTGTAACAGCAATTCATTCATTTTTTCATACGCATATTTGATGCCGCCGTTACGCTTGGAAAACTCGAGCAGCGTTTCGATATTTTCCTCGGTATAATCTTTCGATTTAATAATCTGGAGCATCTCTTGCGCCAGATTTTCAGGGGCGTTCCTCAGCGAATAAATAAGCGGCAGGGTGACTTTTCCCTCACGGATATCATTACCGGTCGGTTTTCCCACATCGGCATGATAGTAATCAAAGGTATCGTCCCTAATTTGAAATGCCACACCAAGGATACGGCCGAGTTCGGCAAACTCCTTTACAGCATCGCCCTCGGCACCCGCGGTTTTCGCCCCGATCACCGTACAGGCTTCCATTAACGACGCCGTTTTCTTTTCGATGACTTTAAAGTACTCTTCTTCATCGATAACGACTTCATTCGCCAGCGAATATTGATTGAGTTCGCCTTCCGCCAGATTCAGTCCGAGATCGGCAATAATAGTGACAATATCCATATCGTTGGTCTTGACACTTTCCTTTAAAGCCAGCGATAAAAGATAATCACCTACCAACACCGCCCGGGAATTGCCATATACCGCATTGGTAGAAGGCCGGTTTCTTCTGATCTCCGACTCATCGACGACATCGTCGTGCACCAATGATGCCGTGTGCAGAAGTTCCACCGTAACCGCACCGTGATACGTTTCAGAGGTAATTTGTCCGCACGCTTTTGCCGAAAGAAAAACCAGTATGGGACGAATCCGTTTTCCATTCGTGTCAAAGATATATCCAACAATATCGGTGATACGGGGATTATCGTTTTGGACGGATTTACGTAAATAATTTTCAAACTGAATGAGTTCTTCGCGAAGGGAATCTTTTATAAACTGATTTTGATCCATTGCTCCTTGATTACGCATACAAATTTAGGAACAATTTCATTCATAGCAATATTTATTTGTAACTTTACGCTTTATAAATACTATTTTAGAATCTATGGAAAGAAACAAACTGTTCCTTCTCGATGCTTACGCCCTGATATACCGATCGTATTATGCTTTTATCCGGAATCCCCGGGTGAACTCGAAAGGACAAAATACATCGGCGATATTCGGCTTCGTAAACACCCTCGAAGAGGTGCTTCGTAAAGAAAACCCCTCACACATCGGTGTGGCCTTCGACCCTCCGGGGCCGACGTTCCGCCATTTGCAAGCCGAAACGTATAAAGCCCAGCGTGAAGCGACGCCCGAAGACATTAAATTGTCCATCCCTTTTATCAAACAGATCATTCACGCGTATAATATTCCCATTATCGAAGTGGACGGTTATGAGGCCGACGATGTGATCGGTACCTTAGCCAAACGCGTCGATAAAGATAAGTTCGACGTCTATATGATGACGCCCGATAAGGATTACGGACAATTGACGGAAGAACATATCTTCATTTACAAGCCCCGCTACGGCAGCAATGACTTCGATATTCTGGACGATAAGAAGGTGATGGAAAAATACCAGCTTGCCCATCCCTGCCAGATGATCGACTTGCTGGCTCTTATGGGCGATGCTTCGGATAACATCCCCGGCTGTCCGGGCGTGGGGCCGAAAACCGCTCAAAAACTGTTGGCGGAATTCGATTCGGTCGAGAATTTATTGGACAATAGCGATCAATTGAAGGGCGCTTTGCAAACAAAGGTTCGGGAAAACCGGGAACAGATTCTGTTTTCCAAATTCCTGGCAACGATCAAAACGGACGTGCCGATAGAAATCAATGACGATGAGTTGGCTCGCAAAGACATCAATGAAAACGCGATCAAAGAGATCTTCGACGAACTGGAATTTCGCACGCTCATCGCCCGGGTATTGAAACAGACACCTCCCGCGCCTGCTTCTTCGCAACCGATACAGGGCAATCTTTTTGCCGAGATGGAAGAAACGCCGCAAGCCGAAACGCCGCAAGCAACCGCTCCTCACATTCTTTATTCACCGGACGATTTAGCCACGATTCTTACCACGCCCCATACCTATACGTTGATCGCCGACGAAAAAGAAATGACGGAACTCAATAACCGCCTTTGCACGGAGTCATACGTCTGTTTCGATACGGAAACCACGGGCATGGATGCCTTAACGAGCGAACTGGTAGGAATGTCTTTCGCCGTCAAAGAGGGCGAGGCTTTTTATGTACCGGTATCACCCGACAGAGAGACGGCTAAACGGCAAGTACAGCTATTCAAACCGTTTTTCGAGCATGAAAAGATTGAAAAAATAGGGCAGAATCTCAAGTACGACATCCTTGCGCTGCGCAAGTATGATGTGGTGGTAAAAGGGAAGCTGTTCGACACGATGATCGCGCACTACCTGATCAATCCCGAAATACGGCACGGGATGGATTATATGGCGGAAACCTATTTACGTTACCGCACCATTCATATTGAAGAATTGATCGGACCAAGAGGAAAGAATCAAAAAAGCATGCGCGAGGTCGATCCGGCGACCGTTCTGGACTACGCCGCCGAAGATGCGGATGTTACGCTGAAATTGAAAAACATTCTTGCAAAAGAAATTCACAACAACGGTCTCGAACAACTCCTCTACGACATCGAAGCGCCGCTGGTTTACGTGCTGGCCGACATGGAATGGACCGGCGTGCGGCTCGACCTGAACGCGTTGGCGGAACTATCGGAAGACATGACGAAAGAGTTGCACGAGGTGGAAAAGCAGATCATCGAACTGGCGGGCGAGGCATTCAATGTAAACTCGCCGAAGCAGATAGGCGAAATTCTGTTTGATAAGATGAAAATTATCGATCGCCCCAAAAAGACAAAGACGGGGCAGTACAAAACCAGTGAAGACGAACTCGAAAAACTGCGCAATAAACATCCGATCATCGAAAGGATTCTGGAACAGCGGGGATTGAAAAAGCTCCTCAGCACCTATGTCGATTCTTTTCCCACGCTGATCAATCCGCAAACAGGCAAAATACACACGTCGTTCAACCAAACGGTTACCGCTACCGGGCGGCTGAGCAGTACCAATCCGAATCTCCAGAACATCCCCATCCGAGACGACCGCGGCCGGAAAATGCGCAAGGTTTTCGTCCCCGACGAAGGGTGCACATTCGTTTCGGCCGATTATTCGCAAATCGAACTGCGCATCATGGCGCACCTGAGTGAAGATAAAAACATGGTGGAAGCGTTCAATCACGGACAGGATATTCATGCGGCCACGGCGGCGAAAATATACAAAATCCCGATTGAAGAGGTTACCGGAGATATGCGCCGCACGGCTAAAACGGCCAATTTCGGCATTATTTACGGTATTACGCCCTTCGGCTTATCGGAACGGTTGGGCATCTCCAGAGGGGAAGCGAAAACGATTATCGATGAATACTTCACGACGTTCCACGATGTGAAGCGCTACATGGAGACGAGCATCGAAAAAGCTCGGGAGCAAGGGTATGTGGAAACAATCTTCGGACGTAAGCGTTTCTTACCCGATATCAATTCCAAGAACGGTACCGTCCGCGGGTATGCCGAACGCAATGCCATCAATGCTCCCATACAGGGCAGCGCAGCCGACATCATCAAAATGGCGATGATCCGTATTTTCGACCGGTTATCGAAAGAGAACCGGAAAACCAAGATGATCTTACAGGTGCATGACGAATTGAACTTTAACGTCCCGAACGACGAGGTGGAAAGTGTCATGAAGCTGATTGTCGAAGAAATGGAGAATGCCTATAAGCTCATCGTTCCCCTGAAAACCGATTGCGGCGCCGGGAAGAACTGGCTGGAAGCGCATTAGTTGACAAGGAGACTGTTGAGAAAAAGGGACGGAGAGACAAGGAGAGATGGAAAAAATACATAGACATACGGAATTGAGGGTTTATCAATCTTCTTTTGAAGCGGGGATGAAAATCTTTTTCATTACCCAATCCTTTCCTAAAGAAGAGATGTATTCATTAACGGACCAAATCAGGCGTTCCTCACGATCGGTATCGGGAAATATCGCCGAAGCATGGCGAAAAAGGCGATATCAAAAGTCATTCATAGCAAAATTGTCGGATTCGGAAGGCGAGGCGGCAGAAACTCAAGTATGGCTGGAATATGCAAAAGCTTGTCATTACATCAATGAAGATGCATTCTTGCAATTAACCGGCCGGTATGACAACATAATCGGAATGATCGTGAACATGATCACAAACTCCGATAAATGGACAATGGACAGCAACAAATGATTTACATGGCACAAATGATGATGTTTTCCCTGTCTCCCCGTCTCCCCGTCTCCCTGTCCCCCGGTCTCTCTGTCGCCTTGTCTCTCTGTCCAAAAACTTAAAGAATGCTTGACTTTTTAGCGGAATACGGATATTGGGGATTGTTTTTGGCGTCGTTTCTGGCAGCGACCGTCGTGCCGCTCAGTTCGGAAGTGGTGTTCACCGGCCTCCTTTCCGCGGGATTGGATACGTGGATGTGTATTGCCTTTGCCACAATCGGTAACACGTTGGGAGGCGCGACAAGTTACTGGATCGGGTCGCTCGGCAAGACGGAGTGGATGCGAAAATACTTCGGAGTGCGCGAAGAACAAATCGAAAAGATGCAACATCGATTAAAAGGCAAGGGCGCCCTGATGGGGTTTTTCGGCTTCCTCCCTATCGTAGGGGAAGCCATCATCATTGCATTGGGATTCATGCGCGCGAACCCGTGGGTAGTTGTTTCTTCGATGCTGGCAGGGAAATTTTTACGGTATGTAGTACTCGGTTTAGGAGTAGAACAAGTTATAAAGATGTGGTTTTAGATTCTATAAAAAAGGTATGTCGACAATATTATTTCACGAAATCGTATATGGCCCCATCCACAGCCGGCGGATGGGTAGCTCTTTAGGTGTAAACCTATTGCCTTACAACGGCAAATTCTGTTCATTCGATTGCATTTATTGCGAATGCGGATTCAATAAAGATTTCCGCACTCAAGAGAAACTGCCTGACCGGGAAAACGTCCGGGCGGCGATGGAAGATAAGTTGCAGTCGTTGCATCGGGAAGGAGTGAATCTCGATGTCATTACGTTCGCCGGAAACGGGGAACCGACCATGCACCCGCATTTTGCCGGCATCATCGACGACACCATTACTCTGCGAAACTTGTATTTCCCGCAAACCCGTATCAGCGTACTGACGGACGGCTTTCACGTGAGCAAACCCGCCGTCTTCGAAGCGTTGAAAAAAGTCGACAACCCCATATTGAAACTCGATTCGGCTTTCGACGAAACGGTGCGCCTCATCAACCGACCTGTCTCCCGGCAGTATTCGGTAGCCCGGCAAGTAGAACTGTACAAGCGCTTCAACGGCGCGTTTATCCTTCAAACGATGTTCCTCAGGGGCGAATTCGAAGGACGCAAGATCGATAACACCACCCGTGAGGAAGTCTCGGCATGGTTAGGGCTCGTCAGAGAGATGAAGCCTCGCGAAGTGATGATCTACACCATCGACCGGGAAACGCCCGCCAAACAGCTCGAAAAAGCGCCGTTGGAGGTGTTACGCGAAATTGCCTCCCTTGTCGAAGCGATGGGGATTAAAACGGTGGTCGCGGGATGACGATAATTGGCAAATTGACAAATTAGCAAATTAGCAAATTAGCAGATTAGCAAATGTGGAAATGTGGAAATGTGTGGCGATGGAATTATTAAACTGTTGAATCAGGATATGGAGAGATCGGCGTTTATGACATTACATGAAGCGGTGCCGCTGATGCCCGAATCGCCCTTTCAATCGCCGATAACATGGACAATCGGGAACGACGAGGTTTGGGGCGTAACGGGCGGAAACGGTAGCGGAAAATCATTATTGGGCGACCTGCTCTGCGGAAAGATTGCCGTTAAGTCGGGAATAGTTCGCTATCATTTTTTGAACAAAGCGCATCAATCATCCTATGCCGTTTGGCAGGGAAAGCATGTCCGTAAGGTCGATTTTAAGGCGGCTTACACATTAGGCGACTTCCGCCATGCGTTTTACCAGCAGCGCTTCCATCAATCCGAAAACGAAGAGATGCCGGAGGTCCGCGACCTGTTGCCGCCGGAAGGGTTGAACGAAGAAATGCGTCTTATATTCGATATATTCGATATTCCGGAGCTGTTCGATCGCAAGCTCTCGCATTTGTCGAGCGGAGAATTGCGCAAATTCCTGGTCGCCCGTTCCTTTGCCGGACAGCCCGCGATGCTGATCTTCGACAATCCTTTTATCGGACTGGACGAGGCCAGCCGGGAGGAGTTGAACAATCTGTTCGCATTCCTTCTCAGACACTACCCTACCCGGCTACTGTTTCTGGCGCCCTCGCCGGCCGATCTGCCCCGCTGTATAACACATATCGTGGAAATGAACCGGTGCCGGATACGATATGCCGGTACATTAGACGGTTTCGCCCCGGAAAATGCGGCGGATAAAAACATGCTTCCGGATATCCATTGGAACCATTTCGATCAGAGAACCATCCCACCAAAAGGCGCCGAACTCGTATCGCTGTCGAAGGTGGATATCGTTTACGACAAGCGGATCATCCAAAAGAATCTCCACTGGCAGATCAAAAAAGGGGAGAAATGGGCGCTATTAGGGCCGAACGGTTCGGGCAAGTCGACACTGCTGAGTTATATCTTCGCCGATAATCCGCAGGCTTATGCCAAAGACATTCGTCTTTTCGGGCGGAAGCGCGGGACGGGCGAAAGCATCTGGGATATCAAAAGGCAGGTGGGCTTCACTTCCTGGGAGATGCATTTTTATTACCGTAAAAATATCCCCTGCCACGCCGTGGTTTCTTCAGGATTCTTCGATAGCATCGGATTGTTCCGCCAATGTACCGGGGAACAATCTCAATTGGCCGATAAGATATTGGATTTGTTGCGGATCGGGCACCTGAAAAACCGCCCGTTCCTGAAAATTTCCTCGGGGGAGCAACGCCTGGTACTTTTCGCGAGGGCGATCGTCAAAAATCCGTTATTGTTGATATTGGACGAACCGTTCCACGGGCTGGACGAGCACAACAAACGGCAATGCACGGCGATCATCGAGTCGTTTGCCCACCAAAAGGACAAAGCGTTGATTTATGTGACGCATATACGGGAAGAAATACCCCGCTGCGTGACGCATTTCATGCGGCTCGAGGCGCTTTGACCGTATCAATTGCCACCCGTAGACTTGTTCCAGCCGGAGTATGGAAAGTCATCCTTGCCCATCCGAAGGCACCTTGCCGAATTGTACCATTCTTAAGAACGCGCCGTCTTCATCGAAATAAAGCATGTGCCGCTCGTCAATATTCAGAGAATATCCCCTCACCTGAGCGTGACGAATCAAACTATATACTTTCGATCCCTTATAATACGTATCCAAGTAATCGAGAATTTTCTCCGGCAGTAACCCTTCAACCATTTTTGAAGGAAGACTCAGATCAACCGAGTAATCTTTTTCAATATACACAGCCTTGATAGAGCTCCAAGCACCGTTTGGATCCGTATCGATAAGGATCCGGGTATTTTTATTTTCATAGAGAAAGGAATACCGGTACTCATACGCTCCTACCAACGTTATTCCCTGCGGATAATACGATTTATAGGAAGTATCGTAATAATCGGCGATGAGCTTATCAACGATTTCAGAGGGTGGGGGCAGGATTCCTTTGTCTTTGTTTACCAATAAGTCTCTTTTTTCGAAGCGGAAGCCGTAATTTCCGTTTCCATACGAGGCAATAATCCGTATCTTGCCTAAATTCCCTACTCCCCTAATGGCCTCGCCGATACTTTCGGGGAGTTCGTTTTCCCCGATGCCGGTCAGGAACCTTTCCCCGCCGGCCGTATTATCGCTCCAGTCAAATGCTTCGCCATGTATCCACTCTCCTTTTTCATCAAAGCTGACAACAAGCGCGTTACCTATAAACAAGCGGTAGGCCGTACCTTCGTCTTCCGTTATTTTGAACAAATGCCCGTTAGCAGCCGCCGCCTCAAGCTTATTTCGTTTCAGAAACTCATTGTATTTGCTCTTGAAATCTTCATCCTTTATATCAGCTTCGCCCAATGTGACGCCGCCATAAGCCAACAAGTGCGTTTGAGCATAGTTGCGGCCGTTGTCGAGCGTGATTCCGATACCGGGCCCGTTCAAAGAATAAAACGCCGTGATAGCAGCCTGCGGTTCTTTTTCTTTCAATTTCCCATACACATAGCCATTGAGTATATTCGTGGCGGACAACGGCATTCCGTCTGCGGCTTCCACCGAGATCCAATCGCCACCCTGAGCGGCGAAAACGACGTGGATATCCCCTTGCAAGAGGACATAAAAGAAAGGATGTCCATTGGCATTTACGTCCTTGTTTTCCGACCGGGTGCCTCGTGTGCCTTGTCGTTTATCAATGCCGATGGAGACGATTTCATTGTCCGGGAAGTATTCGGTTAAAAACGTTTGCGAAGCAGCCGGCAAATCGAAAAAAGTGAACTCCGGAAGCCGCTCTTTCTCATCACAACCGTTGAAAGTAGCCATTCCTACGGACAACAATAGTATTAACGATAATTTTCTCATATCAAAAGTGTTAAGCAAACAACATTATTTTATTCAATGTGACCCAATCGGGTTTTAACGATGAAAAGACAAAGTCTCGGTAGCCGCCACTACTTGCCGGAGAATGATTTTTGCGTCTCTTTCTTTCTAAAACGGATGTTGGTCATCGAAATCGCTCCCAAGATAAGGGCGACGCCCACCCATTGCAACCATTCCACATGCTCCTGCAGGATAAAAAACGACGACAACACGGCCACCGGCAGCTCCGCCGCACTCAGTATCGCGCCTAACGATACGCCGGTCTTGGGCATCCCGTAAGAAAAGAACAGCGGGGGGATGACCGTCCCCAACAAGGCTAAGGGCAACCCCCATTTATATAATCCGCCGATCATCGTCCCATCGAAAAAGAAGGTGGGGCGGAAAATAAGGAAGATCATCACACAAGCCCCGGTAATCATCAGGGCGCTTTTCTTGAAAACGGGCAAATCATTCCCCACCCGCCCGCTGGTAAGGATGAACAGAGCATAGCAGAACCCCGACAATAGTCCGTAGGCAATGCCTTCGACGCTGACGTCAGCCGCCTCATTGTTGAACAATCCGCCGGCGAATAAGGTGCCGCCCAGCACAATGACCGCGGCGATGATTTGCAACCGTGCCGGCCGCTTCCGAAAGAAAAGATAGTCGAGGATAATGCTTATCCACAGGTTCTGCATCAATAAAATGATGGCGATGGAGGCGGGAATAAGTTGCACGCATTTGTAATAAAACACACTGACAAGTCCGGTAAAGATGCCGGGAAGGCACACTTTCCACCAAACGGTCGGTTTCGCCCCGGAAACGGCAGAGGCTCCGGACGCCTTGTTCCGGCCGCGCGTTACCAGACGTTGCATCCAATAGCCGGCCCATAATATAACCATTCCGAAGAAGGCTTGCGAGCCGGTGACTTCGCCCAAGTCATATCCCGCCCCGTAGGCATTCTTGACAATCGTCGACAACACTCCGAAGCTGCATGCCCCGAGAAAAACCACCAACCCACCTTTCAATTTGTCATTCATAATCCTCTTTTTTTTGCAAAACCGGGCAAAGATACGGCAAATTGCCATAGCCGGCAAGAATAAATCATGATCCCGCTCACACAATAAGCCGCCCGTTAAAGGCTCCTGCCCGCTACTTAGCCAACTGCAATATGCGGTACGCCCCGCTCGCGACGATGATGAAAACCACCGCCCCGACAATCAGGTCGGGATAGCCCGATTGCAGCCAATGCACCAGCAATCCCGCCACGATTACCCCGCCGTTTATGATCACATCGTTCGAAGTGAAAATAAGGCTTGCCCGTATATGGGCTTCGTTGCTCTTGCCCTTTTGCAGTAGGTAAAGGCATAAGCTGTTGGCGATAAGGGCGAGCACCGACACGGCTATCATCGTCTCGAATGCCGGCATCGTTTCCGTTCCGATAAATCGCCGCACCACTTCCACGAAACCGAGCACGGCAAGGACAAGCTGAAGGTAACCGGCCATCTTCGCCACCCGTTTTTTAAGGCGGATGCTTTGTCCCACGGCCACAAGCGAAAGCCCGTACACGGCCGCATCGGCCAGCATGTCGAGACTGTCGGCCACTAAACCCATCGATTGCGAAATAAATCCCGAAACGATTTCCAACACAAAAAACGCGAAGTTAATCATCAGCACCGCCCACAGCAGGCGGCGTTGCAAGGTTTCGTTTTCGCGGACAAGGGAGCCCGCCTCTTCCGTCCCGACCCGAGTACTTTGCAGTTGCAGGGTTTCGAGGGCCGATAAAATAGCGTCCGCATCGGCGGTGTGGTACACTTCCAGCGTGCGTCCGGGAAGGTCGAACACCAACGACTGTATGCCCTCCATCGGCTCCAACTTCATGCGGATTAATTGTTCCTCCGACGGACAATCCATCTTCTCAATATGATAAATACTCTTTTGCATCGTCTTGTTATAAATTGATTTTGATTCCCCCGTTAATTAAAAAACCGTCCAGCGGCGCATAGATATCCCTGAAAACGGGATTCGACACCGTACCGGTATAAATCGTGTCGAAGCGGGTTTGACGCGCATCGAACATATTCTCAAAATTAATATAAATCGCGAAATTCCGCCACATTTTCTCCGCCATAAACCCGCACAATACATAGTCTTTGCCCCTGACACCGTCGCTCAACTTCTGCCGGCTGTAATAAAACGCTTCCAACCCGAGTTTCCACGCATCTTCCACTTCATACATCAACACCGAGTTGAGCCGGTGCTTCGGAATCAGCGCCCTTTCGGCCTTCGCGCCGTTTTCGTGCAGGCGGGTATCGGTAAACGTATAGCCGAGGAATAAATGAACGTCGTGATACACGATTTTCACATTTGTTTCGGTTCCTTTCGTGTGAATGGCACCTGCAGAAGGAAGCAATTCGTACTCTTTTCCGTCCGGCAGGCTTTGAAGAAGGAGCGGATGGTCTAACCGCGTATAGAAAAACAACTGATTGATGCTGAATGTAGCATCCTCTCCGAGCGCGGTACGGTAATTGACATCGGCATTCCCGCCGTAACTTTTTTCGAGTTTCGCCGAGGCCTTGTCGATAGGCCGTACGTTGCGGTATTGGATTTGTTCGCTTTCTTCGGTGAAGAGGGAGGGCGTTTTATATCCGAATCCGCCGCCGATGCGGGAAGTCCATCCTTTCGCAATCCGGAATAAAGCCGATACGCGAGGCAGGACAACCATCCCGTACCCGTCCGTATAATCGCTTCTCAAGCCCGTTTCGAGCTGAACGCGTTCGGAGACATCCCAATCGTTCTGCAAAAAGACGCCGAACGTAATCTGCCGATACGAACGGAGCGGAAAATCGGACAGGCGTTTTTCCTTGAAATCATCCGTCCACCCATTCAGCCCCGCTATCCATTCCGTCTTTTCAAAGCGACGGGTATAGGAGGCTTCGGTGAACGATGAACGCTGCGTGCCTTCGAAGCGGTAACCGGGAACGGCCGTCGAGCGGTTGAAATAGCTGAGGCTGTTTTTCACCTGAAAGGCGCTGCCGGCGTCTATCGCATAATCGAACGTGAACTGCGTGGAATAACGCCGTGTGCGATTTTCTTCGAAATAACGGTGCGTATCGTCTCCCCGCCCTTTCAGGTAAAGCATATCGCCCCCTTTACGGTCTTCGACGGTGGCATTCACCCCGGCGCTAAGGGAGGCTTTCGAATTGAAATAAAGATAAAGTTTCGGATTGAAAACGAAGCGCTTAAATCGGGGGATGGCCGAAAAGCCCGCGTCGGAAGGGTCATAGGCTTCGTTGCGGTTGTGCGAAGCGAATACGGTCGCACCCCATTTCTCGAAACGTTGGCCATAAAAGCCGTTCACGTCCAATCCGCGGCCGGAGGTGGCGTTCACATGGAAGCGCAGGTCACGCTCATCGGCAGGCGTTTTCGATACGAGATTCACCAATCCCGCAATGGCTCCTCCGCCGTAGAGCGTCGACGTAGAACCTTTAATGACTTCTACTTGCTTGAGGTCGAGCGGCGGGATCTGCAACAATCCCAATCCGGCGGCGGCTCCCGAATAAACGGGAAAACCGTCTTTCAGTATCTGCGTATAACGCCCGTCGAGTCCTTGAATGCGGATGCCGGCATTGCCGCTTGTGGCGGACGTGGTCTGCACATGGATACCCGTACTTTCATTGAGCAGCATACGGATATCCCCGGGCTTCATATTCCCCTTTTCGTCCAACTCCTCGCTTCCGATAAATTCGATGCGGGTGGGAACATTTTCTATCGTACGGGTACTTCTTGTCGATGAAACCATGACCTCTTCGAGTTCTTCGGAATCTTCTTCGAGCAAGATTTCAGAAACCGTGGAATCCTGCCGCGGAAATACCACGACTTGCCGTTGCTCTTTAAAGCCAATCATGCGGAAAATGAGGGTCTGTGTGCCGTCGGGAATCTCAGCTAATGTGACGCGGCCGCTGTCATCGGCCATTGCCCCGAGGGAAGTACCCGATAAAAGAACCGTCGCCCCGGTGAGCGGTTCACGGGTTTTGCCGTCTTGGATAAAGGCGGTATACGTATTTTGCGCGAGAAGGGAATACGCGCACGAAACTGCTATCAGCAGCAGAAAAAATTTTATTTTCATTGTCTGAATGTCTGTTAATGTTTAAAATAAAGAAAATTTGCGGACAAGATGCCGCACTCATTTTTTCGCGGGGCATGTGTCCGCGCGAACACATCAACAGACTTGGGGCGGTTCCCATATTGGCGAATAGAAACCGGGAAGGGCTTCATGAGAATAGACGACCACCAATTCGCCCCGGCACACTTCGGTAAATCCGGGACAGTCGGTCATCGCCGGTACGATAAAACCATGGCAGGTGGCACATTTCATAAAAGGGGAACAACACGTACAACCGCTTTCTTCGAAATGCCCGGCCGACTCGCAGGCGGTGGTATCTTGCGCATGAAGCATGCAATCATCCTTAATAAAAAGCGGTACTGCCGTCATCAGCAATATATACACCGCGAATATAAACGAGACATGCTTCATGCCTGCAAAGTTAGGATTTTCTCTGAAAATGAGAAATAATTAATAACTTGCGAAGCCC